>Ga0207648_10003332_pt1 | contig 16874 bp, 17 predicted proteins | sample KBSMisM32_FD_184310 | JGI IMG/M metagenome (GOLD analysis project Ga0207648, IMG submission 184310) | Miscanthus rhizosphere microbial communities from Kellogg Biological Station, Michigan, USA - KBS Miscanthus M3-2 (SPAdes) (version 2) | ecosystem: Host-associated > Plants > Roots >...
TTGAGCAGAAGCCCGGCCGCCGCAATGTCGCCGTCGTAACCCGACAGCCCCCCGACGACGGAGAGCGTCCCCCAATAGGCGAGACTCTTGACCGATTGGATCGGCGTCGCCTCCCCGTTGCATGGCGACCCGCACTGTGTGACGGTATGTGCGGAGGCCTAAACATGGCGACCAATCGTTCCATTGACCCGAAGCTGATCGACTCTGCGCTCAAGCTGAGCGGCGAGAAAACCAAGCGCGCGGCGGTTACGCGCGCGCTCGAGGAATTCATCGCGCGCCGGCGTCAGAAGCGCGTTCTGGACCTGCTCGGTCAGCTCGAGTGGGACAAGGACTTCGACTACAAGGCGGAACGGACTCGACGGTGAACCTGTTCGTCGACACGAGCGTCTGGTCGCTGGCGTTGCGCCGCGATGCCCGGTCGGACCAGCCCGAGATCGAACGTCTGGTCGCGGCACTTCAGAGCGGAGAATTGGTCTTTACCGAATGCTTCGGCTTGGCCTCGGGACCCCATTACGCAGCGCCGTAGCTCCTGCCAGATCGCCTGGGATTCGGCTCCACTGAGAGGCGAAACCCCGCGGCCTTCAGGATCGACCGCACGGCCACGTAACTTGGATTTCCACGACGCGACAGCATGCGGTACAGGCTCTCGCGCGGAATGCCGGCACGCCGCGCGAGCGTCGACATGCCACCGCGAACGGTTGCAACATCACGTACTGCCTCCAACAGCAGCCGGGGGTCGCCATCGGCCAGCGCGGCATCGAGGTACGCCGCGATCTGGCGGTCCGTCCGCAGGTAGTGCGTAATCTCAAACTTTCGTGTGGGCATCAGTGCCTTGCCTTTTCAAGGTGTTTCGCCAGGTGCTTGCGGGCCGTCGCGATGTCAGCTCTCTGGGTCGCCTTGGTTCCACCGTTCAGGAGCAAGACGCGCTCCGGTCCATCCCAGGCGAAGTACACCCGATAGCCCGGACCGATGTGCACCCGTAGTTCGACGAGCCCCGAGCCAACTGATCTGCTGTCTCCCGCGAGACCGAGCGACAGTCGCCGGAGTCTGACCAGCACGGCCGATCGACCTCCCGGATCCCGCATACGTGACAGCCACCGATCAAACGGGACGCGGCCGGTTGAATCTTCGTACTTGAGGATTTCTACCACAGTCCGACCGTAACGTATAGGTTACAAGTCGAACAGGCAGAAAACGGATGCCTATGGGCAGATTTGCGGCAGCTACGTGCTCAAGTGTCCAACTCATGCGAGCCGGAGCTCGTCATGGACATCCTGAAGAGCACGGCGTCAGCTTCGATGGCGACGATCGCGGCTGGCTCTACCGCGAGGGCTTGCGATCGCCGTCAGGGCTCATCCACGACATACCCGCTCGCCCGCAGCCCGGCGAGGTAACCGTCGGGACGGAGGATGTCGCGCATCGGCAGCACCGCCACCGTCGATGCGTTCGACGCGAGGGCTCGCTCCGCTTCGGCGAGCCACGCCGCCTCGAGACGCGCGGGCAGCTCGGTCAGCCCACGCTCCCGGAGCACCTGCGCATTCATGATCGCGGCAATGCACGCGCTCGCCTCGTTGAGATCGGTCATCGCGCGCAATGCGGCGATGTCGCCGGTGGCCCAGGCGTTGGCGCGTGCCCGCAGGAGCCCCAGGTCGGACTCGAGGCGCTCAATCGCGCTCGTGAAGCACGGCAGGTCATCGAGCGGCTCGTCCTTGAACTCCTTGATCAGGGCCCGCGGCTTCTCGACCTTGACCGATACGGTGGGTGTCGTGATTTTCACGCGGTGCTTCTTCGCCGATTTCTTCGCGACCGGCCACACCACGGGCGAGTAACTGAGCCCGGCGGCGTCGACGGCCTTCCGGTAGAGATGAAACGCGGCAAAGATGGGCCGCCACTTCTCGACATCCTGGTCATAGCCCAGGTACTCGGCCTTGAGCGCGAGCCAGCGCGCGTAGAGCTGGATGGGCATGAGCTCCTCGAGCCTGCGCCCGTCGGGGTTGTTGCGCACGCCGACCAGCGCCGGCAGCGCGCCCAGCTTCGCAAACGTCCCCATTTCCGCATCGACCTCGGGCTCCGCCAGGAGCTCCTGCGATCCGGCAATGGCCGCCTCGAGCTCCGTGGATCGCCACTCCATCTTCTTCGGCAGCGTGTGGTACTGGCCCATGATCCAGAGCACGTGCTCGCCATCGTCCGTGGGTCGGGTGACGCGCCACAGCCCGGGGCCCGGTTGCACGCCCGTGACCAGCACTTCCTCGATGACGGTGTCCGATGCGTTGTCGCTCGCGGCCGAAGCAGCGCACGCCGTCGCCAGCCATCCGGCACCGAGGGCCACGCATCGAAATGTCGTGAGCTGCCTACTCCGAACCCTGTTGGCCAGCGCGCGCCCTCCCCGCTTCCGCCGCGAGTGTACTTGGGCCGGCTGCGGGTCGCAGTTTCGCTCGCCGATTGCGCGCTCGAGTCAACGCCGAGCGGCATCCCTGCTAGAGTGCGCGCCGCATGGCCGATGTCTTCGTCTCCTACGCCCGCGCCGACAAACCGCTCGTCGCACCGCTCGTCGCCGCAATCGAGGCCAAGGGATGGACCGTCTGGTGGGACCCCGACATGGCTCCCGGCCAGGAATTCGACGACCAGATCAGCGCCGAGCTCGCCTTGGCCCGCGCCGTGCTGGTCGTCTGGACGCCGAAGTCGGTGACGTCGCGCTGGGTGCGTGGCGAAGCCCGGGAAGCCGCCGATCGCGGGGTGCTGGTGCCGGTCCGCTTCGACGACGCCCGTCTGCCGATCGATGTGCGCGCGATCCACACGATCGACCTCGATGGCTGGGGCGAAAGCGCCACCAGCCGGCAATGCCAGGATCTCTTGCGCGCGCTCGGCGCACTGCTCACGCGTCATCCCGGAGCCAGCGGCGCAGCGGCAGACGCAGGCGGCGCGCGGCAAGCGGGCGCAGGCGGCCCGGCCAGGGTCGCCATCTGCGTGCTGCCGTTCATCAACATGAGCGGCGACCCTGAGCAGGAGTACTTCAGCGACGGCATCACTGAAGACATCATCACCGACCTGAGCAAGGTCTCCGCGCTTGCGGTGGTCGCGCGCAATACGGCCTTTGGGTTCAAGGGCAAACAGGTCGACGTGATCCAGGTCGCGCGCCAGCTCAAGGTCAGTCACGTGCTCGAGGGCAGCGTGCGCAAGGCCGGCCAGCGTGTGCGCATCACCGCCCAGCTGATCGAAAGCACGAGCGGCAATCACGTCTGGGCCGAGCGTTACGACCGCGACCTTAACGACATCTTCGCGCTGCAGGACGAGATCTCGCAGGCGATCGTCGCGGCGCTGAAGCTCAAGCTGCTGCCGGACGAGAAGAAGGCCATCGCGCAGCGCGGCACGAGCAACCCCGACGCCTACCGATTCGTGCTGATGGCCCAGCAGCAGTACCTGAGCTTCGGCGACATGCGACGTCTCGAGGCCGTGGTTCGACTGTGTCAACGCGCGGTCGAGATCGACCCGAACTATGCCCGCGCCTGGGCACTGATGGCCGGCGCGCAGAGAATGAAGACCTATTTCAGCCGGGAGGGAGACAGCGGACTGGCCGCCGCGGAGCGCGCCCTCGCGCTCGATGCGAACCTCGCGGAAGCCCATGCCGCGCGCGCCGGAGCCCTGAGCGCGCAGGGTGACTACGATGCGGCTCTGAGTGAGATCGAGACGGCCGTGCGGCTCGACCCGGAGTCGTGGGATGTGAATCGCGAAGCTGCACGCCTCTACTACCGGTTGCGCCGGTTCGCGGACGCCATTCGCTTTTTCGAGAAGGCGGCTGCCTTGCGCGAGTCCGACTGGGGGTCGTGCGGCATGCTGGTCAGCTGCTATACGCAGGTCGGTGACCTCGAGAACGCACGCCGGTCTGCGCAACTTACGCTCGCTTTCGCCGAGAAGATCGTCGCCGTCGAGCCGGATGGAACCGTGATGGCGCAAGCGGTCGGTGCCCTGGCCGTGCTGGGGGAAACGCAGCGGGCGAAGGATTGGGCTGAGCGCGCCGTGCTGCTCGACCCCGACAACATGAACATGCGTTACAACCTGGCGTGCGCGATGATCGCCGACCTGGGCGACGCCGAGGCGGGGCTCGATCTGCTCGCGCCCTATTTTTCAAAGGTGGGGCTCGAGTTCCTGGGCTGGGCGAAGTCCGATCCTGACCTCGACTCGGTCCGCCAGCACCCGCGCTTGATTGCGATGCTCAACGACGCGGAACAGCGTCTCGCGAACTATTGATCGTTCGCCTTGCTCGGGCCGCCGACCGATCACCCCATGGGAGCGCCCTGTCTACGCTGCCGGGCGCACGGACAGGCGTAAGCCGGCAACGCGCAGCACGGCGACGAGAGTCGATAGCCGGGGATTGCCTGCAGCCGAGAGCGATCGATAGAGGCTCTCGCGACTCAGGCCCGCAACCTCGGCGACGCGTGACATCCCGAGCACTTCGGCAACGCGTCTCAGGCCGAGAAGCAGTTCCTCAGGCGTTTCGAACTGCTCAAGAACCTGCCGGAGGTACTCCACCGACAAGTCGGGGTCGGCGGCCAGTCGGGCTCGCAGCCACTGGTCGTAAGACAACGCGGCGCGGCGTGTGCGCTGCTTCATGTGCTTCAATGCCTTCTTGCGTCGTCCAGCCATCTTCTCGCCCTTTCGATATCGGACCGTTGCGTCCGCTTTGAACCGCCGCAGAGAACGAGGCAGCGGTCAAGTGAGATCCGGGAGAGGTACACCCTGTAGCCTGGCCCTGTGTCGACGCGCAGTTCGATCAGTCCACCGCCCAGCGATCGACAGTCGCCTGGATTGCCTGACTGCAGACGGTCCAAGCGCTGTACCACGGCCGCCTGCGCAACGCGGTCGCGCAAGCGGTCGAACCAGTCCACAAACGGCCGACGCCCATTGGCAGCCTTGAAGATGACCAACTCGATTGTCGGTCGCTGCACCAGTGTAGCCTATAAATCACAGCGGGCAACATACCGACCAGGAGGCAGATCGGCTCAGCCGCAGGATTCCATCGATTTGTCACAGGCAACGCCTGGCTTTTAAGCGTATTGGGCCAGAAATGCCGGGCAGCCGTCTTGCGTACCCGTGAAAGACGCTTAGCCGAGCAGAGCCCCCAATCTCCGCCGGAACAAGAGCACCAAAACCCGCCGCCTGTGTGCTCCATTCAGGTGGCGACGGCCGTACTGTCGTTCGCGGAGTTAGAATTGACCTGGTTTCCGGTGAGCTGACCGCGGGGAAAATCGTCAACTATGTTGACGGGTTTCTCGCGGACGCGCGCCGACCCTCCGCACGCGACGTTTCCGCGGAAACCTTTCTAGGCGTTTACCTGGGCGACGCTGGCCGCCCTATGCTGGTTTCTCGATGACGAGACACTGCCCGGACCGCAGGGACGAAAGGACTTCGAGAAGTCGAGGCACGGGGGCAAGGTCCGGGGCGAGCCGTTGCCGGTGCGTTCAGGCGGTGCTCTGCTCGGTGAGCTCGAGCAACTGCATCATCTGCTGTCGCATGAGGAATTTCTGCACCTTGCCGGTCACGGTGGTCGGGAACGCGTCGACGAAATGCACGTAGCGCGGGATCTTGTAGTGCGCGATCTGTCCCTGGCAGAAGCTTCGTATTTCCTCCGCCGATGCGGTCTGCCCGGAATGCAGTCGTACCCATGCGCAGACCTCCTCGCCGTACTTTGCGTCCGGCACCCCGATCACTGCGACCTCGGCGATCTTCGAATGCCGGAACAGGTACTCCTCGATCTCCCGCGGATACACGTTCTCCCCGCCGCGGATGATCATGTCCTTCGCGCGCCCGGCGATGTTGCAGTAGCCCTCCGCATCGAGCGTGCCGAGGTCGCCGGTGTGCATCCAGCCCTCCGCGTCGATCGCCTCCGCCGTGCGTTCCGGGTCGTCCCAGTAGCCGAGCATCACCGCGTAGCCGCGCGTGCAGAGCTCGCCGACCGCGCCGCGCGGCACGGTGCGGCCCTCCGCGTCGATGACCTTCGCCTCAATGTGCGGCTGGATCCGTCCGACGGTGGTTACCCGTCGCTCGAGCGGATCCCCGGGAGAGCTCTGGAAACTTACCGGGCTCGTCTCGGTCATGCCGTAGGCGATCGTCACCTCCCGCATGTGCATGCGGTCGATCACCTGGCGCATGACCTCGATCGGGCACGGCGCGCCCGCCATGATCCCCGCCCGCAGCGAGGAGAGATCGAACTCGCCGAACCGCGGATGCTGGAGCTCCGCGATGAACATTGTCGGCACCCCGTGCACCGCCGTGCAGCGCTCCGCTTCGATCGCAGTGAGGACGGCCAGGGGGTCAAAGCCCGCCGCGGAGTACACGATCGTTGCCCCGTGCACGACGCAGGCGAGGTTCGACATCACCATGCCGAAGCAGTGGTACAGCGGCACCGGCACGCAGAGCCGATCCGCCTCCCTCAATCCCGTGCTGCGACCGACGAAGTACGCGTTGTTGACGAGGTTGCGGTGCGACAGTGTCGCCCCCTTCGGCAGCCCCGTCGTGCCGCTCGTGAACTGGATATTGATCGGGTCGCGGTTGCTCAACACCGGCAGGGCGGCCAGATCCGCGGGAGTCCCCTGGGCAGAGAGATCGTCGAACTCGAACCATCCCGGACGGCGCTCGCCGCCGATCTTCGCCACGATCTTGAGCGCGGGCAGCCGCTTCGCTTCGAGTGCGCCGGGCCGGCAGTGAGACACCTCCGGCGCGAGCGTCTCGGTCATCGCGACGTAGTCACTCGTCTTGAACGACGCTGCTGCAACGAGCGCCTTCACCCCCACCTTCGTCAGCGTGTATTCGAGCTCCGACAAGCGATACGCGGGATTGACGTTCACCTGGATCAGCCCCGCCTTGGCGGTGGCAAACTGCGTCAGCGTCCATTCGGCGCAGTTCGGCGCCCATACCCCCAGGCGATCCCCGCGCTCGAGGCCGAGCGACATCAGCCCGCGTGCGAGCTCATCGACCCGGCGCCCGAACTCCTCGTACGTCCACCTCACCCCCTGCTCCACCGATACCAGCGCCTCGCGTTCAGGCCATCGCGAAACCGCCCGGTCCAGCATCGCGCCGATCGTGTCCTCGATAAGCGGAAGGTCCGTCGTGCCGGCGACGTAGCTGGTTGTGTCGCTCATGCTCGGTCAGCGAACGGCCGTTCGTGTACTCCATGAGGCCAGGCAGCGAGTTCTCAGGATAGCCCATGTAACATGCCAGGCGGACGCGCCTCGTGCCCGTGCCATCATTAGCCGCTGCAGTGCAAGAGGAGCGTGGTCAAGCCATGGATCCGACCGTCGAGCAGATTCTCGCCGAATACGAGCGCCGCTCCGCCGACGAGGCGGAGATCATGCACTCCCAGCCGGAGGAGTTCGTCCGCCGCGTCGATGACTTCCTGATCAGCGTGGGTCCGGCGACGGGTCGGATGCTGCACCTGCTCGCGACGGGCGCCAACGCGAAGTCGATCCTCGAGCTGGGGACCTCATACGGCTACTCGACGATCTGGCTCGCCGATGCCGCGCGCACGACGGGCGGCAAGGTCGTGAGCCTCGAGCTCTCGCAGCGCAAGGTCGACCATGCGCAGGCGCAGCTCGCGCGCGCCGGGCTCGCGGAGTTCGTCGAGTTTCACATCGGCAGCGCGCTCGACACGCTGCCGCGCCTCGCGGGACCCTTCGACCTGGTGCTGCTCGACCTGTGGAAGGACCTGTACGTCCCCTGTCTCGAGCTCTTCCATCCAAAGCTCCGCCCCGGGGCCCTGGTCGTAGCGGACAACATGCTCTTTCCGCTCAACACGCGCCCCGCGGCCGCGGCCTACCAGGCGCGGGTGCGCACCAAGCCCGACCTGGACTCGGTGCTGCTGCCGATCGGCAGCGGCGTGGAACTGAGCCGCAAGCATGAGCCTGCGGCCAGCTGACTGCCACGGCGTCGGCTCTCCTCGCATGTCACTGCTCGCCGAGCTTAGACGCCGCAACGTCATCCGTATCGCCGGCCTGTATCTCGTCGGCGCGTGGTTGATCACGCAAGTTGCCGGTACCGTGTTGCCGATGTTCGACGCGCCAGCATGGTTTCCACGTAGCGTCGTCCTCGTGCTTGCCATTGGCTTTGTCCCGGCGCTGATTTTCGCGTGGGTATTCGAGATCACTCCCGATGGGTTGAAGCGCGATTCAGAAGTGATGCCCGGGACCTCGATCGCACCGCTCACGGGACGGCGCATAGACCGCGTCATCATCGCCGTACTCGTCCTCGCAGTGATCTACTTCGGCTTCGACAAGTTCGTCCTCGCCCCGCGACGTGCGGCGACCCAGGCCCCCGCGACGGTGAATTCAACGGCGGCGGCGCCAGGCACTACAGAGGCGTCAACGATCACCAGCCAGTCCATCGCCGTGCTGCCGTTCGAGAATCTCAGCGCCGACCCGGACAATGCCTTCTTCGCCAACGGCATCCAGGATGAGATCCTGACCGGGCTGGCCAAGATCGCCGGTCTCAAGGTGATTTCGCGCACCTCGACGCTGCGCTACCAGAGCAGGCCGCCGAACCTGTTGGAGATCGCCCGGGAACTCGGCGTCGCCAACATCCTCGAAGGCAGCGTGCAGAAGGCCGGCAATCGCGTTCGCGTCAACGTTCAGTTGATCGACGCGCGCAGCGACAGCCACCTGTGGGCGGAAACCTATGATCGCGACCTGCAGGATATATTCGCGGTGCAGAGCGAGATCGCCCAGAAGATTGCCGAATCGCTCCAGACGACGCTCACCCGTGACGAGCGCGCATCACTCAGCATTCGACCCACCCACAACACCGACGCCTACGAAAGCTATCTCAGGGCGCGCTCGCTGATCCTGGAGACATCATCCTATGACCGGGTGACCGTCGATCGTGGGGTCGAGGCGCTGGAGACAGCGGTCGCGCTGGATCCGGAATTCGCGCTGGCCTGGGCGGAGCTGGCGCAGCAGCATGTGTGGGCCTATTTTTCCGGCTTCGAGTCGACTTCCGCGCACTTCGCCCGCGCCACGACGGCGCTGGAGCGTGCCGAGTCATTGGGACCGACGCTGCCGCAGGTCGCCATGGCACGCGGGTTCTATCTCTATTATGGGTTGCACGACTTTCCCGCCGCGCTCGCGGTGGTTCGGAAGGCGCAGCGCAGCCTGCCCAACGATGCCCGCGCCTGGTACCTCTCGGCCCTGCTGGGACGCCGGCTCGGACAGTGGGAAAGTTCAGATGCCGATTTCCAGCGAGCGCGCGAACTCAGCCCGAACGACTATTCAATCACCTCTGAACTTGGGCTGAGCTTGTTCGTGCAGCGACGCTATAAGGATGCCCTGCCGATGGTGGACGCTGCCCTGGCGTTGCAGCCCGACGATCCGGCGATGCTGCACACCAAGTTGCAATGCTTGTGGAGCCTCGAGGGCCTGGCCGGCGGCGCGCGCCTGCTGGATGAGATCAAGTCCGCCTCTCCTACCGTGCTCGCGCTGCGCGGCACGCAAGCGTGGTATCAGCGCGACGCTGCCCGCGCCGCGGAATTGCTGCGCCGGGCTGTGGCCACCGACGCCGAGGGCACCGTGCTGCCCAACTACCTTGCCGGCTACGTACCTGCGAGGATCGAATGGGAACTGCTGCTCGCGTCCGTCGAACAGCAAGGCGATCCCGCGGCGGCGGGCAAACGCTATCGCGGCTTGCTGGCCATGGCCGAGGCCGGACTTGCCAAGCCCAGTACGCCCTATATCGAAGCCGCGTGGCGCGTTGTCCGAGGCCGGTCCCTGTCCGCTCTCGGCCAGCGTGCGGAAGCCGCCGCCGAAGGACGGCGCGCAGCCGCGTCGGTGCCCGCGTCCGGCGATGCGCTCGAGGGCCCGGTCTGGGAGGATTACCTGGCCGAGATCCATGCGATGAATGGCGATGCAGCGCAGGCCGTGCCGCTGATCTCGCGGCAGTTGCGCATGAAGGGCAGCCTGATCACACCGATGCTCCTGCGGGTCGACCCGATCTGGGACCGTATTCGCACGGATCCGGGCTTCAAGGCCCTCGCTGGCGAGCAACGATGAGCCCGCCGTAAACTTTCGGAGCCCCGACTGCGTTCAAGATGTGGGACGTCGACCACCAGGAGTGCCTGTGAGCGATGGGTCAGGTTCGAATCAAGAAGCGCGCATCGCGGGCGCTCTGTTCTGTCTTCTGATCGCGGGTTGTGCCGGCGTAGAGCGCACGCCGTCGCAGGAGCCGCCACAGACCGCCACGATTCCAGCGACTCAGCCCGCGACAGAACCTGCGCCAACAGTGGTTGCAGAACCGGCCGCGCCACCGTCACCTGCGCAACCGGGGGCGCCTGCCGTTGTCGAGCCGCCCCTGCCTCCCGCGACCCCGGCCCCGCCGCCGCCCGAGCCGGTGCGCGCGCCGACCGCCGCCACACCGACGCCCGCTGCACCGACACCCGCCGCGCCGCCGCCCGCGGCCGCACCGCGACCACCGCCCGCGGGCGCGGCGAGCAGTACCGCTTCGGCTCGCCCGGCCGCCCCCGCGAAACCGCCGACCCCCGCGCCGGCGTCGCCCGCACCGGCTCCGCCGGTCGCGAAAGTGGCCGCCGCACCGGTTGTCTCCAAGCCGACCGCACCGCCGCTTGATCTGGCGTCTCTCGAAACGCGGCTCCGTGAGACCCGGGCCATCGGTGTGTTCACCAAGGTTTCGCTCAAGAACCAGGTCGACGACCTGCTGGACAAGTTCCGCGCGTATTACAAGCGACAGTCCAACACGACGCTCACGGAGCTGCGCCGGCCCTACGACATGCTGCTTCTCAAGACGCTGTCTCTGCTGCAGGACAGCGACCCGGCGCTCGCCCGTGACATCGTCGCGTCGCGCGAAGCGATCTGGGGCATCCTTTCGAATCGAGATAAATTTGTTGAATCCAATCTGATGGCAGGAGGATGACGTGAACGAACGTGCCAGGGGCCTCGCCCTAATTGTTGTGTCCACGACGCTCTGCGCCGCGCCGACTCTCGCTGCGGATCCTGCCAGCGACGTCAGCACGGCCAAGGACCTGACGGCCGTGATCGCGCTGCAAGGCATGCCGTGCGGAGAGGTCGTCAGCGCCAAGAAACAGGGCGAGAACGATTACCTCGCCGCATGCAAGGACGGCAACCGCTATCGCGTGTTCCAGAACCCGGAGGGCCGTGTCATCGTCGAGAAGAAATAGCGCCGAGCCCCAGCGTCCCCTCCCGACCCGCGTGATTCTTTTTTCAACGCCCGGCGCTCGTCTGCCTCCGCGTTGCGTGTCCGCTCTGGCGTGCACGCCTCAAGCGGCCCGTCGAAACCGCAGCTCGACCCTGACTTTGAGGGCTGCCAGCAGGCGCAGCAGCAAGTCCGTCGACACACCCTCCAAGTTGCCGTTCAAGATGGCGGTCACGCGCGGCCGAGACGTGCCGGCGAGGCGAGCCAGATTGGCGTGCGTGATGTCGAGCCGCCGCACCTCCAGGGCAATCCTCTCCGTGAGCTCGAGCTGAACCTCAAGCGCCACGCGGTCGGCATCGGCCAGACCGAGGACCTCGGCAAGCTCGCGCGTGCTGCGTGCCCAGACGGCCTTTCGCTTACGCATCCGTCAACTCCCGGAGCCGGCGCCGTGTGATCGAGAGCTCCGACAGCGGCGTTTGCGAAGACTTCTTCTTGAAGGCTCGCAACACCAGAACACCCTCCGCCGCCTTCGGATACACAAACACTCTGTACTGACCCGACTCATCGTGCAGCCGCAGCTCCTGGACACCCTGCGCCACGGTCGGCATTGGGCGCGACAGAGGCATTCCGAGCGTGAAACCTCGCTGCAAAGCCATCAATGCGCGTCCGAGCCTGATCCGGACATCCTTAGGCAGCGATCTGACTTCGTCCCTGGCTCCGACATGAAGTACGACAGCACGCGACAAGGCGGATTGTCTCAGATCTGGTACATATACGGAAGCAGATAGACGCCCGGACTTTGACGTACGCCGTGGCCCCTTCGACTGGCCCAAGTGTTGTTGCCGCGCCGGCCTCCCCGGGCGTAGCGTCGCAGATCCCCACCCGCAGGAGCGCGCCATGATCCGTCGGCAGATGAATCGCAGGCAGATGCTTCTGGCAGGCATGGCGGGGCTCGGCTCGCTTGTCGCGATCCGTGGGCTGCGTGCGAGCCCGGGATCAAGCGCCGCGGCGGCGGGCGCCGGGACCCTCACGATCGGCGGCGACCTCACGGTCAATCGCATGGGCTTCGGCGCGATGCGGTTGACGGGCGAAGGCATCTGGGGCGAGCCCAGGGATCCGGCCGAGGCGCGGCGGGTACTGCGCCGTGCGGTCGATCTCGGCGTGAACTTCATCGACACTGCCGACGCATACGGACCCGAAGTCAACGAGCGACTCATCGCCGAGACGCTCCATCCCTACCCACGCGGGCTGGTGATCGCCACCAAGGGCGGTCAGACACGGCCGAGCGCCGGACAGTGGGTGCCCGACGGCCGCCCGGAACATCTGCGCGCCGCCTGCCAGGGCAGCCTCAAGCGACTCAAGCTCGAACGCATCGACCTGTACCAGTTCCACTGGCCCGATCCCAAGGTGCCGGTCGAGGAGTCGGTCGGCGAGCTCGCGCGCCTGCGGACGGAAGGCAAGATCCGCCACGTGGGGGTGTCGAACTTCAGCGTCGATGAGCTGCAGCGCGTGCGCCGCATCGTGCCGATCGTCTCGGTGCAGAACCGTTACAACGTCGGGGACCGCGGATCCGAGGACGTGCTCGCGCTCTGCACGCGCGAGGGGATCGCCTTCATCCCCTGGGCGCCGATCGCAAGCGGCTCGGCCAAGAAACTCGTCTCAGACGGCCTCGAGGCGGTGGCGAAGCAGCACGGCGTCAGCGTGTTCCAGGTGGCGCTCGCGTGGCTGCTGGCGAAGTCGCCCGTGATGCTACCGATCCCCGGAACCTCCTCCGTCGCGCACCTCGAAGACAATGTCGGTGCCGCAGGCCTCGAGCTCAGCGCGCAGGATCTCGCCCGGCTCGGCTAGAGAGTTAGACACTCGCAACAACAACCGGACCGGTCCAGGGCCGAGGCAGGGGGAGGTCCGCACTGATGCACATCCTGGTCACTGGCGGCACGGGCTTCATCGGTACCGCCTTATGTGCCCGTCTTCAGGCGGAGGGGCATCGTGTCACGGTGCTGACACGCGATCCCGCCGGCGCCGAGCGCCATTTTGGCGGACGTGTGCCGGTAGTCGGCTCGCTGTCGATCCTGGGTGGCGACAACGTGCCCGACGCGATCGTGAACCTTGCCGGCGAGAACCTCGCCGCGCATCGCTGGAACGAACGCCGCAAAGAGACCTTCCGCGACAGTCGTGTCGGCGTCACCGAGCAGTTGCTCCACTACATCGCGCGCGCTCCCGGCAAGCCTCGCGTGCTGGTGAGCGGTTCCGCGGTCGGTTACTACGGAGCGAGAGGTGACGAACTCGTCGATGAATTGAGCCCGGCCGGACGGGAGTACCAGTCGGACCTCTGCGTGGCGTGGGAGGCGGCGGCGCTGCGCGCGGAGTCGTCAGGCGTGCGCGTTTGCCTGCTGCGCACCGGCATCGTCCTCGGTCACGGCGGCGCGCTCGCGCAGATGCTACCGCCCTTCAAGCTCGGCGTCGGCGGCCGCCTGGGCGACGGCCGGCAATGGATGTCATGGATCCATCTGGAGGACGAGATCGGCCTGATCCTGCACCTGCTCACGCACCAGTCGCTCGAGGGCGCCTTCAACGCCACAGCGCCCGCGCCCGCCACCAATCGCGAATTCGTGAAGCAGCTCGGCGGCGCGCTGCATCGTCCGGCCGTCCTCGCGATGCCGGCGCCGGTGGTGCGCTTAGCTGTCGGCGAGATGGCGCATCTGCTGCTCACCGGTCAGCGAGCGATCCCAAAGCGAACCCTCGATTCCGGCTACCGGTTCAGGTACCCCGAACTGCGGCCAGCGCTCGATTCGGTACTCCGCGGACGCTGACCTGTAGTCTGATACGATTCGAAGTCCCCCAAGACGCCCCCTAGAGCGCCGACGAGGAATCTACACATGAAACGCGTACTTGCCTTGACCCTGGCTGTTCTACTGGTCCGTCCGGTGCTGGCGGCCGACACGGTGCAGTACGTGGTGCTGATGTACGGCAAAAAAGCCGGCCAGCAGACCGTGACCAGCGGCGACGACGGCGTGACCCGCGTCGATTACATCTTCAAGGACAACGGCCGAGGGCCAGAGCTCAAGGAAGAATTCAAGCTCGCGCCCGACGGCACGTTTGCCAGCTACCGCGTCACCGGCACCACCACCTTCGGCGCACCCGTCGACGAATCCTTCCGGCACGAAGGCGACACGGCGAGCTGGAAGTCGACTTCGGACAGTGGGGAGCAGACCGTCAAGGGCACGGCGTTCTACAGCCCGCTTTACGGCACCCCGGCCAGCGGCGGCGTTGCGCTTGCGGCCTTGTCAAGGCGCAGTGACGGCAAGCTGCCCCTGATCCCGAGCGGCACGCTGAGCATGCGCAAGGTCGCAGAGATGGAGGTCGCGCGCGGCACCGAGAAGCGCAAGGTGCAGCTCCTGGAGGTGATCGGCCTGGGTCTGGCGCCGGAATTTGTCTGGACCACCACGGATGCCGAACCGCGTCTGTTCGCCGACATCTATCCCGGCTACTCGCAGTTGATCGAAGAGGGCTGGAACTCCAATGCCGACGCGCTCGAGGCCCGACAGGTACAGGCCGAAGGCGAGGCGCTCGTGGACCTGCAGAAGCGCGTCGCGCACCCTCTCGGGGGTACGACGCTGATCCGCAACGCCAGGGTGTTCGACAGCGAGAAGGCGGTGCTCACTCCGGCGTCGGACGTGATGGTGCGCGATGGCCGCATCGTGTCGGTGACCGGCACGGGCGCGCCGACCAAGGCCGACAACGTCATCGAAGCCGGTGGTCGCGTGCTGTTGCCGGGGCTGTTCGACATGCACGGCCATCTCGATCCGTGGGAAGGCGGTCTCAATATCGCCGCGGGCGTCACGACCGTGCGCGACATGGGCAACGACAACGCGACTCTCCAGCGGATGATCGAGCAGGAACGAGCCGGCACGCTCCTTTCAACGCGCATCGTTCCGGCCGGTTTCATCGAAGGCGTGAGCGACAATTCGGCGCGTGCCGATTACGTCGTCGCGAATCTCGACGAGGCGAAGAACGCTGTCGACTGGTACGCCGAGCACGGCTATCCGCAGATCAAGATCTACAACTCGTTTCCAAAGGACATCCTGCGCGACACGATTGCGTATGCACATGCCAAGGGGCTGCGCGTGAGCGGTCACGTACCGGCGTTCCTGCGCGCGCAGGACGTCGTAGAGCAGGGCTATGACGAAATCCAGCACATCAACCAGGTATTGCTGAACTTCCTCGTCGACGACAAGACCGACACGCGTACCTTGCAGCGGTTCTACCTACCGGCAGAAAAAATTGCCGATCTCGATTTCGACGGCCAGCCGGTGCAGGACTTCATTGCGCTGCTGGCAAAGAGACAGATCGTCATCGACCCCACCGTGTCCACGTTCGAGTTCCTGCGCCAGCGGGCCGGCGAGATGCCGCAAAGCTATGCGCCCGTCGCGGGCCATATGCCGCCGGATATACAGCGTCTTCTGCTCGTGGCCGACATGAACATCCCCGACGACGCCACGGCGAGTCGCTACAACAAGTCGTACGAGAAGATGGTCGAGTTCGTGGGTCGGATGTACAGGGCGGGGGTGCCGATCGTCGCAGGTACCGACGCCACGCCGGGCTTCACCCTGCAGAGCGAGCTGGAGTGGTATGTCCGCGCCGGCATGACCCCGAGCCAGGTCCTGCAGATCGCCACCTGGAATGGCGCCAAGTATTCCCGTGTGCTGGAGGACCGGGGTTCGGTCACTCCGGGCAAGCGTGCAGACCTGGTGCTGATCGATGGCGATCCGACAACGAACATCGCCGACATCCGCAAGGTGGCGCTGGTCGTAAAGGGCGACACGGCCTATTACCCGAATGAAATCTTCGATGCATTGGGCATCAAGCCTTTCGTCGAGCCGATCAGGGTGATTACGGGTCGCTGACCTCGAGCTAATGCCATCATGGAACGATGCGCAGCACCTGCCCGTCACCGCCGTCTGCCGCGAACGAGATGCCCCAGTTCGACGTGGGCGATCAGGGTTTCCGCCCTGCGTATGCCCCGCGTCCTGAACCTGCGACGGAGCCCTAGCGAATGAATGTCGCCACCCGACGGCCCTTCAGCGCCGCGGACCTCAACTTCAATCCCGCCCGGTTTCCGCTCGAGCGGCTCGCGGACTTCGCGCGTGAGCACTGGGGCGTCGACGGCGAACTCACGCCGCTCGACGGCGAGCGCGATCAGAACCACCGGGTGCGCGTCGCAGATGGCACGAGCTACGTGCTCAAGGTCTCGGCGGCCGGTGAAAGCGAGGGCGCCGTGGACTTCCAGGTCGCGGCGCTCAAGCACCTGGAGCGTCACGCGGCGGAACTGCCCGTGCCGCGCATCATCGCCTCGCGAGCGGGCAAGGACCTCGAGTGGATCGCAGCCGCGGACGGCGCGCGCCACATGGTGCGGCTCTTGAGTTGGCTTCCGGGCACGCCCCTCTCGAAGGGCGAGCCACTCCGGCTCACGTTGCTCCGCAACGCGGCTGCCTTCCAGGCGCAGCTCGCGCGTGGCCTGCGAGGCCTCTTCCATCCCCACGCCCGACACTTCGTGGCCTGGGACATCCAGCGCGCGTTGCTGCTCGAGCCCGGTGTGCAGGCCTGGGTCGCCGACGATACCAAGGCGTTGTGCGCAGATTTCATCGCGCGCCTGCCGCGCGAGGTGCTGCCGCGGCTGCCGGCGCTACGCGCGCAGGTCGTACACAGCGACGGACACGCCG
>Ga0207648_10003335_pt1 | contig 16870 bp, 29 predicted proteins | sample KBSMisM32_FD_184310 | JGI IMG/M metagenome (GOLD analysis project Ga0207648, IMG submission 184310) | Miscanthus rhizosphere microbial communities from Kellogg Biological Station, Michigan, USA - KBS Miscanthus M3-2 (SPAdes) (version 2) | ecosystem: Host-associated > Plants > Roots >...
ACGCTTCCGGCCGCTCTACTTCTCTCGGCCGAGACGCTTCCGGCCGCTCTACTTCTCTCGGCCGAGACGCTTCCGGCCGCTCTACTTCTCTCGGCCGAGCACGAGCGTGCGCCGCACCGCCTTTGAAGAGGGCACGTTTTTTCGCTGGTGTGCGCGCTCGGGGAAGTGGGGCCCGTTGTGAAGCGTGCGCCGCCCCCCATCGTGATCACACGCGCGCCCTCGAGGCGCCCCCTTGTCGTGCTGCCCGAAGCGCACGAGCTCGTGAGCGGGTCGACGACAGGCGACGAAACAGCGCTCGTGAATTTCTCGAATCCAGGATGGTGCGGCCGCGCGCTGATCGTCGTGAAAGGCGCGGGCGCAGCGCTTGACGTGGAAGTGAGCCGTAACAGCGCGGGCGACGTGCTCGTGCGGATAACGAGGTAGCCCGTGGATACGCGGCAACTCGCGTTGCTCGAACGGGGCCCGCTCGTCGACCCATACGCGTCGTGGGCGACGGCGTGCTTGCGCGCGGCCGAGCGTGTGCGCGATTCCGACAGCGTCAACACGGCAAAGGCCTATCGCATCGCCCGCAACGCGTGGCTGCGACACTGCGTGCAACACGGCGTGCAGGCCGTGCCCATCGACGCCGCCGAGCTCGTGCGCTACCTCGAATGGCTGTCGGAAAGGCTCGCGCCGAACAGTGTGCGCCTGCATCTTGCCGCGTTGTGCACGCTTGACCAGGCTGCGCGCACGACGCCGAGCGACCGCGAGCCGACATCGATCCGTCAAAGCGTCGTCGTGAAACGTTGGTACAAAGCGTGGGCCCGCGCGCACCCGCTTGCGCCGCGCAGACAAGCGCCGACGCTCGCGCCAAGCGAGCTCGAACGCATCATCGACGCGGCATCCTCGAGGCCGCGCCATGGCTCGGCCGCGGCGCACGTCGCGCTGTCGACGCGCGACCGTGCCATGGTGCTAGTGGGCCTCCTCGGCGGCCTGCGCTCGGCCGAGCTCGCCGCCCTCGACGTAGACGACGTGCAGCAACACGCGCGCGGCCTGCGGCTACACGTGCGCGTGAGCAAAAACAACCAAGAGGGCAGGCCCGACTATCGCGGCATCATCCCGCAAGGGCGCATCGCGCTGTGCGGCGTCGACGCGTGGCTGCGCTGGCTCGCCGTGCGTGGCACGCAGTCGGGCCCAGCCTTTCCGGGCGTCGAGCGCGACGGCACGATCACGAGCTCGGCGCTGACGCCCGACGCCATTGCGGACCGTTTCAAGGTGCTTGGCCGCCGCGCCGGCGTCGCGTTTACGACGCATTCACTTCGCGCGACGCTTGCGACGCGCAGCGCGCAGAAAAAAAAGCGCGCAGACCAGGCCATGAAGCAAGGCGGCTGGCGCAGCGTGGCCGTGTATCAGGGCTACGTGCGACAGGGCGAACTGTTTGACGAAGATGAAAACGTAACAGCGGGGTTGCTCGATGACTGACGAACGAAATTTGTGCAAGCGCTGCGACCAAAACGCGCGCGTCGGAGGCTCTGCACTGTGCGGGTTGTGTTGGAGCCTCGACGACGCGCACGACTGGCTTGCAGAAAACGACGAGCGCCCCATGGGGCCTAACGAGCGCATGGCGCAAGCGATGGTGCGCAAAGCAGAGGCCGATGCGCTCGCCAGCGTGCGGCGACAGACGCGCGAAGCGATGCGGGTCTACGCCGCGGCCGCGCTTCCGCTCTTTTTCGTCAAGACCATGCGCCCCGAGGAAACCGAGGAGGCCCTGCGACACGTTATGAGCCTCGCACACGCCCTTGCGACCCTCGAGGAACGCTACGCGGGCGGCCAGCGATGATCGTCGACGACAGGCCGCGCGGGCCGCTGCGCGTGTTCACGACGCCGCGCACGACGCTCGCGCCCGGCTCCAGCGCGGAAGTGGGCTTCACGAGCATGCCGGAGCCAGCGTGCTTTGCGGTAGCGCTCGACGTGCCGCCCGCGGGCGAGCTGCTGTTGCAGGCCGTAACACTCGGGCCCGACAAGCACCTACTCGCTTTCGAGGGCAACGGCCTCGACTGTCGCGGCGGCATGCGCTGGCACTTTGACAAGCGCGACTGCAACCCGACGCGCGCGGCGTGCGGTTGGTACAACCCGACGGGCGCGAGCCTCGTGATTCCGAACGTCGCGCTTTGGGTCGCTGACGAAGACAGCGACCGTGCGCCTTACGTCGAAAGCCAGAAGCGCACGCCGTAGCGCCCGAAGCTTGCGGCCGGAACGCTTTGGGAGTCGACCGTGATCGACGGCACGGGCGCACTTCCGTCGCTCGCGAGCTCATAGCGCGGCGAGCTCGGCACGTACCCTATCGCTGGCTCCGCGCGCACGTCGTTCGCCGCGCTGAAAACGAGCGCAGGAAACAGGCCCGCTGCGCCCCAGTAGTTGCCGCCGGTTGCCCAAATAATCGGCGTCCACCAACGCGCGCGCGCCGGCGCAAACCATTCGGTCGACAGCACGCCCGCGGGCGCTGCAGCGCTGTAGGTTACGGTCGGCTCGTCGTAGTAGCCGCCGCCGGCGTCGCCGATGTCGGCCGCAACGCGCACGGTCGCATCGGGCGCGTTGTTCAGGTACCACTGCAAGGCCTCGACGCGCACGGCGTCGCAGATGCCGAGGTAGAGCCGCTGCGTGCGCAGGTCGCAAATGACCTGTCTTTTGAAACCGCCCGACCCGTACGTGATGCGCCAAGCGCCGTTCAACCCCGCTTCCGCCGTGACGTTGCCCGCGCCGCCGCCCACGAACGCCTCGACGAGCTGCAGCGTGGGCCAACTCGCGTTTTGATTCTCGGGCGGCGTGTCGACCTGCATGGAGACTTCGATGGGGGCAGGGCCCGCGCCCGACTGCCACGCTTGCCAGTCGGCGCAAAGCGTCCAACGCGATGCGCCGTCGGGCACGGCGTGCACCGCAGTGAGCGTTTGATAGCCGCTCGAATACGTGGTTTTCAGGATGGTCATTTGCGCGGGTCCTTCGGGGGCAACGGCGAGTCAAGGTGCGGCCTCGTGCACGGGGCCTGCGCGCCCGCTGGCGGCCGCGGCGTGCCTCGAGGGGGCGTCGGGGCGTCGGAGGGCGTCGGCGTGCCGCCGTTGGCCGCCATGGCGCGCGCGCGGCGCTTCTCGCGCCGAAAAGCCGACCACGCCTCGCCTACCGCCCTAAACCCCTCGCCGACCGCCCGAACGATTCCCGGCACGGCCTGCACGAGCGAAAGCCACTTGCCCCAGTCCATACGCTTACCCCTGCTTTGCTGGCGCCGGCGGCGCAGCGCCGCCGCCGCCGATGTGTTGCTTGACGATCGAAGTCACCGTCGCGATGGCGCTCGTTTGCTCTTTCGCCGTCGCCTCGCGTTCCTGCGCTTGCTCGGCCGCCGTAAGGGCCTCCTCGGCCTGCGCGCGCATGGCCGCCATGGCTTCGTCGCGCGCGGCGAGCTCGCCGCGCAGCCGTTCGTTGTCGCGCGTCAGCTCCTCGACGCGTGAGTCGCTGCGATCGATTTGCCGTTCGAGCACGGCAATGACGGTTTGAAAACCGCCGTGATGCATGCGCTTTGCATCTTCGGTGTGGCGCAGCGATTGAATCAGCGTCGACTGCACGTCGCCCGCGAACGCTTGCTTTGCGTCCATGTCGCTCGGCGGGCAACGCAGGTCGCACGTGGTCCAGTAGCGCGGCGGCTGGTCGAGCGTCGCAAACGCCGCGCGGCCTTGTACAAACGACCCGAGCTCGTCGGCGTGACCTTGGATCATGTCGTCGATGGTCGACGACAGCTGCACAAGGTCCGTCATGTTCTCCGACGTGCGCTCGAACCGCTGCAGGATGGACCACTCGCCGTCGTTTTTCGTTTCAAGGTTCAACACGCAGTATTCCGGCGGCGGCGACGCGCTTTCGAGCCAGCGCAACAGACGAGCGGGCCGAGCGTTGCCCTCACGGGGCGTGCGAGGAATGCGAGCCATGATGTCAGTGCCTCCGCTTCAAAAACAGTTCGTAGAAAATCCAGGCCCCAAGGCCGTAGCCAAGCGCTTTTGTCGCGGCGTTCGCGGTCGACTGCACGGCCTCGAGGGCGACCACACGCGCCGTGTCGACGCCCTCGATCACGTGGTCCCATCGCTCGGCCACATCTTCGGATGTGAGCGTAAAAAGGCCGATGTCGGGCGAGTCTGAGGGCTTATTGTCTGCAAGGCGCCACGCTAGGTGGTACGCAACCGCAAACGCCTTGTAGACCGGAAACAGCGTGGCATCGGGCACGAGCGCGTACGTTCCGCCGTGCAGAAAGTCTTGCCAACGGTCGTACAGCGCGCGCGCAACCGAGCTCGTCGCGTTCATCGTGTACAAGTGCGAAATGGCGTCGTCGAGTGCTTGCACGCTCGGGTTGTCAATCTTGCCCGTGGTCATGCGGCGTCGCTCCCCTCGTATCGTGCAAGCGCGCTGCGAAACTTCGCGCGTACCTGCGCAACCGTCGCCGCGTCGCAGTGCGCGCCGTCGAGGCCGCACCCGACGTAACCAAGGCGCGCGGCCTCGGCGTCGCCGTTGGCGCGACGAAGCAACGTCGCAATGAACGATGCGCCGCGGTCGGCGTTCGTCGTCGGGTCGAGCAACGCGCGCGGGTCTTCGTTCGCACGCGCGTGAAAGGGCGACAGCAACTGAAACAGGCCGTAGCTAATCCAGCGCGCCGGGTCTTCGCGCCATGGGTTGTCGCGAAAGTGCGGGTTGTCGCGCACGTGGCGTTGCCAGTTCGTGAGCGACTGGCCGTGCGCGACCTTGAACGGCCACTGTGCATCGCCTTCGGCGTCGGGGTTGAAGCGGCTTTCCACGTCAGCGAACGCGAGCACGACGGGCAACGCCACGTCGTGTGCGAGCGCTGCAGCGCGCAGGAGGGGTAAGATTTCAGAGCTCGGCGTGTTGACGGGGCGCATGCGGGTCGGTCCTTTCTCGACGCGTGCAGACGCCCTCGACGGTCGCGACGACAGCGCCGCGGCCGCGAGGGCGAAGAGGCCTAGGGTGAGAGGTTTCATGCCGCCACCTTGCCGGTCATAAAGCGATTGCCCGTGCCAGTGATGGCGCACGCGCACCATTCGTCACGGTCGGCCGAGTAGCAGACGCCTTGCCAGTTGTTCGTGTTCGCGCCCGCGCCGCGCGCCCACACCTCGCCATCTTGGCTGTATCCGACAAGGCCGCTCGTCGTGAGCATGGCAGTGAACATGCGCCACTTGGGCGACCAGCAAATTCCGGAGTTTTGAGAGCCCGCCGACAGCGTTGCAGGCTTGAACGTGACGCCGTCGTCCGAATAGGCGTTGATGTCGCCGCCCTGGCCGCCGATCACGAGCCGACCGAGCTCGGGGGCAAAAGCCATGCTGTTCCACACGGCCGTCGGCCCCATGACGCCCTGCACGAAGTTGATGCCGTCAACCGAGGTCATGAGGCGCGTTGCCGCCGTCGTGCCGCCGCCGCCGGCGCACACAAACTTTCCCCACGGCGCGACCCATTCCATGACGTTCCATATGTTCACGGGCGACGTGTCGAGCGTCCACGTTTCGCCCGCGTCGTCCGAGTGCATGGTGCCTTGCGTGCCTGCGTTCTGAGTGTTCGCGCAAACGATGCGCCCTTTGCCCGTGCCGAGCGTTGGACTGAACGCCATTGCGACCCACGTGTTGATGCTCGCGGGCGTCGTCTTACCGACCCACGTTGCGCCCTTGTCGTCGCTCACCATGATGCGATTGCCCGTGCCAGTGCCTGCGCTCGCGCACGCGACGAGCCTATCGGCGCCGCCGGCGCCGATGCCGGGACACAGGATGAGGCGAAGGAAATTCGGCGCAGACGGCGTCGTGCGCAGCTGCCAGGCCGCGGCGTTTGCGCTCGTCGTCGCTTTCTGAGTGACAGCGCCCGTGGCGCTCACGCACGCGTAGTTTGAGCCGTTCCACAGAATGCTGCGCCAAGCCTGGTCGGCGGGGCTGGTCTGCGGCGTCCAGATAATCGACGGAATGTTGCCGACGTCGTCGGCGACGTAGCCGCGCGTGCGCAGGTAGCTTTCGCGTGCTGCGCACTTCACGACCAAAGCCCCGCGTCGTAGGTCAGCATGCCAGTGATCTCGTCGGACGTGAGCACGCGCGCCCATACGAGGAAGTCGCCCAAAAGCCCCTGCATCGCGAGTGTGTTGAACGCGCTCGAACCAAGGTGTACGGCGAAGGGCTCGACGACGGCGTTCGGCTGCGCAATCGGCGCTTCCCCGACGGCGTCCAGGTAGAAAGTGCCCTGCGCGCCGTCGTAGGTGAAGAGGTAAGAAAGCCACGCGTTCGAGGCAATCGCGCGCGTCCCTGAAAAGGCAAGGCCTCCGCGGTCTGTCTGTTCCTTACGCCCGGGGCCTTGCTGTCGACTCAGCGCAAGACCAGGCCCCGTCAATGCGCCGACATACTGACGGCCGTCCGGGTCGCTCGACGCCGTGAGCTTCACGCGCGCCGACATCGTGAAGGGCCCATTATCTGCAAGCGCCGCAAGGGCGCTCGTGAAGCCAAAACAGTTTTTGAGCGGCGTGTCGAAATTGACGGCCTGCGACGTGCTCGACAGGTCTATCAGCGGCCGATGCGCAGCGTCCGTCGACGTGGCCACGATGGCGGTTATACGATCCGTCCACGACGACACGGCGCCGGCGGCGTTGACGGCATCGCGCCCGTCAAAGTAGACGTTCGGCGCGTACGGCGCGACAAGCGGCGGCGTCGGCAGAGCACGCGACTCTGCAGACTCTAACCACCACTTCTCAGCGTACGAACTGCCCACGTCGCGGCCTCCATGTCACGAGGCCAAGTAAAAGCGCATGCCGTACAGCGTCTCAGCTGCGAGCGCTGCAGACGCCGCCCACGACCCGCCGTAAGCCGCGTCAATGATTTCATAGCGGGGTAAGACTGGCACTTGTCCGTACACGCTCGGCCGGTACAGGACAGGCGTTGCGCCGCCGGTAAAGAGCGCGTTCGGCGTCGTGCCCACGCCCCACATGGCCGAGCTCGAACCGAGCAACGGCGTGAAGTAGCGCGCGCCCTGCGGCAACACAAAGCTTGCACTCGGCGTCGAGGCCGCCGCGTAAATCTGCGCATACGTGACGGTCGGCTCGTCGTACAGGCCGCCGCCCGCGGGCGCGATGTCGACGGCCACGTTCAGCGACCCTGAGTAAGTCGGCGCGACAGACGAAAACCAGCGCTTCGCGTCGACGCGCACCGACTTGCAGGGCCCAAGGTACAGACGCTGCGTGCGCAAGTCTGTCACGAGCACGGGGCGCAGACTCGAACCGTAAGAGACGGTGAAGTAGCCATTTAGGCTGTTGAGCTCGATAGACGTGGCGCTGTCGGTCGTGAGGTAGCCAGCGACGCATTCGCCGAGGCCGCGCGGCGTCGTGCCCGCCGTGATGGCATACGCGCCCGAGTTGCTTGGCTGTTGCACGCGCAATGAGACTTCCATCGGCACACCGGGCGAATTGGGGTCTTCGTCCGGGTCATTCCACTCTGCGACGAGCTCGACGGACGGCAACGCCGCCGATGCCGGGATGGGCAGCGATTTCTGGCCCGAGGCCGCGCGCGTCTTTGGATAAACGTACATGCCTTACACGCTGAAAACGGCCGAGTGAAGCACGCTCCCATCGGGCATTTGCACGCCGTACACGCGCGCGTTCGGATACGTCTTGCGTAGCGTCGCCTCGAGGGCGAGCGCTTTCGCTGCAGCGTGATGCGCGGGCGACTTGCCGGCGTTACTGATGATGTTGTGCATGTTCACGATGGCCGCGGCCTTCGGGTCGCCCGCGTGCGCAAGGGCGTTGATTTTCGCCGCGAGCGCAGCGTTTTTGACCACGTCCGGGTGCACGCCGTGCTTTTTCGCTTCGCGCGAGGCCTTGGTTACGCTGATCGTGCCGTGCGCAAGGGCCTGCACGGTCGGTAAGAGCGCGCGCGCGGCCTTGCTGCCTTTGAGCATCGCATCGCCAAAGCGCGCGCCTGCCTCGACAGCGCCAAGCGCGACGTTGTACGGCGGCGGCGTCGCGGCCTTCACGCTCTGGTACAGCGCAGAAACGACCTTCGAATGCACGATGGCCTTGGCCACTTTCGCGACCTTTTTCAGGGCCTTTTTCGTCTTGCGCTTAACCTTTTTCCACCAGCTGCGCAGCGACCCGGTCTCGCTCGGCCCGGCGGTCTGGTCGTCGTCGTCGTCGGCGTCGTCGTCGTCGTCGTCGTCGTCGTCGTCGAGCAATTCCGGGTCTTCGTCGGTGGCGCCGATGACGCGTCGCAGCTCGTCGTGGTCGACGCCGTCGAGTTGCCCCCTACGCGCCATGTCGCCCGCGACCGTGTGAAGGTGCACGCTGTCGCGAAACTGCGGAAGCTGCGTGCAGACGCCGAGACAACGCCCCCCACCAAAACCGATCGTTACGTCGAGCATGTTGCAGCTACCTTTCGAGTGTCAGTGCGGGGGCGTGTAGATGATGGTCTCCGTCGGCCGCGAGTAAGGCCGCGGGGGATTTTTGACGCCGTAGTACATGAGTGCCCCACGCGAGCGGCCGCCGTAAAGGCCGTCTGCAGTAAGGCCCGCTTCCGCTTGCCAGCGTGCAAGGCTAGCGTGGTCGTAATGCCCGGGGCCTTTGGCGGCGAGCATCGAAGCAATCGCAGGCGCACCCGCACGTGCTGCAGCGGGGTTATATCCCGTTGCGGCCGAGTGTTGGAGGCTCGGAGGCGAGGGCGAGTGCGCCTGCGGTTGGATCATCGGGTGTGGTTGCTGCGCGGCCGCCGGCGCGGGCGCAGCATGGTGCGTCACGGGCAGCGGCTTTTTCGAGCGCTGCGCGGCCTCGGCGCGCAACCGGTCGTAGGTCGGCCGGAAGGCGTGCGCGTGTTTGCCGTCGACGCGGGCGAACGTGCCCGCGAAAGAGCTCTGCCTGTCGAGGCCGCGCGCACGCGCTGCAGCGGCCCACGCCGTCGCAGTCACGGGGCCGTACAGGCCATCGCGCTTGACGTTCTTGTGGCCGAGCGCGCGCAGGATGGCTTGGGCTTCGTCCACGGCAAAGATGACGTTGCCCGCCGGGCCAAGGGCCTCGAGCGTGCCGCCCGGGGCGTGCGCCGGCGCCGGCGCCTGCACGACGTGCAGGGCGGGCGGCCGATGCGACGCCGGCGCAATCGCGTGCGTCGCAGTCTGGCCCGGGTGCGAGCTGCGTTGCTGCGCGTGCGAGCTCGGCGGCGTCATCGGCGTGGGCCTGCCCGCGGGCACGCTCGGCAAGGGCGCTAGCGGCGCGTGCACGGGCGCGGGCGCGCCGTGTTGGGCGGCGTGCGCCTGCGCGGCCGCGGCGGCGGCGTAGGCCGCCTGCGCGTCGGGCAAGGGCGGCGCAAGGTGCATCACGGGCGGCAAGGGCGGCGCGAGCTCGTCGTCGTCGTCGTCGTCGTCGTCGTCGTCGTCGTCGTCGACAGCGCGCGCCGGCGCATTCGAGTGCGCGAGTGCAAGACCGGTCAACACGAGAGCCCAAACAGGTAGCGCCATGACGAAAGCCTTTCAGTACGGGGCGGGCATGCCGAGAATCACGCTGGGGTCTTCGATCACGCCGTTGGCGCGACGGACCATCACGTGTCGCAGGCCGCTCGACACGCGTCGCAAGTAGACGCGCGCGCCGAGCTCGCCCATCAACCACAGTTCAGGAACGCGCCACGCCGCGGCGAGGTCTTCGCAGTCGCCCCCGCCAAAGCGCATCACTTCGCGGGGCAACAGCCATTCTTCTTCGCCCTCGGGTTCCTCGATGTACTTGACGCCTGCGCTGTAGAGCAGCGGAAAGGGCCGCCGATTCTCGCGCGCCTCCAACAGACACTGCTCACCCGCGAGCGCGAGGCCGGTCAACGCGGCCAGCAACTCACGGTCTGTCAGAAGCGTGATCGTACAGCGCAGGGTCACGGCTTACTGATTGCTCGCGCTCGGGTCGGCGGCGGGCGGCGCGGGCGGCGCAGCGGGCGGTTGCTGCACGGCCTGCGCAGGCTGCGCTTGCTGCGCCGTCAAGAGTTGCGCCAGCATGCCCTCGAGGCGTTCCATGCGCTGCGCCACGTCGGGCGTGTTGGCCTGCCCCGTCGTGGGCGGCGCGCTCGACGACGGAAGCGCAACCGCGACCTGCGGCGTGGTCTGCACGGGCAGGATGCCGAAAGCGGCGTTCGCTACCTCGAGGCCGTGCGCGCTCGCGACCCAAGCGAGCAGACCATCAAGGTCCTGTTTCAGCGTCGGAATGCCGCCGGGCACGTTGCGCAGCGCCGTGTCGACGGACTGTCGCATCTTCGCCGCGGCCTCGCTCGTCGTGTGCCGCAGAAGCGTAAGGGCGTTCGCGGCGAGCAGCGCGACCAGACTCAAAACCTTGTTTTCGTGCTGAGGATTCATCGGGGTTGCCTTTCGAGGTGAGCGGTTCGAAACGGGGCAAAACCCCGTGAAAAATGGGCCGCCCCGCGTCGAGCGTGTCGACGCGGGGCTATGGGGTCAGACGAGTGACCAGCCGAAAAAGCCGCCGCTCGCGACCACGGTCGCGCCGGTGCTGTTGTAGAGCGTGAGGGTCGCGCCGACGCCCGGAAGCGCCGTGTAACCCGACAGGTCATTGTTGATGGCCTGTTCCGAGAAGCAGTTGCCCGACACGGGGTTGCTGCTCACGTTCATGCTCTTGGTGCCGACGCGCAGGTTGGTGACGTGGAGGGCCTGCGCAGCCGTCGACAGCATGAGGCGGTCGGGCCGGAAGGGCTCCGACACGTTGCAGATGATATCGGCCGTGATGGTCGTCGCGTACGACGTGATCGGAATGCCGCACATGAGGCGACGGAGCGTCGACTCGTGCTGCGTGGTGCCTTGCTGGGGCGTGCCCGGCGTGACCATGCGCTGGTCCATGCCGCCCGCGCCGATGACGGGCGGGTTGTAAGCGCCGATGACGGGCGGCGACCAGCCGCCCACGTTGGGCCCGTATCCAGCTGCGAGTAGTGCGTCGAGACTATTCATGACTCTTTACCTGTGTTGCAGCCGAGGAGACTGAACGCGCGCAAGCGACTGCGCCTCGTGCTGCGTGACTCGCAGCGCGCCGCCCGCGTGATCGCGTGTCGTAAGTGCGCTGCTCACGACGCGCGACGAAAAAGAGTGTCAGCCGCCGGCGTCGTAGCCGTAGCCCTTCGTGCCCACCTTCTTTGCGTGAGCCTCGCGCTTGGCCTTGGCCTCGGCCTTGTCGGCGTCGGTCAAGAAGATGCCGCCGCGGTTGCCGGCGTTCTGCGCGGCAACGCTCAGCAGGCCGAGCGACGCCGACATCGCGAGCGCGCCGTTTTTGCCGGGCATGCGGTCGGCGAGCACGGCGCCAAGCGCGCCGTACAGGAGGAACGGATCGATGTTGGCGACGGTCGGAAGCTCGGTCCCGCGGGACTGCAGCACGCCGCCGACCAGCGCCGTACCGACCGTGATGGCGGCGCCCTCGTGCTTCTTGACGGCCTCGCGGGCCTTGGCCTTGACCCTCGAGAGGCGGTCTTCGAGATCGACGACCTTACCCTTCAACGGATTCGGGCGATGGACGGCGAGGGCAGCGGTGCGCTTCTGGAATTGCGGCATACGGAAGGGATTTCTTTCCCCTCCGAGCCTCCTGTCCGTATCTTGCCGGCAAGTGGAGGCTAAATGTCAACGTGGGCGCTAGTGGGATGGATGCTCGGCACGTTCGCCGTGGGGTTGATGGCCGGCTCGACGACGCTGTACGTTGTCGGCTCGACAGCGTTTTCCGAGGTGCGCAGCCTGCGCGCCGAGCTCGGCAAGATGCGCGAGCAGCGCGAGGCCGCCCGTAAGGCCGTGCACGTCGCCTTGATGGCCCGCTACTGGGCGCGAAACAGCGCCCTCGACATTCCTTCCGACTGGCATCGGACCGTGTTGCAGGGCCTGTCCTACGCGGCCTTGCAAGCGGACAGCACGGCCGAGCTCGATGCATGGCTCGAACCGTACACGCGGGGCGCGCGCCCGAAGGATGCGCCGCCCACCATGCCCGCCGACATCACGCCCGCGGGGCAGGCTTTGGAGTTTGCGATGCGCGCCCTCGAGGAACTACGCGCGGAGCCCGCCGTGTACACCTACGACGACATGAGCGATCACCCCGTCAACAAACGGAAGGACGAAGCGCTCGGCGCCCTCGCAGGCTGTCTCGCGATGGCGCGACAGCAGATGGAACAGGACGCCGCCGCGACCTTGGCCGCGCACAAAGCGCGCGAGGCCGAGCGGTTGGGGTAGTCGCCGGCGGCGTACGAAAAGCCGTACGGGGATCGCCTTCGAATTGCACCTGGTCACCGGTCCGCGTCGAAAATACGCAATGGTTTCGTGAGCCGACCTTGCCCGAATGCGCGGCAAATTGGCCTAGCCAGACCGGGTCAGAATAAAACTGCCCCCGCACGCCACCTTGCTTGAACGGAAAGGGAGGCGTGCAGGGGCGGGGATGTCTGAACGGGGATAAGACTACAACTGAACGGACTACAGGGCAAGCAAACCGCCCGGGTCCACGACGGCGCAGCACGACGCCGTTCGGCCGCACGTTGTGGTCGGTCGTGAAGGGTAAGCCCAAGGCCGTCGACAAGGCCTTGACGCTGCTCGCGCGCGACGGCGGCGACGGCGCACAGACGCTCGTGCGACAGCTCGTCGAGGCCATGACGGAGCGCGAGCTCGCGACAGGCGACCTACGGCCCGCGCCGCTGCGCAGCGTCAACGATCCGTCGGCGCGCGGCATCCTCGCGCTCTACCTTGCCCTCGCCGAACGCACGGGCCGCAATGGCTTCGTCAACGCACGCGGCCTCTGGCAAGGTCACAAGCAAGCGGGCAAGGGCGGCGGCCTCGCAGGGCGACTCGGCGGCGTCTGCGCCGAGACTGTGCGCCGCTGGACGGCCTGCCTCGAGGCGAGCGGCATCTTCACGGCGTGGCAACCAAAGCCCGGCGCACCCGGCATCGCCTGTTCGCGCACGTCGCTCGCGCAAGGGCTCTACGAAGGCAAGGGCCAAGCGTTCAACGTCTACGTGCTGCATCACGTGCCGCAGGCCGTAAAGCGCCGCTTGCGTGAGTGGTACGACAAGCTTTCGCAGCGGAGCCCCTTTCCCCCCGAGGCTCCGTCGCGTCCCCAAGCGCCCGCTGCGCGCCCTGCCCCCCAAGGCGCGCAGGGGGCCGCCCCTTTGCCGACAAGCCGCGCGCCGCCGCCCCTCGACGCTGCAGCGCTCGCGCGCGGCGTGGCACTTCTCGGTAAGCTCGGCATCGCCATCGAAGCGTGAGCGGCGGGCTCCGTCCGGAGCGCCAAAACGCGCAGGTCTTGCCCCCAAAAACACGGGTTGTACCCCCGCCGAGCGCAGACATAACGCGCAGACTCGGCGGGCTTTGCGACGCGCGCGCGCCGCCGACGCGCGTTATCCACACCACCAGTTGCCCTAGTAAGGACACGTTCTGTACTTCTCAAGAGAGAAGCACAATGGGGGGCGCGCACGAGCGCGACGCCCCTCCCCTTCGCTGCGCTACGGCGACGGAGTTAATTACGCCCGGGTGTGTGCGCCCCGTGGCGCAGACCGCACGAGCTCGCGCGCGGCCGCCCGTGCCGTCGACGAAGCCCGGTCGGTCGCGCCGGCGTTGCGCGCGCGCGCTCGCGGGCAGCCTGGCCCCTTGCGCGCCCTGCGAGTTACCAAGGCGTCACGAGGGCGGCGAGTCACGCGCGCTTATCGCTCGTGAGGGGGAGGGCGCTTTGCGGCCGAGCGCTGCGCAGCACGCCGCGCCCGTTCGCTCGTGCGCTCGGCGTACTTCACGACCCATCGCATGTAGTGCGACGCGAGCTCGGCGCGCACGCGCAGCGGCAACGCGCGCGCCTCGAGGGGCGACAGCGCCGCGGCAAGACTCGGCGCGTACACGGTCGCAAAGCCGCCGCAGGCCGAGCAACACGCAAGGTCGCCGCGCACGATGGGGCGCGAGCTCGCGTCGACGTCGTCGGCGCCGAGGCGACGGACGTAGTCCCTCGCCTCGTGAGGCTCGCCGCAGTGCGGGCAGCGGGCAGGGGGCGCGGGCGGCCGCGCGCTCGGGGCGCTCACGTCGACACCCGCGAGCGATGGCGCGTGAAGAGGGCGCCCTTGCGCTTGCGCAAGCGCGCCTTGCCTTCCGCGATGGTGTAGCCGCGCGCGCTGTCGAGGGCGCTCGGGTGCATCGGCGTGAGGCCCGCCGCTTGCGCGAGCAGCACGTCTACGACGCGCTCGGCCTCGCGGTGCGCCGTCGCTCGCGCGGCGAAGATGCGCGCGCGGCCGCGCGCGTCGCGCAACACGTGGCCGTGCACGTAGCCGCGAAAGCGCACGCCGCGCTTCAGCACGAGCGCGCTCGTGCTGATCGAATAGCCGCGATACCAGGCGTAGCTACCCATGGCGGCCTCGCCCCTGCGCAGCGTGGGTCCGCGCAGCGTCCTTTGCGTCTGCGATGGCGCGGAAGGTGCCGAGCGGCATGTCCGCGCCCGGCGCGATGCAGCGCACGTCGTAGAAAAGCCCGCGAACGCCCGACATCGAAACGGCTGCGATGGTGTAGTCGAGCCATTGCCAGCAATGGCGGTTGACCCATCGCTCGCCCGGATGGTCGAACGAATTGATGTTAACGCGCTTCACTTGGCACCGCGCTTTCGCGGCGGCGTCGCCGGCGTGCCCGCGTCGCGCTCGGCGGCCTCGCGCAACGCGATGCGCGCCCATTCGGTCGCGCGCAGGCCCTTGCGCGCTGCAGCGTGTTCAATCGCGCTCACGAGCTCGGCGCTTACGCGCAGGTTCAGTTGCTCGTCTCGGCGCTGCATCACTGCGCCGCTTTCGTCGTGGGAACGGGCAGGGCCCACGGGCCGCCATCGACGGAGACACACCCGCAACGCTGGCAGGCGCGCACGGGACTGCGCGGCGTCGCGCCCACGATGTCGCTCGGCACGCATCGCGAGTCGTGCACGCCGTCGAGGCCCGCATACGACGCGGCCGCGGCGTCGTCGTCGAGCCGCGCGGCCATGTCGGCCGCCATGGCATCGCCCGCCGTCAACCGGTCTAACGAGCGCTGCATGATGCCGAGCGTCGCCTTGATAAGCGCGTTGACGCGCGCGGCCTCGCCCTCGAGGCTCGCCGTGCGCCTGCGCAGGTCTGCGACGGCGCCGAGCAGATACCCAACCGCGATGCCAGCAAGCAAATTCAAAATCAGTCCCATTCAAACCTCCCTTTTGGCTAGCAAATCCTAGCACGGCTCGAGCATTGCTAGCAATTGCTAGCAAAACCCCGTGAGCTCGGGGGAAAGTCGCACCCGCATGAGAAGGGGGGAGGCGTCAAGGGCCGTTATACGCTTCGTGTCACGGCCACACGGCGTGCTCCGCATAAGCGTTCGTTATCCGGAGCGCATTTTCCTCGACAGCGGGGCCCCGATTCGAATACGACACGGGGCATGAAAAAAGGCATTGACTCGTTAAGGACGCCGCTTCTGCAACACATGGATGTGGGTAGGCGCCACGTTGACGCGATGGGTAGCGCGCTCGTCGCGCTCGGCGCGCCGCCGACGTTGAGCATTCACCTTCCGCTTGCGCCGGCGGCGAGCGGCGCAAAGCGTGAAATCGTGGTCACGCTGCCCGCGGGGGAAGCGCTCGACAGCGTCGACGCGGCCGAGCTCGTCGATGCGCTCAAAGCGATAGCCCTGCGCAACGCGCAGCGGGGGCGCGCGTGAGCTCGGCGTTTTGCGTGAAGTGCGGCAAAGATGTGATGCCGCCCGTATGCGCGAGCTGCGCAGGCGTGGCCAAAGACCCGCCCCCCATCGATGTCGGAAGCGCGTCGTACACGCACTACAACGCCGGCGTCGGCGCGGGCCTTACAGAGCAGCGCTTGCAGCTCGTCGCCCTGGTCTGCGACGGCCTCGGCCCGGACAACACGCTTTCAGACCGTGCGCAGGCGTTGTGGGCGATTCGCGAGGCCCTCACGCGCGCCGACGCGGTCGAGCTCGGCGCCCTCGAGGCGCAAATCCTCGCGGGCATGCGCGGCGTGTCGCGGCCGCTTGAGTCGCGCCCGGCGCGGCGCACGGTTGCGCTTGAGTCGATGGCGCAAAGCCTCGCGACGCTCGCCGCCGCTGCAGCTCGCACGCAATGCGCGAAGTGCGGTGCTGCAACCCATCTTGGCCCGTGCATCGCCCGACACTACGTCGTGGGCGAGGTTGGAACGAACTGCACAGAGTGCGGCCGCCACTCTTCAATCGGGCACTACGACAGCTGCAGCAAGCGCGACAACCCCGAGCGTGTCGGATGACAAAGGACGCTGGCGACCCTGGTACAGGCGTCGATTTCACGCGCGCCTTGCTCGCCGCCGAGCGTGAAGAGGGCCCGCCGCCGACGCCTGCGCAGTATCGGCGCGCGCGCGCCGTGGCAGAGCACGCCGAGCAGCGTTTCCTTGCGCTCGGCCGACAGCTCGCGGGCTACGGCTACACGACGACGGTTGTCGTCGACGAAGACAACGGTTGGCCTGTCGTCGGCGTCGACGTGTCGCCGCGGCCGCAGGCGTGGAGGGATGACGAACGTGGAAGCAAAACAAACGACACTCGCGGGCCTCGACGCAAGGGCGACGGAGTTTAGGCGCCCCGATGCATGGCTCGTCTGCAACATCTGCGGCTATCGCACGCGCCTCGGCGCGGGTCGCGATGCGACGCACTGCCCCATGCTCGGCTGCGCGGGCAAGGTGCAATGAAGCTATGGGTACCAGGCGGCCCGATATCACGGCATCTTGCGCGCGGCCTGCGACGGAATCGTGCGTGCCTGGACGCTTCCGGCCGCTCTACTTCTCTCGGCCGAGACGCTTCCGGCCGCTCTACTTCTCTCGGCCGAGACGCTTCCGGCCGCTCTACTTCTCTCGGCCGA
>Ga0207648_10003336_pt1 | contig 16867 bp, 10 predicted proteins | sample KBSMisM32_FD_184310 | JGI IMG/M metagenome (GOLD analysis project Ga0207648, IMG submission 184310) | Miscanthus rhizosphere microbial communities from Kellogg Biological Station, Michigan, USA - KBS Miscanthus M3-2 (SPAdes) (version 2) | ecosystem: Host-associated > Plants > Roots >...
GGCCCGTCCGCGGACTTCGGCACGATGGTCGTCGAGCAACTCGACCACCGCCTCCGGTTGCAGGAAGGCATTTCGCGGAACGGCGAGGGCGCCGTAGCGGTGGACCGCCATGCTCTTCGGCAATTGCGACCACGCGGCCGCAGATCGCGGGCAGGGCGTTGGACTCGCGGATGCGCGCGGCGGCCCCCGCGTAGTCCTTGACCAGGAGGTGCTGGATGAACCCGCGGATGTCCACGCCGACGGGGCAGCCGCGCATGCAGGCGGGATCGCGGCATTCCAGGCAGCGGCTCGCCTCCATGAGCGCGTGCTGGGCATCGAGGCCGTGCGAGACCTCGTCGAAGTTCGCGGCGCGCGCCGCCGCCGGCTGCTCGTGCGGATGCTGGCGGGGGATCTTGACGCGCGCGGGCGGCTTGAGGGGGTTCGCCGGCCTCGTCCCGACGGTCATGCCACAATCCCGGGAGCGCAGGCGGCGTGCGGGCGCTCGTTCGCGATGCGCTCCTCCGCGGCGTACATCCGCGAGCGGCGCAGCAGCTCGTCGAAGTCCACGGCGTGGGCGTCGAACTCCGGGCCGTCCACGCAGGCGAACTTCATGGCGCCGCCCACGGTGACCCGGCACCCGCCGCACATCCCGGTGCCGTCCACCATGAGCGCGTTGAGGCTGGCCCACGTCGGCACCTGCCGGGGGCGCGTCTGCTCGGCCACCGCCCGCATCATGGCCAGGGGCCCGATCGCGTAGACGGCGTCGATGCGCCCAGCCTCCATGAGCTCTTCGAGGGGACCGGTGACGAGGCCCATTCGCCCGCGGCTGCCGTCGTCGGTGGTGACGGCGAGGGACTCGGCGCAGGCAGCCATCTCCGTCTCCAGGATCACGAGCTCGCGGTGGCGGGCGCCGATCACCGCGTGCACCGTGTTGCCCGCGGCGCGGAGCGCGCGCGCGATCGGGAGCAGCTCCGCGGTGCCCACCCCGCCCCCGACGCAGGCCACCGCGCCGTGGACGGCGATGGGGGTGGGATTCCCCAGGGGACCGAGCACGTCCGCCAGCGCATCCCCGGCCCGCAGCGCCGCCATCTGGCGCGTGGTCTTGCCGACGGCCTGGACGATCAGGGTGATCGTGCCCGCGGCGGCGTCCCCGTCGACGATCGTCAATGGAATCCGCTCGCCGCCTTCCGCGACGCGGACGATCACGAAGTGTCCCGCCTCGCGCTTGCGCGCGACCAGGGGCGCCTCGACCACGTAGCGCCTGATGGTTGGAGCGAGCGGGACGGCCTCTCTTATCGGGAATGCCACGCCGCCCGCCAGTGCAATGGCGGTGCCGCCGACGAGCCGCTCGAGCCCGGCGAAACGGCGCGCCCGCCACGCCTCGAGACCGCGAAAATCACGCGGCCCGCTCCCTCCCGGTCGCAAATCTTGCGGAGGGAATCGGCGCCTGCTCCGGCAAGGAGGCGGCAAATCACTGGCACGACGATTGGTACAGGGGAGCGCAGAAGCCGCGCGCGGCGAGGAGGGGTCATGGACCTGACGACCAAGTACCTGGGTCTCGAGCTCGCACATCCACTCGTGCCGGGCGCCTCGCCCCTGGCGGACGACCTCGACACCGTCCGCCGCCTCGAGGACGCGGGCGCTCCCGCCATCGTGCTGCGCTCGCTCTTCGCGGAGCAGATCGCGCGCGAGGAGCTCAGCGCGTACCTGCACCTCGAGCGGCGGGGAGAATCGTTCGCGGAGGCGCTGAGCTACTTCCCGAGCCCGGAGAGGTTCGTGATGGGACCCGAGGAATACCTCGCCCACCTTTCGCGGGTGCGGGCGGCGGTGCGTATTCCCGTCATCGCGTCCCTGAACGGAACGCGGCCCGGATCCTGGCGCGACTACCCGCGCGCGATCGAGGAGGCGGGCGCGGACGCTCTCGAGCTGAACATCTACCACCTGCCCACGGATCCCGACGTCACCGGGGACGAGGTGGAGGAGATGGCCCTGCAGGCCGTGCGCGAGGTGAAGCGCGCGCTGCGCATCCCGGTCGCGGTGAAGATCTCGCCCTTCTACAGCGCGATCGCGCACTTCGCGGCGCGGCTGGACGCTGCCGGCGCCGACGGCATCGTGCTCTTCAACCGCTTCTACCAGCCGGACATCGACCCCGTGTCTCTCAGCGTGGTTCCATCCCTTCAGCTGTCGCGCTCGTCCGAGCTGTCCCTGCGCCTCCGCTGGCTGGCCATCCTTTCCGGCCGCGTGCGCGCATCGCTGGCCGTCACCGGCGGCGTGCACGACGGCGCCGACGTCATCAAGGCCGTCATGGCGGGGGCCCACGCCGTGCAGATGGTTTCGGCGCTCCTCGTCCGAGGTCCCGAATACCTCCGGACCGTGCGCGACGAGGTGACGCACTGGCTCGAGGAGCACGAATACGACTCCCTGGCCCAGGCCCGCGGCAGCATGAACCTCGCGGCCTGTCCCGATCCCGCCGCCTACGAGCGCGCGAACTACATGACGATCCTCCAGGGCTGGACGGCCTCGCGCGCGTCCCTCCCGTGACCCGCCAGCTCGAGCGCTACGCGGCCGACGCCCTGCTCCGCGACGGCGGCTCGATCCACATCCGCGCCATCCGCGCCGACGACAAGGAGCGGCTGCAGGCCCACTTCCACGGCCTCGGGTTCGACTCCGTGCGCTTCCGGTTCCTGGGCGGCAAGAAGGACCTGACTCCCGCCGACCTCCGGTACTTCACCGAGCTCGATTTCTCGCAGCACGTCGGGCTCGTCGCCCTGCGGCGGCAGGACGGCGCGGAGGAGTTCATCGGCGTCGGCCGCTACATCTGCGCGGAAGGCGAACACCGGCGAGCCGAGTTCGCGCTGGCCGTGGTGGACGCCTGGCAGGGGCGGGGCGTGGGTACGCTCTTGATGGAGCACCTGGCCCGCATCGCGGCCGCGGACGGCGTCGAGCGCTTCGAGGCCGAGATCCTGGCCACCAACCGCAAGATGTTCGACGTGGTCGTCGCCCTCGGATTCCGCACGGACGAGAGCTCGCGCGCGGGCGTCGTGCACGCCTGGTTCCCGATCGAGCCCACGCCCGAGACCCGCCGCGCCAGCGACGAGCGCGCCTGGCACGCCGCCGCCGAGGGCGTGCGCGCCATGCTTCACCCCCGATCGGTGGCGGTGGTGGGTGCCTCGCGCGATCCCTCCAGCCTCGGGGCCGCCCTCGTGGCCAACCTCGTCCGGCACGGGTTCCACGGCGCGATCTACCCCGTCAACTCACGGGCCGACCAGATCGAGGGCTTGCGCGCCTACCCGACCCTGGGCGCGGTCGGCCATCCCATCGACCTCGTCCTCGTCGCCGTGCCCGCCCCCGGCGTCGAGGCCGTCGTGGACGAGTGCGCACGTATCGGCGCCCGCGGCGTCGTGGTGATCTCCGCCGGCTTCGCGGAGGTGTCGGAGAAGGGCCGCGCCGTCCAGGACCGGCTGCGCGATCGCGTGCGGGAAAGTGGCTTTCGCCTCGTGGGCCCGAACTGCATGGGCGTGATCAACACCGATCCCGCCGTGTCGCTCGACGCCACCTTCGCGCCCACGTTCCCCCCCGCCGGGAACGTCGGCATGCTCTCCCAGAGCGGAGCCCTCGGCGTGGCCGTCCTCGACTACGCGCGCGCGCTGGACATCGGCGTCTCCACTTTCGTGTCGGTGGGAAACAAGGCGGACGTGAGCGGCAACGACCTCCTGGCCTACTGGAAGGACGATCCGCGCACCCAGGTCGTCGCCCTTTACCTGGAGAGCTTCGGCAACCCACGCCGGTTCGCGCGTCTCGCTCCGGAGGTCGCGCGCCGGAAGCCGATCGTGGCCGTGAAGTCGGGCCGGTCGGCGGCAGGCACGCGGGCAGCCTCGAGCCATTCCGCCGCCCTGGCCAGCCTCGACGTGGCCGTGGACGCCCTGTTCGAGCAGGCCGGAGTCATCCGCACGGAGACGCTGGAGGACCTCTTCGACGTGGTGTCGCTCCTCGCGACGCAGCCGGTGCCGAAGGGACCGAGGGTCGGCGTCGTGACCAACGCGGGCGGGCCGGGAATCCTGCTCGCCGACGCCTGCGAAGCCCGCGGCCTGCAGCTGCCGGAGCTCGCGCCCTCGACCCGGGAGGCGCTGCGCGCGTTCCTGGCGCCCACGGCCAGCGTCGCGAACCCGGTGGACATGATCGCTTCTGCGCAAGCCGCCGACTACGCGCGCGCCATCGAGGTCGTCGGGGCGGACCCGAACGTAGACTCCGTGGTCGTCATCTTTGTTCCGCCCCTGGCCGTCGGCGTGGACGGCATCGCGGAGGCCATCGCGCGCGGGGCGGGCACGGTGCCCGCCGGCAAGCCCGTGCTCACGGTGTTCCTGTCCTCGAAGGGCGCGCCGCCCGCGCTCGCCACGGGTCTCCGAGGGCGCCTGCCCTCGTACAGCTTCCCCGAGAACGCGGCCCGGGCCCTGGCCGCGGCCGAGCGCTACGGCCGATGGCGATCGCGCCCGCGCGGCGAGCCGGTTCGTCTGACGGCCCGCGCGCGCAGCGCCGTGCGCGCGATCGTGGACCGGGCCCTGGCCGGCCACGACCAGCCGTTCTGGCTGGACCCCATCGACGCGCAGGATCTCCTGCGCGCCGCCGACATCACGATCGCCGACGCCCGGCTCGTGACTGCCGATCGGGCGCCCGCCCTCGCGGAGTCGATGGGCTATCCGCTCGTGGCCAAGGCGGTCTCGCCGGGCCTCCTGCACAAGAGCGACCTCGGTGGCGTAGCCCTGGGGCTGCATTCGGTAGACGACGTGCGCGCGGCCGTGAGCACGCTGCGCGAGCGTCTGGCCGCGGCGGGCCGGACCCTGGAGCACGTCCTGCTCCAGCGCGAAGTGCCGGGCGGGCTCGAAGCGCTCGTCGGCGTCGTGAGCGACCCCACGTTCGGGCCGCTCGTCGTGTGCGGCCTCGGGGGCGTGCAGGTGGAGCTTCTGCGGGACGCCGCTTTCCGCTTGCCGCCGGTCACCGATGTCGATGCGTCCGAGATGATCGACCGTCTTCGGATGAAGGCCCTCCTGGACGGATACCGGGGATCGCCGCCCGCGGATCGCGACGCGCTGATCCACCTCGTCCAGCGCGTGTCGGCGCTCGTGGAGGCGGTCCCCGAGCTGCGCGAGCTCGACCTCAATCCGGTGAAGGTGATGGCCCGCGGGGGTGGAGTCGTGGTCGTGGACGCGCGCGTGCGGCTCGGCCCGCTCTCGGCGGCCGAGATCACGTAGACCGCAAGACCTACGCGGGGAGCCGGACCTCGCGCAAGTCTTGCGCCGGCGGCGCTGAAATCGAAGTTCAAGTTCATTGCGGCACCGTGAGTTGGGAGCGGCCGGGCCCGGCCGCCACCCGGCACGTCCGTTGATGTAGTCCGCGGCGTGGCTTCGATCGAATTGGCCGTTCCGAAGGAGAGCGCGGTCGTCCTGGTCGGGAATCCCAACGTCGGCAAGAGCGCCCTGTTCGGCGCGCTCACCGGCGCGTATGCGACCGTCTCGAACTACCCGGGCACGACCGTCGAGGTCACGCGCGCGACCCTCACCTCCGGAGACCGCCGGATCCTCGTCGTCGACACCCCGGGCGCGGCCTCGCTCGTCCCGCTCTCGGAAGACGAGCGCGTCACGCGCGACATCCTGCTCTCCGGAGAGGCCGGCGCCGTCGTGGTGGTGGGTGACGCCAAGAACCTGGAGCGAGTCCTCACCCTCGCCCTCCAGGTGGGCGAGATGGGCCTGCCCTACGTGCTCTGCGTGAACATGATGGACGAGGCGACGGAGCGCGGGCTCTCCGTGGACACGCGGCGTCTTTCCGCTCGCCTCGGGGTGCCGGTGGTGCCGACGGTCGCGATCCGGCAGCACGGGCTCGTCGAGCTGCGCGCGGCCCTGCGCGCGGCGCGCCCGGGCCACGCGCGCGTTCGCTACCCGGAGCCGGTCGCACGCGCGGCCGCCGATCTCGCCCGCGAGCTGCCGGCGGCGGCGGTGACACCGTGGTCGCTGGCTCTCCTCCTCCTGGCCACGAGCGACGCCCACGCCGCGGGTCTGCCCGCGCCCCGGCGGCGAGGACGCGCGGCCGTCGACGAGGCGCGGCACCGCCTCGCGCGCGAGCTACCGGAGCCGCCCGGGTACGCGATCCACGAGGCCCGGCGCGCGCTGGCGGCGGAGATCGCGCTGGAGGCGGGGGCGGCGGTGCCCCGGCAGCGGCGCGCGCGGCACGTCGCGGATCGCCTGGAGCCGCTGACCACTCATCCGGTGTGGGGATACCCGATCCTGGCCATCGTCCTCGCCCTCGCCTATCTGTTCGTGGGGAAGTTCGGAGCGGGCACGCTCGTGGGGATCTTCGAGAACGACCTCTTCGGCGGCCTGATCAACCCGCTGGCCGTGGCCGCGGCCGAGCGCGCGCTGCCGTGGACATTCGCGCGCGACCTGCTGGTGGGGCCGTACGGCGTCATCACCATGGCCCTTACGTATTCCCTCGCCCTGGTGCTCCCGATCGTGGGGACGTTCTTCGTCGCCTTCGGCGCGCTCGAGGACTCGGGCTACCTGCCCCGGCTGGCCGTGATGGTGGACGGGCTCTTCCGGCGCATGGGGCTCAACGGCAAGGCGGTGCTGCCGATGGTCCTCGGCCTCGGCTGCGACACCATGGCCACCCTGACCACGCGCATCCTGGAGACGCGCAAGGAGCGGATGATCGTCATCCTGCTGCTCGCCCTGGGCGTGCCGTGCTCGGCCCAGCTCACGGTCGTGCTGGCCCTGCTCGGGCCCCTGCACCCCGCGGCCTTCGTCTTGTGGTGCCTCGTGATCGTGTCCGTCATCATCCTCATCGGCCGGCTGGCCTCGGCCGTGATCCCCGGGCGCAGCAGCGATTTCGTCCTGGAGCTGCCGCCACTTCGCGTGCCCCGTCTCGGCAACATCGCGGTCAAGACGCTGGGCCGCATCGAGTGGTATCTCAAGGAGGCGGTGCCGCTCTTCGTGCTCGGCACCCTGATCCTCTTCACCGCCGACCGGCTGCATCTGCTCGGGCACCTGCAGCGCCTCGGGGAGCCGGTGGTGTCGGGAATGCTCGGCCTGCCGCCGGAGGCGGCGGGCGCGTTCGTCGTCGGTTTCCTGCGCCGCGACTTCGGAGCGGCCGGGCTCTACGCCCTCGCGCGTGCCGGGCGGCTCGACTCCGTGCAGGCCCTGGTGGCGGCGGTGACCATCACCCTGTTCATCCCCTGCATCGCGAACTTCTTCATGATCGTGAAGGAGCGGGGATGGCGGACGGCGACGGCCGTGGCGGCCTTCATCATCCCCTTCGCGGTCCTGGTGGGGGCGGCCCTGAACGCCGTCCTGGGAGCGGTCCGCCCGTGAGCGGCCCGGTGCGTCCGCTGTCCTTCGAGCCCGCGACGGACGAGGCGACGGCCTTCGCCTGTGCGCTCTGCGGCCTCCGCTTCACGCACGGCGGGCAGGTGTGTGCGTCCTGTCCCATCACGCACGGGTGCGACGATCTCGTCCGTTGTCCCCGCTGCGGCTACCAGTTCCCGCGCGGCTCCCGCACCCTGGCCTGGGTCCAGCGCCTGTGGCGCCGCCTGCGCGGGCCGGCCGCGTTGCCGGCGCCCGCCGCCGGCCATCCCGTCCAGACGCTCGACCACCTGCGCCCGGGCGAGACCGCCCGTGTCCTGAAGGTGTCCGCGGCCGAGCTCCCGATGCTGATGAAGCTGTCCCAGCTCGGTCTGGTGCCGGGAGCGGAGGTCCGGATGCAGCAGAGCCGCCCGGCCGCGGTCGTGCGCGTCGGCGAGACGACCGTCGCCTTGCAGCGCGCCGTCGCCCGCGTCGTCCACATCCGGCGGATGGCCTAGGCGGGAGAAGTTCTTGAGGTGCTTCTTGCCGTTCCTGTCCGCTTCCTTCTTGAGGAACTTGGTGAGAGAGGCCGCCTGGTGACGTGTCAAACAACATTTGCATCAGTCGGGAGAAGCTGGCCCGAGGACGCGGGTCCCACCTCCGAGTGCCATTTCCACAGCAGGTAGATCGCGGGGTAGACGAGCAGCTCCATCAGGAACGAGGTCGCGAGGCCTCCGACCATCGGCGCGGCCACGCGCTTCATGACGTCCGAGCCCGCGCCCGTGGACCACATGATCGGCATGAGGCCCATCATGGCCGCGGCGACCGTCATCATCTTCGGCCGTACGCGCTTGACCGCGCCGTGGACGATCGCCTCGTGCAGGTCGGACAGGCTGCGCAGGCGCCCCCTGGCCTTCGCCTCCTCGTAGGAGAGGTCGAGGAAGAGCAGCATGAACACGCCCGTCTCCGCGTCGAGGCCCATGAGGGCGATCATCCCCACCCAGGCCGCGATGGAGACGTTGTAGCCGAGCAGCCACATGAGCCACACGGCGCCCACCACCGAGAACGGCACGGCCAGCATCACGATGCCCGCCTTCACGCCCGACTTCGTGTTGAGGTAGAGCAGGAAGAAGATGATGAAGACCGTGATCGGCACCACGAGCTTGAGCCGCTCGCGGACGCGCAGCATGTTCTCGTACTGCCCGGACCACTCCAGCGAATAGCCGGCCTTGAGGGAGACGGTCGCGGCCGCGACCTTCTTGGCCTCCTCCACGTAGCCGCCGATGTCGCGGCCGGCCATGTCCACGAAGACGTAGCCCGCGAGCAGGCCGTTCTCGTTGCGGATCATGGAAGGGCCGGTGACCATCTTCAGGTCCGCGATCTGTGACAGCGGCACCTGGGCCCCCGACGGCGTCATGACCAGGACGCGGCCCAGGGAGTCGATGTCGTCGCGCAGCTCGCGCGGGTAGCGGACGTTGACCGGGAAGCGCGCGCGGCCCTCGATGGTCGTGGAGACGTTTTCGCCACCCACGGCGGACATGATCACGTCCTGGGCCTGGGCCACCGTGATCCCGTAGCGCGCCAGCTCGCCGCGTCTCAGGTCGAAGTCCACGAAGTAGCCGCCGGCGACGCGCTCGGCGTAGACACTGCGCGTCCCGCGCACGTCCTGGAGGGCGCCCTCGAGCCGGCGCCCGATGGCCTCGATCTCCACCAGGTCGGGACCGTAGATCTTGATGCCGACGGGAGTGCGCACGCCCGTGGTGAGCATGTCGATGCGGGCCTTGATGGGCATCGTCCAGGCGTTGGTGGTGCCGGGGATCTGCAGCGCCTTGTCCATCTCCGCCACCAGGTCCTCCCAGGAGATGCGATCGGGCCAGAGACGGCGCCAGAGGAGGCGGCTCATCCATTCCGGCGACCAGGACGAGTACCAGCGCGCCCTGCTCCGCCACTGGTCCGGGGGCCTCAGCACGACCGTCGTCTCCATCATGGAGAAGGGTGCGGGATCGGTGGAGGTCTCGGCGCGGCCGGCCTTGCCGAACACGCGCTCGACCTCGGGGAAGGATCCGAGGATCTGATCCTGCACCTGGAGGATGCGGCTGGCCTCGGTGACGCTCAGGCCGGGCAGCGTGGTCGGCATGTAGAGCAGCGTGCCCTCGTTGAGGGCGGGCATGAACTCGTGCCCGAGCCCGAGGTAGACGGGCACGGTGGTGGCGACGACCAGGATGGCGGCCCCGATGGTGGCCCGCGGATGGCGCAGGACGAGGCGGCAGGCCGGCTCGTACGCGCGGAAGAGCGCCTTGCTGATGGGGTGCTTCTCTTCGGGATAGTAGCGTCCGACCGTGACCTGGTTCACGAGCCAGCTCAGGGCACGCGGCCGGAAGTGGACGAAGTCCATCCGGGCGAAGAGCATGCGCAACGCGGGGTCGAGGGTGAGGGCGAGGAAGGCGGCGATGAACATGGCCAGGTTCTTGGTCCAGGCCAGGGGCTTGAAGAGCCGGCCTTCCTGATCGACGAGCGTGAAGATGGGCAGGAACGCGACGGCGATGACGAGGAGCGAGAAGAAGACGGACGGTCCCACCTCGAGCAGGGCATCGAGGCGCACCTTGTGGAAGTCGCCCTGCCGGCCGCCGTGCTCCCACAGCTCGAGCTTCTTGTAGGCGTTCTCGACCTCCACGATGGCGCCGTCCACGAGCACGCCGATGGAGATGGCGATGCCGGCGAGGGACATGATGTTGGAGGAGATGCCCATCGCGCTCATGGGGATGAACGCGAGCAGGACGGCCACGGGGATGGTGATGATGGGGACGATGGCGGAAGGGACGTGCCACAGGAAGACCAGGATGACCAGGCTGACGATCGCCATCTCCAGCAGCAGCTCGTGGGTCAGGGTGTCGATCGCGCGCTGGATCAGCTCCGAGCGGTCGTAGGTCGGAACCACCCGGACCCCCTTCGGCAGCGACGGCTGGACCTCCTGGAGCCGCTGCTTCACGCGGTCGATGACCGCGCGCGCGTTCTCGCCGTCGCGCATCACCACGATCCCGCCCACCACGTCGCCGAGCCCGTCCAGGTCGGTCACGCCGCGCCGGATCTCCGGGCCCAGCGCCACCTGCCCCACGTCGCGCAGCAGCACGGGCGTGCCGCGCTCGTCCGTCTTGAGGACGATCTGCTCGAGGTCGGCCGTGGACTTGACGTAGCCGCGGCCGCGCACCATGTACTCGCGGCCCGAGAACTCGAGCAGGCGCCCGCCCACTTCGTTGTTGCTGGCGCGGACGGCGTCCGCCACGTTCATGATCGCGAGGTCGTAGGCCTTGAGCCGGTTGGGATCGACGGTCACCTGGTACTGCTGGACGAAGCCGCCGACGGAGGCGACCTCGGCCACCCCGGGCACGGACTGGAGGCGGTAACGCAGGTTCCAGTCCTGGAAGGTGCGGAGGTCGGCCAGCGAGTGCTGACCGGAGTCGTCGACCAGGGCGTACTGGAAGACCCAGCCCACGCCGGTGGCGTCCGGCCCCAGCTCGGTGCGGACGCCCGGCGGGAGCAGGGGCTGGATCTTGCTCAGGTACTCGAGCACGCGGCTGCGCGCCCAGTACATGTCCGTCCCGTCCTTGAAGATCACGTAGACGTAGCTGAAGCCGAAGTCCGAGAATCCCCGGATGGTCTTGACGTTGGGAGCGCCCAGGAGCGCGGTCACGATGGGGTAGGTGACCTGGTCCTCCATGATGTCGGGACTGCGATCCCACCGGGAATAGACGATGACCTGGGTGTCGCTGAGATCGGGGATCGCGTCCACCGGGATGTGCTGGACGGTGTAGAGGCCGTAGGCGACGGCCACCGCCGTGGCCAGCAGCACCAGCATCCGGTTGTTGGCGCTGAAACGGATGATGGACCGGATCATTTCCGTGGCGCGGGCGAGATGGCGGCGAGGGCGGCCTTGAGGCTCGACTCGGAGTCGAGGAGGAAGTTGGCGCCGGTGACCACGTCTTCGCCCTCCGCCAGCCCCGAGAGCACCTCCACGCCGTCGGCGACCTTGGCGCCCACCTGCACCTCTCGCGGCTCGAGCCCGCCGTCACCGTGGTCGACGAAGGCGAGCGTCCGCTCTCCCGTCTTGATCAGCGCGCTCTCCGGGACCACCAGGCCTTTCCCCAGCGCGGTGTGGAGCGCCACGTCGGCGAACATCTCCGGCTTGAGCTGGCCGTCCGCGTTGTCGACCTCCACGCGCACCTTGATCGTCCGGGTCTTCTCCTCGACGACGGGCGCGATGTAGGTGACCGCGCCGCGCCAGGTGCGGCCGGGAAGGTAGGAGAGGCCCAGCTCCGCGGGCATCCCGATGCGCACGGCGGGGAGGTCCGTCTCGTAGACGTCGGCCAGCACCCAGAGGTGGCTGAGATCGGCGATGTCGAAGAGCGTGTCCACCGAGGTCACGCGCATGCCGTGGGTGGCCATCTTCTGCGTGACATAGCCGCTGACGGGCGAGTAGAGATCCAGCGTGCGGCGTACCTCACCCGTGCTCTCCAGGCGGGCGATGTCGGTGGGACGGATGTCGAGGAGCAGCAGGCGCTGATGGGCGGCCTCGAGCAGGTCCACGCCGCCCTGCGCCACCGAGCTTATGGAGCTGGAGCCGAGCTGCTTCCGGGCCCGCGAGGCCAGGAGGTACTCCTGCTGCGTCGCCACCAGCTCGGGGCTGTAGAGGGAGACGAGCGGCTCGCCCTTGCGGACGAACTTGCCCGTGTAGTCCACGTACAGGTGCTCGATGTAGGCCTCGAGCTTCGTGTGGATGTGGTGGAGCCGGCGTTCGTCGGCGGTGACGCGTCCGACGGTGCGGATCGTGCGCTGGAGCTCCATCCGCCGCACCGGTTCGCTGCGGAGGCCGAGCACGCCCCGGCGCGCGGGCGAGAGGTCGACCAGCGCCCGGCCGGCGACGGCGACCCCCTGCGTCTGGTCGTCGTAGACGGGGACGAAGTCCATCCCCATCGAATCCTTGGCGGGAGTGGCCGATCGGACCGACGGGTCCATCGGTGACCGATAGAACGCGATCTTCCGCTCCGGCGAGGCCGCGGCGGCACCCGGCGACGGAGATTCCGTCGGCACGAGCCTCATGCTGCAGATCGGGCAGTCGCCGGGCTTGTCCGACACGTAGTGCGGGTGCATGGGACAGTGGTACAGGACCGGTCCGGACTCGGCCTTCACGTGCTCGACGGTGCGGCGGCACGCCGTCCACAGGCCGGCGCCTGCAAACAGGGCGACGACGGCGGCGGCGAGCGGGACGATTCGGCGTGCGGTCCTCATGTTCTTCTCCTCATCAACGCGACATTGAGCCCATGGATCCGCTCGTCGCCGCGCCGGCGGTCCCGCCACCCATGCCCGCGGATCCGGCCGACGCGGGCAGGTCGGACGTCGCTTCCAGGCTGGCTTCCTCGATCCGGGTCCGCAGGCGGGACTCGCCGGCTACGAGACGCACCAGGGTCACGCGGTCGCCGTACAGCGTCGTGAGCGCCTCGAGCACGGTGACGAACGGCACGCGGCCCGTCTCGTAGCTCGCGACGGCCGCCTCCACGCTCATGCGGTCCTGGGGCACGATGCCCTCGCCGTAGAGGGCGGCGATCTTCCGGGCCGCTTCGAGCTGGGCGAGCCTCTCTTGCGTGCGCAGCGTCAGTTGCAGCTCGACCGCGGAGAGACGCGCCTGGGCCGCGGCCAGGAGGGCCTCGGCCTCGGCCACGGCGCTCGCGCGCCGCGTCCGGTTCAGGGGGAGGGTGACGCTGACGCCTCCCTGCCACAGGGGATCGAAGCCGGCGCGGTTCATGTAGCCCGCCTGCACGCCGAAGTCCGGCCGCGCCTCCTTCTTCGCGAGAAGGACGGCGAGGCGGGCGCGTTCCAACGCGATGACGGCGGCGGCCCTCTCGGGGCTGAGGGCGACGAGCCGGGCGAGCTCGGCGTCGAGCCCCGCCGCCGGCTCCACGGGGGCCAGGATGGCGGTCGTCTCGAGCGGCGTCTCCGCGGCACGGGCGAGGAGGCGGTTGATCTCGGCCACGCGCACCGCCGCCTCGGCGGCCTGCTCGGCCAGGACCTGCCCGACGCGCGTCAGCTCCACCTGTGTCCGCAAGACGTCCTGCTGGTTGCCCTGACCGACGGAATAGCGCGCGCGGGCGACGCCTTCGATCTGGCGCCACACGTCCGCCTGTTCGTGGGTGAGGGCCTCGATGGCGCGCGCCTCGAGCAGGCCGTAATAGGCGCGCCGCACGGAGCCGGCGACGCTCAGCCGCGCGCGCGCGACCTGCTGCGAGACCTCGTCCGCGTCACGCGCCGCGATCTCGCCGCGGAGGCGGAGCTTGCCCGGCCAGGGCAGGGTCTGGCCGGCCACGAGCGCGAGGTTCGTGTCCGTCAACCGCCCCAGGGACGGCGACCAGCCTTCGTTCGTATAGCCGAGGCCCAGCCACGGGTCGGGCCGCGCCGAGACCTGGGCCGGGCGTTGCCTGGCCGCGCGCGCGAGCTGCTCCGCGACCTTCAGGTCGGGGTTGGCGGAGAGCGCCTCCGCGACCAGCGCGGACAGGAAGGAGTCCTCGGCCGGTGCCGCGGGGGCGGCGAGCCCTCCGGCCAGGAGGCAAGCGAGCACGACGTTCGAGATCATTCCGTACCTCTGCCGCGAAGGCGGCGGTTTCCCGTGCCGCCCGCGGGCAGGCCGCGGGCGACGGCGTAGCGACGCGCGAGGCCGGTCAGGCCTCGGGACAGAGGTTCAGATGCGGAGGATCAACGGCGCGCGGACGGGAACGGGCGAGGCGGGGACGGCGAGCACCGGGTGCGGGAGACCGGAGGCCTCGGAGGGGGAAACCGCGGGCAGGGCGGCGAGCGAGACGCCGGCCGGGACCGGCGTCGAGACGCGCGGGCTGCCGGCTTCCGGCGCGCAGCAGGACGGAGCGGCGGCCGCGATCCCGGCTTCCGGCGGACAGCAGTCGTGCGCCGGTCCGGAGGCGGCCGAGGCGGGGGGCGACACGCACGGGCAGACGAGCGCGACCATGAAGGCCACGCTGGCCATCGAAGCCAGCACACCGAGACGAGAGCGGCGCACCACGCTCAACATGGAAGCACCTCGGCGCTCACGAGTCAAACTCCCTTCGCCGGGCGCAGGAAGCCGGCCGCGGGCCGCCGCTTCGATCGGCGCCGCTCCGCAGGCGCATATCCGAGCCGGAACACGTGCTGGGGGTAGACCTCTTCGGGCAACAGCTCGGCCACCGCCGCCCGCGTGATCGGCGACTGCATGAGCGCGCTCAGGGGCTGGAGAGCCACGCCCATCCGCGTGGCGGTGAGGGCGAGCCGCTCGAAGGCCTGGCCGGCGCGGACCTGCACGGCGCGGTTGTCGGCCCGCGAGGTGAGCACGCCCAGCGCGGGCGCGCTGCGCAGGCGGGCGACCTCCTTGCGGGCGGCGGCGCCGCCGACGTTCACGTGCTTCACGACCAGGCGGCCGGCCGCGGCCTCGAACCAGCCGTGCCCGAAGACGCCGGTCCCGATCGATTCCGCCAGTTCCGCCCGGTAGGCGGGATCGGCGTACTGCGTGCGCTCGGCGAGGCCGAGGAGCTGCTCGACACGGCCGGACGTCTCCGCGTCGGTGAGCAGCCAGAGCTGCACGTCTTCGTCGTGGACAGCCGCGTAGAGGCCAGCCATGACCTCGCGAGCGAGCGGACGCCGGCGATACGGCCGCCGGTTCGTCTGGCGCTTGCCGATGGCGCCGAACAGGGGCACGCGGCGGTCTTCGGCTTTGCCTCCGGTCTCGAAGCGGGCGACCGCGGCCAGGCCGTCGGCACGATCGTCCTCGACGTACGACACGCTGGCCTTGTAGCCGTGATGGGCGCCGGCCACGAGCAGGTTCTCGAGCGCGCACCCGGCGCTGAGGTACAGCTCGCGCTGGTCGGGATCGGCGACGCGGAGCCAGCGGTCACGGTCCACGAAGACGCGGATCTCGTCGCCGCGGACGGCGAAGGACCAGGGCTGGGTGTTGCGGGTGGAAGGCGCGAGCCGGGCGTAGTCCACGAGCGACTGGAGCGGCGGCGGGGCGGGCTCGCTCGGCGGATCCGGTGCCTTCACCGTGCGCGTCACGATGTCGCCTCCTGGCGGACCGGCGGCGCCAGAGCCGCCGCCGGGGTGGGAGCGGGAGTCCGTGCCGCGCGGACGCGGAAGAAGGCGGCCGCGATGACGGCCACCTCGAAGGCCACGAACCCGCCGACGTAGGCGTACCCGCCGCTGCCGAAGCCGTAGGAGTGAAGGCCCGTGCCCAGGATGAAGTTCACCCCGTACCAGGCCATGAGCACGGTCAAGCCGCCGAGGAGCGCGCCCACGGCGAGACCGAAGTCGCGGATCCAGCCCAGGAAGCGCCCGTGCAGGATCGCGAGATACGTGAGGAGCGCGATGAGGGCCCAGGTCTCCTTGGGGTCCCAGCCCCAGAACCGGCCCCACGAATACGAGGCCCAAACGCCCCCGAGGAGCGTGCCCGCGGCCAGGAAGAGCGTGCCCGCCTGCAGGGAGCGATAGAGGAAGAGGGACATCGTGCGGAGCAGCTCCCGGCGTCCGGGGGCGAAGAAGTAGAGGGCCAGGTTCAAATGGCCGAGAGCGACGCCCAGGAAGAACGCGGCATAGCCGAGGGTGATGGTAAGGACGTGCACGGTGAGCCACATGTTGTCGCGCAGCACGGGCACCAGCGGCTCGATCGAGCCGTCGAGGATGGGAAGGCTGTCGGCCAGGATGAGGAGGAGGACGCTCAGGCCGCTTGCGCAGGCCGCGAAGTAGCGCACGCGATAGGCGGCCTCGAAGGCGAGCGCGAACAGCACCGCGCCCCAGGACACGAAGATCACGGACTCGTACATGTTGGTGACGGGTGGCCGGCCCGAGATCAGCATGCGCAGCACCATCCCGTAGCCCTGGAGCAGGAAGGCCGCCGTCACCAGCGCGAACCCGGCGCGCGTCATGGCCCGCGATCCCAGAGGGAAGCTCGCGGCCAGGCCGAGGAAGCCCAGCAAGTACAAGATCCAGGCGAAGCGGAAGGGCTTGACCCGGTTGTAGAGGACCTCGCGCTCGAGGTCGGCCTCGGAAGCGGATCCCGCCGTCAGCGCGCCCAGGCGGGCATGGAGCGCGGAGGCCGCGGTCCCCGCTTCGCGCCGGTCGCCCGCGGCGTAGGCGGTGAGGAGGGCGCGGGCGAGGAGGCCGACGCGCCGTGTCTCCGTTCCTTCGCCGTGCATGGCGTGGGCCCAGGACGACCAGGGGGCGCCCGCCTCTCCGGCCTCCGGCACCACGTGCAGGGCCTCGCCCGTGAAGATCTCGGACATGAGGGCCAGGTTGCCGTACAGGTCCGCGACTTCGCGCTCGACGGAATCGAGGCGCGCTTCGCTGTCGCCCTCCTCTTTCGCGCGCGCGGCATCCGCCGCCTTCAAGAACGGCTCGTGCGTGGCCAGCTCGCGGAACGAGTAGCGGTCGCGGGTGGGGGACAGGCCGACGGTGGAACGCAGGCCGGCGTGGCTCACACGGACGATCGGCGCGTCCTTCCATCGCTCGGGGTCCGCCATCATGGCCACGAT
>Ga0207648_10003340_pt1 | contig 16859 bp, 13 predicted proteins | sample KBSMisM32_FD_184310 | JGI IMG/M metagenome (GOLD analysis project Ga0207648, IMG submission 184310) | Miscanthus rhizosphere microbial communities from Kellogg Biological Station, Michigan, USA - KBS Miscanthus M3-2 (SPAdes) (version 2) | ecosystem: Host-associated > Plants > Roots >...
CCAGCACCTGACCGACCGCCGGATCGGACCACGTCTGGCCGACCGTTTTCTCCACCGCCGTCGCCGACGCCTTGAGGTCGCCGTACGGCATCGAGTCGCAGGTGCCGGTGACCGGGTCGCAGTGCTGCGCCGAGCTCAGCGTCGGATCGAAGCTGGAGTAGGACGGGAACGCCCAGTTCAACCTGATCGCCGTCGTGCTGGCGAAGAAGTTCAGCATCGCCGTCTGATCGTCGCTGTCCGGGGCGCTCGCCGATTCGAGCCCGCTGAGCGTCACGTCGAACGACTGGTAGAACGTCCCGCCCGGGCCCTCGCCGACGATGAGGTGCGTGCGCCAGCAGTCGGACGGGTGGTCGGCATCGCAGATGCCAGGCACCCTGACGTCCGAGATCTTCGGCGACCCGTCCATGAAGAAGTCGAAGTTGCCGATGGACTGACCGTCGCGCAGCGTGCGCAGCTTCGGCAGCAGGTTCGGCGCGATGAAGCCCCAGAGCTCGATGCCGGTCCGGGCGTCGATCGCTTCGAAGATGCCGCGGTTGGTCCCGGCCCAGACGATCGTCCGCCGGTTCTTGTTGGCGACGGCAAAACCGGGGTACGCGTCGTCGGGCGGCGGATCGAGGGACGGCGGGTTCATCACCGCCGGCGTCGAATCGATGACCGCGCCAATCGACTGGTTGCGCACGTGGCTGATGATCGCGGCCGTGTCGGTCAGGCTGGTCAACCCCATCAGCGGCATCAACGTGGCGGCGTTGGCGACGGTGAACGCGATCATGTTGCCGCTCGCGTCCGCGGTGTAGAGATTGCGCCGGGGCTCGGTCGGCGCTGATGCGATCCACAGCGCCTGGCCGGCGCCGGTCGCCGTGAACTTCCATCCGGTCTGCTGCGTCGCGTCGGCGACCGGCTTGTACATCAGGAAGGCGCGCAGCTTACCGTCGAACCCGGGCATCGACACGCCGGTCGTGACCATCACGTTGTTGCGCTGCGGCAGCCGTGTACCAACTTTGTTTATGACCAGCGGCGGCTGGGTGGTCGCCGTGTACAGGTCCGCGCCGGTGATGTCCTTCGCGTTGTTCAAGTTGACGGTGCCGATGATCGGGCTCGTCACCTGGAATTCGCTGACCAGGCCGAGCGGCAGGGCGGAGTTCGGGCGCGGCAGCGACGCCACCGCCGGCGTGGCGCTGAAGTCGGTCGAGGTCGCAAACGCGTGCTGCACCGCCGTGTTGATGGCGTAGACCACCTCCGGCACGATCACCGTCCCGGCCGGCGCGGTGACGCCGGCGGTGGCGATCTGCAGCGGCGAGACGAGCGCCGAATCGATCATCGCCTTGCCGATCTCGAAGTACTGGCCGCCGCTCTCGGCGGCGATCGCTTTCAGGCTGGGGACGTCACTGGTCGGGGGCGCGAGCGCGATCACGTAGATCGGCACGCGCCGGCCCGAGATGCTGCGGAACGTCGCCGCGGTCGGCCCGAGGCTGGCGTTGGTCGCGCCCGACGTGGTGTTGCCTTCACCGCCGCCGACGATCATCACGACCACCGTGTTGCGGCAGGCCGGATCGTTGTTGATGCCGATGAGGCGTGTCACTTCGGTTTTGGCGTCGTCGAGCATCACCTTGACCGGCGTGTCGTAGTCGTCCACGCTGTCGTCGCCCGCCGGCACCAGAGCCGGGTTCACACCGCTCGGCGATTGGCGGACGTCCTTGCCGAGGATGGTCAGCACGTCGGAGTTGGCGGTGCCCGAATCGGCCTGGATCAGCAGGCCCGACTGGGTCCACGATCCGTTCTTGGCGGTCACCGTCGGGCGATAGATGTTCCATCGGGACCCGACGCCGGTTTCGGTCGGCGCAATCTGGCCGATGTCCGCGCTGATGACCGGACCGGTGGAGGTGGCATTGGCCGGCGCCTTCTGGCGCGTCTTCACCAGGCCGAAGCGCGCGACGTTCTTGTTCTCGGTGAGCGCCTGATACATCGCCGCGCGCGCGACGGCGAGCCGCGTCGCGGCATCGAACCGGCCGTAGGTCGAATCATTGCTGCCGGTGACGCGGATCGTGCTGGTCGAATACTTGTCGCCGCCGTTGGTCGGCGTCAGGTTCCTGTATTGGCGGCGATAGGTCGCCATCGCGCCGGTGACGCCCAGCGACGGCTCCCACACGGCGCCCGTGCGGGTGTAGATGTTCGGATCGTAATAGTCGCTGGTCGACCGCGAGGTCGTCGCGTCGGTCGGGTCGGTCGGCCCGCCGCGCTGCATGCGCGCGGAGGTATCGACGACCAGCACCACGTTCGGCTTCTCGGTCTTCAAGAACAGCAGCGGATCCACCTGCGCGAAGGCGCTGGTGGCCGCGGCTGCCGAAAGCGCCAGCACCGAGGCGGCGCGGGCGCAGAACATTCTGCAAGTCATTACTGGATGCCTCCGGCGGTCGTGTTGAGCGTCTGCTGCGTCAGCGCCTTGCCGGGGGTCTGCACCGCGGCTTTTCGCGCGCGGCGGTTCTGTTCGTCCTGGCCTCGCTGGCCGGTGTAGCCGCGCTCGAGCTCGGTGGTGTTGGTGCGGGCGAGCGTTACCTCAAGCACTTTATGGGCGCCACGTGGGCCGAACGATTCGGCGCGCATCGCGATCACGTTTGTTCCAGGATTGCACCCTGTCCCTTGAGGAGGAGGCAACGGGCTTTCCCCCTGGCCACACTGTCGCCCGCCATCCAACAGCGGATTTCCATCGTTCTCGGACGGGTCGTCAGCCACCATGACGACGACGTAATAGGGCGAGTTGATCGTGTCGGTGACCGGCAACATGTCCTTGAGGTTGGCGTAGGCGTAGAGCTTCCACCGCGGGTTGTTGACGGTCCACGGGCGCTCCTTGTTGAGCGTCGAGTCGTTCATCTCGGCGTCGGAGCAGGTGGTGACCTTCTGGCAGTTGGCCATGTTGATCGCCTGCGTCAGATCGATGGTCGACCCGTCCTGGAGCGACCGCGGCCCGCTCGGCGCGCCGTCGACGAATGCCGATTGCGTCGAGCCGTCGAGCAGCTTGTTCCAGTCGGGTACGGTGAGCACGTCCTCCATCGCGCGCTCGAGGCCGGCGTCGGCGGCAAACAGCGCTTCGGAGGAATTGCGGAAGTTGCCGGCGATGTTGGTTTCGGTCGTGGTCGTCAGCACCAGCGCGGTGCCAAGCGCCGTCATCAGCAGCATCGCCATGATGGCGATGATCATCGCGACGCCCTTTTCGCCTCGAATATCCATGGCTACCTTCCGAGATTCAGGTTCCGCGGCGAGATTTCGAAATGGATTTCCTGATCCGGCACGAAGCGGTCGCCGCCGCGTGACGTGCCGCCGCGCGCAAACAGGGTGCCGGCCGGGCCGCGCAGCGCCGCATTGGCCGCCTGCACACGCAGCGTCACGCCAATCTTGCGAATCCGCAGCAGGTCGGCGTCCCAGCGGTTGACCGACGCCGCCGTCGGGCACCAGGGACCGTCTTTCAACTGTGCCGCCGTGAGCTTGACGAGGCCGCTGCCCGGTGGCGCCAGTGCTGGCAGGAGCGAGCCAGGCGTTGGCGCGGTGTCGAACAGGCAGTTGCCCGGATTCGCTGTCGCCGGCGGGGTCGGCACCGGTCGAGGACCGTAGGTCGTCCACGGGCCTTGGGGATCGGTGACAGTGGTAGCGGGATTAACCCAAGCCGGCGGCTGCGGGTCGCCGTAGTACTCGAACTTGAGGCCGACGACGTTGTCGGCAATCGGCACGTCCGCGTTTGGACTGCCGTCGTAGAACATCAACTGGTTCGTCGTCGAGTTGAGGTAGTACTCGAAGTAGTTGGCCTGAACGATCTTCGTTGGGCTCAAGGGGTCCTCTTCGGTCGACTTGTAGCCCGGGTACTGAATCTTGTCGTTGTTATGCTGCAGCTTGAGCTGGCCGCCTTCCTGGACCTGCGTGACCGTCCAGGTGTCGTAGTTACCGCTCTCGTCGTACATCAGCATCGTCATGCCTTCCGAGAACCCGCACAGCGGGTCATTGGCGGGGCAACCAGGCTCGGGGTTGACGAAGATCTCGGACGAGTTCGTCAAGCTGTTGCCGTTCTTCCGCGCCAGACTGGTCTGCGCCGTGGTCGGCGGCACGTACATGATGGTGATGATGTCGTCGCGATACGTTCCCGGTGGGTCATCGTTCAACGTTCCCTGGCGGAACGGCATCACCGGCGCGAAGAAGAAAAGCATCGACCCCGATTTCGGCCCTTGGTACGCGCCGGCGCCGGCCATCACGAGGTCCTTGTAGAGCGTGTCGGCGGCGACGCGCAGCCGCTGCTGCATGTCGCTCACCTCGGGCTGCGCCTGAAAGGTGCCGGACGCAGGGTTCATCAGGGTGAAGATGCTCCCGGTCACCGTGAGCATCACCGCCATGGCCACCATCAGTTCGAGCAGCGAGAAACCTTGTTCGCGGCGCATCTCTAACTTGCCTTTCGCGTCTTGACGCTGATGATGCGCGCCTCGTCGGGCAGGCGCTTGACGCCAACCGTGTTGTCGGCGGTGGGGCGGTTGCCGTTGCGGAAGACCAGCACCTGGAGCACCAGCGTGTTGTTCGGGTTGGTCGGCAGCGGCTCGATCGACCAGCGGCGGACGAAGACCGTGCCCTGCGGCGGGTTCGACCCGCTGCCGAGCGACTTGCCGGTGGCGTCGAGATAGTCGACGTAGCCGTTGGTGTTGCTGCCGAGGGTCCCTGTCGGCGAGGGCGTCAGGCCGGTGCCGCCGGTCGGGCTCTCGACCGCGGCAGCGATGTTGGTCGAGGTGTCGGTGAGCGGCAGCCCGAGGGTGTCGAACCCCCACGTCAGGCCGCGCAGTTGCTCCATCTTCTGCTGTGCCAGCAAAGATGCGAAGGTGGTCGCGCGGGCGCTGGTGTTGGTGCGCGTCGACAGCGCGAAGAGCTGCGCCAGCCCGGCAACGCCGACAACCAGCATCGTCGTGGCAAACAGCACCTCGAGAAGCGAGAAGCCGCGCTCGCCGGCGCTCGTGCGCCGGTCAGCGGTCCATGAGAATTTTGCCAAAGCCATTCACCGTGATGTTCTTCGTCTTGCCTTTGCGCGACAGCGTCAAGGTCACCGTGGCGATTTGCGCCGGGCCGGCGTCGCAGTTCGCCTGGCAGGCGTTGTGGACCGTGCCGTTCGGCCAGAACTCGAGCGTCTGCTTCGCCGTGAACGTCGTGCCGCTATAGAGCGTCCGCACCGGACCGTCGTTGTTCGGCCGCGTCAGGCGGCTCTGGTCAGCGCCGGTCGGGTTGTACGGATACGTCGTTTCGCTGCAGCGACTGAGGACCGAGTCGGCGTCGTTGGCGTCCGGCCGCGTCGACGTGCCGATCACCTCGACGACCCGCACCTTTCCGGCGGACGGGCAGTCGAAGCGAACGCGCATCGGGCGATTGGTGGACACGGCTTTGAGCCGGGCGAACTGCAACTCGCGTTCTACGTCGCGAACCGACATGCCGAGTCGCATCAAGTCGACTGTGCTGACAAGCTGCGGAACGGCCATCCCGCCGATCGTGGCAATAACCGCACACGACGCGATCATGTCGATCAGCGAAATTCCAACCTCGTCCCCGAGCCGTCGAATCAGGTTCTTCATGAGATGCCTGGGTGCTAGCACAGCAACGACACTGCCAGCCGCAGGACGATTGCCGGCGGCTACCTGTAAGCCGCTTACTACAAGCGCTTTATGTCTTTCTGCAGAGGTCGGATTCGAAGCGACTAGGAGGCCGGAAATCTCGGTTTCGTTACGGTCGGTAACATCTTAGGAAGGAGCCGGAGACCGGCCTTCAGCCGCGAGTCGGCAGCGTGATCTGGAGGCTGGCGCCGCCGTCGGCGCCGCTCGCGGCGACGATACGGCCGTTGTGAAAGACGATGATCTTCTGCACCAGCGCCAACCCCAAGCCGGTGCCGCTGCGTTTGGAGGTAAAGAACGGCTGGAAGATCCGTTCGCGCTGCGCCACGGGGATGCCCGGTCCGTTGTCGGTGACGGTGATGCGCGACGTATTCGCCGCCGGATCGAGCTCGGAGGTGATCGCAATCTGCGGCGTCACCGACGCGTGGACGCACGCTTCGAGCGCATTCCGGAGCAGGTTGCTGAAGGCCTGCCGCAGCAGCACCTCGTCGCCCTCGATCACGGCGTACTCGCCGCGTACCTGCACCTCGCCGCCGCGCGCGCGCGCTTCGGGGCGTATCTCGTCGGCCGCGCGCTCGCAGATGGCGCGCAGGTCGACGTCGGTCAGCGTCAGCTGCGCCGGTCGCGCGAAGTTGAGGAAGTTGGTGACGACCTGGCTGAGCGACTCGGTCTCGGCGCGGATGCCTTCCACATACGGCCGGTACGCCGGCGGCAGCGCCTGCAGATCGAACAGCTTGCTGTAGCCGTGAATCGTCGCCAGGCCGTTGCGGAACTCGTGGGCGATGCCGGCCGTCAGCTCGCCCACCGTTGCCAGGCTGTCCTTCAGCCGCAGCTGCGCCTCGAGCTCCTTGACCGCGGTCAAATCGGTGAACAGGCAGATCGCGCCGTGCGGCTGCCCCTTCTCGTCGGTCAGCGGGGATACGCCGACGCCGAGATACGTGGCGTTCTGCCCGGCGTCGAGATTCTCGGGCAGGACCACCGCGCGCCGGACGATCGCGGTGTGATGCTGCAGGCACTCGTCGACAATCTCGAGCAGCGGCCGTTCGCGTTCGGAGCGGCGAAACTGGGCGAGCGGCAGCGCGTCGGGCAACGCGAGGATTCGGCGCCCTGAGGGGTTGAGGATGCGGATCGCGCCGTCGAGGCCGGCGACGAGCAGGCCCGAGGTGAGGCTCGAGATGATCTCGCCGCTCAGCCGCTCCGAGGCTTCGGCGCGCGCCGCGGTCGCGCGCTCCTGCGCCTTCAGCCGCTCCACCGCCTCCTGCAGCGCCGCCGACAGCACGGTCGCCTCCATCGAGCCCTCGCTGCGCATCGAGCGGCGGGTGTCGTGGGCAGCGGCGAGGAAGCGCAGCAGGGCGAAGGTCACGACCGCGGCCATCGCGCCGACGATCGCGGTCAGGAGGAGCAGCGAGTAGCCGGCCGGTGTCAGGTTCACCGCGAACCCCGCTCGTACAGCGCGGCGAGCGTCTCGATCTGGTGCCGGATGCGCGCGCGATTCTCAGCCGTCGTCGCCGGGGTCATCGCCAGCGGTTCCCCGGCGACCGTCTTGCTCAGATCGAACATCCGTTCCCGGCCGTCAAGGGCGTCAACGACGGCGAGCTCGCGGCTGTTGCGCCGAAGCATGCCGTACACAGGGCCATAGCTCGACGCGAGAAGAAATTGCTCGCGCCTGACCCAGGACACATCCTCGTCCGGCGCCACGAACAGGGGCCGCCCGAACAGCGGGCCGCGGTTGGCGGGCCGGTATCCCAGCAGCGCGTACAACGACGGCGTGATGTCGGTCGAAAACGTGACCGCGCCGAGATCCGCCGACATCTGCCCGCGCAGCGCGGCCGGGATGTGGATGATCAGCGGAATCCTGATGATTTCAGGGACGATGACGTAGGCATGTCCCCAGCGTCCTTCCTCGCCCAGCGAATCGCCGTGATCGGACAGCAGGATGATGATGCTGTCGTCATAACGCCCGGTCCGTTTCAGGAAGTCGATGAAGCCGCCGAAACAGGAGTCGAGCCGTTCGACCCCCGCCGCCACTTGCGGGAAAAACCCAGGATAGGTGCGATTCGGCGGCGGCGGCCGGCTCCACGCGATCGAGATGTGCACGTTCTGCGACAACGTGTAGAAAAACACCGGGCGCGAGCCCTGGAGCGCAGCGAGTGTCGATGCCAGCTCGTCGACCGTCGAACAGACGTCGAACTGCATCGTCGACTTGGTCTTTTCGATTTGGTGGAAATCCGGTCCGCGCGGCTCCAGCTCGTCGACGATGTGATCGATTGTCGCCATGCGCAGGTAACCGTTGGCTTCGAGCAGTTTGAGCAGCGTATTGCGGCGGTGGAACTCCGGCTGCCCGAGTGTATGCAGCAGCATGCCGCCAGCCCAGATCGACGGGACGGCGAACGACGTCCCAGAATAGCGCGTGAAGGCGCGCTCGAACACGAAGCTGTCGGCGGCGAAGCTGCCAATCTGCGGCGTGAACGTCACGTGCGGGTTGTAGGCCGACAGGTAATCGGCCCGCAGGCTGTCGACGATGAACAGGAAAATCGAGGGTCTCGCCCCGGACGTGCGATCGAGGGGCGCGACGAAATCGATGTCGACCGGTCCGCTTCGAGACGGCGGCAGCAGGGTATTCGCACGCAGATACGCGTAGTACTCCGCGGTTTCAGCCGAGCGGCCGGCACGAGCGTCGCGAATCAGGCGCAGCGATGGATCGACCACCGAGTATCGGTCGATCTCGAGCTGCGGGTTCAACCAGACGACGGCGTGATAGGCGCCGAACGCGAGCACCGTCGCGAAGGCGGCGGCCGAGCGATCGGCGAACGCGCTCCGCGGCTCGCGCGCGACGGCGTAAACCGTGGTGAATGCCGCCAGCCAGATGAATGCTGCGCCGAGCTTCTGCAGCAGCGCGTTCCAGTCGAAGTGCACGACCGCCGCGGTCAGCGCGTAAGCCACTACCGGCAGCAGTAGCAATAGCACGGCGGCGATCGACCGGTGACCGCCGGTCAAAGGGGCGCCGAACGCGTCCAAGGTGTCAATCGAACGCGACGCGGCCCGCTGCACCCTGAGCCGCGCGATGTCCGCCCAGAGCCCGGCGATCGCCGCACCCAACGCGACGGACGCGATCACCGCCGAAAAGTCCTGGAAGGCGATTGAGGCGCAGACCAAAAAGTACAGAACGGCGGCAGTCGCCGCCGCCAGCAACACGTGGAACGCCCAGAACTCCGCCGCTGAGCGGCGCGGCAGGAAGGCCGCGGCGGCCGCCAGCGCGCAGATCGTCAGGTAGAGCACAACGAAGACGAACAGGTCGAATGCGAGCGCGGCAGCCAGCGCCACGGCCATTTGTTTCCCCGACAGGCTCAGGCCGACGACTTGTGAGAATCGCACCGGCGCGCCCAGGGCATAGCAGGCCCATACGGCCAACGCCGACCCAACGCAGGCGTTCAGTGCGCGCGGGCGGCTTGCCGGCGACATCACCGGCGCAGGCCACACCATGTGGTCGATGGCCGCCAGCCACAGCGGCAGCACCGACGCGACGACGCCGACCGCAAAGCCTCGCCACGAGTCGGCGATGGTCAAGAGCGGCGTGCGGACGACCAGAAAGAGGCCGATCGCCGCGCCGGTCACCAGATACGCGATCGCGCTCCGCTGAGCGCGGCCGCTGCCCAGCTCGGGCGCCAGCGTCAACATCGTCGCGAGCAGCGCCATCCAGAACAGCCATGGCGACATGATGATGAAGCTGGTGAGCGCGGGCGAGACGTTGGGTTTGATGAATTCAGCGTAGGCAAACGGACTGAAGGACAGGAACCCGAAAGTCGCAGTCGTCAGGCACAAGACACCGTTCAGCAGCCTGGCGAAGATGACGATGCCCCGGCGTGCGAAGAAGTCGGGGCGGATCATCGCGCCCGATCCGCCGGGGCCGAAATCCGCGCCATCAATCGTCTGGCAGCGAGCCCGTTCGGCCGCCAGCGAAGGGCGTCCTGCGCTTCGCGCCGCGCCCCGGCACGATCGCCGCGACTGAGCAACAGCTCGCCTAACCACACGTGCACGTCGCTGTTCGCCGGATCGATGCCAAGCGCGCGCCGATAGAGTCGTTCTGCCTCTACTGGTCGGTTGTCGGCCGCGTACGCGCGGCCAAGATCGACCATCAGCTCGGCATTGCCGACATCGATCGCCACACAGCGTTCGAGCCGATCGATGTCTGCCGCACCGATGCGCTGCCCGTTGGTCGGCGGCGGACTGTCGCATTCGGCAGCGACCGCGGCGTCCGCCAGAGTGGGTGCGGCGCGGCGGAATGTCCCGACGAAGAGGGCGAGCAGCACCAGCGGCCAGAGAAGTGACTGCCAGCGTTGCCGTCGGGTCATAACAACCCGAGGTACCACTCGAGCAGGGACGGCCCAACCGTCGCCGCCGCCGCAGCCCCGAGCGCCAGGAATGTGCCGAAGGGCAGCGCGTATTGCAGGCCTCCACGTTTGCTGACGATCAGCACGAGGCCGATCAGCGTGCCGCTGAACGACGCCAGCATCAAGGTCAGCACCGTCAGCTTCCAGCCGAGAAATGCGCCGACCATCGCCAGCATCTTGACGTCGCCCATCCCGAGCCCTTCCTGGTGGCGGACGCGGTAATAGATTTCTGCAATCGCGAACAGCACGCCGCCGCCGGCGAGAATCCCGATCAACGATGCCGCCCATCCCGGCTCGGTGAAGAAGCTGAAGAGGAAGCCGACAACGATCAGCGGCAGCGTGATCACGTTGGGCAGCAGCTGATGTTCGAGATCAATCGCGAACAGCACGATCAGCGCGCACCCCAGGACCAGGCGCGAGGCGAGCAGCGCGCCGGGGCCGTACTGCCACCACGCCAGCGCAAACATTGTGGCTGTCAAGGCTTCGACCAGCGGATAGCGGACGCTGATCGGCGTGTGGCAGGTGCGGCACCGCGCGCGCAGCGCAAGCCAGCTGAGAACCGGGATGTTCTCGTACCACGACAGCTCGCGGCCGCACTTCGTGCACGCCGACGAGGGCCAGACGACCGACTTCCGCAGCGGCAGCCGGTAGATGCACACGTTCAGGAAGCTGCCGACGATGGCGCCGACAGCGGCGGCAAGCGCGATGCCGAGGGCGGCGGGAAGTGTGTCGATCATCACGAGGGCGGCGGCTGTGGCGCGGGCTCGGTCGGCAGCGGATTGAGCGGCGACGCGCTCGCGAGGCGAACGTGGCCGTTTTGGAGCTCGTACGGCGCGCCAGCCGGATCGATGGGTACGCCGCGGAGGATGCGGCCGCGCACGAGCACCGCCCAGTCCGCCGGCTGGCCGGCGCGGCGCGTGTAGTCGTCGACCGCGCGCTGCAGCGCGTCGATCTCGTCGAGCGCGCGCAGCTGCGCCAGCCGCCGCTCGGCGTCCTGCCGCAGCCAGGCAATCTCGGCCGACTGCCGGATTGCCTCCCACATCACCTTCGACGACTGACGATCGCCGCCTTGTGCCAACGTCGTGGCCGCCAGCGAGCGGAGCCACCACGGCGCGCCCGGCACCTCGCTCGCCTTCTGGAACCAGGTGGCGGCGGCGCGGTAGTCGTGCCGGTACCAGTATTCGACGAAGCCGATGTCCTCCATGTACTCCCACTTGTCGGGCCGTTCGCGCAGCCCCTTTTCCAGCAGCGCAATCGCCAGGTCGGGACGCCCCGGACCGGACGGATACGGCTCCGCGAGAAACACGGCCCCGAAGCGGTAAGCGATATTGAATCGCGGATCGAGCGACGTCGTCAGATCGAGCAGCGGGTAGAGAAGCGTGTACTCGTCCCCCGACGCGGCAATCATCGGCGGCGGCTCGGGTGCCCGCTGCACCGCGGCGTTGAGCCGCAGCTTCGTCGCGCCGTAATGCTGGATGGCGCGGATCCAGTACAAGTCGGCGGCCACCGCGGCGTAGGCGCCGGCAAGACGTCGCGCCGCTGAGCCGGATTGCACATACAGAGAGTCGTCCTCCTCGATCGGCGGCGGCGGATAGCGCTCTTCGCGCAACGCCTGCACCGAGGCTGCGCCGGCAACCAGCAGCGACGCAACGACGATGATGCCGGCAGTGCCGGCGGCAGAGGCTGCAGCCACTATTTGAAATCGCGCCGCGAGAAGATATACGCCGACACGACGAGCAGGGTGGCGACGTAGAGCGCCGCGTAGGCGAGCGCGAGCGCGACATACCCGGCCGGCACCGGCCGCCCGTGCACCACGGCTGACTTGACGTCGAACTGCGCCAGGTTCGGCAGCACCCAGTACAGCCCGCGCGCCAGCGCCGCTGCCGCAGGCGAGTGGACCACGTCCTGGAAGTTGCGCAGGTCGGCGCTGAAGTGGCCGACCACGTACAACCCGAAGGTGAAGGCCGCCGACAGCATCGGGGTCGAGAAAGTCGAGAAGAACAGGGCGATCGCGGTCACCAGCATCAGCTCGACCAGGAGCAACCCGATCGCCTCGAGCAACGCCGGATCGAGCGCCGGCGCATCCCACGCGCTGCGCACCTCGGGCGGCACACCCCACGCCATGTAAGCAAGCACCGCGTAGAGCGACACCGCCATGATGCCGACGTTGACCGCGAGCGTCAGGGTCAGGCCGCCGTACTTCCCGACCACCAGCTGCGAACGGCGAATCGGCTTCGACAGCAGCGAGTAGATGCTGCGGCGCTCCACTTCCTTGGACACCAGGCCGATGCCGATGAAGACGGCGATGAAGAGCCCGAACAGCGAGGTCGCCGCGAGGCCGAGGTCCTTGATGATCTTGATGTCCTGCCCGGCGGTCAGCTGGCCGAGCAAATACGAGCTCCCGATCAGCAGCATCGCGAACAGCACCAGGTTGTAGAGCACCTTGTCGCGTACCGACTCGCGGAAGACGTTGAGCGCAATCGCTGCCGTGGCCTTCATCGTCGCGCCGCCGCCTTCGGCTCTTCGAGCCCGCGGTCGGCGGATGCGACCGCCGGCGTGGTGACCTGCTCGACGAAGAAATCCTCGAGCGTCTGGCGAATCGGGTTGAGCGACACCAGGTGCGCGCCTCCTGCGGTGAGCTCGCCGAGCAGGCGCTCCGGCGGCGGCTCGAGCGGCAGGTCGAGCATGAACCGTCCCTCGCCGAGCCGCACCGTGCGGCGGACGCGCGGGCCCAGCGCGGCAATCGTCGCGTCGCCGGCGCCCGCCACGACCAGCTCCCAGCCGCTGGCGCGGAAGGGATGCATCTCGGTGAGGCGGCCGGAGGCGACAAGGCGGCCCTTCGCGAGGATCGCCACGCGGCTGCACAGCGCCTCCGCATCGCTCAGGACGTGCGAGCTGAAAAAGACGGTGCACCCGCGATCGCGCAGCCGCAGGATCAGCGCTCGCACATCGCGGCGGCCGAGCGGGTCGAGTCCCGACATCGGCTCGTCGAAGATCACGAGCTCGGGATCATTGACCAGCGCCTGGGCGATGCCGACGCGCTGCAGCATCCCCTTGGAAAACTTCCGCAGCTGCAGCCGGCGTTCGGCGCCGATGCCGACGTCGTCGAGCAGGCGGCTCGCGCGGGCGCGGCACTCGCCCGCCGGGTAGCCGAAGAGCGCGGCGAAGTATTCGAGCAGCTCCTGCGCGGTGAGGTGATCGTAGAAGTAGGGGTTCTCGGGAAGGTACCCGAGGCGGCGCTTGACCGAGAGATCGCCGAGCGGCCGGCCGAGCATCTCGGCGCGGCCCGACGTGGGAAACACCAGCTGCATCAGCAGCTTCAGCGTCGTGGTCTTGCCGGCGCCGTTGGGGCCGAGGAAGCCGAAGACCTCGCCGGCCTCCACTTCGAGGTTCAGGCCGTCCAGCGCGCGGTAGCGCCGCGAGCGCCAGAAGCCAACGGCGTATTCCTTCGTCAGCTCGTGAGTGGCGATGGCCGGCACGGTAGATGAGGTCCGCGATCGGGCGGACCGGGCGTCATTTCGGCGCCGCGCGCTGCAGCTCGATCGCGATCGCCTGATCGAAGTACTGCGGCGGCAGTCCTCCCTCGATCTTGACGCCATTGATGAAGAAGGTCGGCGTCGATCGGATCTGGAGTTGTTTGCCGAGGGCGACGTCGCCGCGGACCAGCGCCAATGTGGGCTGGTACTTGACGTCGAAGTCGGCGACCTGGCCGATGTCCTTGGCCGCCTGCCGCACCGACGGCGAACTCATCGTCGGCTGATGCGAGTACAGCCACTCCTCCATCGCCTCACGCTTGCCGGACGGCATCAGCCGCACCGCGACCGCGGCATCGCAGGCGGCCGGATGAATCGTCTGGCCGACCGAGTCGTTGCACTCGCGGTTGAGCGGGTAATCCTTGGTCACGAGCTTCACCGCGCCGGGCTGCGCCGTCTCGTACTTCTGGAAGATCGGCTTGTACTGCGTGTACGACTGGCCGCACGCGGGGCACTGGTAATCGTTGAACTTGACGACGAGCACCTTCGCGCCTTCGGCCGGAACGATCAGCGGCACTCGCGGCTGCGACGAGTACCAGCGCTCGAACTCCGACTTCTGCGTTTCGGTCGGCTGCGGCGCGGCCGCAGCGGCCTGGCCGCCGGCGGCGGCCGTGGTGCCCGCGCTTTCGCGGGGAAAGAACGCCAGCGTCGTCGCGGCGCCGGCGAAGAACAGCACCGCCAGGGTGAGCGCCAGCGGGCTCGAGATGAACGCCCGGGCATCGCGAGAGGCTCGGCGCGGCAAGGTAGTCATGGGAAACGTGGTTGCCGCGCCGGAAACCAGGAAGAGCCCGATCACCGCGGCATACGTGGTCAGGCACAGCAGGCAGACCGCCTTCAGGAGCACGAACGAGGCGTAGCCGAGATAAAGGATGACGGCGAGCGCGAGCGTCGACATCGCAAACAGATAGCCCGGGACGCTCTCACGCACCGGCTGGCTCGCCCGCATGCCGGCCACTGACAGCAGCGCGGCGGCCGCGAACCAGATCGCGCCAAACAGCGCGACCGGAATGCCCTGCAGCGTGCTGAACCGGCTCATGTAGACCTGCGTGCAGCTGACGGTCGCGTTGACGTCGCAGAAGCTGCGGTAGGTCGGATCGTTCAGAAGATGGTAGTGAGTGTTGGCGGCAGTGACCGATGCGCCCAGGCCCACGAGCGAGCAGAGGAGCGCGAAGAGGGCGGCGCGTTTGCTCATCGAACGTCTGAGTTGTAACTGAGGCGGGCCCCGCCGTCAAGCGGGGCGGAAAAAGACGAAAGCGAGGCCCAAAGGCCTCGCTTTCATCGGTCGATAGCCGTTTCTTACTGAACCGGGGTCGCGGTCGACGGAATCGGGTTCGCCGGCGCCGCCGCGGTGGTCGCGAAGAAGATCGTGCCGCGGGTGTCGGTCGCGAACGAGCGCGTGCCGGTGCCGTTCAGGCTGACCGGGGCCGCGCTGGCGTAGTAGCCGCTCCAGGGATTGGTCGCGTTGCAGCTGGTCGTGTTGTCGCCAATCGCCTGTCCGCCTGCGGGCGTGCCGCCGGCGTCCTTCGCCAGGTTGAGCGTATAGCCGCTCTTGGTGACGCCGTTCGCATTCAGGTCGGGGCTGATGAAGCCCTGGCCACCGGCCGTCGGCGCCTTCACGAGATCCGCCAGGTCGACGGCGTAGCCGCCAGCCGCGCAGCTCGACGAGAAGCTCGCCTGGCCGCTGTTGATGGCGCGCAGCGAACCGATCGCCGACGCTTCGTTGCCCGACATACGCGCGCGGAGCAGCCCGGGGACCGCAATCGCCGCGATGATGCCGATGATCGCCACGACGATCAGCAGCTCGATGAGCGTGAAACCCTTCTCGTTACGAATCTTCATTGTGTCTCCTTGAAAGTTCCTGCGACCTGTTCCCAGAACTCAGCTATTCGGTGTCAGTCGCGTGTGCCTGGCTAAGGAGCAACGGCAATGCCATGGCGGCCAGTTGAGCTATGCCCCTGATAAACCACTGTAAATGTGAGATTTATCAATATCGTGATCTATAAGACGATGGACAATCGGTCGCAGTTTGACAATTATTGTCGGCGGCAGGGTGACGCAAAGTGTCAGCCTCGGAACGGGCCCTCGCAGGACTAACGCAAGTTGTACTTCTTCACGTAGTAGCGGAACGAGCGGAAGCTCATGCCGAGCAGCTCGGCGGCCTTGACCTGGACGCCGCCCGCCCGCTTCAGCGCCTCGGAGATGTAGCCGCGCTCGATTTCCTTCACGTGCGCTTCCAGGTCGAAGCCGCTCTCGGGGAACCCCTCGACCGGCGCCGAGGCCGCCGCCGACGCGGCGCGCGGCGAGTCGCCTCGAATGTTCGCCGGCAGGCTGTCCGGCAGGATGACCGGCGTCGCCTCGAGCGCGACCGCCCGCTCCATCACGTTCTCGAGCTCGCGGATGTTGCCCGGCCACTCGTGGTGCACGAGCAGGTCCATCGCCTCGTGCGAGATGCCGGTGATCTCTTTCTCCATCTGCTCGCCGTACTTCGCCATGAAGTGCTCGGCGATGAGCGGGATGTCCTCGCGCCGCTCGCGCAGCGGCGGCAGCGAGATCGGGATGACGTTGATCCGGTAATACAGGTCCTCGCGGAAGCGCCCTTCGGCGATCGCCTTGGCTAAATCCTGGTTGGTGGCGGCGATGACGCGGATGTCGGCCTGCAGCTCCTCGAGGCCGCCGACCCGCCGGAACTTCCGCTCCTGCAGCACGCGCAGCAGCTTCACCTGCATCACCGCGCTCATCTCGCCGATCTCGTCGAGGAAGACGGTGCCGCGCTCCGCGACTTCGAGCAGCCCCTTCTTGTTGGCGTCGGCGCCGGTGAACGACCCGCGCATGTGGCCGAACAGCTCCGACTCGAGCAGGTTCTCGGGCAGCGCGCCGCAGTTGAGCGACACCATCGGCTTGTCGCGGCGCAGCGAGTTGAAATGGATCGCCTGCGCCACCAGCCCCTTGCCGGTGCCCGACTCGCCGGTCAGCAGGATCGTGCTGTTGGTACGGGCGATGGTCTCGATCATCTTGAAGACCTCGAGCATCGCCTCGCTGCGGCCGATGATGTTCGAGAACTGGTGCGACAGGCCGAGCGTCCGCTTCAGCAGGACGTTCTCCTGCTTCAGCTGCCGGTTCTCGATCTTCTCGCGCACCTTCATCTTGAGCAGATCGATGTCGAACGGCTTGCTCAGGTAGTCGCAGGCGCCGAGCCGCATCGCCTCCACCGCGGTCTCGGTCGACGCGAAGGCGGTGATCATGATGCCGAGGATGTCCTGGTCGATCTTCTTGGCCGCGCGCAGGACGTCGACGCCGCTCAGATCCGG
>Ga0207648_10003344_pt1 | contig 16855 bp, 17 predicted proteins | sample KBSMisM32_FD_184310 | JGI IMG/M metagenome (GOLD analysis project Ga0207648, IMG submission 184310) | Miscanthus rhizosphere microbial communities from Kellogg Biological Station, Michigan, USA - KBS Miscanthus M3-2 (SPAdes) (version 2) | ecosystem: Host-associated > Plants > Roots >...
CTCACGCAGCTGTTCGGCTTGCAGACGAGCGGCGTCAGCTCGCCGGGCCTCACCGACCCGGTCCGCTGCCCGGTCACCGGCGATTCCAACGACTGCGACACGCAGTTCGGCGTCGTCTTCGGCGGCAACCCTGCGCTGCAGCCGGAAAAGTCGAACCAGTGGAGCCTGGGTGGCGTGTTCGAGCCCGTGGCCGGAGTCTCGCTCGGCGTCGACTACTTCAACATCCTGTTGAAGAACCTGTTCTCGAACGGCGTCACGCCGCTGACCATCCTCAACGACCTGAACCAGTTCGGGAGCTTGGTGACGCGTGCCCCGCCGGATGCGGCGAATCCGAACCTGCCGGGCCGCATCCTCACGATCGACCAGCGCTTCATCAACCTGGGCGAAGTGAAGGTGCAAGGCTTCGACGTGGATTTCCGGGTAAAACTCCCGCCGACCGACTTCGGCCGCTTCAGCGCGCAGTTGTCGGGCACGTACTACACCAAGTACGACGTGCAGAATGTCGACGGCACCTTCTCGGGCTTCGTGTCGAACCAGTACGCGGCGGTCACCACCGGTATCACGCCGCGCTGGAAGCACTACCTGGCGTTCAACTGGAACTATGGCCCGTGGGCCGCGACGCTCGGTCAGACCTATCAGTCGGACTACATCGACAATCAGACCGATGCCAACGGCGATCTTCGGCGTGTGGGCGTGCTTTCCATCTGGGATCTGCAGGGCCAGTACACCGGCCTCAAGAACTGGACGTTCACCCTCGGCGTGAAGAACCTCATGGACACGAATCCGCCGCTTACGAATCAGCTCAACACGTTCCAGTCCGGGTACGACCCTTCGTACTACGACGCGCGTGCGCGGTTCGTGTACGGCAGCATCGCGTTCTCGTTCAAATAGCCATAACCAGCCTGTTTGCCTGTCTTTCGCGGGGGGTCTTCGGACCCCCCGTTTTTTTGGGCGGGCGCAGTGGCCGCGCCGCGCGTCCGGTGCCGCGCGCGGCGAGGGGGGAAATATGCTAAAAGGGCGCCGGGCTTTTCCTGCGGCCGCGGGAGCGGCCGCCAACGCGAGCGAGGACAAGACGATGAAGAAGATCATGGCTGCCGCGTGCGTCGCGCTGGCGATGTGCGCCGGCGCGCCCGTGTGGGCGCAATCGAAGGACGCCGAGGTCACCGACCTCCAGGCGCTGCGGGTGGCGGTCAAGAAGGACAAGCGCGCGTTCGTCGAGGCCACGCTCGATCTCACGCCCGCGCAGGCGAAGCGATTCTGGCCCGCGTACGACGCGTACCAGCGGAGCCTCCAGGCTGCGAATCGCATTCGCGCCGTCGCGCTCGAAGGCCTGCTGTCGCGCGACACCCCGATGACCGACCTCTACGCGCGCAATCTTGCCGCCGACCTCGTCGCGTCCGACGAAGCCGAGGTGAAGGCGCGCCGCACGCTGTACAACCGCGTGATGCGCGCGCTGCCCGCGACGAAGGCCGCGCGCTACCTGCATCTGGAATCGAAGGTGCGCGCGGCCGATTACTACGACCTCGCCACGGCGTTCCCGCTCCTGCACTGACGTCGCGCCGGTCAGCCTGCGTCGCCGCGACGCGTGGTGGCGGGGCTCTGGTTCGACGTGAGCTCGCGCGAGCGATAGCCGATCACCTCGACCGGCTCGATGTACCGCACCGCGAGTGCTGACGCCTCGTTCGCCGCGGCCGAGTAGGCCGCAGCCGCCGCGAGGTCGGTGTTGTCGATGTCGCGGCTGACGCCGGCGGGCAGCACGACCGCGAGACCGATGGTGAGCGCCGTCAGCGCGACGGCGATGAGGCCGAGGGTGGTTCGCGGCGTCGAAGGTTCGTAGTTCTTCATCGTTTTCTCCTGTGAGTTGCGCACTGCTCGACGATTGGATGCACGAGCGCACGGGTGCGGATTCAGCGTGCGTGTCGTCGATGGGTGCATCGTAGGCAGCGGTGGTGACACCGGCAAGACACAAGCGACAAAGCCCGCGATTTCGAGCGTGAGTGCCTTGCAGGCGCGACCGACTGCGATCGATTCGACGCGCTTGCTCGAGCGTGATGAGGCGCGGCGATACGATGAAAAAAAGCGGCGCCCGAGGGCGCCGCTTCCTGTTCGTGCATCGACGCGCCGCGAACTCTCGACGAGTTTCGCGGCGCGTCGCGCGCGCGTTTTCTCAGCCTTGCGTCGAGGCGACGTCGCCGACGACGGCCGGCGACATGGTGACGGTGACGACGCCCGAGCGCGCGGCGTAGCGGTCGAGTTGCGCGTCGACGTCCATGCGCGCGGGGGCGATCACGGCGACGGCGAGCGTGAACACGGTCATGGCGGCGGCGAACAGGCCGAGCGCGGCGCGGGGGGTGGCGGGTTGAAAGCGGTTCATCGCATGCTCCTTTGTGTGTGTCGCTGGTTCGATGCGCGCGCTGCGGGGTTCGGATTCAGCATTTGCATCGGCGCGCGAAAATTTTTGTCGCGGACTCGGGAGTGGATCGTAATGAGCCGCTCCCCGGAGGAACACGGTGTTGCGACGAACCGCACGAAACCCGGTGTGAGGGCACATAGACGGCGATGGCCCGCGTGGCCCCAGCGCGCGTAACGGGAATCGGCGGCCCCGGCAGGGCGTGGGGCGGCCGGGGCTCGCGCCCGCCCCCGGGCCGCGTCGAGCATCCGTGCGGGCTCGCCAGGAAGGGCGTGCCGCCGCTCCCTGTCTGCTGTACCCTGACCACTCCCCCAGGCCGTTTGTACGACCGTTGCAACGCCAGGCGCCCCAAAAGGCGCCCGACTCCCCGAATCGGCCAAGTTTCAAGTGATCTTTTCGCCCGACTTGTGTAGAATCCCGCGGTTTTCCGACGAACCCCGGCCCCGCCCCGAAGTGGGGCCTCTATGTTTTGACGCAGCGTGAATGGGACCGTCGGGACCGTTGGAGCCGACGGCACCCTCGCAGGGGCAGGTTGCCGCAATCGACATCCGGTGGCAGGTGCCGGCCGTATCCCTGGAACCGGCGCTCGACCGGGGGCGATGAGCCCGCCGCCGGCGTGAACCCATTACCGCTATGAATCGTCCGAACGCGTCGGTCCGAGATCCTGTTTTCCGATGATCAACAAAATGCCTGGAGACAACATGCTGAACATGACCCGCCTGGCCGCGCTGGCCGCGGTGCTGCTCGTCGCGGTGCCCGCCGCCGTCGTCGCACCGGTGGCACTCGCCCAGACGCCGCCCCCGGCGCCGGCCGCCGCCCCGGCCGCGCCCGCCCCCCCGGCCGCCACGCCCGCCATGCCGGCAGCCCCCGCCGCGGCCCCGGCGGCAGCCCCGGCCGCCAAGTCCGGCGCGTCGACGGAGCTCGTCGACAACCCGTACGGCCTGGAAGCCCTCTGGAAAGGCGGCGACCTCGTTGCCAAGATCACGCTCGCGATCCTCGTGATCATGTCGATGGGCAGCTGGTACATCATCATCACCAAGGTCTACGAGCAGTCCAGGATGGGCCGCCAGGCGAAGCTGGCCGAGAAGAAGTTCTGGAACGCGCCGTCGGTGCGCCAGGGCGCCGAGGCGCTGAAGAGCGGCAGCCCGTTCCGCTTCATCGCCGAATCAGGCCTCGAGGCCACGAACAAGCACGAAGGCCTCCTCGGCAACGTCGATCTCAACACCTGGATCAGCATGTCGATCCAGCGCGCGATCGACAACGTCCAGAGCCGCACGCAGGACGGCCTGGCCTTCCTCGCGACCGTGGGCTCGACCGCGCCATTCGTCGGGCTGTTCGGCACGGTGTGGGGCATCTACCACGCGCTGACGGCCATCGGCGTCGCCGGCCAGGCGTCGATCGACAAGGTGGCGGGGCCCGTCGGCGAAGCGCTGATCATGACGGCCATCGGCCTCGCGGTCGCGGTGCCGGCGGTGCTGGGCTACAACTGGCTCATCCGCCGCAACAAGGCGGCCATGGAGCAAGTGCGCGGCTTCGGCGCCGAGCTCCACGCCGTGCTGCTGTCCAACGCGCACGTCCCGGCCAAGGCGTAAGGCCATGGCGATGAACGTCGGCTCGTCCAGCGAGGAGGACGAGGTCGTCTCCACGATCAACACGACGCCGCTCGTCGACGTCATGCTGGTCCTGCTGATCATCTTCCTCATCACCGTGCCGGTGGTGCGCAACTCCATCCCGGTGGTGCTGCCCAAGGAACGCAACGAGATCCGCGAGACGAAGCCCGAGAACATCGTGCTGTCGGTGGACCAGGGCGGGCGGATCTACTGGAACGAGCTGCAGATCCGCACCACGGGCGCGCTGATCGACCGCCTGAAGAAGGTGGCCGTGCTGAATCCGCAGCCGGAAGTGCAGATCCGCGGCGACGGCGGCGCGAACTACGAAGGCGTGGGCAAGATCATCTACGCCTGCCAGCGCGCCGGCATCGCCAAGGTCGGCTTCATCACCGAGCCCCCGCCCCGCGGCTGACCCCGCGGCGCGAATCGAGGAATCTCTATGGCTATGAACGTGGGCTCAGGCGGCGGATCGGCGGATCCGGACGTCATGATGGACATCAACACGACGCCGCTGATCGACGTCATGCTGGTGCTGCTCGTCATGCTGATCATCACCATCCCGATCCAGCTCCATTCGGTCAACCTGAACATGCCGGTCGGCAACCCGCCGCCGCCGCTGGTGCTGCCGGAAGTGGTCAAGATCGACGTCGACGACCAGAGCCGCGTCTACTGGAACGGCGAGTGGCTGCCCGAGCGGCAGCAGCTCGAGGACAAGCTGAAGGAGGCCTCGACCAAGTCCGTGCAGCCGGAGCTCCATCTGCGGCCCGACAAGGCGGCCAAGTACTCAGTCGTCGCCTTCGTGCTGGCGTCATCGCAGCGCCTGGGTCTCACCAAGATAGGTATCGTCGGCAGCGAGCAGTTCATCGAGTAGCCCGCGCCACGCCGTACGGCCGGCGGCGATCCCGCCGGCATCGGAGTCGACACGCAAATGGATTACGCAAAACGACAGAGGGACCCGACGCGGCACGTGATCGGCATCGCGTTCGTGGTGCTGTTTCACATCCTCGTCATCTACGCCCTGATGACCGGTCTCGCCAGCAAGGCGATCCAGGTGATCAAGAAGCCGCTCAACGCGACGATCATCGAAGAGATCAAGCTGCCGCCGCCGCCGCCGCCACCGCCGCCGCCGCCCAAGCGCGTGGAGACGCCGAAGATCCAGACGCCGGTGCAGCCGTACGTTCCGCCGCCGGACATTCCGCCGCCGGTGGCGCCGTCCGAGCCCGTGATCTCGGCGCCGACCACCGTGGTGCCGACCGAGCCCGCCGTCATCGCGCCGCCGGTCGTCGCCGCGCCGCCGGCGCCGCCCGCGAAGCCGTCGATCCGCCAGGGCGTGTCGTGCCAGAAGCAGGACGCGCCGACGTTCCCGCGCGAGGCGATCCGCGCGCGAGTGGAGAAGGGCAAGGTCAACGTGCTGATGTCGATCGACGAAAAGGGCTCGGTGACCGACGTGCGCATCACCAGCGCGGACCCGCCCCGCGTCTTCGACCGGGTCGTCCACGACACGCTGATGGAATGGAAGTGCGTCGGCGACGGCACCAAGTATCAGGCGTCCGTCGAGATCAACTTCACGCTGAAGGACGAATAGCCCGCGGCGCGTCCGCGGGCTGGTCGATCGCGGCCGGCGCCGCCGGCCAAGGACGAGACGGCGGGCCGGTCAGGCCCGTTTCCAGGCCATGTAGGCGGTGGTCCAGGTGCCGAGGCCGGCGATGGCCAGCACCGCGGCGATCTCTGACAGCGCGAACGGCTTCGCGGCGAACAGCCGGAACGCCTCGCGCGCGACGTCGAACGCCGCGCCGGGCAACGCGAAGGCGACCGCCACGGCGGCCGCGCCCCACAGCGCCGTGACGGCGGGCTTGCGCCACGCCGGCGCCACGTCGCGCGCCGGCAGGGCCGTCATCACACGCGCAGTGAAGCCGTCGTCGCCGATGTAGGTATCGTGCTCGCGCGCGCTGTCGCGCAGCAGCCCGTCCAGCCAGTCGTCGGCCGGGGCGGGATTGCCAGCGTCGATTGCGTGGTCGCTCACGTCATGCCTCCGCTCGCTTCGGGCGCCCAGGCCGCCATCGCCTGCTTCAGCTTCTGCTTGGCGCGCAGCACGTGGGTCTTCACCGTTCCCACGGGGATGCCGAGGACGTACGCGGCCTCCTCGTGGGACAGGTCGTTATGGTAGCACTGGACGATCGCCGCCCGCTCCGGCTCCGAGAGCACGCGGAGCGCGCGCTCGAGGTCGAGCTTCAGCGTCGACGCGCGGGCGTGATCGCCGGTGGATTCGGATAAGTGCGGCATGTCGTCGTGGTCTTCGTCGGCAACGTCGGCGTCGCGGTCACCCAGCAACTCTTCCTTGCGCTTCCTGGCGTTCATCAGCCAGCAGTTGGTGGCGATACGGTACAGCCACGTCGAGAACTTCGCGTCCTGCCGGAACGACTTCAGGTTGCGCCACGCCAGCACGAACGTCTCCTGCGCGAGATCGTCCGCGAGCGCCGTGTTGCCCGCCGTCAGCTTGCGCAGGCATGCGCGCACCGCCGACTGGTGCCGCTTCACCAGTTCCGAGAACGCGTGCCGGTCGTCGCCAACCACACATCGGGCGATCAGCTGCGCGTCGGTTACGGGAGAAGCCAATGCTCACGCGCCCCCCGGCGGCGGCACGCTGCCACCGGTGGTCGTGATGGCCGGCTTGCGGTCCTCGAAGAACCAGAGGACGCAGTAGCCGATGCCGAGGAACAGCAGCACGAGGCCGATGCCGTTGGGCGTGCCGTCCTCGATCATCGAGTAGAAGGAGAACGCGAGGCCGAGGGCCACCAGGATGACGCCCTTGCGGAGGTCGGACGCCGCGGCGCGCTGCCGGAATTGCCGCGCCTGCTCGTACAGCGGGAAGCCGGCCGGCGGCCGCCCGCCCTGGCTCGCGTCGAGCGCGGCCATCGCGTCGGCGGGCGCCACGCCCTTTTCCGCGAGTCTCAGCATCGTCTCGTTCAGCATGCGGTTCTTGCGCATCTTGTACCAGATCAGCAGCACGATGATGAGGAGCGGCACCAGGAACACGAGCAGCACGGAGAGGAACACGAGGCCCGCGAGCCACGGCGCGTCCTGGACGAAGCTTTCGAACGAGTCGTACTCGCGGTCGCCGCCGAAGGCCTCGACGTGCACGCGCTTCCTGCCCTTTTCGACGCGGATGCCGTGCCGGTCGATCGTGATGTCCGTGCTCTTCGGTTCGTCGGCGCCGGTGTCGGCGTCCGCGTCCGCGTCGGGGGCGGCCGGCTTGGCGGCCTCGGGGACGGGCGCGCTCCGGGCGGCGGCGTCGGCCTTCGCGGCCGGGGGGGCGGCCTTGCCGGGCGCGGCCGTCGTGTCGGCTGCCTGGACGATGACGAGCGGCTGGCCGGCGGCAGGCCGCACGAAGCTGGTGTGCGCCAGCCACGCGGCGAGGGCGGCGGCCAGCGCGGCGCCCAGCACGAGGCGGCGGGCGGCGGGCAAACGGCTGTTCATGGGGTCTCCCGTGGATTCATCACCCCTTGGATGCAGCGTCACGGCCATTCGGATTCGCCGGCTTGGCGCCCACGCAACACCGGTCCGCGGTGCGGGCCGGCGGCGCGGCGGAATGACCGTTACCCCATGCTATCATCGACGACGACTTCCCAGCGGCAGCCCGGCCGCCGCTGTCGCTCTCCTGGAGATCGCCGTCGTCCGCGCTGACTTGCCGCCCGCCGCCCGGTTTCGCCTGCCGCAGGCCGGCCCCCGCTTCCGACCGTTTCAGCGCTTCCTAACGCTCGCCGCCGCCGTCCTGCTACTCGGGGCGATGCCGGCCGCGCGCGGCCAGGAGGGCGACACGGTCACGCTCAACTTCGTCAACGCGGACATCGAGGCCGTCGTCCGCGCCGTGGCCGAGATCACCGGCCGCAACTTCGTTCTCGATCCGAAAGTGAAGGGCACGATCAACATCGTCTCGGCCCGGCCGGTGCCGAAGGCGCTGGTCTATCCGACGCTGCTGTCGGCGCTGCGGCTGCAGGGTTTCGCGGCGATCGAGGGCGACGGCGTCGTCAAGATCGTCGCCGAAGCCGACGCCAAGCAGCAGGGCGGCCCCGTGGGCCGCGGCGCGGCGGCCGGCGGCGGCGACCGCCTCGTGACGCAGGTGATCACGCTTCGCAACGAATCGGCCGCGCAGCTCGTCAACGTGCTGCGGCCGCTGATCTCGCCCAACAACGCCATCGCCGCGTACCCGGCGAACAACGCGCTCATCATCACCGACTACGCCGACAACCTGCGCCGGATCGAGCGGATCATCGCGTCGCTCGACCAGCCGCCCGCGTCGGAGCCGCTGCTCGTCACCGTCAAGAACGCGTCCGCGCTCGACATCGTCGCGCTGATCAACCGGTCGTTCAGCGAAAGCGGCGGCACCGCCGCGGCCGGTGTTCCCGATCTCTCGCAGCGGCTGTCGCTCGTGGCCGACGCGCGCTCGAACAGCGTGCTCATCCGCTCCGACAGCCCCGCCCGCGCGGCGCGCGTGCGGACGCTGATCGAGCAGCTCGACACGCCGCAGCGCGTCGGCGGCAACATGTTCATCGTCTACCTGAAGAACGCCGATGCCCCGCGCGTGGCTGAGACGCTCCGCGGACTGTTCGGCGGCGGGGGCGGCGGCGATCGCGGCGCGGCCGCCACCGTCGCGGCGGCGACGCCCGCGACGCTGGCCGCGGGCGCCGCCTCCGGCGGATTGCCGAGCGCCACGCCGTCGGCGATGACGGCGCCGCTGACGCCGGCCAGCAGCACGTCGTCGACCCCCGGGTCGTTCCAGGCCGGCGCCGCAGTGATCCAGGCGGACGTCGCCAACAACGCGCTGATCATCATGGCGCCCGAGCCCGTGTACAACAACCTTCGCGCGATCATCGAGAAGCTGGACGTCCGGCGCGCGCAGGTCTACGTCGAGGCGCTGATCGTCGAGGTCACGTCCGATCGCGCGGCGGAGTTCGGCATCCAGTGGCAGGTGCTGACGGGCGCCGATCCGCGGAGGACGGGCGTGCAGGGGATCGGCGGCACGAACTTCGGCGTGCGCGGCGGCGGCAGCAACATCGTCGACGCGTCGATCAACCTCGGCAGCCTGGGGCAGGGCCTCAACCTCGGCATCATCAACGGCTCGATCACGATCCCCGGGCTCGGCGTGATCAGCAACCTCGGCCTGCTGATCCGCGCGCTGTCGAGCGATGCGAAAGCGAACATCCTCTCGACGCCCACGCTGCTCGCGCTCGACAACGAGGAAGCGCGGATCATGGTGGGTCAGAACGTGCCGCTCGTCACGGGCCAGTACTCGACGACCGGCTCGTCGTCGACGGTGCAGCCGTTCCAGACGATCGAGCGCCGCGACGTCGGCATCCTGCTCCGCGTGAAGCCGCAGATCACCGAAGGCGGCACCGTGCGCATGGGCCTCTACCAGGAAGTCTCGCGGGTGCAGGACACCGTCGGCACCACCGGATCGAGCGGCACCAATTCGCTCGGCCCCACGCTGTCGAAGCGCTCGCTCGAGTCGTCGGTGATCGTCGACGACCAGCAGATCATCGTGCTCGGCGGCCTCATCCAGGACACGTTCACCGACACGACCGACAAGGTGCCGGGCTTAGGCGACCTGCAGGCGATCGGCGGACTGTTCCGCTACGACACGCGCACGCGCACCAAGACCAACCTTCTGGTGTTCCTGAAGCCCACGGTGATCCGCACGTCGGCGGACGGCCGCGCGATCACCTCCGAGCGCTACGACTATCTGCGCGGCGAGCAGCAGATGGACCGCCCCGAGGCGCGCCCGTTCTGGCCCGATCCGACGTACCCCGAGGTTCCGCCCACGCCCGCGATGCCCGGCTCGCCCGGCGGATCGGCGACGGTGCCCCCGCCCGACCCGCCCAGGCCCGTGCCCTGGCCGTGGCTCATTCCGCCGCCGCCGTCGACGCCCGCGCCGCCGGCGCGCTAGCGGCCGCGCTACGCGAGTCGTCCTCGCTGCCATGAGCGCTTCCGCCCCCGCGCCCGCCGCCGTGCAGGACCCGGCGCTGTCCGCCCGGATCCCCTACGCCTTCGCGCAGGCGCACGGCGTGCTCGTCTACGGCCGCGACGGCGACGACATCGTCCTGCTGCTGCGGCCTGACGCCACGGTGGACGGCATCGCCGAAGTCCGCCGCATCATCGCGGGATCGCTCGTGACGCGATCGGTCGCGGCCGACGCGTTCGCCGCCGAGCTCGCGCGCGCCTACAACCAGGGCGGCGCCGTCGCGATCGTCTGGAACGACGACGGCGTGCGCGGCGGCGATCTCGCGCGGCTGCTGCAGGAGCTGCCGCAGGCGGAGGACCTGCTCGACTCCGGCACGCAGGCGCCGGTGATCCGCATGATCAACGCGCTGCTGCTGCAGGCGCTGCGCGAGCGCGCGTCCGACCTGCACTTCGAGCCGTACGAAGCGCGCTCGGTCGTGCGCTTCCGCGTCGACGGCGTGCTGCGCGACGTCATCGAGCCGCCGCGTGCGCTGCATGCCGCGCTGGTGTCGCGGCTCAAGATCATGGCGAGCCTCGACATCGCGGAGAAGCGGCTGCCGCAGGATGGGCGCATTGCGCTGAAGCTCGGCGACAAGCAGGTCGACGTGCGGGTGTCGACGCTGCCCACCGGCGCGGGCGAGCGCGTGGTGCTGCGGCTACTCGACAAGGATTCGGCGCGGCTCGACCTCGCGGCGCTGGGGATGAGCGCGCCCACGCTCGTGGTCATCGACCGCCTGATCCGCGAGCCTCACGGCATCGTGCTCGTGACCGGCCCTACGGGCTCCGGCAAGACGACGACGCTGTACGCGGCGCTGTCGCGGCTGCCGCGGGGCACGACCAACATGATGACGGTCGAGGATCCGATCGAGTACGCACTCGACGGCGTCGCGCAGACGCAGGTGAGCCCGCGCGTCGACCTCACGTTCGCGCGCGCGCTCCGCGCGATCCTGCGGCAGGATCCGGACGTCATCATGATCGGGGAGATCCGCGACCTCGAGACCGCGCAGATCGCCGTGCAGGCGTCGCTCACCGGCCACCTGGTGCTCGCCACGCTGCATACCAACGATGCGGCGAGCGCGGTCACGCGGCTCGCCGACATGGGCGTGGAGCCGTACCTGCTGGCGTCGAGCCTGCTCGGCGTGCTGGCGCAGCGTCTCGTGCGCACGCTTTGTCCGGTGTGCCGAACCGCCGCGCCGCCGAGCCCCGGCGAGGCCAAGCTGGTCGCGGGCCTCGGCCTGCCGGCGTCGACGCCGGTGTGGACCGCGCCCGGCTGCGCGCAGTGCAACGACAGCGGATACCGCGGCCGCAGCGGCGTGTACGAGCTCCTCGTCGTCGACGATGCGATGCGCCGGATGATCCACGACGGCGCCAGCGAGCCGGCGCTGCGCGACGCGGCGCTGCGCTCGGGCATGCGGACGCTGCGCGTCGACGGCGCGCGCTGGATCGCCGAAGGCGCGACGTCGCTGGCCGAGCTGGTGCGCGTCACGCGCGATCAATGAGGGTCCCCCCGAACGGCGCTTCGCGCCGGTTCCCCATCCGATGAGCGTCGCGTATCGCTGGGAGGCGGTGGACAGCGAGGGCAGGGTGCGGCGCGGCCACCTCGAGGCCGATTCGCCGCGCGCCGCCCGCGACCGCCTGCGCGCCGACGGGCTGACGCCCACGGTGGTGGATGCGGCGGCCGCGCGCGCCGACCCGCAGGGCGCCGTGCGCCTGCCGCCGGAGCAGGTCGCGCTGCTCACGCGCCAGCTCGCCACGCTTGCGCAGTCCGGCATGCCGCTCGACCAGGCGCTGACGGCCGTGGCGGAACAGGCGGACGACGCGCGGGCGGCGAAGGTGATCGCGGCGCTTCGCACCCACATCGCCACCGGCGAGTCGCTGCCCGCGGCGATGGCGCGCTTTCCGCGGACCTTCGGCGACCTCTATCGCGGCCTCGTCGCGGCCGGCAGCGAGACGGGACGACTGCCCGAAGTGCTGACGCGGCTGTCGGATTACCTCGAAGCGCGCGCGGCGCTCCGGCAGAAATTCACCACGGCGCTGATCTACCCCGCGCTCGTGACCGCGATCGCGCTGGCGGTGATCGTCGTGCTGCTGACGTACGTCGTGCCGCAGGTCGTCGGCGTGTACCAGCAGAGCCGCCAGACGCTGCCGTGGCTCACCCAGGCGCTGATCGCGACGTCGGCGTTCTTCCGCGTCACCGGCGTGTTCTGGCTCGCCGCCGCGGCGCTCGGCGCGGTGGCGTTCGCGCTCGCGTACCGGCGCCGCACTTTTCGCGTGCGCTGGCATCGCTTCCTGCTGCGGCTGCCCGGTGTCGGCCGGCTGCTGCGCAGCCTCGACACGGCGCGGTTCGCGAGCACGCTCGCCATCCTCGTCGGCAGCGGCGCGCCGCTGCTGCGCTCGCTCGAAGCGGCGGGGGACGTCGTGCGGATGATCCCGCTCGCCGACGCCGCCCGGTCGGCCGGCGGGCTGGTCCGCGAAGGCGTCTCGGTGGCGCGCGCGCTGAAGGAGCAGAAGGTGTTCCCGCCGGTGCTCGTGCACCTCGTCGCCAACGGCGAGCAGAGCGGCACGCTGGCGCCGATGCTGGAGCGCGCCGCCGGCGAGCTCGAGCGCGAGGCGGAGCGGCGGCTCACGTGGGTGACGGCGCTCGTGCAGCCGGTGCTGATCGTCGCGATGGGCGGCATCGTGCTCGTGCTGGTGCTCGCGGTGATGCTGCCGATCGTCTCGATGAACCAGCTCGTGCGCTGAGCGTTCGACCGTCCCCCCGCGTATTCCGATAGCGGGATAAGGCTTCGTCCTACAGCGCGTCCCCGCGCCGCCGACTATCGTGGACCCTCCCATCGCATGGAGGCAGCCATGAAGCTAGGACGCACCAGCACTCGTACCCCGGATGACTTCGCGAGCGACCTCGCTACCCTGATCGACGAGGGCCGGGCGCTGCTCACTGCGGTGATGGACAAGCAGGGCAAGCGCGCGGTCAGCGACGGCAAGAGCGCGCTGCAGGACGCGTTCGACCAGGTGAGCGACACGATCGCCAACATCCAGTCGTCGGCGACGCGCGCGGCGACGCAGGGCGTTCGCCAGGGTGCCCGTTATGCCCGCGTCGCGGACACGTACGTCCGTGACAACCCATGGCCCGTGGTCGCGAGCGGCATCGCCATCGGCGTGCTGGCAACGTTGTGGTGGAACCAGCGCCGCTGACGGCCCAGGGCACGCCGGAGCGTGCGGCGGCGCTGGCCGGCCCGCCCGCCGGGCGACCCGCCCATTTTTCGATGATCCGCGGGTTCGCGCTCGCGGATTTTTTTACGCTGGCCAACGCGGCCTGCGGCGTGGCGGGCGTGTTCTGCGCGATGGCCTTCGTAGGCACGCGCGGCGCCGCGTATTTCTGGTGGGCTACAGTGCTGGCGCCGCTCGCGTTCGCGTTCGACGTCCTCGATGGCCGGGTCGCCCGCATGCGCCACACCCATTCGGTGTTCGGACGCGAGCTCGACTCGCTGGCGGACGTCATTTCGTTCGGCGTGGCGCCGGCCGCGCTCGGCTTCGCCGCGGGGCTGCAGGGCGGCTGGGACTGGGTCGCGCTGATCTACTTCGTCTGCTGCGGCGTGAGCCGTCTCGCCCGCTTCAACGTGACCGCCGAGACCTTGTCCGCGGGCAGCGACAAGGTGGCGTATTTCGAAGGCACGCCGATTCCGACGAGCGTGGTGCTGACGGCCGTGCTCGCGCTCGCCGCCTGGCAGGACCGGCTGGGACCGAAGCTCTACGGCGGCGAATGGGTGCTGGGCCCCTGGACGCTGCATCCGCTTGCGCTGCTGTTCGTCCTGTCGGGCACGCTGATGATCAGCAAGACGCTTCGCATCCCGAAGCTCTAGGTTCGGGCGACGCATGCGCCACGCCGCTTCCGGATCGCTCGGGCCCGCGCTGCGGTGGGGCGCCATCGTCGCCGGGGTGCTGATCGTCGCCGTGGCTCTTGCAGCCGTCTTCCTGCCCTGGAACGCGCTGCGCGGACTTCTCGCGGGTCACGTGGGCCGCGAGCTCAATCGCGACGTGACCATCGGGCACCTCGACGTCAAGCTCGGGCGGATCACGCAGCTCACGATCGACGACCTGTCGATCGGCAACGCGGCATGGTCGGCCGACCGGGAGATGGCGCACGCCGACCGCATGGTCCTTTATTTCAGCCTGAAGTCGCTGCTGAGGCTCGAGCCCGACTACGTGCAGCTCGTGCGGCCGGCGGTGCTCGCCGAGCGCAACGCCGACGGCGCGCCGAACTGGGATTTCGGCGGCGCGGCGGCGGACTTCTGGCCGCATCTCGCGGCGATCGACGTCCGCGACGGCAGCGTTCACTATCGCGATCCCGCGCTGAAGGCGGACCTCGTCCTCACGCTCGAGACCCGGGCCGCGGAGGGCGAGCCCGCGTCGCTGCGGCTCGCCGGCAAGGGCACGCTCCGCGGCGAGGCGTTCGAGCTGACCGGCAAGAGCATCGGGCTCGTGGCGCTTCGCAACGTGGGCGATCCGTATCCGCTGACGGTGACGGTGCGCTCGGGCAAGACGCGCGCCGACTTCGACGGGACGATCGTGCCCGGCGATCCGGAAAACGTGCGTGGCACGCTGCGGCTGCAGGGGCCGGACCTGTCGGAACTGTATCCGATCGTGCCGGCGCCGATGCCCTGGACGCCGCCGTATCAGCTCGCGGGCGAGCTCGCGCATGGCAAGGGCCTGTGGATGTTCCGGCGCTTCAAGGGCGTCGTCGGCAAGAGCGACCTGTCGGGGGACTTCAAGGTCGACGTGTCGTCGCGCCGCGCGAAGACGACCGCGGATCTCAAGTCGGCGAAATTCGACTACTACGACCTGGGCGGCTTCATCGGACTGCCGCCCGGCGACGCGGCGCGCCCCAAGTCCACGGCGCAGCAGGCGGAGGCGAGGCGGCGAGCGGGCTCGGATCGCGTGATTTCGGACAAGCGCCTCGACTTCACCGGCATGCGCGAATACGACGTCGAGGTGAAGTTCCAGGGCACCGCCGTGCAGTGGGCCGGCCTGCCGATGGAGAACCTTCGCGCCTACCTCAAGCTCGAGAACGGCGTGCTGCGGTTCCAGCCGCTCGATTTCGGGGTCGCCGGCGGCCACGTCGTGAGCAACGTCGTGCTCGACGTGAATCCCGCAGTGGCCAAGGCGCAGGTGCAGATCGACGCGCGGAATGTGGAGCTGAAGCGGATCTTTCCGCGCCTCGCCGCGCCGGGCGGGTCGGCGGGGCGCTTCGCCGGACGGGCGCGCTTCAACGCCGACGGCAACAGTGTCGCGCAGCTCGTGGCGAGCGCCAACGGCGATGCCGCCGTCTCGATGCGCGGCGGCGAAGCGAGCACGCTGGCGCTCGTCCTCACGAATCTCGACCTCGCCCGTGCCGCGGAGCTCGTCCTCAAGGGCGACGAGACGGCGCAGATCCGCTGCGCGGTCACCGCGGTGCACGCGACCGGCGGCGTGCTGACGCCGCAGATCCTCACGATCGACTCCGACGCGATGGTGATCACGGGCGAGGGCACGATCGACCTGAAGGACGAGCGCTACGACCTTCGCCTCAAGGGCGACTCGAAAAAGGCGAGCCTCTTCGCGTTGCGAGGTCCGATCGTGATCGGCGGCACGTTCCGCCATCCGGTCGTCGGGCCGGCGCCCGGTCCGATCGTCGCACGTGTGGGCATCGCCGCCGGTCTCGCCGTGCTGGCGCCGCCGCTGGCGTGGCTGCCGTTTCTCGACGCCGGCGACGCCGAGGACGTCGATTGCCGCGCGCTCGGCGACAAGGCGAAGGTCGAGACCGGCACGACCGAGCGCATCGCGCGCCCGGCGGGCAAAGGCGCGAAGGGCGGAACCCCGCGCGCCGCGCCGTCCTCCCAGACGGCGGCCGCGCAGCCCTGAGCGTCGAAACGGTCGCCGCACCGCGTCCGCGGCAGCTGTCGGCCGAGTCCTACACCCCATTCGGAGGCGGCCGCTATCGGGATTTGCGTGTTTCCACGAGATTGTCGCTCAGTGCTGTCGTCACCAATCGCGCGGCCGAATGCCGTCCGTACCCGAGGGAGCGCCATGAAGTCGATCCTGGATCCTGAATTCAAGTACACATCGAGCGTCAACACCGACATCGCGAAGACCTTCGCGCGCATCCGTCGCGAGCAGCAGCGCACGGCGAACGCAGCGCGCAGCGCGCCCGCCCGCTCGCAACCGGCGAACGTCGCCGCGTTCGACCGCCGCATCCGCACCGACGGCCGCGCGGCCTGACCTCGGCTCGGCGCCCCGCGCTGTGGCCGTGCTGCCGGACAAGGACGCGCTCGACGCCTGCCGGCGGTGCCCGCTTTGGGCGAAGGCCACGCAGGCGGTTGGCGGCGAGGGCAACCGGAAGGCGGCGCTGCTCCTGATCGGCGAGCAACCCGGCGACCAGGAGGACCTGAAGGGCCAGCCTTTCGTGGGTCCGGCCGGGCGCCTGCTTCGCGAGCTGCTGGCCGCCGCCGGCATCGCCCGCGGGGATTACTACCTCACCAACGCCGTCAAGCATTTCAAGTGGGAGCCGCGCGGAACGCGGCGCATCCACAAGACTCCGGCGCAGAAGGAAGTGGACGCGTGCCGCGTCTGGCTCGACGCGGAGATCGCGGCGGTCGCGCCGGCCGTGATCGTCACGCTCGGCGCCACCGCGCTCGCGGCGGTGCTCGGCAAGCGGGCCGGAATCGCGATGTCGCGCGGGCGGACGCTCCGCCATCCGAGCGGCGCCGCGATCGTCGCCACCTATCATCCGTCGGCGCTGCTGCGGGCGCCGACGCGCGAAGACATGACGCGGCTGCGCGACGCGTTCGCCGACGACATC
>Ga0207648_10003345_pt1 | contig 16854 bp, 13 predicted proteins | sample KBSMisM32_FD_184310 | JGI IMG/M metagenome (GOLD analysis project Ga0207648, IMG submission 184310) | Miscanthus rhizosphere microbial communities from Kellogg Biological Station, Michigan, USA - KBS Miscanthus M3-2 (SPAdes) (version 2) | ecosystem: Host-associated > Plants > Roots >...
GCCCCGACCCAAGTTCGACTCGATGCAAGAAGAGAGTGTTCAACCGCAAAAGGCTGAAAACCAGCCCTCGCCCTCGCTCGAGGAGCAGTTGGCCGAGGCTCGGGCCAAGCTCGCCGAGCAGCGCGACCAGATGCTTCGCACGGCCGCGGAAGCCGATAATGCCCGCAAGCGGGCCCAGACCGAGGCCGCCAACGCCCAGAAGTATGCCCTCGAACGCTTCGCCAACGGGCTCCTTCCGGTTCTCGACAGCCTCGAGGCGGCGGTCAAAAGCGCCGACCTGAGCGGCGTCGAGCTCGTGCTGCGGCAGCTCGCCACGGCGCTCGACAAGGCGAACATCCGCCAGATCGACCCGGCGCCGGGCGAGCGCTTCGACCCATACCGGCACCAGGCAATGGCTGCTGTGGACTCTCCGCCGGGCGAAATGCACGAACCCAACACCGTGGTTTCGGTCATGCAGAAGGGCTACAGCCTCGCCGACCGCGTGCTGCGCCCGGCGCTCGTCACGGTCGCCAAGGCGGTTGAAAAACCGGCCGGAAACCCCATATCCGACACAGACTTGGATTAATCGGAGCACATCGCAATGGCAAAAATCATCGGCATCGACCTCGGTACCACCAACTCCTGCGTCGCGATCATGGAGGGCGGCAAGCCCAAGGTGATCGAGAACGCGGAAGGCTCGCGCACCACCCCGTCGGTGGTCGCCTACACCGAGGACGGCGAGATCCTGGTCGGCGCGCCGGCCAAGCGCCAGGCGGTCACCAACGCCAAGAACACCATCTACGCGGTAAAGCGCCTCATCGGGCGGCGCTTCGAAGACGCCGAGGTCCAGAAGGCCACCAAGGCCGTGCCCTACAAGATCGTGCGCGCCGACAACGGCGACGCCTGGATCGAGATCCGCGGCAAGAAGATCTCGCCGCAGGAAGTTTCGGCGCAGATCCTGCGCAAGGTGAAGAAGGACGCCGAAGCGTACCTGGGCGAGAGCGTCACCGAAGCGGTGATCACGGTGCCCGCGTACTTCAACGACTCGCAGCGCCAGGCCACCAAGGACGCCGGCCGCATCGCGGGGCTGGACGTGAAGCGCATCATCAACGAGCCGACCGCGGCGGCGCTCGCCTTCGGCGAGGACAAGACCGCCAAGAAGGACATGAAGATCGCGGTCTACGACCTCGGCGGCGGCACCTTCGACATCTCGGCGATCGAGATCGCCGACGTGGAAGGCGAGAAGCAGTTCGAGGTCCTCGCCACCAACGGCGATACGTTCCTGGGGGGCGAGGATTTCGACCAGCGGCTGATCGACTACATCGTGGGCGAGTTCAAGAAGGAGCAGGGCGTCGACCTGTCGAAGGACGTGCTCGCGCTGCAACGGCTGAAGGAAGCTGCCGAGAAGGCGAAGATCGAGCTCTCGTCGGTGCAGCAGACCGAGATCAACCTGCCCTACATCACCGCCGACCAGAGCGGCCCGAAGCACCTGACGATGAAGATCACCCGCGCGAAGCTCGAGGCGCTGGTGATGGACCTCATCGACAAGACCATCCCGCCGTGCCGCACTGCGATCAAGGACGCCGACCTCACGGTCGACAAGATCGTCGACGTGATCCTGGTCGGCGGCCAGACGCGCATGCCGAAGGTGCAGGACAAGGTAAAGGAGTTCTTCGGCCGCGAGCCGAGGAAGGACGTCAACCCCGACGAGGCGGTGGCGGTGGGCGCGGCCATCCAGGCCGGCGTCCTGAAGGGCGACGTGAAGGATGTTCTTTTGCTGGATGTCACCCCGTTGTCCCTCGGCATCGAGACCTTGGGCGGGGTGATGACCAAGCTGATCCAGAAGAACACCACCATCCCGACCAAGGCGCAGCAGGTGTTCTCGACCGCCGATGACAACCAGAACGCGGTCACCATCCACGTGCTGCAGGGCGAGCGCGACATGGCCGCGGGCAACAAGTCGCTCGGCCAGTTCAACCTGACCGACATCCCGCCGGCGCCGCGCGGCATGCCGCAGATCGAGGTCACCTTCGACATCGACGCCAACGGCATCCTGCACGTGACCGCCAAGGACAAGGCCACCGGCAAGGAGAACAAGATCAAGATCCAGGCGAGCTCGGGTCTCAACGAGGCCGAGATCCAGCGCATGGTGAAGGACGCCGAGGCGCACGCCGAGGAGGACAAGAAGCAGCTCGAGCTCGTCAATGCCCGCAACCAGCTCGAGGCGATGGTGCACTCGGTGAAGAAATCGCTCAAGGACTACGGCGACAAGCTCGACTCCGGCGAGAAGGACAAGATCGAGGCCGCGGTGAAGGAAGCCGAGGGCGCGCTCAAGTCCGACGACAAGTCGCAGATCGAGGCAAGACAGCAGGCGCTCGGCCAGGCGGCGCAGAAGCTCGGCGAGAAGATGTACGCCGCGGAGCAGGCCAAGCAGCAGCAGGCGCAGGGCCAGCCCGCGGGCGAGCCCGAGGCGCCCGGCAAGAAGGACGATGGCAACGTGGTCGACGCCGAGTTCACCGAAGTGAAGGACAAGAAAGCGGGTTAAGCTTCGTGTAAGAGAAAGCGGGCCGTTCCGAACCGGGACGGCCCGTTCGTTTGTCCGGAAGAGAGATGGCGAAGCGCGACTACTACGAAGTGCTGGGCGTGAACCGGGACTGCTCCGAGGAGGACCTCAAGAAGTCCTACCGGCGGCTCGCCATGAAATGGCACCCCGATCGCAACCCGGACAACCCGAAGGCCGAGGAGCACTTCAAGGAGGCGAAGGAAGCCTACGAGATCCTGTCCGACGCCAACAAGCGCGCGGCGTACGACCAGTTCGGCCACGCCGGAGTGGATCCGCAGGCCGGCCCCGCGGGCATGGGCGGGTTCGGCGACATCTTCAGCGACATCTTCGGCGAGATCTTCGGCGGCGGCCGCGGCGGCCGCTCCACCGTCTACCGCGGCGCCGACCTGCGCTACAACCTCGAGATCACGCTCGAGCACGCCGCGCACGGGATGGACACGAAGATCCGCATCCCGACGGCGAGCGTGTGCGAGACCTGTAAGGGCAGCGGCGCGCGCGCCGGCACGCAGCCCATCACCTGCCCGGCGTGCCGCGGCGCGGGCCAGGTGCGCGTGTCGCAGGGGCCTTTTTCGATCGCCCAGACCTGTCCGCGCTGCCGCGGCAGCGGCAGCGTGATCGCCAATCCGTGCACGGCCTGCCAGGGGACCGGGCGCGTCAAGCTGCAGAAGACGCTTTCGGTCAAGATTCCGGCGGGCGTCGACGAGGGCGATCGCGTGCGCCTGTCGGGCGAGGGCGAGCCCGGCGTGAACGGCGGACCGCCGGGCGACCTCTACGTCCAGGTGCACATCAAGCCGCACCCGGTGTTCCAGCGCGATCACGACGATCTCCACTGCGAGATGCCGATCTCGATCACGAGCGCGGCGCTCGGCGGCGAAATCGAGATCCCGACCCTCGAGGGCTCGGCGCGCATCCGCGTGCCCGCCGAAACGCAGAGCGGCAAGCAGTTCCGCCTGAAGGGCAAGGGCATCAAAGGCGTGCGCAGCCAGACGCCGGGCGATCTCTTCTGCCACGTGGTGGTGGAAACGCCGGTGCAGCTCACCGAGCGCCAGCGCCAGCTCTTGCGCGAGTTCGAGTCGATCAGCAACGAAGACAGCGCGCGCCACAACCCGCGCGCCAAGGGCTGGCTCGAGAAGGTCAAGGAGTTCTTCGAAGGGTAGTTTCGTTTACGGCACGCGAATTGCTCGGGTCAACGCGCCTTCATTGATCGGAGCTCGCCATGCGCCGCTTCCCGCTGACCCTTTGCACGCTCGCAGCCATCGGTATGACCGGCTGCACGACCTATTACGATCCGCCGCCGCCCGTGGCCGTCAAGAGCACGACCGTTCCCGCGCCCACGGCATCGTCTGGCTGGAAGCCTGGCGCGGGCGTCATTCAGTCCATCAGTCTCGGCACGCCTTCTGGCTCGTCCGACTCTGCTTCCGCCGGAGGAAGCGCGCCATCGGCCGTCACGGGTATGGGACCGTACCGCATGACGTTGCGGATGGACGACGGCAGCATCCAGACGCTCGTAATGGACAACCGCGCGTTCCTGGTGGGCGACCGGGTGCAGGTCTCCCCAGAGGGACGGATGGTCCGGCAGCAGCAGTAGCGCAGTGCTAGACTCCCCCCGCCCGCCAGCCGGCGCGGAGGGAGTGCGGCGATAACAAGAACGCTCGCTCAAGGGATCGTCGGATTGCTGCTCTTCGTCGCGAGCGGCGCCGCCTTTTGCGATGAGCTCACCGATCGCGCGAAGCAGCTTCTCGAGCAGCGCCGAGCCCGCGAAGCCTACGAGCTCCTGCTGCCCCACGAGAGCGAGCGTGCGGGCGATATCGAGTACGACTATCTTCTTGGCATCGCGGCAAACGACTCCGGCCAGCACGAGCGCGCGGTGTTCGCGCTCGAGCGCGTGCTCGCGCTCCAGCCCCAGAACCACCTAGCTCGCGCCGAAATCGCGCGCGCCTACCTCGCGATGGGCGAGCGCGACGCCGCGCGGCGCGAGTTCGAGACGGTGCGCGGCCAGCCGATTCCAGAGCAGGCGAAAGCGAATATCGAGCGCTTCCTGGCCGCGATCCGCGCCGCCGACACCACGCGGGTGGACGGCTTCATCGAGCTTGGGGCCGGCTACGACAGCAACGTCAACGCCGCCACGAGTGCGGCACAAGTCGCGCTGCCTGCGCTCGGCGGGGTCATCGCCACGCTCGACCCGCTCACAACCCGGCGCGGAGACAGCTTCGGCGCCCTGGCTGGCGGGATCAGCGTCACCCACAAGCTCTCCGAGGCCTGGGCGCTGGTGGGCAACGCATCCGGGTCGGCGCGGCTGCATCCGCACGAGGACCAGTTCGACCAGATGACTCTGGACGGGAGCCTCGGCGCCCGCTGGTCGCGCGGCAGCGATGCGATTACCTTGGGCGGACAGCTGCAATCCTTCCAGCTCGACTACGCGCGCTACCGGGAGGTCGCCGGCGCAGTGGCGCAGTGGCAGCATTCCTACGACGACAACCGCCAGATTTCCCTCTTCGGCCAGCACGCGCGGCTGCGCTATCCGACGCAGAGCCTCCGCGATGCCGACCGCGACGTCCTCGGCATCGCCTACGGCCACGCGTTCACCGTGCGCTACGCTCCGGTGGTTTTCGGCAGCGCGTATGCCGGCCGCGAGCGCCAGCTCGCTTCGGAGGTTCCCAACGTCGGCTACGATCTCTGGGGCGTGCGGGTCGGCGCTCAATTGAGTTTTGGCCGCGGGTGGGGTGTGTTCGCAAGCGCCGCATATGAGGAGCGTGACTACGGCGGCTCCGAGCCGATCTTTCTCGAAACCCGCCGGGACCGCCAGACAGACCTCGGGATCGGGGTGAGCTACCTGTTGCGCGCCCACACGACCGTGATTGCCCAGGTCGCCTACACGGATAACCGCTCCAACATCCCGATCAGCCAGTTCGACCGCACCGTAGCCGGAATTTCCATGCGCTTTACCTTCTGAACGTGACAAAGTTCCTGTAACCACCCGGTGGACGGCGAGAATAATTCACGAAACCAAGGGAGGAGCGTGCAAAAGTACGCTGTCGCCATGCTTTTGGTCATGGCCGCCGGGGACGTAGTCGCGGCCGCCGCGCGCGCGGATTTCGTCTACGGCAACGTCACCGTCGCCGGCCTGGACGGGCGCGAGCAGCCCCTCGTGCGCGGGGCCGAGCTGGACAACGGCGACACGATCCGCACCTGGGAGGGACGCGCGCAGCTACGCTTCAGCGACGGCGCCTATGTTTCGCTGCAGCCGCAGAGCGAGTTCGCGATCCGCGACTACCGCTTCGACGGCAAGACCGACGGCACCGAGCGAGGATTCTTCGGCCTCCTGAAGGGCGCAATGCGCACCGTCAGCGGCCTCGTCGGCCGAGTCAACCACGACCAGTACCAGGTCACGACGCCAACGGCCACGATCGGGATCCGCGGCACCGGCGGCGTGATCCAGGTGCGCGACGACGGCTCGACGCTGATCGTCGGCACGAGCGGCATCTGGTCGCTCACCAATCCGGCCGGGTCGATCGACGTTCCCGCGGGCGTTTCCGCGCTCGCGCCTTCCAATTCAGACGCGCCGCCGCAACGCACCTCGCAGGCGCCACAGGCTGGGCCGGCTCCGCTCATCCTGGCGGTGGCCTACATGGAAGGCGAGCAGCGCGACGCGAGCGGCAACCTCACAACGATCACGAAGGCAACCACCGGAACGCCGCCGGTCACACCGGCGCCGGCACCGGTCTCGGGCCTCGCCGCGGCCTTCGTCTGGGGGATCGCCTCGTCCACGTTTCAGTTCGACACCAACACAGGCGGTGCCACCGGCTCTTTCAACGCCTCCGGGCAGCTTGTGGGTGCCGACATCGGAGGGCTGACGTACACGCTTAAACCCGGCGGCACGCACGCGGACTTCGGCAGCGACGGCATCCTCACCTGGGGCAGATGGATCGGGCCGGTCGCGTTGCCAAGCGGCGACGAGACGTTCAGCGCGAATCAAGGCTTCCACTACGTCGTCGGACTGCCGACGCCGGTGCTGCCGACAAGCGGCGTTGCAACGTATGCGCTTGCCGGGGCGAGCCGCCCGACTTACGTGGATGGAAGCACCGCGCCCGGGACTTTCAGCGGCTCGCTCAGCGTGACTTTCGGCGCCGCCCAGGCGAACATCAACGGGCAGTTCCAGGCTGCGATGCCAGACAACACGTTCGCATGGACTGCGGCCGGCACGACCTCGGCGAGCAATTTCTCGCTCAACACCCAGACATCGACCGGGTGCGCGGGCGCCTGCACGATCACCACGAGGGGATTTTTCGCCGGGGTGAACGCCCAGGGCGCGGGCGTGGGCTACACCATCGAGGACACAAAGATCGTCACCGGCGCCGCCGCCTTTCGCAAGCAGTAGCCGCTAGCCGGGCTTCACGCCGCCCTTCTGCACCACGCGCCTGTAACGCTCGGCGTCGCTCTTGATGCGCGCGAGGAATTCGGCAGGCGTCATGCCGATCGCCTCGGCGCCCGCGCTTTCCACGAACTTCTTCTGCACCTCGGGAACCTTCAGCGTCTCGCGTACTTCCTTGTTGACGCGGTCGATCACCGCCTGGGGCGTGCCCTTCGGCGCGAAGAGGCCCACCCAGATCGAGGCGTCGAGGTCCGGGATGCCCGCGTCGCGCGGCGTGGCCCACGAAGCATCGAGCGGTGACTTCTTCGCCGTGCTGATCCCGATCACCTTGCCGCGGCCCGACTTCATGTGAGGCAGCGCACCCGGGACCGCCATCACGCCGAAGTCCACGTCGCCCGCCGCGACCGCTTGCGCGGCCGGCGCGCCGCCTTTGTACGGAACGTGCACGAGCTGGATCCCGGCGGCCTGCGCCAGCCATTCGCCGGCGAGGTGGTTGATGCTGCCGTTGCCGGCCGAGCCGAATGTGATGGTGTTCGGCTTCGCCTTCGCCGCCGCGATCAGCTCCTTGAAGTTGTTGAATGGCGCCGCCGCCTTCGCGAGATAAAGCATAGGCGCGTCGCTCACCATGGTGATCGGCGCGAAATCGCGCTCGAGCTCGTAGGGCACATTGTCGAAGAGCGCCGGGTTGACCGCGAACTCGCCGGTGTGCGCCATGAGCAGCGTGTAGCCGTCGGGGGCCGACTTCTGCACCGCCGTGGTCGCGATGAAGCCGTTGCCGCCAGGGCGGTTGTCGACCACGAACTGCCAGTTGAGACGCTGCTGCATCGCCTGCGCGAGCACGCGCGCGGTCGTGTCGACCGCGCCACCCGGGGCGAACGGCACCAGCATGCGGATGGGCTTGTTGGGATAGTCCTGCGCGTGGACCGCGGCGGCCACGCATGCGAGTGCCGCGACGAACAAGCGCTTCATCGTTTTCCCTCCTGGGTGGTCTTTCTTCGGCGAGCGGCGAGCTTCACCGCCTCGATGATCTCCGGATACGCCGCGCAGCGGCACAGATTTCCCGAGAGGTAGTGCCGGATGTCGTCCTCGTCCGGGTCGGGAATCTCGTCGAGGAGCTGGCGGGTCATCAGGACGAAGCCGGGCGTGCAGAAACCGCATTGCAGCGCGCCGGCCTCGACGAAGGCCTGTTGCACCGCGTCGAGCGCCTTGCCTTCCTCGATCGTGCGGACATCAGTGTCTTCGCACAGGCTGGCGAGATACAGGCAGCCCGAGACCGCGCGCTCGTTCACGAGCACGGTGCAGCAGCCGCACATGCCCTGCCCGCAGCTCTCGCGAGCGCCGTGCAGGCCGAACTCGGCGCGCAGCACCTCGACCAGCGTCTCGTGCGGCGCCACCTGCGCGCTCACCGGCTCGCCGTTCAGCCGGAATCGAATCTCCTTCCTCATTTTTGTCCCGCCACGGCGGAGATCGCGTTGAAAACCGCTTCCGGATTCATCGGCAGCGACGTGAGCCGCACGCCGACCGCGTCGTCGATCGCGTTGGCAATGGCCGGCGACACGCCGAAGGTACCGGTCTCGCCTACACCCTTGCCGCCGAAAGGACCGTTCCTCTGCTCCGCCACCACCGCCTCGTTCACGATCTCGGCCGGAAGGTCGAGCAGCCCCGGGATCTTGTATTCGGCAAACGAGGCGTTGCGAAGCTGCCCGCTGCCGTCGAATTGCATCTTCTCGAACAGGCTGAAGCCGAGCTGCATGATCGCCGCGCCCGAAAGCTGCGTCTCGACGATCCTGGGATTGATCGGCGTGCCGACGTCGGCGACGTTGACGAGGCGGGTGATGCGCACCCGGCCGGTCTCGGTGTCGACCTCGAGCTCGACGCCCGTGCCGCCGACCATCCAGAACGGCGTGGCATTGTCGGTGAGGCCGTTCTGGTCCGGCGACTTGTAGCTCGGGACGTAGCTCGCGGTGCCCACGACGCTCCCCTGCTGGATGCCGTACTTCTTCTTGAACACTTCGCCCACTTCGGCATCGGCGGGAAGCTTGAGTTCTTCACGCAGCGATTCCAATTTTCGCTTCGCGTCCTCAGCCGCAAGCTTCACGGCATTGCCCATGTGGAAAAGCGAGCGCGAGCCGAGCGTCGCCATGTCGTAGGGCGTAACGTCGGTGTCGGAGTGCACGACCGTCACGGATTCGGCCGCCATGTTCAGCACCTCGCCTGCGATCTGCGCCATCGCGGTGTCCGAGCCCTGCCCCATGTCGGCGGTGCTGCAGTAGACGGTGCAGCTGCCGTCCGCGTTGATGTTGACCGCCGCGAGCGAGGTCGTGGGCGAGACGCAGGCCTTGAAGCCGATGGCGATGCCGCGCCCGCGTTTCACGGGGCTGGTACCCCGCTCGAAGGGCTTTTGCCAGTCCATCAGCGCGGCGAGCCGGTCGAGGACCTTCTCGATCGCCGCGTCGCGCAGCACCGTGCCGGTCGCCTGCGGCCGGCCCTCGCGCAAGAGGTTCTTGCGGCGGAACTCGATGGGGTCGATGCCGAGGCTGCGCGCCATCATGTCGGTGTGCCCCTCGTAGGCCCACACGAGCTGCGGGATGCCGAAGCCGCGCAGCGCGCCGGCGGGGGGCAGGTTGGTGTAGAGCGCGTACGAATCGACGAGCACGTTGTCGATGTCGTAGGGGCCGGGCGCGGTGAATCCCGACTTCTGCGTCACGCGCGGCCCGATGTCGGCGTAGGCGCCGCCGTTCCACCAGACCTCGCACTCGCGCGCGACGATGCGGCCCTCCCGGCTCACGCCGCTCTTGATGCGGAAGGTGCTCGCGTGCTTGGTGATGGTGAAGAACTGCTCCTCCATCGTGAGCGAGATTTTTACCGGCTTTTTGGTTATCAAAGACAAAACACTGACCAGCGCCTCGAGCTTGATGTAGAGCTTCGCGCCGAAGCCGCCGCCGAGGAAAGGCACGCGCACGCGGACCCGGTTCTCGGGCCAGCCGAGCAGCCGCGCGATCTCCATGCGCACGAACGACGGGCTCTGGGACGCCGTATGGATCGTGAGCGAGCTCTCGGTCGATTCGGCCGCCGAGACCAGCGGCTCGAGCGGCGTGTGCATCACCTGCTGGGTGCGGAAGCGGTGCTCGAAGACGTGCTCGGCCTTCGCGAGAGCGGCGGGCGCGTCGCCGCGGCGCAGGTGAAAGTCGAGCGCTACGTTCGTCTGTGCCCTGCCCTTGAGGTGCTTCAGATCGGGGAAGGTACCGGCGGGTTTGAGTGCCTCATGAACGATCGCCTTCGAGCTCACCGCCTCGACCTCGTCGTACACGGCGGCGAGCTCCTCGTATTCGGCGGTAATCAGGTGCGCCGCCTCCTCGGCGACATGCGGGTCGGAGGCGAGTACCACCGCGACCGGCTCGCCGACGTAGCGCACCTTGTCGATGGCGAGGATCGGCTGGTCGTGGAACGCAGGGCCGTAGTAGGGCTCGGGAACGAGCTTCCGGATGTCGTCGCCAGTGACCACGCGGTGCACGCCGCCGACCGCCTGGGCCGCGGCGACATCGATGCGCTTGATGCGCCCGTGCGCGAGCGTGCTTCGCCAGATCTTGCCGTAGAGCATTCCCGGCAGGCGCAGGTTGTGGACGTACTCCGCCCGGCCGGTCACCTTGAGCCAGCTCTCCAGCCGAGGAACCGAGCGGCCGACCTGCGGCGTCTCAGTGGATTGGCCGGCGCGCTTCATCGAGGGTGCGCTGCAGATACACGCGAACGAGCTGCTTCTTGTAGGCGGCAGAGCCGTGCAGATCGCTCTCGATCACGGCCTCTTCGGCGGCCGCCTGGGCCGCCTCTTCCAGCGCGCGCGGGTCGTCGAGCTTTCCCTTGAGAATTTTTTCGGCTGCCGCAAGGCGCGTGGGCCTGTCGGTGGCCGCGCCGAGCACGATGCGCACGTCGTCGCCGTCGATCACCACCGCGATGCCGACGGCGGGCCAGTCGTCCGCCGAGCGAGTGGTGCATTTGAGGTACGCCGCGCGACGCCTCCCCATGGGGGGAATCGTGACGTGCGTGATGAGCTCGTCGCGCGCCAGCGTGTTCTCAAGATAGCCGGCGTAGAGCGCACCCACTGGAACGCTGCGCTCGCCGGCAGGCCCGGCGATGGTCGCCCGCGCGCCGAGCGCGGTGAAGAGGGGGGGCAAATCCATGTGCGGATCCGCATGCGCGAGCGCGCCGCCCACCGTCGCGACGTTGCGCACCCGGACGTTGGAAAGCGTCCGCAGGGCGCGCGTGATCGCCGGCCATCCCGCCTTCACCCGAGCGGAGCGCTCGAGCGCGCGCAGGCTCGCCATCGCGCCGACCCGAAGCTCACCGTCGGCGCGGATCTCATCCAGCTTGAGCTTCCTCAGGCTGACGAGGCGGGCGGGCCGCAGGACACCCGCCTTCATCATCAGCATGAGCGCTGTGCCGCCGGAAAGGGGGCGCGCGTTCTCCGTGCCGAGCAGCGCAATCGCCTCGGGGAGCGAGGCCGGCTCGGCAAGCTCGAAAGGGCTCATGCGCCTGGGTTCATTTTCAACAGCTTTCCCAGCTCCGCGGCGATCTCATCCGGCTTCTCGAGCGGCGTCAGGTGGCGCGCGCGCTTCAGCACGGCCAGCGTCGATCCGTGGATGCCCTCGTGCAGCGCCTGGGCCATCGCGACCGGGGTCGCATAATCCTCCTCGCCCACCAGGACCGCGGTCGGAACGCGAATCGCGCCGAGCGCGCGCCTCAGGTCGGCAGCGCCGAGCATACGACAGCTTGCGGCATACGATTGAGGGTCGTTTCTCAGGAACACCGCGACAGCCGCCGCGACCAGTTGCGGCTGCGCTGCGCGAAAGGCGTCGCTGAACCAGCGCGTAACCTGGAAGTCGACGAGCGAGTCGAGGCGGCCTTCGAGCGCCTTGCGCGCGCGCTCTTCCCACTGGGCCGGCGCTTCCTCGCCGTACCAAGCGGTGGTGTCGATCAGCCCGAGCGCTACGGTGCGCTGCGGATGGCGCTCCGCAAAAGAGAGCGCCACGCAGCCTCCCATCGACGCGCCGGCGACGAGCGCCTTTTCCCATCGCAGCTCGCTCATGAGATCGGCGAGGTCGTCGGCGAACTGCGCCACCGAATAGGACTTGCCGCCCGCGCCCGAGGCGCCGTGCCCGCGGCAGTCGTAGACGAGCACCGCGCCTTGCGAGGCGAGCCGGTCGGCGACCGGGTCCCAGAAATGGCGGTCCATCGCGAGCGAGTGCACCAGCACCGCGGCGCGCGAAGCCGCCGCATCGCCGTGCACGCTGTAGCCGATGGGAGTGCCGTCGCGCACGCGCGCGAAGCCTTGCGAGACTTTCATCCGCGAGCGAATCTAGCACATACTAGCCGCACGCCTTCCCGCAGGCATAGCACACTGGACCCCATGATCGACGCCTCGGATCCGCGCAGCTTCCGCGTCGAAGAGCGGCTCCGCGACGGCTCGCCGCTCACGATCCGCGCGGTGCGGCCCGACGACCGCGAGCGCATGCGCGAGGTTTACGGCAGGCTTTCGCCTGAGGCGATCTACCTGCGCGTCTTTGCCCCGAAGAAGGAACTGAGCGAGGCCGAGCTGACCAGGCTGATCGAAGTCGACTTCGAGCGCGAAGTGGCGCTGGTCGCGACGATCGGTGCCGGACCGCAGGAGTCCGTGATCGGCGGCGGCCGCTACGTGTCTACAAACAACGACACCCGCGCCGCCGAAGTCGCATTCACCGTGGACGGCCGCTACCGCGGCCAGGGCATCGCAAGCCGCTTGCTCCAGCATCTTGCCGCTATCGCGCGCGGCCGTGGAATTACGCGCTTCGAAGCCGAAGTGCTCGCGGAAAATCGGCCGATGCTCGCGGTGTTCGCGCGCAGCGGCTTCGCCATGGAGCGGCGCCGCGAGGGCGGCGTGGTGCACGTCGAGCTCACTCTTTAATCGCCCCACCCGGCATGATGTGTGCCAAACTTGGTCTGCGGTAGCACCGCAACTGAAAGTCTGCGACAGCGGTGCAAACGGAAAGTCTGCGACAAGGAAATCCCATGAAAACCGCAATTTCAGGCAATGACCCGACCGCTTATCTGGTCGACGCATGGCAGCGGGCGATCCTCACGCTCGATGTGCTGCGCGAGCGCGGCAATCAGTACCTGGAGCACGCGCGCTCGGGCAGCCCGCCGGTGCTGGTGTTCGACTCCGAGATCGTGGTCGACGGCCGCAACCTGGAGAAGCCGGCGAACTATGCGCTGATGCGCATCAAGCCGCCCGAGGGCCATCCGGCGACCGATCCGAAGATGCGTCCTTTCGTGGTCATCGACCCGCGCGCCGGCCACGGCCCCGGGATCGGCGGCTTCAAGATGGACAGCGAGATCGGCATCGCGCTCAAGTTCGGCCATCCCTGCTACTTCGTCACTTTCTTCCCGCACCCGCTCCCGGGCCAGACGATCGAGTCGGTGTGCTCTGCCGAGATCGCGTTCATGCGCAAGCTCCGCGAGCTTCATCCGGGCGACGACAACAAGCCCTTCGTCATCGGCAACTGCCAGGGCGGGTGGGCCCTGATGATGCTCGCCTCGCTCGCGCCCGAGCTCGTCGGCCCGATCCTGCTCGCCGGCTCGCCGATTTCGTACTGGGCCGGGGTCGAGGGCAAGAACCCGATGCGCTATTCGGGAGGGCTGCTCGGGGGCACCTGGCTCGCCTCGCTCATGGGCGACCTCGGGCACGGCAAGTTCGACGGCGCGTATCTGGTGAACAACTTCGAAAGCCTGAACCCGTCGAACACGTACTGGAGCAAGCTCTACAACCTCTACTCGAAGGTCGACACCGAGCAGCCGCGCTTCCTCGAGTTCGAGCGCTGGTGGGGCGGCCATTACCTCCTCAACAAAGAGGAGATGGAGTGGATCGCGCAGAATCTCTTCGTCGGCAACAAGCTTTCCGCCGGCGAGGTGCGGTCCTTCGACGGGACGCACCGCGTCGACATCCGCAACATCCGCTCGCCGATTGTGGTGTTCGCCTCCTGGGGCGACAACATCACCCCGCCGCAGCAGGCGCTCAACTGGATTCCGGACCTCTACCGCAGCGTCGAGGACATCCGGCTGAACGGGCAGACCATCGTCTACTGCCTGCACGAAAAGATCGGCCACCTCGGCATCTTCGTCTCCGCGAGCATCGCCAAGCGAGAGACCTCTGAGCTGACGAGCGCGCTCGAGCTCATCGACACGCTGCCGCCGGGCCTGTACGAGGCGATCATCACCGACACCACGCCGGACATGCCGGGGCTCGAATACCTCGAGGGCCGCTATCTCATCCAGTTCCACCCGCGCACGCTCGACGACATCCTGAAGCTCGACGACGGCCGCGGCGACGAGCGCGCCTTCGAGGTCGTGAACCGCGTGTCGCAAATCAACCAGGGGCTCTACGACACCTTCGCCTCGCCTTTCGTGAAAGCGATGTCGAACGAGGCCACGGCGCGCCTGGCGCGGGACTTGAACCCGGCGCGCATGGAGCGCTGGGCCTTCTCGGATCTCAATCCCTGGATGTGGTGGGTGAAAGCCACGGCGGAGTGGGTGCGCGAGAATCGGCAACCGGTCGCTGCCGACAACCCGCTTGCGCAGGCGGAGAAGAAGATGTCGGCGCAGATCGAGGACGCGCTCGACCATTATCGCGACGTGCGCGACGACCTGGTCGAGCGCATGTTCAAGGGACTGTACGAGTCGCCCTGGCTCGCGGCCGCGGTCGGCATGAAAGCGGGCGACGCGAACGCGCGCGGCCCCGCGGAGGCAACCTGGGAGCACGATGAGCTCAAGCGCCTCAAGCTGAAGGAGATCGAGTCGCACATCGAAAGCGGAGCGCTGGTCGATGCCTGGGCGCGGCTGCTGCTCTACGTCGGGCGAGAGGACAAGGTGGGCGACGAGCGGCCGTTCAACCTCCTGCGCCGCATGATCGAGGAAACCAGGCCCGAGAACGTGCCCTCCCTGTCGGTCCTCAAGGCGGCGCTCAAGCGCCAGGCGTTCGTGCTGGCCCTGCACGAGGAACGCGCGATCGACGCGCTGCCGAAGCTCGCGCCCGACATGCAGCTGCGGCGCCGCGGCTTCGAGGCGGCACGCGCCGTGATCCGGGCGCGCGGCGAGTTGACGCCGTTCCAGGTGGAGCGCCTGCGCCGCGTCGCCGGCATCCTCGGAATCGACCAACCGGCGGCGGAGCTGAAATCGGCATGAGCCACGAGAAATACCAGCGCCTGATCGACGCCGCCAAGGCGGTTGAGCCGGTGCCGACCGCGGTCGCGCATCCGTGCGACCAGAGCTCGCTCTCGGGCGCGGTCGACGCCGCCAAGCTCGGCCTGATCCGGCCGATCCTGGTCGGACCCAAGGCGAAGATCGACGCGCTGGCCAAGAGCCTCAAGCTCGACATCGCGGGCTACCAGCTGGTCGACGCGCCGCACAGCCATGCCGCCGCGGCGAAGGCGGTCGAGCTGGTGCGCGGCGGCAAGGCCGAGGCCCTGATGAAGGGCGCGCTGCACACCGACGAGCTGATGGCGGAGGTGGTCAAGCGCGACACCGGGCTGCGCACCGCGCGCCGCATCAGCCATTGCTTCGTGATGGACGTGCCCTCCTACGCCACCGCGCTCATCATCTCCGACGCCGCGGTCAACATCGCGCCCTCGCTCAAGGACAAGGTCGACATCGTGCAGAACGCGATCGATCTCGCGCACGCGCTGCGCTTCCCGGAGGTGCGCGTGGCGATCCTGTCGGCGATGGAGACGGTGAATCCCGACGTGCCCTCGACGGTGGAGGCGGCGGCGCTGTGCAAGATGGCCGACCGCGGCCAGATCACCGGCGGCATTCTCGACGGCCCGCTCGCGCTCGACAACGCCATCAACCTGGAAGCCGCGGGCATCAAGAAGATCGTGTCGCCGGTCGCCGGCCGCGCCAACGTCCTGATCGTTCCGGACCTCGAGGCCGGCAACATGCTCGCGAAGAGCCTGTCGTTCCTCGCCCAGGCCGACTGTGCAGGGGTGGTCCTCGGCGCGAAGGTGCCGATCATCCTGACCAGCCGCGCCGATTCGGTGATGGCGCGGCTCGCCTCCTGCGCCGTCGCCGCGCTCGTCGCGCAGGCGCGCCGCGATAGCGCCGCCAAGGCGATCGCCGCCTAGCGAGGCGCGATGGACGACGCGATCCTCGTCCTCAACGCCGGCTCCTCCAGCATCAAGTTTTCGCTGTTCGCCGACGACCGGGACGAGCTCGCGCTCGTCGCCGGCGGGCAGATGGCCGCGATCCACACCTCGCCGCAGTTCGTGGCCCGCGACGCGACCGGAGCGAAGGTCGCCGAGAAGCGTTGGCCGGCGCAGACGAAGCTCGGGCACGAGGCTGCGCTCGCGCACATCGTCGACTGGCTGAAGAGCACGCACGGCGAGCGGCACCGCCTCGCCGCGGTCGGCCACCGCGTCGTGCATGGCGGCGCGGAGCATGCCGCGCCGGTGCGCGTCGACGCGGCGATGGTGGCGCAGCTCGAGCGACTGATTCCGCTCGCGCCGCTTCACCAGCCGCACAACCTCGCGCCGATCCGGGCGCTGCTCGAGCGCTCGCCCGCGCTGCCGCAGGTGGCGTGCTTCGACACCGCGATGCATCGCTCCAACCCGGCGGTGGCGCAGATGTTCGCGCTGCCCGCGGAGCTCACCGAGGCCGGCGTGCGCCGTTATGGCTTTCACGGCCTGTCCTACGAATACATCGCGTCGGTGCTGCCGCAGTTCGATCCGCGCGCGGCGCAGGGAAAGACGGTAGTGCTGCACCTCGGAAACGGCGCCAGCATGTGCGCGCTCCAATCCGGCCGCAGCGTGGCGAGCACCATGGGCTTCACGGCCGTGGACGGCCTGCCGATGGGCACCCGCAGCGGCGCGCTCGATCCGGGCGTGATCCTGTACCTCATGGACGAGCGCGGCATGGACGC
>Ga0207648_10003349_pt1 | contig 16845 bp, 14 predicted proteins | sample KBSMisM32_FD_184310 | JGI IMG/M metagenome (GOLD analysis project Ga0207648, IMG submission 184310) | Miscanthus rhizosphere microbial communities from Kellogg Biological Station, Michigan, USA - KBS Miscanthus M3-2 (SPAdes) (version 2) | ecosystem: Host-associated > Plants > Roots >...
AGTCTTTGCGGTTCGTGCGTACCAGCCCGTGAATCCTGTGGTGCGGCGTACTTCGATGGGCTTCTCCGCCTTCTTGTTTGGCCGGAGCAGGTAGTAGCCGAGCAGGGGCACAAACGTCATTGAAGCCAGGCGCGAAGCCACCAGCGAACACGTCATAACGATGGGCAAGCTGTAGAGAAACTCGCCCATGGTGCCCGTCAACATGAGAAATGGGATATAAGCAGCGATGTTGGTGACCGTGGCGAACATGATCGCCGTCGCCAACTTGGTGGGCCCCAGCCATGAAGCGACGATGTTCGGCTGTCCTTCCGCCAACCCTCGCTTGATCGAATCGCCCGCGACCACCGGATCGTCGACCAGCAGGCCCAGAGCGATGATCAAGGTCGCAACCGAGACCTGCTGAATATCGATGCCCAGCACCCACATAAAACCAAACGTCATGGCCAGGGTGATTGGGATCGAGATAGCCATGAGAACCGCGGAGCGCCACTCCCAGAATCCAACCAGCGAAACGATAACGACCAGCAAGATCGCCTCGTAGAGAGCTCCCATGAACAGGTCGATATTCTCTTTCACCTGCAGTGGCTGGTCGGACGTTCGTGTGATGATGAGATCCTCGGGCAAGTAATTGCGGACAGCCGCGAGTTTTTCGTCCACGCTTTTGCCAAACTGAGCTATCTGAAGCCCGTCGCGCATTTGTACAGCGAGCGTGATAGCACGACTCCTGTGCCAGGAGCCATCTTTGTCCTGGCGGGTGAAGTAGTTCAAGTAGCGTGCCGGACTGTCGTAAGCGCGCGTGATGTCGACGAGGTCACGCAAGTAAACTGGGGCGTTGGATGCAGTGTCTGCACTCCCAATGATGACGTCTCCGATCGACTTGGCGTTATCGAACTTGCCGGAAGGATTGAGCGTTACATTCTTGTTGTCCACTTCGAGAATGCCGCCCGGCAGCGTGCTATTGCGCGCCGAGAGAACTTTGCTCAAATCGGAGGGCTGAACTCCGTATTCCGCGAGTCGTTGCTGCGAGTAGTCCAGATAGACTTTTTCCGCAAGAACGCCGCTCCGGTCCACCTTAGACACTTCCGGCGTGCCCTGCAGCGTCCGTTGAATCAGTGCGGTGAAATCGTCGAGCTCTCGATAGGAGTATTTCTCGCCTGCTACCGCGGACAGTTTGGCCTCAGTCGCTCCGGGGTCGCGGATGAGTGCCGGCCGCCAGGAATCTGGATGAATTTCTGAGCGATGAAAGCGTTCACGGGCAATGCGGTCACCCCACACCAAGAGTGCCGCATCGTCCAGTTTGGAGTTCACGTCGATGCCGATGAATCCCGGACCCTCAAAGAGATGGGAATCCTGGAAAGCCCCTTGCTGGATCCCAAGTCTCTCCACTAACTGAAAAGATGCCTTCACTTCGTCCGTCGCCACCGACTGAGGAAAGGACACTACAACGCTGATGCGGGGTTGGGGCGCATTCTTCGGCAACGTATCGCGCAAGTGCTCGATCGATTTCTTGACGGTACGCGCACGCAGCGCAACCTCGATGTCGCTCACGCGAGGGCTCGCAACCGTGAGCATGAGCGCAGCCGTGTCGCCGAAGTTGCTGTTGAATTGAATTGGGCCTGCGCCTTTCGGTAACTGATTACTCAGTTCATTCAGCCGCAGATTGATATCGTTCAGCTCTTTCCTTGTGTCTTTCACTTTCTCATCGAGCTGGACGAATACGAGTGCGAAGTTCGGGAAACTCAGCGAGCGAACACCGTAGTCCGATCCGCTCGGCGGCTTCACCGCCTGATTCTGCGCCATGGCCTGCTCGATCGGCCGTGTGACGAGCTGCTCGATATCCTCCGCCGATGCGCCGGGCCACTTGCACGAAGCCACGGCGACCCTGACTGGAATGACGGGGTCCTTACGCTTCGGCATTTTGGAGTAGCCAAACCAACCCCACAGGAAGGTGCCCAGCAGAAGGACGAGCGCAACCTGGCGATGCTCCACGAAAAATCGCGCCGTATTGTGTGTGTGCTGAATGATTTCGTTGTCTGATTTGTGTGCCATATGAGTTTCTCGTTTATGCAATAGGCGTAGGGGGTACACCTCACTGCATGACGCGCACTTTGTCGCCGCTCCTTACCAGGGTTGATCCCGCAGTAACCACGCGTTCTCCAGCCTTAATCCCACCAAGAACCTGAATCATGTTTCCGTATGCGTCACCCAGATCTACTGTGCGGCTTCGGACGATCACTGGATCTCCTGTTCCGTCCGTGACCAGGACCGCGAAAGCTTGAGGGTTCTGCGGGTCCCTGATCACCGCGCTCAATGGAACTGCAAGCATGTTTGCCGGCAGGATCTCGCCGCCCAAAGCCAGCGAGGCAATCATTCCCGCCTTCAGCTGGTTGTGAGGGTTGGGAATGGTCACCTCCACGGAGTACACCCGACTCTTGGGATCAGCTGCGGGAGAAACCGCACTGACACGGCCCGAAAACTCGTCAGGAAGAGCGTCCGTAGTTATTCCCTGCGGCTGTCCCAACTTGATCCGTCCCAGGGCGTTGTCGGGGACCCCGAACACAGCTCGAACCGAACGTGTGTCGGCGATCGTAAACGCAGGGGAGGCCGGACCGACTAAAGCACCGATATCTACGTTGCGCCGAATGATCCATCCGTCGAACGGCGCGCGAAGCGAGGAATCGTCGAGAGCCGTTTGAGATTCAGCCAGGGAAGCCCTGGCGTTGTTCAGCGCGGCAACCGAGCTGTCATATTGCGCTTTCGCCTGGTCGAATTCCGGTTTCGTGGCGCTTTGCGTGGAATAGAGATTCGAGGTGCGATCGTAGGTGAGCTTGGCGTGTTCGTAGTCCGCCTGTGCGCGCGCCAACTGGGCCTGGGCCTGCTCGCGGCGGTCGGTGTAGTCCTGCTGCCGCACTGCGGCAAGTAACGTGCCACGAGTGACCCAATCACCCGTATCCAGGCTGCGCATGCGGCCATCGGTGCCGCGCACCTGGCGGATGCTGACCACGTACCCGCCCGATTTGAATGCCAGATCCACCTGTGCGTTGGGCACGATGTTGGCGGAATAGCGGGTCTCGCTGCCGGTAGAGATTGTCTGCACTTCAGCCGTTCGTACGGGAGTGAGCGCCCTCGGCTCCGATTCCGCATGAGTGCAGCCGGTCTGACTGATGGCGCACAATGCTGCGAAAACTACTACGGCAACTTGTGAGACACGAACCTTCTCTTTGGTGATCATTACTCTTCTCCCAATGACTTTTCGAATTCGCTCTTTGCCGACCAGAAGCCCAGCAGTGCCTGCTGGTAGTCATCACTCGCGCTTGCAGTCGATGCCTGCTGCCGCAGCACATCGCTCAGCAGGACTGCCTGCTGTTCATACTTGTTGGTCACTTCCCGAAGTCGCTGTTGTGCTGCGTCGCGCTCTGCCTGTGCGACTGAAATGAGCAGTCGAGATTCTTCCAGCTTGCGGAAGCGGGCATTTACATCCATCAAGACTCTTGCTTGTACATCGTGTAACTGTGTTTGGGCCTGCGTCTCGGTGATCTTTTTCTGATTGACGATGTCTTTGCGGCGGCCCCAGTCCCAAGGCTCCCACTTCAATTCGAATCCGATGCTCGTCATGTTCCTGGGAAGAACATCGACGTTGAAATTGGAGGCATAGTTGAAGGCAATGCCAACATCGGGAATGTAGTCCGCCTTGGCTATGCGGCGGTCGTACTCGGCTTGCCGCATGCTGAGTTCGGCTTGCTTGACCTCAGGACGTTGTGCCAGCGCGCGACTCTGGGCCAGCCTCAACTCGACTTCTTCGAACGATGCGACCGGCACCTTTTCTGTCTCGAATTCGGCACGGATGTCGCGGCCAAGAAGGTTATTGAGATATTCCTTGCGAGAGTCGAGGGTATTGCGCAACTGAGCCAGCTTGTACTTTTCGTTCGCGAACTTCGCCTTCACGTCCAGGCTGTCGGACTTGAGCGCCGCCTCCTGCGAGACTCGCTGGAGAACCACTCGATCCAGTTCCTGATACTGCTTCACATTGGCTTCAGCGGCCTCTAGTTGGCTCTCAGACTGTAGAACGGCATAGTAGGCCTGCTTCACGTCCTTTACCAAGCTCTGACGTTCCGCGCGCGCTTTCTCGCCTGCTATCTTCACGCTCAGTTCCTGCGCTCGTACGCCGAGGTTGATCTTGTAGAGTTGAGAGAGCGGCTGCGTTGTCTGGCTTACCACGTAGGCAACCGGTTGTCGTGGAGTCGTGACCTTTGTGTCTGTGGTCGGGAAAGGGCCTACTCCCGGGATCGTGCCAAACGCTCCTGCCGGAAAGTTAAAACTGACCTCATTCAGAAGCTGCGATCCAAGCACGCTACCGCTGAATGATGGCAAACGCTTGGTCTTCACTTCCGCGACCTGCCATTTGGACTTGTCAACTTCGAGGCTCGCGACCTTTAACGATCGGTTGTTGGCGATTGCCAGCCGAATTGCGTCGTCCAACGTAAGCACGCGAGACGGCTGAAGGTCCTGCCCCGAGGAAAAAGCGCTGGTTACCACGAGAAGTACTGTCCAGCGCAACCGTCTGACTCTCGATCGAAAACGCAACCAACTCATGTCCAATTTGTGTTTGTGCATACTCTTTTCCTGTCAATTGCTCAAACAGTCATTTGTTTGAATCGATGTGCCGCGGCCAGCAACAGGCCTACGCCCATTGCGAACAGAACCACTCCGTTGAGCCACAACTGTTCCAATCCGGCTCCGCGCAGAATCACTCCACGGGTGATCTTGATCATGTAGGTCGCCGGCACCATGTAACTGAATGCGTAGGCCCAGAGCGGCATAGTCTCTCGCGGGAACATGAAACCCGACAGAAAGATGCTCAACAGCATGACCACCATGCAGAACTGCAGAGCTTCCGCCTGCGAGTTCGCCTTGCTGGAGACCAGAACTCCGATCGCCAGGTTGACGAACAAATAGCCAGTTGTCAGAAGGCCCAGCACCAGCACGTTGCCGTGCATCGGGATCTGAAATACGAACCTCATGAAGGCAAGAAGGATTGCCAACTCTACGATTCCGGTGACGAAATACGGCAGAATCTTGCCCAACATCAAGCCCAGCGGCCGTACCGGCGTAACCAGGAGTTGTTCGATCGTTCCTCGCTCTTTTTCCCGCACGATCGAGAACGCCGTGAGCATCACTGTGACCAGGAGCAAGAGAATCGCCATCATTCCCGGCAGCAGAAAATTGGGAGAACGTGACGCGGGGTTGAACATCACGTTGGGCCGTATCTCAATGGGATTCTTCTGGCCCGTATTCAGCATGCGGCGTAAAGACTCATCCAGGCCAAGTGAGCTGGATACGTTCACAGCCTGACCCGCAACGTTCGAGTCGGAACCGTCCACCATCACCAGGACCTGGGCCTGGTTACCTTTCAGCAGATTGCGATCAAAATCGATCGGGATCTTCACCCCAACACTGGCTCGCCCTGAAATCATCTCTTCATTCAGTTCGGCATCGCTGTGAACGTATTTGTAGACGCGGAATGTATCGGAGTTACGCAGGCGGTCGATGAAAGCGCGACTCTCAGAACTGCCCGAAACGTCGGTCATGATCGAACTGCCGCTTGCGTCATATACCGCGGTCCGAATCTGCCGGATGTTCGTATCGATTGCGGCGCCAAGGATCACCAACTGGAGTACTGGCATCACAAAAGCAAACAGAAAGGCCATCGGGTCACGACGCATGTGCCGGACTTCCTTGTAGAAGATGGCTCCCATTCCCTGGATCGGATTCTTCACGCTGCCTCCATTTGCATCTGCCGGCGCCGGCTCAACTCGACGAATGCATCTTCAAGCGTCGGAACCAGCGGGCGAATTTCTTCAACAGGGATGCCGCGGCGGCGCATCTCATGCTCCAGTTCCTGTTGCCCCACCGATTCGTCCACCAGTGCATGGATTGAACGCCCGAAAATGGTTGCGCTCCTGAAGAGCGCCATCTCCTGAGCCTTGCGTAACGCCGTGGTGATGGCAGGAGCGGAGATTTCGAAACGGTGAGTGCCCGGCGGGTTTACTTCAGGCAACGATCGCAGCGAATCGGGAGTGCCATCTGCAATCAGTTCGCCGTAGTAGATGTAGGCGAGGTGGCTGCAGCGCTCAGCTTCGTCCATGTAGTGCGTCGTGACAAAGAAAGTGATGCCTTTCCCCGAAAGCTGGAACAGCAGATCCCAGAGCTGACGTCGTGCAACCGGATCGATGCCTGCCGTCGGTTCATCAAGAAAGAGCACGGTGGGCTCATGCATCAAGGCGCACCCCAGTGCCAGCCGTTGCTTCCAGCCTCCAGAGAGGCGTCCTGCCAGCCGGTCGACATACTTTTCGAGTTTGTTCGCGGCTATCGTTTCCTCGATCTTCTGGGCCAACGCTTTCCCTTTTAACTGATACGCACGTCCGTAGAAACGAAGGTTCTCCAATACGGTGAGGTCGTCATACAAGCTGAATTTCTGGCTCATGTAGCCGATCCGCTCACGAACTGTGTCGCTTTGAGTTCGCACATCGAGGCCTTCAATCCAGGCTTCGCCTTCGGTGATTGGCAGAATGCCGGTCAGCATCTTGATCACAGTGGTCTTGCCGCTGCCGTTCGGCCCAAGAAAGCCGAAGACTTCGCCCTTCTCAACTCGGATCGAGGCCTGATTGACCGCGACGAAGTCGCCGAAGCGCCGCGTGAGATTTTTCGTTTCGATCGCCGGCATTACCGTGCCTCCGAAGCGAATTGCACATCCGCGCTCACGCCGGCGCGCAACAGATTGTCACGGTTTTCAACCCGAAGCTTCACTCCAATCACCTGGTGAACCCGCTCCTCCTTGGTTTGCACATTGCGCGGCAGGAACTCGGACTGCTGCCGAATCTGCTCTACGTGGGCCTGGAACGTTTGGCCAGGGAACGTATCGACCCGGATCTGTGCCGGTTTGCCGACCTGCACGCTACCGATCTGCGTTTCGGGTACATAAACCATGAGGTAAAGCTGGTCGGCTTCGAGCAATTGCGCCACGGGGGAATTTGCGGCGAGCAGATCTCCAGGCCGAAGATCCATGGTTTCAACCACGGCAGCCGCCGGCGCCCGCACTTCGCGCTCGGCCCACCGGGCTTCGGATTCCTTCAATTGTCCTTCCGCCAGTGTGAGTTCTGCGCGAGCAGCCGCGATATCCTCTGTTCGAAATCCACGTTGCGTCTTGTCCGCAACCGCTTTTGCGGCCTTCAACCTGCCTTCAGCGGCGGCAACGGCATTTGTTTGCGCGCTCACCAGGGCACGGGCTGCCCGGGCTCGATCACGAGCGTTGTCGAGCGACTGTTGGGAGATGGCACCGCTCGCTGTCAGGATTTCAGTGCGCTTCAGTTCGCGGTCGGCATTCGCCTCCTCGGTTCGCGCCCTCTCAAGATCGGCTTGCGCCTGCGCCAGTTCAGCCTCGCGATATCCTTCCGAGGCAGCGTTGGCCTCGGCAATTTCTTCGGGGCGCGATCCGCGCAGCATCTTGGCCAGGTTCGCGCGTGCTGCCTCGACCCGCCCCTGCGCTTGCAGAAGCTGACCTTCGAGCTCCGCGCTGTCAAACACCACCAGCAGTTGGTTTGGCTCTACGTGGTCGCCTTCGCGGACTAAAACCCGGGTTATGCGTCCGCCGACCTTTGAACCAATGCTGATATTGCGGGCTTCGAGTGTGCCGGACGCGGTCAGCACCTTGTCGCCGCGACTCTTCCACGCATACGCTGCGGTGAAACTGCCAACCATGAGGGCGGCTGCGAGGATTGCAATTTTCTTTTTCATAAATGACCTCGTCACTATTTGTTAGGGTCTTGCTCAGCCGCCACCAGGGAAGTGGCATTTAGCTGTTTCGCCAATTCCGCTGCGATCTTCGACGCGGTTTGCTTGACCATCTTCTCGGGGGCATTCTTTGTCATTCCGAACTTCACAACGAACCCGGCCGCTCCTGCATACGGGTTCAGTGCAATCACGGTTCCCGGGCCTTTCCCATTGCTCTTTTGCGTCGATGTTTCGTACAGGGGATGCCCGGAGGGGGACGCGTCGGCCACCATCACGTAGAGGTCCATCTTTGACTTCCCTGAGCCGAAGCCGAGCAGAGTGCGTCGCATCTGGTTTCCTTCACTCAGTTCGGTGAACACGCCGGTCACCAGCAGACCCTCGGTCGGCGTGGACTCCGTGGATGCCAACCTCTGAGCCTTGAAGCCGGCTTTCTGCAAATCTGCTACCAGGCTTTCGGACATCAAGCGAATCAAATTGCTCGCTGCCGCAGCAGGATCCTGGCGCTTTCTCCTCAACCGACTTTTTGGCGGAGCTGGCAGCAGGTATCCTTTGCCGGTAATTCCGCCTTTGTCCTGTTTGAAGTTGGCGGCATCCAGATCAAAATCGCTCACGTAGATGACTTTGTCCCGATCGGCACGCGACAGCGCAGACTCGGTCGCCCTCGGAGCTTGCGAGTTGATCTCCTGGGCGACGCACAAGGGAAGCATGAGGATCGGAGCCAACACTGCTATCGCGAATCTCGCTGCGGAACGCTGTCTCACAGCCACGCCTGTCCTGTCTTGAATGCACATCTGATAATCGCGAACTGCTCTCATAATTCCTCCTCTTAAGTGATCGTTGTTCATCCCATTCTTATATCGCCACGAGCTCCGGACCCTTCGCGGCGGACCGGAGAACGTAGAGTTTGGGCTGAACGGCATCCAGGGCCCTGATATAGATCGACTCGCAGGTTCGGTCGCCGATGCCGAGCAGGAGCGCTGTCTCGCGGCGCGAATATCCTTCAAGCGCCCGCAGCATGAAGACGAATCGAGGCAGAGCGTCGAGGTGCAGGAGTCTCTGCTGGAGCACTTCCGATGGCTGACTGAGCGCAAGCTCGATCTGGTCAGAGATTCCACTGCCACCCTCGCGGTGATCTAGGCAGACACACTCTTCCAGCATGTAGCCCGTGGGACGCATTAACGCGATGCAGGCCTGGATAATGAGCCGTCGCACCCAACTCACCATCCACTCGCGAAAGACGCAATCGGCGCCCCTGAGCGACTGCTCAAACGCAGCCTTGAGAACCTTCTCGCTCAACTCTTCATCCCCGGTGAGGGTGTAGCAGAGCCAGCGAAGCGGTTCTGCCGAATCTGCAAATAGTCGAACGTAATCGTTTTGGGTACACCTGTCCGGCTGGAGCATCGCCCCCATGTTGTGTTCCTCTCTGTTGGTTTGACCTTGCCCGGTTAGTTCGTGTCCGAGGCGTCTCGTGTTGCCGCCGACTCGGCCTCTTCGATTTCTTCGATCAATGCCGACATCAGCGGCCCTGACCCCATCAGTTCCTCGCCGGCATGGCGCATCTCGGCGAGCAGCTGATGACCTGCATCGTCGACGAAATACACATTCAGCAAGTCCACGACAATGTCCGTCTCGCCCTTCACTTCAGACAGCTCAGCCCACACATTTCTTGCTTCATCGACCCATTCATGAGCCAGTTTGCCTTCCAACTTCATTCGGGTGATTCCCGGCTCGTTCATGACACTGATTCGAAGCATTCCCTCTCCTGGCTCTCATGTATGACTTGGGTGTGCCGCGCCCGACCAATCACGCCCTTCACCAAGCTGCGTTCGGCAAGCGAGAGCGACTGATACACGGTACGCAGCGATTCCAGCAACTCACGTGCCTGCGCGCGCGTGCGCCGCGGTCGAGGAGCTTGTTCGAGTATCCCGATCAATTGCGGCATCATGTCCTGGGATAAGGCACCTGCCCTGCCAAACTCTGTTCGGGGTGACAAAGCATGGGAAGTAGTTGATTTTCTGAGAGTTTTTCAAAATGTGCAGAGCCGTAGGGAGCCACGTGTGCCGAATATCGTCGCGCCCAACTATTCGGCACCGTGCCGAATTCGGCACGGATTTGGCACGCGCCTCAAGCTCGTGGCACCCGCGACGGGGTCGATCTCGGCCGAGAGTTGAGTGTTTGTCGTCGCGTCTAGTGTCCTACGTACAAACCTGCACCGTGGCCACGTTGGCATTGCGCTTGCACCGATTCAGTCAAATGAGGCAGTGCTTCAGGAAAGGACGGTCGGAGTAAGACAGACAAAACACCATGTCCAGAAATCATCGTTTGTTTCGACAATACCCTCTCAACGGCAAAGCCACGATCTCGACCGGCGAGGTGCCAACTCCGTACCACATTTACGACGGATACGGTGCGCTGATCGGCGGAACCGCGGACCTGTCCGCGGTACAGCAACTTCTCAAGAAGGAAGTCGTTGTTCCAGTGGACAACGGCGATGGTCGCACTTTCATGGGAATATGGATATGCAACTTCACGGAGGCCAGTCTCGGCCCACATCACGAATTGCAGTTCTCATTCTTTAGTGGAGGCCGAACTAATGGTGAGCCGACGAGTCATGCGCTTGATCTACTGGCGTTGATGACGGATCCAGGGGCAAAGATGCTGTGCCATGGCCTGTGGAACAGCACTCCGCACGTTGTGGCATATAACCGTGAACTGCTTAGCCTGAACGCCCGCCTTGCGAACAGCCATATTCGTAATGGTGCAGGCCAGCTGGAATTCACTTTCGAGGACGAAGCGACACGTCAGCCTCTCATCTCAGGTACCTTCCCCAACTGCACGCGGTTTTCGATGCGGGCTGCCTGGGACGCAACAGGACAGATTGGGTTGAGGCGGGTCTGGACAATGGCTCGACAACCCTGGGTGAGCTTGAAGATCCTGAATCCGACCGGCGTACTTCTGGCCCGGAATGCTGTGGCGGAATCGTTTACCAGGAATGATGTGAATCTGGTGCGCTATTTCGATCCTGCAACCGACAAACTAGAATTTGGGGATACACCATATGCTTCACTGGGCTTCGAGCCGCACTTTGTGCAATATATGCGAGGGTTCAAGTTCGTATATTTGGAACCGCATTGAGTATTGATTTGCATCAGGCCCTTGCGGAGCCAAGCGTCAAAAAGCATCGAAATGTGCTTGAGGTGGGGCGATCTCGGCGCGCCATAAAGCTTCTCGGATGCCTGCTTCTCTGCGACTAGCTGTTAGAAGGCCACCAGTGATTGCGGGTGATGCCGAGCTTCTTGATCTTATATTGCAGCGTGGTGCGCTTTATGCCGAGCCGTGCTGCCGCGCCCTTCGGGCCACCAAGCATACCTCCGGTTTCCCGTAAGACCCTGATGAGCTGCTCGCGGTCACCATCTTCGGCGGCTGGCGAAGACAACACTGGAACAACATTCACCGTGGACGGCTTGATGTCGGGCAATGGAACCTGCAACGCGGTGCCGGTGGTCAGAATGACCGCTCTCTCGATCAGATTCTCCAGTTCGCGGATGTTCCCGGGCCAGTGCCATTTTTGGAGTTTGCTCATCGTTTGCGTCGGAATGGAATCGATCGGCTTCTGCATCTGGCGAGCAAATTTCCCAGCGAAATAGCGGACCAGCAGAGGAATGTCCTCCTGTCTTTCGCGCAACGGAGGAATGTGGATCGGGAACACATTCAGCCGGTAATAAAGGTCCCCGCGAAACTGACGTTCCTCGATCATCTTTTCCAGATCGCGATTCGTAGCCGCAACCAGACGCACATTGACTCTTTTGGTATGCGTGCTTCCCAGGCGCTCGAACTCCCGCTCCTGCAGGGCGCGCAACAGCTTGGGCTGAATCTCCACCGGAATATCACCCACTTCGTCCAGGAACAATGTTCCCTGATCGGCCAATTCAAGGCGTCCGATCTTTTGTGCAATCGCCCCGGTAAAAGCTCCCTTCTCGTGACCAAACAGCTCGCTTTCGAGCAGGCCAGTCGGAATCGCGGCGCAGTTCAGTTTCACAAAGGTGCGGGACTTTCGGCGGCTGTGTTCGTGCACAGCACGCGCAATCAGTTCCTTGCCCGTTCCCGTTTCCCCCAACAGCAACACAGTCGAGTCGCTTGCCGCGACGGTTTCGACCAGTTTCAAGACCTGTTTGAGAGCTGGGCTTTGGCCAACAATTTCGTCGAAATTGAGCTCGTTTCTAATTTCATCTTCGAGGTAGAGCTTTTCCTGCGCCAACTTGTTCTTTAGCGCTTCCAGGTCGCGCACGGCAAGCGCGTTCGCGGCTGCGATGGCAACCTGGTTGGCAATTTGCTGAAACAGTTCCTGATCATCTTTGGAAAAAGCGTCTTCACGGACGCTCGAGATTGACATTACGCCCAGTTTGCGTCCGTGTATGGCGATCGGCATCGAATACAAGGACTTCAGGCCGCTCTTGAAGAAGCCATGGGTTACGGGTGATGGGAAATTTTCGTAGTCGGGACGCGGAAGATACAGGGGCCGGCCGCTCTTGAAGGTGGCCCCGCTGGTCGTACCTTCGGGATCATAGTAAATCCCCTCGGGCATGGGACTGATCACCGAGCTCACGGCCTGGGCGAACAATTTGTCAGTTTCCGAATCGTAAATGGCCAGAGCCACACACTCGTTGGGAACGACCGGCTGGAGACTACTGGAAACTGCGCGGACCAATTCGCTCAGATCCAGATGAGACACGAGGGCATTGTTGATGTCGAGCAACAACTTCGAGCGGTCACGCTCGTGCTTGGCCACCTGCTCGGCCTGGCGGGTCTTCTCGAAGTTGAGCGCATTCTCCACTGCGATCGCGATCTGCCCGGAAATTTCAGCCAGCAATCTGGCACCATCCGGCGTGAACGCGTCCTCGCGCAGACTGGCTACGCCCAGTGCACCCAGGGTTCGACCATGAACAATCAGAGGATTGACGTATTCCGACTTTAAGCCGTGTTCTATCGCGTAGTGAACCCAAGGCGAAGTGAACTTCTGGAGCTCCTCAACTGATCTGAGCAGAACCGTACGCCCGGTCCTGACAGCCTCCTCTTCCGGAGTGCCGGCAATTGGAATATGCAATCCTTCCTTGAAGGCGACGGTCCCGATGTTTCCCAAATCGAGCGCCAGCAGCTCTATCGTGTCCTCGGCTTTGCAAAGAGCAATAAACACGGAGTCGGCGGACATCACTTCTCGTAACCGAGGCGAGACAGATTTCAACACATCACTCACGTTCAAATGCGATGCAACCGCATTGTTGACTTCGAGCAGCAATTTGGACCGATCCCGCTCCCGCTCCATCTGCTGTTGTGCGAGGCGTGTCTTCTCAAAGTTTTGCGCATTGTCGACGGCGATTGCGACCTGCGTCCCGATGTGAGTAAGCAGCTCCGCGTCGTCTTCCGTGAAGGCCGATTCACGCAAGCTGGCCAACGCCATGCTCCCGACAATCTTGTCGTGACAAATCAGGGGCACGGCGCACCCGGACTTTATTCCGCGGGCGTAGGCATGTTTCATAATGTCTGCCGTGAACTCATTGAAATCGGGCCGGTGGCGCAGAACTGTTCTACGTGAAGAAAACGCCAGCGCGGCGGGTGTGCCTGCCAGAGGAATCAGTTGACCCTGCTGGAGAAATGCCGGGTCGTCAGGAAAATCGAGAGCATGGAGGCGTAGTTCGTGGCGCTCGGGATTGTAGAGGGCCAACGCTGCAAAATCGTGTTTGATCTCACGCCGCAGACAGGCAGAGACGGACTTCAGCACCTGTGCGAGATCGAGGTGAGTGACAACTGCATTGTTGATCTCAAGCAAAACCCGCGCGCGGTCACCAGGCACACGAGGAGGTAAAGACTGGCCCACGACCCTCAGTGGTCACCCCAAAACCGGCCAATGGTGGTCAGGGCAAAACCGGCCAACGTAAGGGGCCGGGGACTAAGTTGTTTTACCCCGCGGCTTGCTGCGGAGGCAAGTCGATTTTCGTACGCCAACTCCGAGGACCGCATTTGAGTACATGACCATGATGGAGGAGGCGATCGAGCATGGCGGTGACGGCGGCGCTGTCTCCGAGCAGTTTGCCCCAGTCCTCGACGGGTCGGTTTGAGGTGAGCAAAGTACTGGTGCGCTCATAGCGTCGCATCACGATCTCCAACAGTTCCTCGGCGGCGGCGACGGGTAGCTTGCGCATGCCGAGATCATCAATGATGAGGAGCGGAACCGAAGCGAACAGTTCCATTTGCTCCTTGCGGGTGCCGTCGATGGTGGCTTCGGCCAGGTCATCGAGCAGTTTGTGGGTCTCGCGATAGAGCACGCGATAGCCTTGCTGAATGGCGGCCTGGCCGATTGCCTGAGCCAGATGGCTTTTGCCGGTTCCTGGCGGGCCTAGAAACAAAGCATCTTCGTGGCGAGCGATGAAGGCACCGGTGGCCAGGTCGAAGATCAGACTGCGATTCATCTTCTTGTTGAAGTTGAAGTCGAAGTTATCGAGGCTTCTCTGGGGATCGCGAAACTCGGCCTGCTTGGTCCTGCGCTCGAGCAGGCGATCCCCGCGACGAGTGAGTTCGTCGGCGACCAAGCAGGAGAGGAAGTCAATCGGGGGCATGGCTTCGGCTTGCGCTTGGTGGAGACGGGTTTCGAGCACGGCGGCGATGCCGCCGAGCCGTAGTTGCCGTAAGGCACGATTCAACTCGATGAGATTCATTCTTCTTGCTCCTGGGTTCTGTGGTGGATGAGATCGCGATATTGCACGAGCTCGCGAATGAGGGGATCGACTTGCCGTAAGGTCAGTTGAGGACCTCGTTCGAGATAGCGACGAACGAAGCGGTACTCATGCACGCCCATTTCGAGGGCAGCCGCGCAAGCATCTTCGACGGCGGCGGTGCCGAACTTCTTGGCCAGCGAGAGGACGCCCAAGACGCGGCGGACACCCGGTTCGCCGAGTTGGCTATAAATAAGGTTGCAGAGGGTGCCGATGTGAGTGCCGGCTCGGCCCGCTCGCCACAGTAACTGGGAGACACGCAGCGGTCTGTGTTTCGGGTGGTCCTCTTCTTTGATGCGATACCAGCCACGTTTCTGGCGCACATGTTCCCGCAGCAACAGACCGTTGTGGGGATCGAGGATACGAACGTAGAGTTCGTCCCACTGCACTCGGACCAAGCGTCCGATCCAGCCCGGGGGCAGGCCGTAGTAGGCGGCCTCGACTTCGACACAACCGTCCAGATGCACGACCCGTTGGCCGTGCTGGTAGTAGCGGAAAGGTTCCAGTGGCAGTGGGAGCAAGAACGGTTTTTCTTCGGCAAACATGGCGGCGACTTGCCGTTTGGTGGTGCCGTGGATGCGAGTATCGGCGCAGCTAGTTTCCCAATGGTCCAGGTAGGCTTGCGCTTCTTCCAGGCTCTCGAAGCGTTTTCCCTTGAGCGGCGTTTTCTGGGCGTGTCCAACGGCGGACTCGACTTTTCCTTTGCGATCGGGATCTTTGATCCGGCAGGGTAGGGCGATCACGCCGTAGTGGGCGAGGACGTCGCGATAGAGTGGATTCAGAGTGGGATCGTAGATGTCGGGGACGAGCACACCTTCGCGCAAGTTATCGAGCACGACGACGCGCGTACTACAGCCCAGTCGACGAAACGCTTTCTCATGCAACTCGGCCCAGATGCGAGAACTGGAGCGGAAGGTCAGCAAGCGTACGGCCTTGCGGCTATAGCCGAGCGTCAGCACGAACAATCGTGTGCGGCGATACTTACCCGTTTGTGGATCGCGCACCATCGGGCCGGTGCCGTAATCGACTTGGGCCTCTTCTCCGGGTGCGGTGACGATCACCGTCCGCGGTTGCGGTGGTTGGTGTCCGCGGAGCTTGCGAACGAAGCGTTTGACCGTCTGATAGCCGCCACGGAACCCACTCTCGGACACCAGATCCTGCCAGATCGCCATGGCATTGCGATCCTGGCTCAGACCCAATTCGATGGCATCACGGAACGGTTCGCAGAAACTGGTGGACGGAGTGAGCTTGGGACTTTTCTGTTCCGAGTCGCTCAACTCCACGCCAAACCCGGTGGTCACCCCATCCGCATTGGCCGGTTTTGCTTCCGCTTCTGCTTTTACCTTCGTAGGAAGGTTTTCGGTGTTGGTGGTGACCCCGTTGGCCGGTTTTGCTGGCGCTCGCCGTCCCCACGCCCCCGGTGGCCGTACTCCGATCCCGGCCGCTTTCAGATATGTACCGGCGGTTTCCCGACGCACCCCGGTCTCTTGCTCGATGCGCCGCAAGGGCCATCCAAGTCGCCCCAGGGCTATCACTTGTTGTTTTTTCGCTTCGCTCAAGACGTTGCTCATACCGACGAAGGCTACTGCCTTGCGTCGGAATCAACGTCCCCGAACCCCATTCTCGTTGGCCGGTTTTGAGGTGACCCTCATTGGCCGCTTTTGGGTGACCCCTGAGGGTAATCATTGTCCACGCATTTCCCGGAGCCATTGGCGAATGTTCTTTTTTCCGGATCGAATGCCAGGATTGCCAATCCCGCGATACTTGGAAAATGCGCTCTTGCTGCGGACCGGCCGGACCCGCACGCCTTTGCCGTCACTCTCGAACAATAGGCGGTCGCCTGCTCGAACCCCCAGGACTCGACGAACCTCGCGCGGTACGGTAATTTGTCCTTTGCTTGTGATTCTGGCTTGCTTCTGCACGCTGCGTCTCCGTTCCTTACTTTAACACAGATTCCTTACTTCCGAATATTGAAACTTGATGGCCGCTTCCACTAGGCCGGCAGAGTCAAACTGAGGCGAGATCAAGGCGCCAAAAGGCGAGGAATCAGTGTCAGGAAATTGGGACGGTGACTGCTTGCATTAGCAACGGGAGCGACCGGAAATATCCGTTCGGATAGAAAAGACAGGTCTAGAATCACCAAGGGGTATTGGCCATGGCGGGCCGGATGATAAAGCAGTTCGATCTAACGGCAATGCCCAGGAGAACGGCGGGGAAGCCGGGGAAAAACGTTCGACTTTCTGGGCTTCACGCACATCAGCGGGAAGAACGGATTAGGGCGATT
>Ga0207648_10003350_pt1 | contig 16843 bp, 15 predicted proteins | sample KBSMisM32_FD_184310 | JGI IMG/M metagenome (GOLD analysis project Ga0207648, IMG submission 184310) | Miscanthus rhizosphere microbial communities from Kellogg Biological Station, Michigan, USA - KBS Miscanthus M3-2 (SPAdes) (version 2) | ecosystem: Host-associated > Plants > Roots >...
GATCTCGGCATCAAGCTCGAGAACGTCACGCTCGCCATGCTCGGCCGCGCCAAGAAGGTGACCATCGACAAGGAGAACACCACGATCGTGGGCGGCGCCGGCAAGAAGGCCGACATCGACGGCCGCATCGCGCAGATCAAGGCGCAGATCGAGGAGACCACCTCCGACTACGATCGCGAAAAGCTGCAGGAGCGGCTGGCCAAGCTCGCCGGCGGCGTTGCGGTGATCCGCGTCGGCGGTGCGACCGAGGTCGAGGTGAAGGAGCGCAAGGACCGCGTGGACGATGCCATGCACGCGACCCGCGCCGCGGTCGAGGAAGGCATTCTGCCCGGTGGCGGAGTGGCGTTGCTGCGCGCGAGCGAGGCCCTCAAGAGGCTCCGGACGCAGAACGACGACCAGAAGACCGGCGTGGAGATCGTGCGCAAAGCCATCCAGGCTCCAGCCCGCCAGATTGCCACCAATGCCGGCGAGGACGGCTCGGTCGTGGTCGGGAAGATCCTGGAGAAGGACCAGTACAGCTACGGCTTCGACGCCCAGAACGGCGAGTACGTGAACATGGTCTCGAAGGGCATCATCGACCCCACGAAAGTGGTGCGAGAGGCCTTGCAGGGAGCCGCTTCCGTGGCCGGACTCCTCATCACCACGGAGGCGATGGTCGCCGAGATACCAAGGAAGTCCCCGCCCCCCATGCCGGGCGGCGGTGGCGGCGGAATGGGTGGAATGGGCGGCATGGATTTCTGATCCGTCCACACCCACCAATGCATCAAGGGCGCGGCTTACGCCGCGCCCTTTTTTCGTTTCACGCCCTCCCTCGGCGGACGGCCTGCACCTTTGCAATCATCGATGTCAGGGATGAGGGTGAGCATCGGGCAACGGTGGGCCCAAAAAGCCAACGACCACGAACCAGGAAGGTGCGCGTACATCCGGCGACACCTGCTAAGTCGTGGTCGTTCCGGGTGACAGAGCCTTGCGGCTACGACATCACCTTGAGACATAACGTAAGAACGCGAAGAAGGTTCCGCAAGGCCGGTCTTATTCCGCCGGAACAACGGCGCGCGTGCGTTCCTTCTCGACGCCGTTGACCAGCACCGCGATCGCGGCGGTCGCGACCACGAACCCCAGCGCGATCACCGCGGTCGTGCCGAGAACGAGGCCGAAGCCACCGCGACCGTGCAGCAGGGCAATTGCCGAGACCCCCGCGCCCGAGACCAGGAAGGTGAGGAAGTAACGCACCGCATAGACGCGGCCGCGCCAGGCATCCGCGGTATAGCGGGCAATCACCAGATCGTTGACGGTGACCTGCGCGTAGATCGCCGCCATGGCCACCGCGAGCGCCACGATCAGCATCCGTCCGCTCGCCTGCGCCGCCCATAGCACGCCGAGGAACTGCAGGCTCGCGATCACCGCGAACAGGATATGCGGAGGGAAGCGCTCCACCAACCGGCCGACCGCAAGCTGGGCGAGTGCCCCGCACAGAAACACCGCAGACGCTACGCCGCCCACCAACAGCAGCGGGACGTCGGTCCCGAGCCGCTCATCAAGGATTTTCGGCAGCGCGACCGAGATGATGTTGAACACCAGGCCGGCGCAGAGCGCGATCACGATGAACAGGCCGAAGATCGTCGCCGCCAGCCGGAAGCCGAGCGGAACGTCGGCCACCGTACCGCGGCTCGCCGTCCTTCGTTCCTCCTTTGGAACGAGCCGCAGGTAGACCACCGCGGTCACCAGGCAGATCACGCCGGGCACCAGGAATGCCGCGCGCCATCCGAACGCCGCGGCCAGGAGCGCCGTCACGCCGGCCGCCAGCGCGGCGCCGACATTGCCGCACACGCCGTTGAAGGCGAGCGAGCGCCCGCGCGCGGTCGCCTGCTCGATCAGCATGGCGGTGCCGACCGGATGGTAGATCGCCGCGAACACCCCGAGCGCGAACAGCGCGATCGCAAGGCCGATGAGGTTGGGCGCCAGGGCCGCCGCCACCAGCGAGAGCCCGCAGCCGGCGTAGAACAGCACCATCATGTTGCGCCGGCTCCAGCGGTCCGCAAGCCAGCCGGCCGGCAACGAGAAGATGCCGAACGCCACGAACGACGCGGTGCCGAGCGCGATCAGCTCGGCATAGCTGCGCCCATAGATGAGCTCGAGCCCGATCACCACGGTCGGGAAAATCAGCATCACGTAATGGTCGAGCGCATGCGCCCAGTTGATGAAGCCGATGGACAGTCTGGCGTCGCGGGCTTGCGTCGTCATCGGTGGGGACATGATCGGCAGGGACATGGCGCCATGGTCTCGACCTCCGGCGGATGCCGGCCGGTCAGGTCGATATAGCGCGATTTGCCGCCGGATATCCATGTCCGGAGCGCGGAGCAGGTTTCCCCTCCGCCGGCGGGCGCGCGCGGTTTCGTCCGTTCCCCGGCCGCCTCCAGGCGACGATCAGGCGTCCGGAGCCGGCTTCTTCAGTCGTTTCGGGGGTACCGGCGCCGGCTGCTCGATCGAGACCGGATCGGACGCGGGAAAGGTGTCGCGCAACGCGTCGTCGAGCGCCTCTTCCTGGCGTCGGCGCCGCTCGCCGTCCTGGCGTTCGGCCTCGCCCTTTGCGTGTTTACCTTTCGCACCCGCAAACATGTCGAATTCTCCGGCCTTGCCCGGGATCCTTGTCGTGATCCCGGCGTGGGTTGGTGTCGTCGCATGTGGCGGCCGCACCGCCCCCGATCAATCCAGCGTCCGCCGGAAGCGGGAGATTGCAACCGCCATGGCAATCAGCATCAGGCCGGCGAGCGCGAGCGTATCGTAGCGCAGGTCGGACAGGTTTGCGCCTTTGAGCATGACGCCGCGTACAATACGCAGATAGTGCGTCAGCGGCAGGAATTCACCGATCCATTGCGCCCATTTCGGCATGCCCGCGAACGGGAACATAAAGCCCGAAAGCAGGATGTTCGGCAGGAAGAACATCATGGACATCTGCATGGCCTGCAGCTGGTTCTGCGCGATGGTCGAGAACGTGTAGCCGATCGACAGATTGGTCGTGATGAACAGGGTGCTCAGCAACGCCAGCAGCGCCAGGCTCCCGAGCAGCGGCACGCCGAACAGCCCGATACCCATGCCGATGATGAGCGCCGCCTGCACGAACCCGACGATGATGTAGGGGATGATCTTCCCCAGCATGATCTCGACCGGCGTGATCGGCATTGCCAGCAGGCTTTCCATGGTCCCGCGCTCGATCTCGCGCGTGACCGAGAGCGCGGTGAAGATCAGCATGGTCATGGTCAGGATGGTGCCGACGAGCCCCGGCACGATGTTGAACGAGGTGTTGGCCGCGGGGTTGTAGCGGGCGTGGGTGCGGATCTCGAATGCCGGCGTGGCGCTGTCCGGGATCGCACGGTCGTGCTGGAGCGCGCTCTGCACCAGGTTGCCGAGCGCCGCCATGGCGGAGCCTGCGGCGACCGGGTCGGTCGCGTCGGCGGCGACCAGCAGCGCCGGCCGGTCTCCCCGCCGGACCATCCGTTCGAAGTTGGCTGGAATCTCGATCGCGAACAGGACGGTTCCCGAGGCCAGCAGGCGGTCGAACTCGGCCTCGTTGTTGACCACGTGGGTCACGTCGAAATACGCGGTGTTCTGGATGGCCTTGAGCACCGAGCGGCCGAGATCGCTCTGCTCCTGCAGCAGCACCGCCGTCGGCAGATGCCGGGGGTTGGTGTTGATGGCGTAGCCGAACAGCAGGAGCTGAACGAGCGGGATCATGATGATCATCGCGAACGACACGCGGTCGCGCTTGAGCTGGATGAACTCCTTGATCAGCATCGCCCAAGTCCGACGCCAGAAGCCGCGGCGCCAGAAGCCCCCGAGGCGGGACTCACGCGACGAACGCCGGCGCGGCACGTTCGCGGCAGCCGGCGCGCTCATTGGAAATTATCCTTGGCCTTGCCCATGAGATCGATGAAGACGTCCTCGAGCGAAGGGTTGGAACGGGTCCAGATCAGATCCGCGCGTTCGCGATAGGGCGCGATCGCCGCTTCGAGTGCGGCCTCGTCCCGGCCGGACACGTGCAGGCTGGTGCCGAACGGCGCGACCATGTCGACCCCGGGTCGCTCGCTCAATTCCTCGGCCAGCGTTGCCAGCCCCTCGCCGTTGCGCGCACTCACCGTGGAGGTGGCGAGATGCGAGCCGGCGATCACCTCCTCGACGGTGCCGTGCGCCAGCAGCACGCCATAGGCGATGTAAGCGATCTCATGGCAGCGCTCGGCCTCGTCCATGTAATGGGTGGAGACCAGCACCGTGAGCCCATCGGCCGCGAGCGCGTGGATCTCGTTCCAGAACTCGCGCCGCGCCTTGGGATCGACGCCCGCGGTCGGCTCGTCGAGCAGAAGCAGTTGCGGGCTCGGCAGGGTGCAGGCGCCGAGCGCCAGCCGCTGCTTCCAGCCGCCCGAGAGCTCGCCGGCAATCTGCTCCCCGCGGCCCGCGAGTCCGATCCGCTCGATCATCGCGCGCGCCGCCGCGGCCGGCTTCGGCAGCCCGTAAAGGCGCGCGACGAATTCCAGGTTCTCGCGCACCGAGAGGTCCTGGTAGAGGCTGAAGCGCTGGGTCATGTAGCCGACATGGCGCTTGATCTCGTCGGCCTCGGTGCGGATGTCGTAGCCGAGACAGGTGCCCTCGCCCTGATCGGGCGTGAGCAGCCCGCACAGCATGCGGATGGTGGTGGTCTTGCCGGAACCGTTGGGACCGAGGAATCCGTAGATCTCGCCGCGCTTAACCTGCATCGAGAGGTCGCGCACGACCTTGCGGCCGCCGAAGGATTTGGTCAGGCCATGGACGTCGATGGCGATCTCGGGCGCCGTCGCGGGTGCGCTGGTCACTGTTCCGGCCCCAGGGAGACGCTGACCGGCTGGCCCACGCGCAGGTGCTCCGGCCGCTCCGGCCGCGCTTCGATCAGGAACACGAGCTTCGAGCGCTCGTCCATGCTGTAGATCACCGGCGGCGTGAATTCCGACGTGCGGGAGATGAAGCTGATCTTGGCGGTGATATCGGGGGCGCAGCCGTCGCAATGGATGAACACGGGGTCGCCGAACTTGAGCTTGGGCAGCGTCGCTTCGTTGACGAAGAAGCGCACTTTCAGGTTGGCCGGAGGCAGGATGGCGACGATCGGCTTGCCGGCCGGCACCAGTTCGCCGCCGCGGTAGTAGATCTGCTGGACGCTGCCGGCGACGGGGCTGAACACCTTGCGGCGCGCCAGCCTGGTCTGCGCGGAGTTGAGCCTCGCCTGCGCGGTGCGTAGCGCGGCCTCGGCATCGTCCAGCGCCTTTTGCGTGCCGGACATGCTCTTCACCAGCGCCGTCGCGCGATCATAGGCCTGCTGGGCATTTTTCACCTCGGCCTCCCGCATGGCCACGTCGGCGGCCTGCAGCTCGGTGTCGAGCGTGAACAGGAGCTGACGCAGCTCGACCTGATCACCCTCGCGCACCGTGAGCGTCTCGATGCGGCCGGACTCATCGGGACCGACGAAGATCAGCTCGGCCTCGACCCAGCCCTGGAATGTCGGCATCCGGCCACTGTCGCAGCCGGCGAGGACGACCAGCGCCGCCAGCATCGCGAGGACGATCCGGCGCGCGCTCATGGCGGATCCCTCGTCCCGAGCAGCAACTCGACATGGGCGCGCATGAGTTCCCGCACATCCAGCGGCGCGAAACGTTCGAACAGGCTGCTCCACAGGATCGCGAGCAGCGCCGGCGCGACCAGCAACTGTGGAAAGCGCGCAAGCGCATCGTGGGCAAGCTCGCCGCGTTCCACCGCCAGCATCAGCCGGCCGCGAATGACCGGAAGCACGCGCGCGATCACCTCGCGATAGTAGAACTCGGCGAGCTTGGGGAAGCGCGGACCTTCGGTGACGATGAGCCGGATGACATCCTTGCGGTGCGTGCGGTAGATCTCGTTGACGAATACGTCGACGATCATCTCGACCACGGCGCGGATGGGCAGATCACGCAGCGGCGCCGCTTCGATGGCGCCCACGAGCGGGCTCAACATCGTGCGTACAAGTTCCTGGAACAGGCTCTGCTTGTCGCGGAAGTAAAGGTAGATCGTGCCCTTGGCCACGCCGGCGCGGCGCGCGACGTCGTCGAGCCGCGTCGCCTCGAACCCGCGCGCCGCGAACTCGTCGAGCGCAGCCGACAGGATGGCGGCCCGCCGTTCATTGCGCCGCCCTGCGCGTACCGCGCCCCGCTCGGCGCCGGTCCCGGCAGGTGCCGCGGTCGGCCGTCTCCGCTCCTTGCTGCTGTTGCCGACCATTCCGTCCTCTTCATATTTTTATGACTGACTGGTCAGTCATTTTATAGTACGGCCGGCGGCCGTGCGCAAGTCCCCCTTCGGCTGCGAGTTCCGTCTACCGGTACCGGCCTGGTGATCGACGGCCGCGGCTGTTCGCGCCGTGCGACCGGTATCGGTGTGGTGGAGCGAGCGGTAAAACTGGGGATCAGCCCTGCCCGCTCATAGAAAATCCACCATCATGTGGCAGGTCGGCGGCGGCGGGGCTGTTAGGGGCGCCGTCATGTCATGACGGAAGGAGAACACATGGTACGCATTTTGGCCGCGCTGGCCGTTGCGACGACGATGCTGGCGGGGGCTTCGTCGGAGGCTTCGGCCTGGGTTTGCCGCGCAGCCGGCCTCGGCTCCGGCGGATGGGCGCGCAGCGTCAACGTGGTCGATGCCAAGATTTGGGCGTTGCGTCGCTGCGAGCGCGGCAGCCCGGTGCCGGTCTGCACCATCCTGTGGTGCCGACCCGGCGGCTGAGCATGATCCCGAAAAGTTGCAAACGTTTCGGATAAGATCATGCGACCGAACCAATACCCCGGGCTTGCGCCCGGGGTTTTTCATTTGGCGAAAGCGCGCTCGATCTCGGCCCTGACGCCGACAAGCGCCTCCGGCGTGTCGACATCGACGAGCGCGGCCTTGCCCTCGAGCGGGACCTCGACCACGGCCTCGCTGTAGCGGCCGATCAGGTAGCGCGCGCCGACGTCGCCTTCGATCGCCATGAGATCGGGAAAGAACCGGCGCGACCACAGCACCGGATTGCCGCGCTTGCCCTCGAACGTCGGCATCACGACCAGCGCGCCCTGGTCCGGATCGAAGGCGGCAATCAGGCGATCGATGAGGCCCGCATCGACCTGCGGCATGTCGCCGAGGCAGACGATCGCACCGTCGACATCCGCGGGCACCGCCGCGATGCCGGCCTTGACCGAGGTGCCGAGGCCGTCGGCGAAATCCGGATTGTGCACGAGCTGCACCGGCAGCCCCGCAAGCGCGGTCTCGACCTGCTCGCGCTGGTGGCCGGTCACCACGATCACCGGCTTGGCGCGCGATGCCAGCGCCTCCTCCGCCGCGATCCGCACCAGCGGGCGGTGCGCGATGTCGGCAAGGAGCTTGTTCGGTCCCCCCATGCGGGTTGAGCGGCCGGCGGCAAGCACGACGGCAGCGACACGCCGCGGGGCGGCCACCGGGGGCTCCGCGCGCGGCTGCGGCCGGGTGACGATTTCCATCAGCAGGCCACCCACGCCCATTCCGGTGATGGCATCGCGCGACACTTTAAGCCCGGCAAGTAACCGCATGAGAACCCAGTCGAAACCGTTCTCCTTGGGTGAGCGGGCACAGCCCGGCGCGCCGAGCAGAGGCCGGCCGCGGGCATCGGCGACCAGGAGCAGGTTGCCGGGGTCGACCGGCATGCCGAAATGCTCGATGCGTCCCCCGATCGTCGTTACCGCAGCGGGGATCACGTCGCGTCGGTCGGCGATGGCGGATGCGCCGAACACCAGGACGAGCTCGGCGCCCTCGCCCAGCACCTCCTCGATCGCCTTGGCAAGGGCCTTCTGCTCGTGGGGTACGCGTCGCTCGGCAACGATGCCGGCGCCGGCGGGCCTCAGGCGCTCTTCGGTGACCTTCAACGTCTTTTCGATGACCTTGGTGGCGAGGCCCGGCAGGACGGTGGAGACGACGCCGACCTTGCGGATACGATACGGCGCGACCCGCACCAGCGGGCGGGCCGCATTGGCGGCCATGACCGCGTCGTCGCGCGCCTTTTCGGTGACGGCGAACGGAATGATCTTGACCGTGGCGATCATCTCGCCCGCGACCACGGGCTTATAGGCTGGGAGCGTCGCGAAGGTGATCGACTCGTCGACCTGGTTGAGCCGATCGATGGCGTCCTTGTCGACCACCAGCACGCCGGCGCTCTCGGCGAACAGATTGGCCCGGCCGGTGAAGGCGCGATCGACGCGCACCCCCGCGCCCGCGACCGCCGCCGCGATCTCGCCCGCGGCCGCGTCCTCCGACACGTCGCCGGGCTCCATCCGCGCCACCACGATCTCGGCAATTCCGGCAGCCTGCAGGGCGGCGATCTCCGGCTTGCCGATCAGGGTGCCTTTCTTCAACACCAGGCCGCTCTGGCGGATCGAATGCACCGCAACGCCGCCCTCGGCCTGCGCCACCGGCACCGCACCGAACTTCATGCCGCCTTCTCCGGAGACTTTCGCAACCGGGCCGTGATCTCGCCCATGATCGCCACCGCGATCTCCGAGGGCGACACCGCGCCGATGTCGAGCCCGATCGGCGCATGGATGCGCGCGAGCGCGGCGTCGGACACACCCTCACCCTTGAGCCGCTCGAGGCGACGCCCGTGGGTCTTCTTCGAACCGAGCGCGCCGATATAGAAGCAATCGCGCGCCAGCGCGTGGGTCAGCGCGGGATCATCGATCTTGGGGTCGTGGGTCAAGGCGACGAAGGCGGTGTAGCGATCGATGCCGAGCGGCGGCAACGCCACGTCGGGCCATTCCGCGATCACCTTCACCTCGGGGAAGCGTTCGATCGAGGCAAAGGCGGTGCGCGGATCGACGATGGTCACGTCGTAGCCGAGCAGCTTGGCGATCGGCGCCAGCGCCTGGCTGATATGGACGGCGCCGGTGATGACAAGCTGCGCCGGCGGCACGTGCACGGTGAGGAACACCTTGCCGTCAGGCGTTTCCTCCATCCCGCTCTTGCCGCTGCGAATGCGCTTTTCGATCAACGCATGCAGCGGATCGCCCGCAACGTCAGCCGCCTTGACCAGCCGCTGCTCGCCGCTTGCGACATCGGTAACGACGACCGCTGCCCGCCGCGCCGCGCGTTCGGCATTCAGGGATTTGAGGATGTCGAGCTTCATGACTGCTGATCCCACACACTCGGTGCGTTCCCTCCCCCCTTGCGGGGGAGGGTTAGGGAGGGGGGTGACAGTTTCCGCAATGCTTCAGCAATGTCTTCCAGCACACCGGTGAGATTCGTCAGCACGTCGTTGTTCCAGTACCGCGATATTACAAACCCCTGAGAGCGTAACCACGCGTCACGCCTCTCATCTCTCTTCGCCTCCGTTGAGGCGTGCTGTCCACCGTCGATTTCAATGATCAATCGCGCTTCAAGACAAACAAAGTCTGCGACATAAGGACCGATCGGGAATTGCCGACGAAACGAATAGCATTGAAAGCGATGCGCACGCAGCCGGCGCCAAATTCGGCCTTCAGCTTTCGTCATGTCGCGTCGAAGCGCGCGCGCACGCGACCTGTGAAGGGGCGAAACAATGCGGTGCGGCATCGATGTCTCCCCCCCCTCCCTAACCCTCCCCCGCAAGGGGGGAGGGAACCGACCGAGTTCGCTGCGCCTGCATACCCTAATCTCCCCCCTACCCTAATCCACCTTCTCCACAAAAACCCGGATGGTGCCGCCGCAGGACAGCCCGACCTTCCAGGCGGTCTCGTCGGCGACGCCGAATTCGAGCGTCTTGGGCTTGCCGCTCTCGATCACGTCGAGGGCTTCCGTCACGACCGCGCCCTCGACGCAGCCGCCCGAGACCGAGCCCAGGAAGTTGCCCTCGTCGTCGATCACCAGATTCGAGCCCACCGGACGAGGCGCCGAGCCCCAGGTCTCGACCACGGTCGCGAGCGCAACCCCACGCCCTTTCGCTCGCCAGTCCTCTGCCGCTTTGAGAATGTCTTCGTCGCGCGCGAACATGATGAAACCTCCGCTGTCTAAGCCGTCCCCCTGAGAACGGATCGAGTGCCGCCCCTGTCGGGAAATATGGTCATGCCACCTTGTCCAGCCAAGCCTTGTTAAGCCAAGCCTTCGGATCGCCGGCGCGGCCGCCGGTCGCCGAAAGGGCTTGCACCAGCTCCTTCATCGAATCCAGGTTGTGGATCGGCCGCAATTCGTCGACATGCGGCACCATGGTCCGGATGCCCTTGGCCTTGGCCTCGAAGCCCGAAAAGCGCAGCAGCGGATTGAGCCAGATCAGCCGGCGGCAGGAGCGATGCAGCCGGTCGATCTCGAACGCCAGCCGGTCGTCCGGATCGCGCTCGAGCCCATCGGTGATGAGCAGCACGATCGCGCCCTGGGTGAGCACGCGCCGCGCCCACAGCTTGTTGAAGGCGTGCAGCGAGGTGGCGATGCGCGTGCCGCCGGACCAGTCGGCGACATTGGCGCCGACCGCGGCCAGCGCCTCGTCCGGGTCCTTGGCCTTGAGCGCACGGGTGACGTTGGTCAGGCGCGTGCCGAACAGGAACGTGTAGACCCGTTTGCGCGCGTCGGTCACCGCATGGAGGAAATGCAGGAACAGCCGGGTGTACTGGCTCATGGAGCCGGAGATATCGAGCAGCGCCACGATCGGCGGCGACTTGGCGCGCGGTCCGAGATATTTGAGATCGATGATCGCGCCGCCGGCCTTCAGGCTTGCGCGCAGGGTGCGGCGCATGTCGACGCGATGACCATGACGGTTGGGCGCAAGACGCCGGGTCTTCACCTCGTCGAGTGACAGCACCAGCCGCTTGATGGCCTCCTTGGCGGCCGCGATCTCCGCCGCCGTCATCTGCGCGAAGTCCTTCTTCTGCAGCACCTCGCGGTCGGACACCGTGAGCCGCGCGTCGACGTCGAGTTCGGGCGGCTTGCGCTCGCCTTCGCCGAGATTGGAGAGCAACGCTTCCTGCACGCGCTGGGCGCCCGGCGGCGGCTTCTCGTCCTCGCGTGGCGGCGCTTGCGGCAGCATGGCCGCCAGCAGCTTGTCGAGCGTGCCGCGCCGGCGAAAGAAAATGCGGAACGCCTGGTCGAACAGGAGCGTGTGCTCGTGGCGCTTCACGAACACCGCGTGCAGCGTCCAGTAGAAATCGTCCCGCGTGCTGACGCCGGCCGCTTCGACCGCCGCCAGCGCGTCGAGCACCGAACCGGGACCGACCGGAATCCCGGCCGCGCGCAAGGCGCGGGCGAAGTGAACGATGTTTTCGGCGAGGCGGCCGGTCTCTTGCGCCATGGCAACAGCCCCTCCTACTCCGCCGCTCTGAGCTCCGCGCGCACCTCGTCGATCAGCTCCTTCGCCTTGGTGCCTTCGAGGCGGGCGATGTCGTCCTGATACTTGAGCAGCACGCCGAGCGTGTCGGAGACGGTCGCCGGATCGAGCGTGGCCACGTCGAGTTCAGCCAGCGCCGACGCCCAGTCCAGCGTCTCGGCGACACCAGGCGCCTTGAACAGATCCTCCTTGCGCAGGGCCTGCACGAAATGCACGACCTGCTGCGACAGGGCCTTGCTGATCCCCGGCACCTTCGCTCGCACGATCTGCAGTTCGCGCGCGGCCGCCGGGTAGCCGACCCAGTGATAGAGGCAGCGGCGCTTGAGCGCGTCGTGAATTTCGCGGGTCCGGTTCGAGGTGATCACCACGATCGGCGGCTGCGCCGCATGCACGGTGCCGAGCTCCGGGATGGTCACCTGGAAATCCGCCAGCACCTCCAGGAGAAAAGCCTCAAACGCTTCGTCGGCGCGGTCGAGCTCGTCGATCAGCAGCACCGGCGCTCCCGCCGGATCCGGCTCGAGCGCCTGCAACAGTGGACGCTTGATCAGGAAGCGTTCGGAAAACACGTCATGCTCGAGCCGCTGGCGATCGTGGGTACCTTCTGCCTCGGCGACGCGGATCGCGATCATCTGCGCGGCATAGTTCCATTCGTAGACCGCCGCCGAGACGTCGAGCCCTTCGTAGCATTGCAACCGGATCAGGCGGCGCCCGAGCGTCGACGAGAGCACCTTGGCGATCTCGGTCTTGCCGACCCCGGCCTCGCCCTCGAGGAACAGCGGGCGGCTCATCCGCAGCGCGAGAAAGAGCACGGTCGCAAGCGAGCGGTCGGCGAGATAGTCCGCCGACGCCAGCAGGTCGAGCGTCGCATCGATCGAGGGGGGCAGCGAACGGGGCGCCGGCGTCTGGTTCATGGGGCCGAGCTTATAGCCCGGCATCGACGGGCTTGTCTTGCCAAGAACGCAGACGTGGTCCGCATGTCGTCGCTGCGGGTTCGGTTAGCCCAGCAGGGGAGCCACGGTTTCCTCCGACGACCCCATGCCGGGCGTAACCCAAAATGCAGAAGGCGCTAGGCCACCGCCGCCGCAACCGCCCGGCGCGCGAGCACCCCGACCAGATGCGCCCGGTATTCGGCACTGCCGTGGATGTCGCTCGCCATGCCCTCGGCCGGCACGGTCAAGCCTTCGAGCGATTTCGCGCCGAAGCGCTTCTTGAGCGCCTCCTCGAACGTCGGCACGCGGAACACGCCGCCGGAGCCGGCGCCGGTCACCGCCACACGGATGTCCGAGCTGCGCTTGGACACGAACACGCCGACCAGCGCATAGCGCGAAGCCGGATTGGGGAATTTCACGTAGGCCGCCTTGTTGACCTTCGGAAACTGCACCTTGACGATGATCTCGTCCGGCTCGAGCGCGGTTTCGAACATGCCCTTGAAGAACTCGTCAGCGGGAATGCGCCGCTTGTTGGTGACGATGGTGGCGCCGAGCCCAAGCGCGCCGGCCGGATAATCGGCATTGGGGTCATTGTTGGCGATCGAGCCTCCGATGGTGCCGCGATGGCGCACCGCGGGATCCCCGATCTTGCCGGCAAGATCGGCCAGCGCCGGAATATTCTCCTTCACCAGCGGTGAGGTCGCGACCTCGACGTGAGGGGTCATCGCGCCGATGACAATCGAGCGGCCCTTCATCTCGATGCCGGTCAAGCCCTCGACCTTCGACAGGTCGACGATATTTTTCGGCCCCGCAAGGCGCAGCTTCATCGTGGGGATCAACGTGTGCCCGCCGGCGAGGAGCTTTGCCTCCTCCTGCTTGGTCAGCAGGCTCGCGGCCTGGCGAACGGTCGCGGGCCGGTGTTGGGTGAATGCGTACATCGTGATGGCTCCTATGCCGCTTGGCGTCTGCTGTTGGCCTTCTGCAATGCCTGCCACACCGTCTGTGCGGTCGCGGGCATTGCCAAATCCTCGGTGCCGATCGCATCCGTGATGGCGTTGATGACCGCCACCGGCGCCGCGATCGCGCCCGCCTCCCCGCAACCCTTGATGCCGAGGGGATTCGAGGGCGATTTCGTCATCGTCAAATCGACCTTGAGCGTGGGCAGGTTGTGCGCCCGCGGCATGCAATAATCCATGAGCGAGCCGGTGACGAGCTGTCCGTCCTTGTCATAGACCACGCCTTCGAGCAACGCCTGGCCGACACCCTGCGCGATCCCGCCATGGACCTGGCCCTCGACGATCATCGGGTTGATGACGGTGCCGAAATCGTCGACCGCGGTCCATGCGACGATCTCGCTCTCGCCGGTCTGCGGATCGACTTCGACCTCGCAGATGTGACACCCGGCGGGAAAGGTGAAGTTGACGGGATCGTAGAACGCCCCCTCCTTCAGCCCGGGTTCCAGCTCCGCGCCCACAAACTTGTGGGCGATGTAGGCGTTGAGCGTGACGTCGCCCCAGGCCGCCGACTTGTCAGTCCCGGCAACCGTGAACTTGCCGTCCTGGAATATGATGTCGCCTTCCGCCGCTTCCATGAGGTGCGCGGCGACCTTCTTCGCCTTGATCTCGATCTTGTCGAGCGCCTTCACGATCGCGGAGATGCCGACCGCGCCCGAGCGCGAGCCGTAGGTGCCCATCCCGAATTGCACCTTGTCGGTGTCGCCATGCACGATGCTGACATTCTCGATCGGGATGCCGAGCCGTTCGGCGACGACCTGCGCAAACGTGGTCTCGTGACCCTGGCCATGCTGGTGACAGCCGGTCAGGACTTCGACCGAGCCTGTCGGGTTCACCCGCACCTCGGCCGATTCCCAGAGCCCGACGCCGCAGCCGAGCGAGCCGACCGCCTGGCTCGGGGCAATCCCGCAGGCCTCGATATAGGTCGAGATGCCGACGCCGCGCAGCTTGTCATGGCGGGCGGATTCGCGCTTGCGCTTGGCGAAGCCGCTGTAGTCGGAGATCTCCAGCGCCTTCTTGAGCGAGGCGTGATAGTCGCCGGCATCGTAGTTCATGATCACGGGCGTCTGGTGCGGAAACGTCTTGATGAAGTTCTTCTTGCGTAGATCGACGGGATCCACGCCCATCTCGCGGGCGCCGACCTCCATCAACCGCTCGACCACGAACGTCGCCTCCGGGCGGCCGGCGCCGCGATAGGCGTCGACCGGCACGGTGTTGGTATAGACCGCATCGACCTCGCAGTAGATCGCCGGAATATCATATTGGCCGGAAAGCAGTGTGCCGTAGAGATAGGTCGGCACCGACGAGGAGAACGTCGACATATAGGCGCCAAGATTGGCGATGGTCTTCACGCGCAGGCCCGTGGCCTTGCCCTCGGCGTCGAACGCCATCTCCGCATGGGTGACATGGTCGCGGCCATGGGCATCGGTGAGGAACGCTTCCGAGCGATCTGACACCCATTTCACCGGCCGGCCGATTTTGCGCGACGCCCACAAGCAAACGACTTCTTCCGGATAGATGAAGATCTTCGAGCCGAAGCCGCCGCCCACATCGGGCGCGATCACCCGCAGCTTGTTCTCGGGTGCGATGCCGACGAAGGCGGAAATAACCAGGCGCGCCACGTGCGGGTTCTGCGTGGTGTTCCAAAGCGTGAGGCCGTCGGTGCCCGCATCGTATTCGCCGATCGCCGCGCGCGGCTCGATCGCGTTGGGCGACAGGCGGTTGTTGACGAAGTCGAGCCGGGTGACGTGGTGGGCCGACTTGAACGCGGTCTCGGCGGCCTTCTGGTCTCCCAGGTGCCATTGATAGATGGTGTTGCGCGACGCGATCTCGTGGATTTGCGGCGCGCCGTCTGTCTGCGCCTTGGCCGGATCGGTCACGGCCGGCAGCGGCTCATAAACGATGTCGACCTTCTCGGCCGCGTCCCTGGCCTGTGCCAGCGTCTCGGCGAGAATGACGGCGACCGCGTCGCCGACGTGGTTTGCCTTGCCGTGCGCGAGCGCCGGATGCGGCGCCATCTTCATCTGCGTGCCGTCCTTGGACGTGATCATCCAGCCGCAAATGAGGTTTCCGATCTTGTCGCCCGCAAGCGCGGCGCCGGTGAGGACGGCAAGCACGCCCGGCATTTTTGCCGCGGCGGTGCCGTCGATCGCTTTGATCCTCGCGTGGGCATGGGGAGAGCGAAGGAAATAGGCGTAGCACTGCCCCGGACGGTTCACGTCGTCGGTGTAGTGACCCTTGCCCGTGACGAAGCGTTGGTCCTCTTTGCGGCGCACGGCCGCACCGATTCCGGTTGCGCTCATGGCGGTCTCCTCCCTGGATGACGCCCTTCGCAGTTTTTGATTACGACGCCGGTTGGGTTTGTCCCTTCCCCATTGCTTTGGCGCCGGCTGCAATCGCCTTGACGATGTTATGATAGCCGGTGCAACGGCAGAGATTGCCTTCGAGCTCGTGGCGAATGGTGGGATCGTCGAGGTCGTTTCCTTTCCGGTTCACCATGTCGACCGCGGTCATGATCATACCGGGGGTGCAATAGCCGCATTGCAGCCCGTGATGCTCGCGGAAGGCCTCCTGCATGGGATGCAGCGGGCCGTTCGCCTCGGCCAGGCCCTCGATGGTCATGACGTCGGCGCCCTCGAGCTGCCAAACGAAGACGGTGCAGGCTTTCACCGCCTTGCCGTCCACGTGGACCACGCAGGCGCCGCACTGGGAGGTGTCGCAGCCCACATGGGTACCCGTGAGCCGCAGGTGCTCACGCAGGTATTGCACCAGCAGGGTGCGCGGATCGACGTCACCGGTGACGGCTTTGCCGTTCACCGTCAGTGCGACGGCGGACATGGCTTTCCTCCTTGAAATCGGGCCGAAGGGCCTTGTTTTTCGCACCGACGGGCGGGGCCGGCGGCCGAACGGGTCAAAATCGGGTCGATTTGGACTTTTTGTGTAGTTCTAGAGTGTTCCGTTGGCAACCCTACCGTGGCGCGCTCATTGGCAATAAAAGAAGATTTTCCGCAGCGGCAAAGCCATCCGTACGCCCCCACGCCCCGCGCTTAGGCCGGGCTCTCATATCCGGGCGCCTATGCCGGGCATCCGACGATTGAATTAGAACTTGTGCGAGAGGTGAAGCAGAATTCCACGCCTCGAAAGGCACACTGTCGACTTGGCGCCCGCTCCCTTACCATCAAGCAGCGCCACTTTTGCCCCCGCTGCGGCCCGCGTCGCTTGGGCTCTCGCGGCCTGGTCATTTCTCGCCCCATGAGAGGAATCGCAGCACGGCTTGTCGCTTGAACTTGGCCTGCTATTGTGCCCGCCGCGCTTCGGCAGCCGCCCGACTCTCGAACTTGGCTTTCGACGCAAGCCGGCGTGTCTAGCGGTTCATGACGTACCAAAAGGATGAACCGTCCGAGCGGAGCCCGCCGCACGTAGAATCTTTCATGGGCGGGGGCTTGAATTCCGAGGCCGTCGGTTGAATTCTGCGACCCGAACGGCATCGCGCCCGTGGTCGCCGTGCCGACGACGGCCGGCACTGGGTCCGAGGTCGGGCGCGCCGGCGTCATCAC
>Ga0207648_10003354_pt1 | contig 16835 bp, 18 predicted proteins | sample KBSMisM32_FD_184310 | JGI IMG/M metagenome (GOLD analysis project Ga0207648, IMG submission 184310) | Miscanthus rhizosphere microbial communities from Kellogg Biological Station, Michigan, USA - KBS Miscanthus M3-2 (SPAdes) (version 2) | ecosystem: Host-associated > Plants > Roots >...
GGCCTCGCGGCCCGGGGCGCCGTCGATTGCCTCCATGCTCGTGCCGCTGATCGGCCTCGCGCTGCTGGCCAGCGTGCCGTTCTTCGCCGGCGAATACTTGCAGGACCTCGTCGTCAAGATCGTGATCCTCGCGATCTTCGCGCTGAGCCTCGAGCTGCTCGCCGGCACCACCGGGCTTGTCAGCCTCGGCCATGCCGCGTTCCTCGGCATTGGCGCGTATGCCGCGGTGCTGCTCGCGCCGAAGACCGGCGCCGGGTCGCTGCCGGTGATGCTCGCGCTGTCGATGCTGTGCGCGGCCGCATATGCCCTCTTCGTCGGCGCGCTGAGCCTGCGCACGCGCGGCGTCTACTTCATCATGGTCACCTTGGCGTTCGCGCAGATGGCGTACTTCATCTTCCACGACACCAAGCTCGGCGGCGGCAGCGACGGCATCTACCTGAACGTCAAGCCGATGCTGGCCGGCGTGCTCGACTTGAAGGACCGCAACGCGTTCTACTTCTTCGCGCTCGGGGCGCTCGCGGTCACGTACGGGCTGCTCGCCGCGCTGCTGCGCTCGCGCTTCGGCCATGCGCTCGCCGGCATCCGCGTCAACGAGCAGCGCATGCGCGCCGCCGGCTTTCGCACCTACGGCTACAAGCTCGCCGCGTTCGTGCTGGCCGGCGCGCTGGCCGGACTGGCCGGCTTCCTGATCGCGGTGCGCGACGGCTTCGTCAACCCGGAGATGCTGGCCTGGCAGGAGTCGGGCACCGTGCTGCTGATGCTGATCCTCGGCGGCCTCGGTCACCTGCGCGGTGCGGTCCTCGGCGCGCTCGTCTTCACATTACTGAAGGAGCTCTATTCATCCGAGGGCTGGGTCGGCCCGCTCGCCGACCACTGGCAGCTGACCCTCGGTCTCACGATCATCGCGTTCGTCGCGACGATGCCGAAGGGGCTGATCGGATTGCCGGCACAGCTGCGGCGCCGGCCGCGTCCGGTCGAGGCGGCCGACGATGAGTGATGCGGCCGCGCCCACATCCGACCGCGTGCTGCTGCAGGCGGCGGGACTGACGCGCCGCTTCGGCGGCCTCGCCGCGGTGCAGAACGTCTCGATCGAGTTGCGGCGCGGCGAGGTGCATGCGGTGATCGGCACCAACGGTGCCGGCAAGTCGACCCTGGTCAACATGCTGTCGGGCGAGCTCGCACCGTCCGACGGCACGATCCGGCTGGCCGGCGCCGACATCACGCGCTGGTCGCAACCCAAGCGCGCGCGCGCCGGCATCGGCCGCAGCTACCAGCGCACCAACATCTTCAACGAGTTCAGCGTGTTCGAGAACGCGCGGCTGTCGGCACAGGCCGCCCATCAGCGCGTCTGGGCGTTCTGGCAGGGCGCGCGCCGCTGCGCGCGCAGCGGCCCGGTCGCCGAGTCGGCGATCGACGCGGTCGGCCTGACCCGACACGCGGGCGAGCCGGCCGGCATCCTGAGCCACGGCGGCAAGCGCCAGCTCGAGATCGCGATGTGCCTGGCGACCCGGCCGCAGGTGCTGTTGCTCGACGAGCCGCTCGCCGGCATGGGCGCCGAGGAGACCGAGCGGATGCTCCGCCTGCTCGCCGCGCTGAAGGCCGAGCACGCGGTGCTGCTGGTCGAGCACGACATGGACGCGGTGTTCCGGATCGCCGACCGCATCACGGTGATGGTCAACGGCGAGGTCATCGCGACCGACGTGCCGGACGCGATCCGCCGCAACGCCGACGTGCGCGTCGCCTACCTCGGCGAGGATGCGTAGCGTGGCCGCCCATCGGCTGTCCACGCACGAAGCACTGAGAGTGGCGAATCGCCACGGGCTGATCTCGAACGTCCGACGGTCGAACGTCGGCAGCAACCCGAGCGCGGCCTGACATGCTGCAGATCGAAGGCCTGCACACCCACTACGGCGCCGCGCACATCCTGCACGGCGTGACGATGCTGGTCGAAGCTGGCACCTCGGTCGGCCTGCTCGGCCGCAACGGCATGGGCAAGACGACCTTGATCCGCTCGCTGATGGGCTACGTGAAGCCGACCGAAGGGCGCATCCAGTGGAACGACCGCGAGGTCACCGGCACGCCGCCGGAGCGCATGGCGCGCCTCGGCATCGGCTACGTGCCGGAAGGCCGCGGCGTGTTCCCGAACCTGTCGGTGCGCGAGAACCTCGTGATGGCTGCGCGCCCGGGTGTCGACGGACGACGCACCTGGACCCTCGAGCGCGTCCTTTCGACGTTCCCGCGCCTCGCCGAGCGCCTCGGCCACGGCGGCCAGCAGTTGTCGGGCGGCGAGCAGCAGATGCTGTCGATCGGCCGCGCGCTGATGACGAATCCGCAGCTCCTGATCCTCGACGAGGCGACCGAGGGTCTCGCGCCGCTCGTCGTCGCCGAGATCTGGCGCGTGATCGGCGCGATCCGCGCGACCGGCATCGCGACGCTCGTCGTCGACCGCGACCACCGCAAGGTCAGCGCGAATTCGGATCAGCTCGTCGTGCTGCAGAAGGGCCGCGTGGTGCTGGCCGGGCCGTCCGAGTCGCTGCGCGACAGCGAGCGTCTGACCTCGTTCCTCGGCGTCTGATCGAGCCGCGTTCCGCGGGAACGCGCCTTGCCGCGTCGTCGCCAGGACGACAACCCCGGAGACGCTATGAACCCGCTGCTGAAGAAGCTCTCGCCGACCGCGACCAACATGATCCGGATGGACCACACGCACGTGTTGGCGACCTTCCACCAGTACGAGGCCGACACCCATCCGAAGACCAAGCAGGCGCTCGTCAACACCGTCGCGGTGGCGCTCGAGATACATGCCCAGCTCGAGGAAGAGATCTTCTATCCCGCGGTGCGCCGCGTCGTCACCGACCCGGTCGTGATCGACAAGAGCGTGCCGGAGCACGACGAGATGCGCCGCCTGATCGCGCGGTTGCGCGAGATGACGCCCGGCGATGCGGAGTACGACCGCACGTTCATGGAGCTGATGCGCGACGTGATGCACCACGTCGCCGACGAAGAGACCGTGCTGCTGCCGGCGGCCGAGCGGATGCTCGCCGACGAGCTCGGCGAGCTCGGCGCAAAGATGACGAAGCGCCGCCTCGAGCTCAGCGCGCCGCGCGCCGGCGAGATCGCCGGCAACACCCTCCGCGCGCTGCCGGCCAGCACGATGCTGATGGGCGTCGGCGCGGCGCTGGCCGGCAGCCTGCTGCTGAAGCGGGCGATGCGGCGACGCGCCTGATCGGTCGCGTCTGAAAGCGCCGGACTGAATCGCTCCGTTCGGCGCGCCTCCTCAGCGTTCCTCGACCATCTCGTGCAGGCGCTGCGCCTGCTGCGCCGCTTCGTCGGCCTCGGCCTCGCTGCGTCGCGCGTCGTTTTCGGCGCCGATCGAGCGGCCATGTTCGGCCAGCTTGCGCAGCAGCCCTTCGCGTTGCTCGAGCGCACGAATCGCACCCCACAGCGCTTCCTCGGTGGCGCTGGACTGCGTGGCCTCGAGCGAGCGCAGCGAGAAGGCATGGCCGGTGTGGCAGCGGTAGCGCGGCGGGTTGGCGTCGCCGACTTCCCACAGCACCCCGTTGCAATCAGGGCAGGCGAACATCGACGGCGCGCCGATTTCGTTGAGCGTTTCCATCGCGCTTCCTTCACCGCGAAAGACGGACATCTCGCGCTCGAGGCGATCGTGCTCCGGTGGCCTGGGCATGTCAGCGGGCATCGGTTCGTTGACCAGGCGCACCAAAGTCGCCGCGAGCTCGCTCAGCGGCACGCAGTGGTCGACGGCAACCGAGCGCCGGGCGCTCGCCGGCATGCTGGGATGCTCGGCATCGGCCGGGTCCTGGATCACGGCCAGTCCGCCGCAGTCCTTGATCGCCTGCAGCCCGGCGGTGCCGTCGTCCAGCCGTCCGGTCATCACGACACCGATCACGCCGCGCCCATAAGCGAGCGCCGCGGACCGGAACAGCGGATCGACCGCGGGCCGGGTGTGGTGCTCCTTCGGACCGTGCGAAAGCTGGATCCGGCCGTCGACGACCAGCATGTGGTGGTCGGGCGGGGCCACGTAAAGCGTGCCGTCCTCGAGGGTCTGGCCGTCTTCCCCATGGACCGACAGGTTGTTGCCGTGCGCGGCCAGCAGCGACGGCAGCACGCTCGGATTGGCGCCGATGTGCAGCACGATTAGCACCGGGGCTGGAAAGCCCCGGGGCAGGCTGGCACAGAGGGAAAGCAGCGCGGTGACGCCCCCGGCCGAGGCGCCGAGGACGACGAGCCGGCGCGGCTTCACGACGTCGCGTAGGCCCGCAGCGCTTCGGGCGGACGCATGTCACGCGGCACCTCGAAATCGCGCGCGGCCCCGCGCATCTGTTCGGGCGACCGTGGCATCCCGATCCTGTCGCTGTAGTCGACGGAGGCGCCGGCCTTCCTGTTTCGATCGGGCAGCAGCGCGCAGGCGATGTCGACCACGCCGACTGCGGTCGTCATCCACAGCGCGGCGTCTCGATGGGGCGCCATCCCGGGCCGCTCGCCGGCGCCGAGCGCCAGGGTCGAGAGGTCGAGCGCGTCGCCGGCGACCCGGCCCCAGATCCACGGTCGCGGATCGGGACTCGCGAGCAGGCCGACGCCGGTGACGATCTCGCGCAGGCCGTAGGCGCGCAGCAGCGTCTCGCGGCCCTGCATGCCGGTCATGCGAGCGAGTGCGCGCGGCGCGAGCAACTCGGTGAGGCCGAGCGCAATGCTGAAGATGCCGAGGCCATGCGCTGCCGAGCGCAAGGCGCCGGTCGAGGCGGACGCGGAAGAGGTGGTGGTGGTCATGCGGGCCTTTCAGGGCTTCAGGACGACCTTGATGCAGCCGTCCTTCTTGTCGCGGAACGTTTCGTACATGCCGGGGCCATCCTCGAGCGCGACGGTGTGCGTGATGACGAACGACGGGTCGATCTGGCCGTCCTCGATCCGCTTCAGCAGGTCGTCGGTCCAGCGGTTCACGTGGGTCTGGCCGGTGCGCACCGTGAGCCCCTTGTTCATCAGCGCGCCGAGCGGGATCTTGTCGACCAGACCGCTGTAGACGCCAGGGATCGACAAGGTGCCGGCCGGCCGGCAGACGTAGATCATTTCGCGCAGCACATGCGGGCGGTCGTTCTCGAGCATCACCGACTGCTTCACGCGGTCGTACATCGAATCGAGCGAGCGCGTCGCATGCGCTTCCATGCCGACCGAGTCGATGCACTTCTCCGGGCCCTTGCCGCCGGTCAGCTCCTTCAGCCGGTCGAGCACGCTCTCGTCGTCGAAGTTGATCGGAATCGCGCCCCCGGCCTTCGCCATGCTCAGCCGTTCCGGCACGCGATCGATCGCGATCACCTGCTTCGCGCCGAGCAGCAGTGCGCTGCGCATCGCGAACTGGCCGACCGGGCCGGCGCCCCAGACGGCGACGGTGTCGTCAGGCTGGATGTCGCATTGCACCGCGGCCTGCCAACCGGTCGGGAAGATGTCGCCGAGGAAGAGGACCTGTTCATCGGTCAGGCCGTCCGGGATCTTGACCGGCGCGACATCGGCGAAAGGCACCCGGATGTATTCGGCCTGGCCACCCGCATAGCCGCCGGTCAGATGGGTGTAGCCGAACAGCCCGGCGGGGCTGTGGCCGAACATCGTGTCGGCGAGCTTCTTGTTGCGGTTGCTGCGCTCGCAGACCGACCAGTTGCCGCGCTTGCACTGCTCGCACTCACCGCAGCAGATCGTGAACGGCACGACGACCCGGTCGCCGACCTTCAGCTTCTTGTTGTCCTTGCCGACCTCGACGACTTCGCCCATGAACTCGTGGCCCATGATGTCGCCGGACTCCATGCCGGGGATGAAGCCGCCGAACAGGTGCAGGTCGGAGCCGCAGATCGCGCACGAGGTCATCTTGACGATCGCGTCGCGCGGTTCCTCGATTTTCGGATCCGGCACGGTGTCGTACCGGATGTCTTTTTTGCCGTGCCAGCAGAGCGCTTTCATCGCAGGTCATCTCCAGAGTCGTGGTCTCGGGTGGTGCGGCATAAGGCATGCCCAGAACCTTTGTGCCGATGGCTCCAGCAGCGTCTCCTGGGCGTCCCCTAGGGGATCGCGAGGGGCGCGCGCGGTCGCGCGGTCGTCCTTTTCAGGGCGCGGGGTGATTTGCGGCAGCTTTTACGAGCGCGTCGGACAGCGCCGACTGCCGGATGCGGCGCGTCCGACAGCCGACCGGCTCGGCTGCGGCTGACGCTCGGGCGGGGCGGCCGCTACCGTTCATGTTCCGGATCGACGCAAGATCGATCACGGGACGCGCTCCCCGCCGCACGCAGCCGGCGAGCTTCATTCGCCAGGAGACCGACATGACCACGATTCAGCAAATCATGACCCGCGGGGTCGAACTGATCCAGCGCGACGACACGATCCAGCACGCCGCCCAACGGATGCGCGCGCTCGACGTCGGCTCGCTGCCGGTGGCCGACGGCAAGGCGCTCGCCGGCATGGTCACCGACCGCGACATCACGGTGCGTGGTGTTGCCAGCGGCATGATCCCGCAGGAGGCGCTGGTCTCCGACGTGATGACCGAGGAAGTCCGCTGGTGCCAGGAGACCGACACGGTCGAGCAGGTGCTCGCGCAGATGGGCGACGCGCAGGTGCGCCGCCTCGCGGTGCTGAACGAGGCTCGCGAGGTGGTCGGCATCGTCGCGCTCGGCGACCTGGCCACGCGCCAGTCGGGCGACACCGACGAGGCGCTGCGCGAGATCTCGTCGCCCGACCAGTAAACCGGTCCTCGCGCCGGGCCTGAGGCATCATCCGGCCGCAGATCCATGCGCATCCTCGATCCCGCGGCCCTCGAGATCCTTCGGCATCCCGGCACCTTCGCGTGGCGGACGCTGAGGGCGTTTCGCGCCAACCAGGGCTTGCTGCTGGCCGGCGCGGTGGCGTACTACGCGCTGCTCTCGATCGTGCCGCTGCTGATCCTGACGGTCATCGCGCTGTCGCGGCTGATCGACCAGGCCGAGCTGCTCGAGACGCTCGGCCGCTACCTCGAATGGATCATCCCGGGCCAGTCGGTTTCGATCATCCGCGAGCTCTCCAACTTCCTCGTCCACCAGGGCTCGATGGGCTGGCTGCTGCTGGTCACGATGATCTTCTTCAGCTCGCTCGCCTTCACCGTGCTCGAGAACGCGATGTCGGTGATCTTCATCCACCGGGTCGCGATCCGGCGCCGCCATTTCATCTTCTCGGCGCTGATGCCGTACTGCTACATCCTCTGCCTGGGCGTCGGCCTGCTGCTGGTGACCTTGGTCGCCGGCGGCCTGCAGGCGATCGGTCAGGAGAGCGTGTGGCTGTTCGGCCGGCTGTGGTCGCTGGACGGCCTGTCGGGGATGCTGCTGTACCTGCTTGGCCTGGTCGGCGAGATCTTCGTGCTGACTTCCGTCTACCTCGTGATGCCGGTCGGCCGCCTGAAGCTGCGCCACGCACTGCTCGGCGGCATCACGGCGGCGCTGCTCTGGGAGATCACGCGCCACCTGCTGGTCTGGTACTTCGCGACCCTCTCGCAGGTCAACGTCGTCTACGGCTCGATGACGACGGCGATCGTCGTGCTGCTGTCGCTCGAGATCGGCGCGACCTTGCTGCTGCTCGGTGCCCAGGTCATCTCGGAGTACGAGCGGATGGGCCGCCACGCCGACATGGACGCCCCGCCGAAACCGTTTCGGACCGAGGCCGTGCCGATCACGACGCCAGGAGAACTCCCACCCGCTCCCGCAGCGCTGCCGGAGTCACGGCGGCCGCGTCGACAGCGTCGCCAGCAACCAGTCCCACCCGGCTGAACAGGCCGCGTCGGAATGGCTTCGACATCGCGGCGCCGCCGGCGCGCGAGAAGAACGAGCCCCACAGGTTCTGCAGCGCGAGCGGGATGACCGGCACCGGATTGCTCTCGAGCAGCTTCATCACGCCACCCTTGAATTCGCCGAGCTGGCCGTCGCGGGTCAGGCCGCCTTCCGGGAAGATGCAGACCAGGTCGCCGGCGTCGAGCACCTTGCGGGCGCGCGCAAAGGCCTGCTCGTAGATCACCGGGTCGTCGCGCTGCGGGGCGATCGGAATGGCACCGGCGAGCTTGAAGAACCAGCCGAGCACCGGCGTCTTGAAGATCTGGTGGTCCATGATGAAGTAGATGGGCCGCGGGCTCGCCGCCATCAGCAGCACCGGGTCGACGAACGCGACGTGGTTGCAGACCAGGATCGCCGCGTCTTCGGTCGGGATGTTGGTGTCGCCGCGCACCTTGAAGCGGTACACAAGGCGGGTCGCGATGAACGCGACGAAGCGCAGGAAGTACTCCGGCACCAGCATGAAGATGTAGAAAGCGACGACCGCGTTGAGCAGGCCGACGATCAGGAACACCTGCGGGATCGTGAACTGCGCCTTCAGGAGCAGCCCGACGCCGACCGAGCTGCCGATCAGGAACAGCGCGTTCAGGATGTTGTTGGCCGCGATGATGCGGGCGCGGTGGCTCGGCGCCGAGCGCATCTGGATCAGCGCGTACATAGGCACGCTGTAGAACCCGGCAAACAGCGAGAGCAACGCGAGGTCGGCCATCACGCGCCAGTGCTGCGGCCGGCCGATGAACTCGCCGAGCGTGAGGCTGCCGGCCGGCGGCAGGCCGCGCGATGCGAAGTAGAGGTCGATCGAGAACACGCTCATGCCGATCGCGCCGAGCGGCACCAGGCCGATCTCGACATGGCGGCGCGACAGCACCTCGCAGAGCAACGAGCCAACGCCGATGCCGATCGAGAAGACGACCAGCAGCAGCGACGCGACCTGCTCGTTGCCGTGCAGCACCTCCTTCGCGAACGACGGGAACTGCGACAAGAAGACGGCGCCGAAGAACCACATCCACGAGATGCCGAGCAGCGAGCGGAACACGACGACGTTGCCGTGCGCGAGCTTCAGGTTGCGCCAGGTCTCGCTGAAGGGGTTCCAGTTGATGTGCAGCGCCGGGTCGGTCGACGGCGAGGCCGGAATGGCCTGCGCGACGGCGCGGCCGAGGAGCGCCAGGCCGAGGCAAGCCCACGCCGTGGCCCGCGCGCCGACCTCGGGCATCGCGATCAGCAGGCCGCCGGCGACGCTGCCGAGCAGGATCGCGACGAAGGTGCCCATCTCGACCATGCCGTTGCCGCCGGTCAGCTCGCGCTCCGACAGGTGCTGCGGCAGGTACGCGAACTTGACCGGGCCGAACAGGGTCGAGTGCAGCCCCATCAGGAAGACGCAGGCCAGCAGGACCGGCACGTTCGCGGTCGCGAAGCCCCAGCCGGCGAGCAGCATGATCGCGATCTCGAGCCACTTGACGAAGCGGATCAGCGCCGACTTGTCGTACTTGTCGGCGAGCTGTCCGCTGGTCGCCGAGAACAGCAGGAACGGCAGGATGAAGAGGGCGCCGATCGCCAGCCCGGCCAGCTCGGTCGGCAGCCAGCTGACCTGCAGCTGGTATGTCACCATCACGGTGAATGCGAACTTGAACAGGTTGTCGTTGCCGGCGCCGAGGAACTGGGTCCAGAAGAACGGGCCGAATCGGCGTTGGCCGAGCAACGCGAACTGATTCGGATGGGCGCCCGTGTCGTGAGGTTCCAAAGCTGCTCCCTGCATGCGAGAAACCGCCCGCGAATCTACCTGATGACCTGGACCGGTCCACCCAGCGTGCTGCGGTTCAGCCACGCGAAGACCGAGTCGACCGTGACGGTTTCGATGCGATTGCTGAAGCGCTTCTCGTTCGGATGGTAGGCGCTCGCTTCGGACAGCCCGGACTGCGCTTGGGCGCCGACGGTGCAGGTGGCGAACAGGGCGGCCAGCGCGGCGCGCCGGAATCGGATCGGGAACATTTCGAACCTCCAGTTGGAACGGTGGGTGGAATGCAGCGGCGGCAGATCAGGCCGCGTCGGCCGGCGCGCGCATCGCAAAGCCTTCGCGGCGGGCTTCGACGAGCAGCGCCTCGTGCGCTTCGCGCAAGGTCTTGGCCAATGTGAACGCCGTCGAGATTAGGAACAGCCACGACACGCCGAGGAAGGCCTTGTAGGTCGGGTTGACGTCCATGCGCCAGAGGCCCCAGGGGGTCAACGCCATCGCCATCCAGAAGCCGCCCCAGATCACGATGCCCCAGAGCGGCGTGTCGCTCCGGCGGACCTCGTTGTCGCGCACGAACTTGGCGAGCGCGAACGCGGTCGTCAGGCAGAACAGGTAACCCATCACCATGAACGCGCGATCGATGTCCTGACCGGGCAGGTAGGCCAGGCCGACCGCGCAGAGCACGACGGCGGTGGCGAACGAGATCCAGACCTGGGCCTTCCAGGCGCGGCTGTCGTGACGGATAGCGGAGGCTTGCATTGCGATGGGTGCGGGGTTGAACACGGAGCGCAGTCTTGCGCAGCGCGGCGCGCCGCGCCATCGCCTTCGAGGGTGTGCTGCGGCCTGCGCCAGGCGGTAGCGCGGCGTGCTACCCAAAGCGGGTCGACCGATGGAATCAGGTCGGCGACCGTCGAGTCGCTGTCTTCGAGCCGCGTGCCGTCGACGACAGCCGCGCCGCCGGACCGCTTTGCCATACTGCGGGTCCATGAGCACCACCCAGGACCTGGTCACCGCGCTGAAGGAGGAGCTCAAAACGGCGCACCTGACCTATGCGGAGCTCGCTGACCAGCTCGGCATGTCGTAGTCGAGCATCAAGCGGATGTTCGCGAGGCCGACATGCCGCTGACCCGCATCGACGAGATCCTGCGCGTGCTGAAGATGGACTTCGCCGAGCTGGCCCGCAAGGTCGCCGATGCGCAGCCGCTGCGCCATGAGCTGACGCTCGAGCAGGAGCGCGCCGTGGTGGCCGACCGCAAGCTGCTGCTGCTCGCGATCTGTGCGCTGAGCCAGTGGACTTTCGAGCAGATCACCGGCACCTATGCGATCGCCGAGGCCGAGTGCGTGCGCCTGCTGGTCCAGCTCGATCGACTCGGCATCATCGAGTTGCGGCCGCTCAACCGCTATCGCCTGAAGGTCGCGAAGGGCTTTCGCTGGCGGCCGAACGGGCCGGTGATGGCCTACTTCCGCGAGCACGTGATCGACGACTACTACAGCGGTGGCTTCGACGGCGACGGCGAACTGCTGATGCTGGTGCACGGCCAGATCAGCCCATCGCTTGCGACCACGTTCGTCGAGCGGCTGCAGCGCGTCGGCAAGGACTTCGCGCAGCAGCACCTGACCGACCAGAAGCTCGGCCCGGATCAGAAGCGCGCGTACACGCTGGTGGTTGGCATGCGGTCGTGGCTGTTCGCTGCGTTTCGCGATCTCAAGCGGACGTCGGTGGTGGCGGTGCCGCCTTCTTCCTGAACTCCGAAGGGAACGTCATGCGCAACGCGATCCTGTGGGCTTGCCTTGTGTGGACCGTCGGCGCTCAAGCCGCGGAGCGCGCGATTGAGAAGGAGATCGTCGTCGCCGCGCCGATCGAGTCGGTCTGGCAGACCTGGACCAGCAAGGCGGGCATCGAGTCGTTCTTCGCGCCGGAAGCCGAGATCGAACCGCGGGTCGGCGGCGCCTTCCACGTCCACATGGACCCGCTGGCCGCGCCCGGCGCGAAAGGGGCCGACGACATGCGCTTCATGGCGCTGCAGCGACCGACGATGCTGAGCTTCGACTGGAACGCGCCGCCGTCGCTACCCGAAGCGCGCGCCCAACGCACCTTCGTCATCGTGCGACTGGCTGACGTCGACGGCAAGTCGACCCGGGTCACGTTGCACCACACCGGCTGGGGCGCTGGTGGCGAATGGGACAAGACGTATGCGTACTTCGATCGCGCCTGGGGCTACGTGCTCGGCAACCTGAAGAAGCGCTACGACGCCGGCCCGCAGGACTGGACCGAGTGGATGGCGAACCTGCGGAAGGCGCACGCCGCGGCTGCGGCCTCCGCGCCGAAGTAGCGCGACGCGCCCGCACTCAGCCGGGCCGTTCCTCGAGCAGGTAGTTGGCGCCGTCGTACTGGCCGAGCACGTCGGTCAGATAAGGGAGCACCGTCTGCATCTGCGCGTGCAGCGTGTAGGGTGGGTTGATCACGAAGACGCCGCTGCCGGCGAGGCCGAAGCCGAGGCGATCGGGCTCCTGCACCGAAAGCCGCGCATGCAGCCAGCCTTTGGGCGCCAGCGCTTCAAGGCGCCGCGGCAACTGCGCCGCCTCGAGCTTCGTGACCTGCGGATACCAGACCACGTACACGCCCTCGGCGAAACGCGTGACCGCGTCGCGCAGCGCGCTGACGACCTTGGCATAGTCGCCGTTGCCTTCGTAGCTCGGGTCCATCAGCACGACCGCGCGCCGGGTCGACGGCGGGACCTGTCCCTTCAGGCCGTCGAAGCCGTCGGTGTCGAAGACTTCGGCGCCCTTCAGCGGGCCGAGGTACGAGGCGAGGATGCGGTGATCGGTCGGATGAAGCTCGAACAGTCGCAACTGGTCCTGCGCCCGCAGCACCATCTGCGCGAGCGCCGGGGAGCCGGGGTATTGGGTCAGCCGGCCGTCCGGATTGAACTGGCGCACCAGCTCGACATAGTCGGCGACGGCGGCAGGCAGGTCGTTGCGCTCCCACAGCCGGGCGATGCCCTGCTCGTACTCGCCCTTCTTCTGCGCGTAGCGGCCTTCCAGCGAGTAGCCGCCGGCGCCGGCGTGCGTGTCGACCAGCCGATACGGCTTGTCCTTCGCGTTCATGTGGCGCAGCACCTGCGTCAGCACGGTGTGCTTCAGCACGTCGGCGTGGTTGCCGGCGTGGAACGCATGACGGTAGGCAAGCATCGGGAGCAGGTCGGAGCGGAATCAGCGCCGACTGTACGGTGCGCCCTGCCTTGCGGCCGAATGCCGCAGCGATCCAGGCCGCGGCGGGCCGCATCGCGTGGATGCGGCCGGGTCGAACGTCAGTTGGCCGGGATGCGCAACAGCTGGCCCGGGTAGATCTTGTCCGGATTGCTCAGCATCGGCTTGTTCGCCTCGAAGATCTTCATGTACGAGTTGGCGTTGCCGTATTCCTTCTTCGCGATCGCCGACAAGGTGTCGCCCTTGACGACGGTGTAGTAGCGCGATTCGTCGGCCGGTTGCTCGACCGTCAGCATGTCGTTGACTTTGGCGATGCCCTGCACGTTGCCGCAGCACAGCACGATCTTTTCCTTCGTGGCCTGGTCCGGCGCGACGCCCGACACCGTCACCGCCTGCTGCGAGCCGTCATATTCAACCGTCAGGCCGTCGGCCGACAGGTTCTGCGATGCGATGTACTTCTCGATCGCGGCCGCAGCGGTCTTGTCGGCGTCATCCGACTTGGCCTGCAGCGCTGCCGGGTCGGCCGCAGGTGCGGCGGGCGCGCTGTCGCGATGACCGAAGAGCTTTTCGCCGGCTTCCTTGATGAAACTGATGATGCTCATGGTGGGGTTCCTCTCGGGTGGTTTCGTTGAATCGCGCGTGCGACGGACTCGCGCCGCGACCGGGGCATCGTAGTCTCTGTGCGAGCCATGCCGGAAGCTGTCGGACAAGGCCGCGACTTCGCCGGCCACGGAAGCTAGGTCTTGGTACGGGCGCGGAACAGCTCGACGATGCCGACTTCGCGCGGGCCCGGGACGACTTCAAACGACTCGCCGCCGCGGATCGTTCCTTCGATCCGCACCGCCAGGTAGAAGCCGCACCAGGCCTGCGCGACCATCGCGCGCGCGGCCTGCTTGAACCCCATCACCGCATTGAACTTGCCGCACGGGTAGCGCGGTTCGCTGACCGCGAGCGTGCAATCTGGGAAGCGCAGCAGGTCGCCGATCCAGACGTCGGTCTCGAGCAGCCCCGACACGGTCAGGTTCTCGCCGAGCGCACCGTAGGGCAGCACGTCGTCCCAGGGCGCGACGCCGACCTGCGCCCGGACCGTCTGCCAGAACGGGTAGTGCTCGTGCGGATACGCATAGACGGCCTTGCTGAGGCCGCCATGGACGGTGAGATCGGCCTGCTCGTCGCCCTCGATGCCGAGCCGGCCGACGGCGCGGGGCCCGTCGACAGTCCGCTTGACGATGCCGCTCATGACCGAGCGGCCGTTGATGTCGAGCGGATGGGCGCGTGAAGTGTTGAGGCTCAGCAGCGTGAAGGGCACCACGTCCACTATGCCCGAAACACGTCGGGCGGGTCGGCTGAGCCGCTGCTGCCGTCGGCCTGATAGATCGGTGTCAGGCGGCGGGAATGCGGTAGCCGCGCTGGGCCGCGACGACCGCCCGGCCGCGGCGTCCCGCGATCCAGGCCACGAACATCTTGCCGGCCGGGTGCGGTGAGCGGAACGACCGCATCGCGTGGACCGTTTCAGTCAGCCCGCGATCGCCTTCGACCAGGATCGCGAGCGGTGCACCGCCTTGGGCGATCCAGGCACCGCGCTCGACGATGGCATAGGCGCCTTTTTCGCGCGTCTGCGCGATCAGACTGCGACCCGCTTGCGCCGGCTGGTACCACGGCGCTTGCGGCGCGAGCTGGGCGGCACGCCACGCCTCCTGCTCGGCCACGTGAGCGCCCGAGCCGTCGTTGGCGCTGAAGAAAACGATCGAATCGGCCTGCGCTTGGGCAATCTCATGGAGCCAGCGCAGCGCGGCGCCTGCAGCGCGCACCTCGCCCTTTGCAAGGCGCAGCGCCGCATTGATCGGCTTCGGCGGTCCAACCAGCACGAATTCGCCGCTGGCAATCGGTTGACGGTCGTGGACGAGGCCCTGGCTGTCGAGCCGACCTTCGGCCGTCGGTGTGTTGCCGAGGCCGACGTCCTGTTCGCCGGCGGCGAGCGCATCGAGCAGCGGCAGGGCCGGGGCGCCCGACAGCTGGACGGCAAGCCCGGTGTCCTGCATGAACGCCTGCTGTAGCGCATGAGCCAGACCGGAGTCGATCAGTGACGAATCGGCGCCGAGGCGGAGCGGGCCGCCGACCGCCCGCCGCGAGCGGTCTTGCGCCGCAACCGGAGAGCCGATCGAAACAAGGCTCAGGAGGACGAAACGGCGCAGCATGGGCGGGGATTATTGAGACGCCCGTCCGCTTTCGCGGGAAGGCGCTGTCCGTCGCCATGAAGGAAGACCGCAAATTCCCGGAACATGAGGCGCGAAGCGGGTGGCATACGCTCCGCATGACGTCATTCCGGTTTTGCATAACCCCGTCCGGGAGCGCCGATTGCCCCGCTACTACACTCGCGCACCGACGCCTGACTGGGGGCTTATCGAGCTGTCAAAGGGTCGGCATGATGCCTGCAAATCGGTCGTACCACCGGGCGATCTGGAGCTCTTGAAGAGCCGGCCCGGTTGCACGCCGCGCCCGAACTGAATTCTTCACTTCCTATCGGATACCTTCGATGAACCGTCCCCTGATGGCAGGCGTGCCCAGCAATGCACCGTCCTACGTGCGCCACGCCAAACTGATTGCCTGGGTCGCCGACATGGCGGCGCTGACTGAAGCCAAGGACGTCTACTGGTGCGACGGCAGCCAGGCCGAGTACGACCGGCTGTGCGCGCAACTCGTGGCCGCGGGTACCTTCAAGCGCCTCAACCCGGAGCTGCGCCCGAACAGCTACCTCGCCTGCAGCAGCCCGAGCGACGTCGCCCGGGTCGAAGACCGGACATTCATCTGCTCGGCCCGTGCCGAAGACGCGGGACCGACCAACAACTGGATCGAGCCGGCCGAGATGCGGGCCTTGCTCGAAACCGGCAAGGACGGGAAGCCCGGCCTGTTTCGCGGCGCGATGCGCGGCCGAACGATGTACGTGGTGCCGTTCTCGATGGGTCCGCTCGGCTCGCCGATCGCCCACATCGGCGTCGAGCTGTCCGACAGCCCGTACGTTGCCGTCAACATGAAGATCATGACGCGCATGGGACGCGCCGTCCTCGAAGTGCTCGGCAGCGATGGCCATTTTGTGCCCTGCATGCACACCGTCGGCGCGCCACTCGAGCCGGGGCAGAAGGATGTCGCCTGGCCGTGCAACCCGACGAAATACATCGTCCACTACCCGGAAACGCAGGAGATCTGGAGCTACGGCTCGGGCTACGGCGGCAACGCACTGCTCGGCAAGAAGTGCTTCGCGCTGCGGATCGCCTCGACGATGGGACGCGACCAGGGCTGGCTCGCCGAGCACATGCTGATTCTCGGCGTGACGTCGCCGGAGGGCCGCAAGCACTATGTCGCCGCGGCGTTTCCGAGCGCCTGTGGGAAGACTAATTTCGCGATGCTGATCCCGCCGCCCGGCATGGAGGGCTGGAAGGTCACGACGATCGGCGACGACATCGCCTGGATCAAGCCGAATCAGGACGGCCGGCTCTACGCGATCAACCCGGAAGCCGGCTACTTCGGCGTCGCGCCGGGCACGAACGACCAGACCAACCACAACTGCATGGCCAGCCTGCAGCACGACGTGATTTTCACGAACGTTGCGCTGACCGATGACGGCGACGTCTGGTGGGAAGGGATGACCGACACGCCGCCGGTGCACCTGATCGACTGGCAGGGCCAGGACTGGACGCCGGCGCTCGCCCAGGAGACTGGCGCGAAGGCGGCCCATCCGAATGCCCGCTTCACCGTGGCGGCGACCAACAACCCGGCGCTCGACGACGACTGGGACAACCCGGCCGGCGTGCCGATCGACGCGTTCATCTTCGGCGGCCGCCGCTCGACCACCGTGCCGCTGGTGACCGAGGCGCGCGACTGGCTCGAAGGTGTCTACATGGCCGCGACGATGGGCTCCGAGACGACCGCGGCCGCCGCCGGCGCGCAAGGCGTGGTCCGGCGCGATCCGTTCGCAATGCTGCCGTTCGCCGGATACAACATGAGCGACTACTTCCAGCACTGGCTCGACATCGGCCGGAAGC
>Ga0207648_10003355_pt1 | contig 16835 bp, 14 predicted proteins | sample KBSMisM32_FD_184310 | JGI IMG/M metagenome (GOLD analysis project Ga0207648, IMG submission 184310) | Miscanthus rhizosphere microbial communities from Kellogg Biological Station, Michigan, USA - KBS Miscanthus M3-2 (SPAdes) (version 2) | ecosystem: Host-associated > Plants > Roots >...
GGCCCTGCACGTTGAACTTGTCGAGCTGGGTGCGCTTGCCGTACCCGGCCGAGGTGATGATCAAGATGGCGGTGTCGTCGCGGGCCACGTCGACCGACACGACCTCGTCGCCGCTGCGCAGCTTCATGCCCCGCACGCCGGCCGCCGTGCGGCCCATCGGGCGCACGTCGTCCTCGTTGAAGCGGATCGTCATGCCCTTGCGGCTGACCATGAAGATGTCGTCGGTCCCGCTGGTCTCGATCACCTTGACCAGTTCGTCGCCGTCGCGCAGGTTCAGCGCGATCAGGCCGTCGCGCCGGCCGTTGTCGTACTCGTGGAACGAGGTCTTCTTGACCACGCCCTGGCGGGTCGCGAAGAACAGGTTGCGCTCGCCGGCGAAGTCGCGCGTGTCGATGATGGCTTGGATCGTCTCACCTGGCTGCAATGGCAACAGGTTGACGATGGGCATGCCCTTGGCCGTTCGTTCCCGCTCGGGGATGTCGAGCGCGCGCAGCCGATACACACGACCGCGGTTGCTGAAGAACAGCAAGAACGCATGGGCTGTGGTGAAGATGACGTGCTGGACGATGTCGTCGGTCTTCAGCCGGGCTCCGGCGACACCGCGACCACCACGACCCTGCGTCTTGAAGCTGTCGGCGGTGACAGCCTTGACGTACTGCGCCTCGGTCATCACGATGACGAGCTCTTTGTCCTCGACCAGATCGAGGTCGGTCATCTCGCCGTCGTCGAGGCCGATCTCGCAGACACGCGGCTTGGCGAACTCTTCCTTGATCGCTGTCATCTCGGCACGGATGACCTCGTTCAACACTGCCGGGTCGGCGAGGATCGCCTCGAGCTCGACGATGCTGGCGCGCACGTCGATCAACTCCTGCTCGATGTCGATTCGGCTCAGCCGCGTCAGCTGGGCGAGACGCATCTCGAGGATGTCTTGGGCCTGGACCTCGGAGAACTCGTACGGCTCTGCCATCAGGCCGACTTTGGCGGCCGCGGCATCGTCGCTGGCGCGGATGAGGGCGATGATCTGATCGATGACGTCGAGGGCCTTCAGCCGGCCTTCGAGGATGTGCTCCCGACGGCGGGCCTTGTCGAGGCGGAACTGCGAGCGCCGGGTGATGACGTCGACCTGGTGGCGCAGGTAGCCCTGCAAGGCGGTGACGAGGTTCAGCGTGCGCGGCACTCCATCGACGAGCGCCACCATGTTGACACCGAAGCTGGTCTGCAACTGGGTGAGCTTGAAGAGGTTGTTGAGCACCACGTTGGCGTTGGCGTCGCGCTTCAGCGACACGACCAGACTGGTCTTTCCGCCGGCCGAGCCGTCGTTGACGTCGGCGATTCCCTCGAGGTCACCGGCGTCGACCAGTTCCTGGATGCGACCGGCGATCGATGCACAACTGGTCTGGTACGGGAGTTCGGTGACGACGATCTGCATCTGGCCGCGCTTGCCCTCTTCGATCGATGCCTTGGCGCGCATCTTGATGCTGCCCCGGCCGGTGCGATAGGCGTCGATGATGCCGGCCCGTCCGAGGATGCTGCCACCGGTCGGGAAGTCGGGACCCTTGACGAAGTGCATCAGATCGTCGGCGGTCGCTTGCGGATTGGCGAGCAGGTGCAGGGTGGCGTCGATGACCTCGCCGAGGTTGTGCGGAGGGATGTTGGTGGCCATGCCGACGGCAATTCCCTGGCTGCCGTTGACCAACAGATTCGGGAATCGCGACGGAAGGACCTTCGGCTCTTCGCGACTGCCGTCGTACGTCGGCTGCATGTCGACGGTCTCTTCGTCGATGTCCGACAGCAACTGCATGGCCAGCGGGTGCAGACGGCACTCGGTGTAGCGCGATGCGGCAGGACCGAAGTCGGGGCTGCCGTAGTTGCCGTGGAAGTCGATCAGCGGATGGCGTAGCGAGAAAGGCTGCGCCATGCGCACCAGTGCGTCGTAGATCGCGCTGTCGCCGTGGGGGTGGTAGCGCGCCATGGTGTCGCCGGTGACGCGAGCGGACTTCACGAACGGACGGTCAGGACGGAAGCCCTGCTCCTCCATGTCCCAGATGATGCGGCGGTGGACCGGCTTGAGACCGTCGCGCACGTCGGGCAGGGCGCGGGCCATGATGACCGACATCGCGTAGTCGAGGAAGCTGCGCTCCATCTCGTCTTGCAGCGCGACGGGTTGCACGGAGAGCGAGGGGTCCTCGCCGTTGTCGGTGTCGTCGCCGTTCGGGGGGATCGGGGTGTCACTCATCAGAAGTCCAGGTTTCGTACGTCGCGTGCGTTGGTGACGATGAACTGCTTGCGCAGGTCGACGTCGTCACCCATCAACACGCTCATGATCTCGTCGGCCAGCGCTGCCTCTTCGACCTCGACCTGCAGCAGTGTGCGAGTCGCGGCATCCATGGTGGTCGGCTTGAGCTCTTCCCAGTCCATCTCGCCGAGGCCCTTCAGCCGCTGGAACTCCTTCTTGTGGTTGGGGTGGGCCTCGAGCCACACCGCTTTGGCCTGATCGTCTTTCAGGTAGATCTTCTCCTTGCCGACGATCGTGGAGTACAGCGGCGGCTGGGCGATGTAGACGTAACCGGACTCGATCAACGGCCGCATCTGCCGGTAGAAGAACGTCAGCAGCAGCGTGCGGATGTGGCTGCCGTCGACATCGGCGTCGGCCAGCAGGATCACCTTGTGGTAGCGGGCCTTGGCGGCGTCGAACTCCTCACCGACCCCGCCACCGATCGCGGTGATGAGGCTCTGCACCTCGTTGTTCTTCAGCATCTTGTCGAGCCGAGCGCGCTCGACGTTGAGGATCTTGCCGCGGATGGGCAACAGCGCCTGCGTGCGCGGATCGCGGGCGTTGAGGGCCGAGCCGCCGGCGGAGTCGCCCTCGACGATGAACAGCTCGCTCTCCTCGGGATTCCCGCTACTGCAGTCCTTCAACTTGTCGGGCATGCCGGCGCCGGTGAGGGCCGTCTTGCGCCGGATCGCATTGCGGGCGTTCTTGGCGGCGACGCGTGCCTGCGCGGCGGCCTGCGCCTTCTTGACGAGACGGTTGGCCTCGGTGGGATTCTCCTCGAGCCACTCGGCAAGTCGCTCGTTGGTGGCCTTCTGCACGAACGACCGCATCGGGACATTGCCGAGCTTGGCCTTGGTCTGGCCTTCGAACTGCGGGTCGCGCAGCTTCACCGACACGATCGCGGTGATGCCTTCCCGGATGTCTTCGCCGAGCAGGTTCTCGTCCTTCTCCTTGAGAAGGTTCTTGGAACGTGCGTACTTGTTGACGACGCTGGTGAGGGCGGTCTTGAAGCCCTCGACGTGCATGCCGCCCTCGATGGTCGAGATGCCGTTGGCGTAGCCGTGGATGCCTTCGTAGTAGCCGGTGTTCCACTGGATGGCGATGTCGAGCGTTTGATTGTCGCCTTCGTCTTCGTCTTCGAAGTGGGCGACCTTGGAGAACAATGCTTCCTTCGAGGCGTTGAGGTGCTTGACGAAGTCGACGATGCCGCCCTTGTACTGAAAGGTCTGTTCGAACTCGCGCTCGACGCGCTCGTCGCGGAAGTTGATCTCCAACCCGCGGTTCAGGAACGCCATCGTCTGGAGACGCTCCAGCACCGTGCGGGCGAGGAACTCCGTACCTTCGGCGACGAACACAGTGGGATCCGGCCAGAACGTGACGGACGAGCCCGTCTTGCGATGCAACGGACCGCGCGCCGGCGTGTCGCCGACGACGACCATCTTGCCTTGCGGCTTGCCGCCCTTCGCGTACTCCTGGTAGTAGCGCTTGCCGTTCTTGTCGATCTCGATGATCAAGCGCTCGCTGAGCGCGTTGACGACGCTGACCCCGACGCCGTGCAGACCGCCGGAGACCTTGTAGCCCGCCCCACCGAACTTGCCTCCGGCGTGAAGGACCGTCAGGACGACCTCCGCCGCGTTCTTGCCCTTGTGCGGCCCGGAGGGGTACGGATCGACAGGGATGCCGCGTCCGTTGTCGTCGACGCGACACCCTCCGTCGGCCAACAGGGTGACCGCGATGCGCGTGCAGAAGCCCGCCATCGCTTCATCGACCGAGTTGTCGACGACCTCCCAGATGAGGTGATGGAGACCCGCCAAACCGGTGGATCCGATGTACATTCCCGGCCGTTTTCTGACGGGATCGAGACCTTCCAAAACCTGGATGTCTTTGGCGCCGTAGTCGGCTGTTGGCTTGTTCGTGTCGGACGACACCCGCACCTCAATCTATCGGCAGGAACAGCATGGCTGACCTGCGGTTTTATTGGCGACCAACGAGCCGGCTCCCTGCGCCTCAGCCGCTGTCGCGATCGCTCTTCATCCTATCGGACGGGTGTTACAGAAAGGCGGAATTCAGCGCCGTTTGACACGGACTTCGACGGTCTCGATCACCGCGCCGGCGACGTCCAGCAAACGCTGTTTCAAGGTCGTCTCCAAGAACCGCAGTTGCGTCGCCCACGCCGGGTCGTCGACCTCGACGACGAGCTTGGTTCCGTCGAGTTTGATCGGCGTCACGTGCTCGGCGACGGCATCGCCCACGGCCTCCGACCAACGCCCGAACACACCGCCCATCTGCGCGGCCGACTGCGACGACGGTTGCGCCAACGACGCCTCCGGATGCAACGAGCGCACGACCGAGTCGAGACTCTCACCGATCGGAACGGGATCGCGGCTCACGACATCACCATGCCGGCTTCGATTCGCAATACCGCGTCGGGGTGCGCCGCTTCGGGCAGCGCTCCCGCTGTCGTCAACACGACCTGGCCGGCCGGCAGGTGACGAAGCAGTGCCTCGCATCGATGCGGATCCAACTCACTGAGCACGTCGTCGAGCACGAGCACAGGCGCGCTGCCGACCTTGTCGGTCACCAAGCGATGCGCACCGAGGCGCAACGCCAACGCAAGCGTGCGCTGCTCGCCCTGCGACGCGTGGGTGCGCGCCGGCATGCCGGCCACGAGCAGATCGAGATCGTCGCGATGCGGCCCGACGGTCGACACACCGCGGCGGACGTCGTCCACCCGTGATTGGGCCAACGCCGCGGCAAGGCCGCGCTGGCGCCACGCCGGTTCGTAACGCAGTTCGATGCTCGTCGGGCGGTTGGCGAGCTGCTCGTACGCCTCGACGACCAGCGGGCTCAGCCGGGCGACGAGCACGGCCCTCGCCAGGCCGAACTGGTCGCCGATGTCGGCCATCTTCGAATCCCACACGTCGAGGGTCAGCGCGGCTTCGTCGTCGAGACGTTCACCGATCTGCTTCAGCAACGTGTTGCGCTGCTTGACGATGCGGTCGAGCTCCAACCGCAGCGCGTCGTACTTCAAGGCCATCGACACCAAGGCGTCGTCGAGGAATCGCCGACGCTCCCCCGGCCCCTCCTTCACGATCGTCAGATCGTCTGGTGAGAAGACCGTGACCCGCATGACGCCGAGCAGATCGCGCGACCGTCCGAGCTTCTGCCGATTGACCATCGCCCGATTGCGACCGCTACGTGCCAGCTCCAACTCGACCAGCACCTCGCGACCGTCGTCGTGAAGCACTGTCGCACGAACGATCGCAGCCTCGGCGCCGACGCGGATGAGCGCATCGAGTGGTGCACCGCGGAAGCTGTCGAGCGTGGCGAGATACGCCATCGCTTCGGCGAGATTGGTCTTTCCCTGACCATTGCGGCCGACGACCGCAGTGGTGCCCGGTTCGAAATCGAACGACGCGTGCGCGTAATTACGAAAGTCGACGAGCTCCAGTCGAGAGACGATCATGTACCCGCAGGCGGCGAGGGAAGCGCCAGCGACGAGCCGCACGGAGGGAGCGGCGAAAGCGAGCGAAGCGAGCGGACGCCAGTCCCGACCATTGATTACGGAACCCTGACGGGCATCAACAAGTACAGGTAGTCGTCGCTGCCGACGCCGCGAACGACCGCGGGCTTCAACGAATCGAGCGTCGACAACGTGATCTCGTCGGCCGTGCACGCCTCGACACCGGAGGCGAGGTATTCCGGGTTGAACGCGACGGTGAGGTCGGCACCCTCGTAGCCGGCGTCGAGCTCTTCCGACGCGTTGCCGACGTCTTGCGTGATTGCGGTGAGCCGCAGCGTGTCGCCACCCATCTGCAAGCGCACGGGAGTTGCATCCTTGGCGAGGATCTTGACGCGACGGATGGCCTCGAGCAGCGGCTCGCGAGCGACGGTCAACGTGTTGGGATGGCTGGCCGGGATCAGCTGGCGATAGTTGGGGAACTCGCCTTCGATCAACCGCGTCGACAACCTCGTGCCGCCGACTTCGAACGTTGCGTCACGATCGCCGAGGCGCATCGTCAACTCGTCGCCGCCACCGACCAACCGTTGCAACTCGTTGAGCGCCCGCCCGGGAACGAGCACCTTCTGATCGGCACCGAGTACTTCGTGATCGGCGAGGTCGCGGACCGCGAGCCGATACGAATCGGTGGCGACCATGCGCAGGCCGCCGTTCTCGGCGGTCAACAACACTCCCGTGAGGATGGGCCTGGCTTCGTCGGTGCTGGCGGCCCGAACAACCTGACGCAACGCCTCACCCACCGCGGCAGACGGCAAGGTGACCGACGACGCCGACGGTGTGGCCAACTTCGGATAGTCGTCGAGCGACAGTGGGCGAACACTGAACTGCGAGCGACCGCCGCTGATGTTGACGTCGTCGCCCTCGACGATGACTTCGACCTTGCCGGCGCCCATCGAACGAACGATGTCGGTCGCAAGTCGAGCGGGCAGCACGACGCCCCCATCGCCGTCACCGCCGACGGCCAGCGTCAATTGGATCGTCAGATCGAGGTCCGTGCCGGTGATGCTCAACTGATCGCCGGCGAGTTCGAGGCGCAACCCCGACAACACGGGGAGTGCCCCGGTGCGGCCGGTGGCAGCACGCCCTGCAGTGGAGAGCGCTTCGGCGAGAGCTTCGCGTTCGCAACGGAACTTCACAGGGTGGCCTTTCTCACAATGAGGTGATGTATAGAACTGATAAAGGTAATAAGGGCTGTGGACTGTGCATAAGTGCCCGATCGGCCAGCGTAGAGGCGGATACCGCGTCCCCATCGGTATCCCCGGCCGTGCACAGGCTGCAAATCACAGGTTTGTGGTTCGGTGGACAGTGATGGCGTTGTCCACGATGCGCCGGCCGTCGTCCACATGACGCACACAGGTCAGGCCTTCTTCAGCCGAGTGACGAGATCGGTGACTTGGTCGTAGATCTGCTTGCGCTCCTTCATCAGTCGTTGGATCTTGTCGACGGCATGGATGACGGTGGTGTGGTCGCGGCCGCCGAACAATCGGGCGATTGCCGGGTAGCTGAGATCGGTGAGTTCGCGGAAGACATACATCGCCATCTGCCGGGCAGTGACGAGAGGGCGTTGACGACTCTTGCCGCGCAAGGCCTCGACGCTGTGGCCGAGGATGACCGCCATCTCGCTGAGCAACTCTTCGTCGGTGCGTGGCTTGACGTAGGTGTCGCTCATCAAGTCACTGAGGAGCTGTTCGGCGAGATGCGTGCTGATGGGCACATGGTTGAGGCTGGCGTACGCGGTGACTCGGATGAGCGCACCCTCGAGTTCACGGATGTTGGTCGTGATGCGCGAGGCGATGAGCTCGAGCGTCTCGGGTGGAACCGGACTGTGATCTCGTTCTGCCTTGTTGCGCAAGATGGCGAGACGGGTCTCGAGATCGGGCGGTTGGATGTCGGTGATGAGCCCCCACTTGAATCGCCCGCGCAGACGTTCCTCCAGCGTGGGGATGGCGTCGGGCATGCGATCGCTGGAGATCACGATCTGCTTGTTGGCGCCGTGCAGCGAGTTGAACGTGTGGAAGAACTCCTCCTGCAGACCCTCTTTGCCCTCCATGAACTGGATGTCGTCGATGAGCAACACGTCGATGTCGCGATAGCGCCGCTTGAAGTTGGCGATGGTGTTGGTGCGGATCCCGTCGACGTATTCGTTGAGGAACGTCTCGGTGCTGACGTAGCGCACGATGTCGTGTTGGTAGTGGCTGTGCACGTAGTGCCCGATGGCGTGCAGGAGGTGGGTCTTGCCGAGACCCGCCGACCCGTAGATGAACAACGGGTTGTACGAGCGGCCGGGTGTCTCGGCGACGCGCAACGCCGCGGCAAGCGCGAACTGATTCGACGCGCCTTTCACGAACGCCTCGAACGTGTAGCGCGGGTTCATCCCGCCGCTCGTCGCCGGGATCACCGATCCGCTGTGGCCACTGCTGCCGGTCTGCTCGGCGGGATCCGGGATCTGCTCGATGTACTCCGGCTCGATGCTGTCGGCGACTTGCACCTCGACGACGAACTGGCGGTTCGATGCGCCGATCTCCTCGAGCGCGTCGCGCACGAGGGGCAGGTATCGGGACAGGATCCGGTCACGTGTGTGACCGTTGGGCGCGCCGACGCGCAGCATCGACGGATCGCTGTCGAGCGAGGTCACATCTTGGAAGGTCGAGAACCAGACGGCTTCGGAAACCTGAGCACGTAGGAGTTGGGCAACGGCTGTCCACAACTGCTCATGCTCGCTCACCTGCACCTCTGTTGACCTCCACAATCGTTGTCCACACAATTGTCCACAAGATGTGGACAATTCAAATCTGCGGAAGATCGGCACGCTAGCAGGCGCTGCCGGGCCGTCCGAACGGTACCTTCTGAGCAGGCAAAGGTCGTCACGGGGCCGAAGAACGGCTCTCGGTTGCTATGCGACCGTTCCCCGCCGTAGCCTTGTCGTTTGGCCGGGGTAGCCGAGAGGTTGCGGCGTTCCCTTCCAGATTCTCACTTGCCATCGAAAGCGCTGCCCACCCTGTGTGCGTGGCCGAGGAGGGTTGCGTGAAGCGCACCTACCAACCGAACAATCGTCGCCGCGCCAAGAAGCACGGCTTCCGCCATCGGATGAGCACCCGTGCCGGCCGTGCCGTGTTGAGGGCTCGCCGCGCCAAGGGTCGGCACAGCCTGTCGGCTTGATCTGGCGCATCCGGGAACGCAGCGCGTTCACGCGCTTGGCCCACGAGGGCAAGCGGACCCGGGCCGGAGTCCTGTGGTGTACGTACGTTCCCGATCCCGATGCCATGCCACCGAGGGTGGCGTATGCGCTCGGTCGCGCCATCGGACCGGCCGTCGTTCGCAACCGCTTGCGGCGACAACTCCAGGCACTGTTGGCCGCCTCGTCGTTGCCGGCGGGGCTGTATCTGATCGGCGCCCAGCCCGCCGCCGCACGACGCTCGTTCGTCGAACTGGAGTTCGATCTGCGGCAGCTCGTGGCCTCCGTCGGCGGCTGATTGCCCTGGTCATGACCTACCAGCGGGCGTTCGAGGGCCGACCCTCCCCTTGCCGGTTCACCCCGTCGTGCTCGTCCTATGCCGTCGAGGCGCTCGCCGTCCACGGCACGGCGCGTGGGCTGTGGTTGACGGCCCGCCGCCTTGTTCGCTGCCGACCGTTCGGCCCATCCGGATACGACCCCGTGCCTGAAGGAAAGAAGATGACTTCATGATCGCCGGCCTCTTCGAGCCACCCGCAGCACTGCTGGCCTGGTTCTACAGCTTCACGCACAACTACATCATCGCCATCTCGATGATCGCCATGGTCGTGATGATCATCACTGCCCCGCTCGTGCTGAAGAGCACCAAGGGCATGCTCGAGATGCAGAAGCTGCAACCCGAGATGCGCAAGCTGCAGCAGGAGCACCGCGGCGATCGACAGAAGCTCAACGAAGAGATGATGAAGCTGTATCAGCAGCACAAGGTCAACCCGATGGCCTCGTGCTTCCCGCTGCTGTTGCAGATGCCGGTGTTCATCATCATGTACCGGGTGCTGCACGGCCTCACCGCGCACAAGGTCGGTGCAGAGGGCTACCCGGGCTTCACGCCCCAGTACGTGTCGCACAGCACCAAGCTGTATCAGTCGTTGGTCGGCCAGCACGAGATGATCGCCTGGGGACTCGACCTCTCCAAGCGGCCGTCGCAGATGATCGCCGAGTCGTTCGTCAAGGGCCTCCCGTACGCCCTCCTCGTCGTGTCGCTCGGCGTGCTGTACTTCGTCCAGCAGAAGATGGTGGCGGCTCGCGCCCAGGTGGCGCCGAACATGTCCGAGACGCAGGCCAAGATGATGCAGTACCTGCCGGTCGTATTCGCCTTCTTCCTGGTCTTCTACCTCACCGGCCTGGTGATCTACTACATGGCGCAGGCCATCTTCCGAATCGGCTTGCAGTACTACATCACCCATCGCTTCTACAAAGGTGAGCACTCCCTCGGTCGCCAGGCCCAGGCAGCCGGCGAACGGGCCCGCGAGATCGCCAAGAAAGACGGCGGCGGTGGTGGACTGTTCGCCAACGCCAAGCGGCAGATCGCCGATGCCAAGCAACCGGTCAAGCAAGGCGCCGGCGGCAAGCCCGGGACGAACGGCAAGCCCCCGACGGTCAGCAAGCGAGTCACTCCCCCGAAGAACCGTCCGACCTCGTCCACGCGCAACATACGGCCGGCGTCGACCGGCAAGGCGGCGCGCCCCAACGACTCTCGCCCGAAGAAGAAGTAGGAACCACGAACCATGGAATGGGTCGAATTCACCGCACGCACGCTCGAGGAGGCCAAGGATCTGGCGCTCGATCGCCTGGGTGTTGCCGCCGACGACGCCGAATTCGAGGTTTTGTCGGAGCCGAAGCCCGGATTGTTCGGCCGGTTGCGTGGCGAGGCCCGCGTTCGGGCTCGCGTTCGCCCGGCGCAGGCCCGGCAAAAGGTCGACCGCCGCGAGCGCCGGCCGCGCAAGACCGACAGCGGTGACGGAGCGGCCAAGACGCCCAAGCCGAAGACTTCGACGGCCAAGGCGCCCGCCAAAGCTCGCCAGGCGACACCCGCCGCGGCCGCTGCGTCGCCGAGCACTACCAAGTCAACGCCAGAACCGACGCCAAAACCGGCGGCAAAACCGACGAGGGAGCACACCGAAGTGAACGCACGACAAGTCGGCGACGAAGCCCGCAAGTTCATCGATGAGCTGGTTGCTGCCTTCTCGTTCACCGGTACGACCGAACTCATCGAGGACGGAGACGACCTCGAGATCCGCGTGCACGGCGAGAACCTCGGGTTGCTCGTCGGTCCACGTGGCACCACATTGCAGGCCGTCCAGGATCTCGCCCGCGTCGCCTCACAGCGCCGCCTCGGCGATCACGACACCCGACTGCGCGTCGACATCGGTGGGTACCGCCAACGCCGCAAGGAAGCACTCGACCGGTTCGCCGTGCAGATGGCCGAAGAGGTCAAGCAGTCGGGCGTGGCCCGCGTGCTCGAGCCGATGTCGTCCGCCGACCGCAAGATCGTGCACGACGCGCTGAGCGAAGTCGAAGGGATCACGACCCGTTCCGAGGGCGACGATCCGTACCGGCGTGTGGTCATCACGCCGGACAATGGCTGACGACGCACCTCTGCTCGCCGCGCTCGCGGTGATCCAAGCCCGTGGCGCGATCGGTGAGCGAGCGCTCGTCGATGCCGTCGCTCATGCCGATCGGTTCGTTGCACTGATTCCTCCCGATGCCCGCACCCTTGTCGATCTCGGGTCGGGGGGCGGGCTACCCGCGCTGGTCATCGCCTGGCGCCGGCCCGATCTGGCGGTGACCATGGTCGAGCGCAGGAGCACTCGAGCAGATCTTCTGCGACGGGCCGTCACCTCGCTGGCGCTCGACGGTCGGGCGTCGGTCGTGGCAACCGACGTTGCGGCTGTCTGTCGAGAGCGGCCGCACAGCTTCGACGTCGCCACGGCACGGAGCTTCGCCGAGCCTGCGGTCACGGCCAAGGTCGTCGATGCCCTGCTCGATGCCCACGGAATCGGCCTCGTCAGCGAGCCCCCCGAGGACCGCACGGCGATCTGGTCGCGAGCTCTGGCTGACGGCGCGAACCTGGTCGACGGTGGCCTGGAGCAGGGGATTCGCCGGCTGCTCCGCCCAGCCGTGGCGCACTGACCTCTCCCTCAGGTTCCACGTGAAACATTTTCTCGACGGGAGTATCCCGCAGTCACGGCCCAAGTTTGGATACGATACGGCCGCTTCGATGACCTGCTGTCGACTCGATGTAGACCCGCGTGAACAGGAGTTATTCCTCGATGACCGCAACTGAATCCGCTGTAACCGAAGCCGGCGAGGGCCGCCCGTTGCCCCGGGTGATCGCCGTCGCCAATCAGAAAGGCGGCGTGGGTAAGACCACGACCACGATCAACCTCGGGGCCTGCCTCGCCGAGCTCGGCTTCCGAACGTTGATCGTCGACCTCGATCCGCAGGGCAACGCGTCGACCGGTCTCGGGATCGAGAACCGTGGGATCGAGACCTCGATGTACCACGTGATCATGCACGAGGTTCCGCTCGAGAACTGCATCGAACCGTCGTCGGTGAAGAACCTGTTCGTCGCTCCGGCAAGCCTCGATCTGGCCGGCGCCGAGATCGAACTGGTGCCGGCCTTCAGCCGTGAGAACCGCTTGCGCCGAGCCGTGCATGCCGTCCTCGACGATTACGACTACGTGTTGATCGACTGCCCTCCGTCCCTCGGACTGCTCACCGTCAACGGTCTCAATGCCGCCGCCGAAGTGTTGGTTCCGATCCAGTGCGAGTACTACGCATTGGAGGGGCTCGGGCAGTTGCTCCGCAACGTCGATCTCGTTCGCCGCAACTTGAACCCGACGCTCGAGGTGTCGACGATCGTGTGCGTCATGTACGACGCCCGCACCAAGTTGGCCGACCAGGTCGTCAAAGAGGTCCGTGAGCATTTCGGCGACAAGGTGTTGCGAACGGTCGTGCCGCGTACAGTGCGATTGTCCGAGGCACCATCGTTCGGACAACCGATCATCACATTCGACTCGACGTCACGCGGTGCCGCGGCGTACCGCAGTGTTGCAAAGGAGGTCAGTCATGGCTCGACTCGGCGGTCTGGGTAAGGGCCTCGGCGCCCTGATCCCGTCGGAGGCCGGCTCGATCGAAGGCGATTCACCGCGCCTGGTGGACCTGCCCATCGACAGTGTCATCCCCAACCAGCATCAGCCGCGCGTGCACTTCGACGAGGAATCGCTCGCCGAATTGGCCGCGTCGATCCGTGAGATCGGGGTGCTGCAGCCGGTCCTTGTTCGACCGATCGGCGACAGCGCCTACGAACTGGTGGCGGGGGAGCGCCGTTGGCGAGCAGCACGCCGGGCGGGCTTAGCGGTGATCCCGGCAATCGTTCGCAACACCGACGACCTCGGGCTGGTGGAGCGGGCGTTGGTGGAGAACCTCCACCGTCAGGATCTCACGCCCCTCGAGGAGGCTGCCGCGTATCAGCAACTCATCGAGGATTTCGGGCTGACCCACGAACAGGTTGCCAATCGCGTCGGCAAGAGCCGCTCGGCGGTCACCAACACGCTCCGGCTGATGTCGTTGCCGGCAGCCATTCAACATCTGCTCGCCGACGGGCGGCTCAGCGCCGGCCATGCCCGGGCGCTGCTCGGCACTCCGGATCGCGCCCTGCAAGAGGAGTTGGCCCGCCAGGCGGCGGCCGAACACTGGTCGGTGAGAATGCTCGAGGAGGTAGTGCGAGATCGGGGAGAGACACCCTCGACCGTCACTCGCCTACCCGTACGTGTCCCCGACGGCGCCGGGCTGACGCCTGCCACCAGACTTCGGGCACCCGGCTTGCTCGAGCTCGAGGAGTTGCTCGCCGAGCATCTGCAGACCCGCGTCGGGGTGACGATGGGTGCCAAGCGCGGGCGCGTGGTGATCGAGTTCGCCGACCTGGAGGATCTGGAGCGGATTTATCACGTGATGACGAGCCCGCCGGACTCGATCGCGTAGCAATCCCCCTGCACCACGGAGAGTGATATTAATCACGCAGTGCGTCGACTTCATTACCGAAGTGTCAAGTTGAGCGTTGCACACACCTGGTGGAAAAGGTTGTGGATAAACGTTCAGGTAGATCGTGAGACCCACTGCTCCAGCGCCTCGATGATGGCGACGGCAATGGCTGGACCTGCATCGATAGCCTCCCGGACGGGCCCGACCACACATTGGACGGCCGGCATCCGGGTCTCGCGCAACATCGGAAGGCGCATTCCGCGAACGTCAGGCTCTAGTTCACCGATACAGGCGAACTTCTCGGCGATCAGCTCGGCCAGCGCCCTCCCACCGGCCGATTCGAACGACGGCACTCGGTAGAACTGGATCAGCGCGGCCGGATCTGTCTGGGTCTCGAAGCCGAGGTAGACGTCGGCGGCAAAGTGGTTGGCCGCCGTGGCCTGGGCCACCGCGTCGGGTTCGTCGAGCGACATCACCGTCGCTCCGCGCAGACGTAGTTCACGGGACAACGTCCTGGTCAGGGCGCTGAGCCCGCCGTACTGCCCGATCACGATCCGGCACTGGGCAACGGACCCGAGGCCGGCACGCAGCCGCTCGCGCTCCCGGACCGCGGCAATGCCCGGCCCCGCGCCCGTCTGGGAGCTCATGATGGTCAGCGTTCGGACCGTGTCGGGGCCGCACACCCCGTCAGCAGGGGTGCCGCAGTTCGATTGGAACTCTTCCAGCGCCCGTGCCGTGCTCGGCCCGAGGATCCCGTCGACTCGTCCGCAATCGAAGCCGATCCTGCCGAGCCGCGACTGCAACTCGGCCACGTCGTCGCCGCGCAGGTTCGGAGAGGTGAGGAACAGCAGCCGGTCGCCCAGCTTCCAACTGGCCTCGACGAGCGCGGTCCAGGTCTGCTCGTCGCAGACGCCGTCGCAGCGCAAGCCGCGGCCGTTCTGGAAGGCCCGCACCGCCTCTTCCGTGGCAGCACAAAAATACGCCGCCTCGGCGCCGGCGGCGGGTGGAAACCCGGCGGCACCGAGGCGGCGCTGCAGATCGCGTATTGCCTCGCCGCGCTGACCGGGTGTCAGCGGGAAGTAGGCAGAAATTCGTTGAGCTCCTGCAACAGCTGACCCTTGCCCTTGGCTCCGACCAGACGCTTGCGAACCTCGCCACCGTCGAAGATCAAGAGGGTGGGGATGCTCATGACGTTGTACCTCATGGCGATCTCGGGGTTCTCGTCGACGTTGAGCTTGGCGATCGTCAGGTGGTCGCCCTGTTCGGCGGCGATCTCACCCAGAACGGGGGCGATCATCTTGCAGGGGCCACACCATTCGGCCCAGAAGTCGACGATCACCGGCTTGTCGGCCGCTGCCACGGACTCATCGAACGTGGAAGTGGTGAGGGTGACGATGCCAGCGGTCATGGAGGGTCCTTTCGATTGAAACCAGGATGCTATCGGTAGTCAACGACGGCGTCGTGAGATGCATTCCCGGCCGGCGGTGACCGTCGACACGGTCACACGAGGCCGTCGATCAGTGCTGCGATTCGAGCCAGCGCTCGCAGTCGATCGCAGCCATGCAGCCCGAGCCGGCAGCCGTGACGGCCTGCCGATAGGTGTGATCCTGGACGTCGCCGCAAGCGAACACGCCGGGGATGTTGGTGTACGACGAACCGGGTTGCGTGACGAGGTAACCGTTGTCCTCCATGTCGAGCACACCCTTGAAGAGATCGGTGTTCGGCCGGTGGCCGATGGCGACGAACAGCCCGGTGACGGGCAACGTCGTCACTTCGTCGGTCAGCACGTTGCGGACAACGGCGCCCTCCAACTTGGTGTCGCCGACGAGGTCTTCGACGACTGTGTTCCACATGAACTCGATCTTCGGATTGTTGAGCGCACGCTCCTGCATGATCTTCGAGGCTCGCAAGGAGTCGCGGCGGTGGATCAAGATGACCTTGTCGGCGAACTTGGTGAGGAACGTGGCCTCTTCGACAGCGCTGTCGCCACCACCGACCACTGCGATCTCGTGGCCGCGGAAGAAGAAGCCGTCACACGTCGCGCACGTCGACAGGCCGTACCCGAGAAGTCGCGATTCGCATTCGAGGCCGAGCATGAGGCTCTGCGCGCCGGTCGACACGATCACAGCGTCGGCGGTGTACTGGGTGTTGCGCACGTTGACCTTGAACGGCCGCTCGCTGAAGTCGACCGCGGTGACCTTCTCGGTGAGGAACTCGGCACCGAAACGAATGGACTGTTCGCGGAACTTCTGCATCAGCTCCGGGCCCATGATCCCGTCGGGGAATCCGGGGAAGTTCTCGACGTCGGTGGTCAACATCAGTTGGCCGCCGGGCTGGTCCGAAGTGCTCGACGGTTCGCCCTCGATGACCAGCGGATGCAGGTTGGCGCGGGCTGCGTAGATGGCAGCGGTGAGACCGGCAGGCCCCGAGCCGATGATGATGACGTGGTGGTGGCTCATTGCTGATCGTCGTTCACATAGCGGCGACTCATCAGTATCGATCCGACGATGATGAGGACGGCGGCGATGAACATGTACGACATCCAGACCGCCGTGCCGTGATCGGTGGCCGTGGCGATGAGACGTTGCAGCGACTTGGTGATGATGATCACCACGAGCGTGATTGCGACGGGTGCGACGACGAGGATGACGAGTCCGAACACCACCGCGCGAACGACGGTGACGGCACGTTCGGTGACAGCCTTGCGCACCTTGCCGAGGTAGAGATCGATGGTGTCGGCGAGGTCCGAAGCCCAGTTGGGATCGGTCAATGGATTACCAGGCATGACTCCAGCCTACTGCCCGCCGACGCGCGCCCCGATGGGCCGCGCGTCACGGCACGGTGTCGAGCTCTGCGCAATCCGCAACGGCGATCGCCACGATGGTTCCACTCGCGTTGACGCGGACGACGACGGCCGGAGTGCCTCGGTACAGGACGCGACCGAGCTCGGTCTGTTCGGGCGTGACGCACGATGACTGGAAGGTGGTGTCGTCGAGGGCGGGCGTTGCGGCGGCGGTTCCTGTTGCGGCTGCCGTCGTCGCCGC
>Ga0207648_10003358_pt1 | contig 16821 bp, 12 predicted proteins | sample KBSMisM32_FD_184310 | JGI IMG/M metagenome (GOLD analysis project Ga0207648, IMG submission 184310) | Miscanthus rhizosphere microbial communities from Kellogg Biological Station, Michigan, USA - KBS Miscanthus M3-2 (SPAdes) (version 2) | ecosystem: Host-associated > Plants > Roots >...
CCTCTTGCGACGCGCCCCGGCGGCTTGCCCTGCACCCCGCCGGGCTTGAGCAGCCAGGCGCACATCATCGGCGTGGTCGTCAGCGACAGCACCAGCGAGATCAGCACAGCGACCGACAAGGTGACCGCGAACTCCTTGAACAGCCGCCCCTGCTGCCCGCCCATGAACAGCAGCGGGATGAACACCGCGACCAGCGACAGGCTGATCGACAGCACCGTGAAGCCGACCTCGCGCGCGCCGAGCAGTGCGGCCTGCATGCGCGTCATGCCGGCCTCGATGTGGCGGCTGGTGTTCTCGAGCACGACGATCGCATCGTCGACGACGAAGCCGGTCGCCACCGTCAGCGCCATCAGGCTCAGGTTGTTCAGGCTGAAGCCGAGCAGGTACATCACGCCGAAGGTGCCGAGCAGCGCCGCGACGGTCGCGACCGCCGGCACGATGGTCGCGCGCGCGCTGCGCAGGAACAGGCTGACCACGAGCACCACCAGCAGCACCGAGACCACCAGCGACAGCTCGACCTCGCGCAGCGAGGCGCGGATCGAATTGGTGCTGTCGTTCGCGACATGCAGCTCGACGTCGGCCGGCAGCTCGGCCTGCAGCTCGGGCAGCAGTGCGCGCACCGCATCGACGGTGGCGATCACGTTGGCCGACGGCTGGCGCGTGATCAGCACGATCACCGCGGGCTCGCCGTTGAACAGGCCGGTGGTGCGGGTGTCCTCGACGCCGTCGACGACCTGCGCGACATCCTGCAGGCGCACGGCGGCACCATTGCGCCAGGCAATCACCATCGGCGCGTAGTCGCTCGCGCGCAGGGCCGGCGTCTGGGTGTAGATCTGCAGGCGCCGGCCCTCGCCCTGCACCGCGCCCTTCGGCCGGTTCGCGTTGCTCGCCTGGATCGCGGCGCGCACGTCCTCGGTGCTGATGCCGTACTGGTTCAGCGCGAACGGCGACAGCTCGATGCGCACCGCCGGCAGCGAGCCGCCGCCGAGCTCGACGTCGCCGACACCATCGACCTGCGCCAGGCGCTGGCTGACGATGTTCGAGACCGCGTCGTAGATCTGGCCCGGCGTCTTGGTCTTCGAGGTCAGCGCCAGGATGATCACCGGCGCCGCGGCCGGGTTCGCCTTGCGGTAGGTCGGGTTGCTGCGCAGGGTCGCGGGCAGGTCGACCCGACTCGCGTTGATCGCGGCCTGCACCTCGCGCGCCGCGCCGTCGATGTTGCGCGACAAATCGAACTGCAGGATCACGCGGGTCGAGCCGACCGAACTGGTCGAGGTGATCTCGTTGACGCCGGCGATCGTGCCGAGATGCCGCTCCAGCGGCGTCGCGACGCTGGTGGCCATCGTCTCGGGGCTCGCGCCGGGAATGGTCGCGCTGACGAAGATCACCGGGAAGTCGACCTGCGGCAGCGGCGAGACCGGCAGCACGAAGAAACCCGCGATGCCGGCGAGCGCGACGCCGATCGTCAGCAGCACGGTGCCGATCGGCCGCCGCACGAACGGCCGCGACAGGTTCATGACGACCCCTCGGCCGACGCGTACGTCGGCCGATCCCCCGAGGGGATCCGGGCCGGCTTGGCTGGGCCACGCAGGGGCCCCTGCGTGGCCCTGGCCCGGCGCTCGGCGTGGGTCACGCGGCGGCCTCCTCGGCGTCGTCCAAGCGCTTCGTCGTGCCGCCGCCGAGCCGGTCGAAGCCGAGGTAGATCACCGGCGTCGTGAACAAGGTCAGCAGCTGGCTGACGATCAGCCCGCCGAAGATCGCCAGGCCGAGCGGGCGGCGCAGCTCGGCGCCGTCGCCCCAGCTCAGCATCAGCGGCAGTGCCGCGAACAGCGCCGCCAGGGTCGTCATCAGGATCGGCCGCAGCCGCAGCAGCGCGGCCTGGTGGATCGCCTCGCGCGGGCTCTTGCCTTCGCTGCGCTCGGCGTCGATCGCGAAGTCGATCATCATGATCGCGTTCTTCTTGACGATGCCGATCAGCAGGATGATGCCGATGATGCCGATCACGCCGAGCTCATGGCCGGCGATCATCAGCGCGAGCAGCGCGCCGACACCGGCCGAGGGCAAGGTCGACAGGATCGTCAGCGGGTGCACATAGCTCTCGTACAGCACGCCGAGCACGATGTAGACGCACACCACCGCGGCCAGGATCAGCCAGAGCTGGTTCGACAGCGAGCGCTCGTACGCGCCCGAGGCGCCGAGGAAGCTCATCGTGATCGTGCCGGGCAGGGCGATGTCTTTCGCGGCCTGGCGGATCGCGTCGACCGCGGTGCCGAGCGCGACGCCGTCGGCGGTGTCGAAGTTCAGCGTGCTCGCCGGGTACTGCGCCACATGCGTGATCTGCAGCGGCGCCTGGCGTTCGCTGATCGTGGCGAACGCTGCCAGCGGCGTCGGCGCGCCGCCGCTCGTGATCAGGTTCAGCCGGCCCAGGTCGGCGGCATTGCCGACCAGCCCCGGACGCGCCTCGAGGATCACGCGGTACTGGTTGGTCTCGGTGAAGATCGTCGAGACGATGCGCTGGCCGAAGGCGCTGTACAGCGCGTCGTCGATCGCGCTTGCGGTCACGCCCAGCCGCGATGCGGTGTCGCGGTTGACATCGATGTACGCCGACAGGCCCTGCGCGCCGGCATCGCTGCTGACGCTGCGCAGCTGCGGCATCGATTGCAGCCGCTCGATCAGCCGGTTCATCCAGAGCGTGATCGTCGCGCTGTCGACGCCTTCGAGCGAGACCCGGTACGGCGTCGGGCCGGTCTCGGCGTCGATCGTCAGGTCTTGCGTCGGCTGCAAGGTCAGGCTCGCGCCGGCGACCTCGGTCGCGACGCGCTCGCGCAGCCGCCGCATCGTCGCCTGCTGGTCGCCGTGGCCGCGCTTCAGGTTGATCAGCAGGCTGCCGGAATGCAGCATCGTGTTGTTCGCGCCGTCGACGCCGGCGTAGGCGCTGAGGTTCGCGACATCGGGGTCGGCCAGGATCGTGCGCGCGGCCTGCTGCTGCAGCTGCGCCATGCGCTCGTACGAGACGTCCTGCGCGGCCTGGATGCGGCCCTGCAGCTGGCCGGTGTCCTGGGTCGGGAACAGGCCCTTCGGGATCAGCAGGTAGAGCAGGACCGTCAGCGCCAAGGTCGCGAGAGCGACCGCCAGTGTCAATGGCTGGTGGTCGAGAACCCATACCAGCGCGCGGTCGTAGCGCTGCACCAGGCCGGCATACAGACGCTGCACGCGCGCGGCCGCGGCATGTGCCGGCTTGTCCGGGTCGTCGCTGTGCCGGCCGAGCCAGCGCGCCGACATCATCGGCACCAGGGTCAGCGAGACCACGGCCGAGATCAGGATCGTGATGCCCAAGGTCACCGCGAACTCGCGGAACAGCCGCCCGACCACGTCGCTCATGAACAGCAGCGGGATCAGCACCGCGATCAGCGAGACCGTCAGCGAGATGATCGTGAAGCCGATCTGCGCCGCGCCCTCGATCGCGGCCTGCATCACGAGGCGCCGGCTCGGCGGGGCGCCTCCATCGGCACCGGCCTGCGCCGATGCGGCGCGCGCGAGCTCGAGGTGGCGCGAGATGTTCTCGATCATCACGATCGCGTCGTCGACGACGAAGCCGGTGGCGATCGTCAGCGCCATCAGGCTCAGGTTGTTCAGGCTGTAGCCGAGCAGGTACATGACGCCGAAGGTGCCGATCAGCGAGATCGGCACCGCGATGCTCGCGATCACGGTCGCGCGCAAGGAGCCGAGGAACGCGAAGATCACCAGCACCACCAGCACGACCGCGAGCATCAGCTCCATCTCGACGTGCTCGACGGAGGCGCGGATGCCGCTGGTGCGGTCGCTCAGCACCTCGATCTTCAGCGACGCCGGCATGCCCGCCTGCAGCTCCGGCAGACGGGCCTTGATGGCGTCGACGGTCGCGATCACGTTCGCACCGGGCTGGCGCTGCACGTTCATCACGATCGCCGGCGTCAGCGTCGCGCCGGGGCCGGGCCGCCCCGAGGCGCCGGGCACGTCCTCGGGCGCAGGCGAGCGCAGCGCGACTGGCGCCGCCGCCGTTCCGGCCCAGGCGCCGAGCTGGTCGTTCTCGGCGCTGTTGACGACGCGCGCGACATCGACCATGCGGATCGGCGCGCCGTTCTTGTACGCGACGATCAGCTTCTTGTAGTCGTCGACCGTCAGCAGCTGGTCGTTCGCATTGATCGTGTAGGCGCGCTTCGGGCCGTCGAAGTTGCCTTTCGCGGCATTCGAGTTGGCCGCGCTGATCGCGCTGCGCAGCGTGTCCAGTCCGATGCCGTACGACGCGAGCGACTGGGTGTCGGCCTGGATCCGCACCGCGGGGCGCTGCCCGCCGCTGAGCGACACCAGCCCGACGCCGCTGACCTGACTTATCTTCTGCGCCAGCCGCGTGTTGACGAGGTTCTGCACCTCGGTCAGCGGCAGCGTGTCGGAGGTGATCGCCAAGGTCAGCACCGGCGCATCGGCCGGATTGACCTTCGCGTAGACCGGCGGCGCCGGCAGATCGGCCGGCAGCAGCGAGCCGCCGGCATTGATCGCGGCCTGGACCTCCTGCTCGGCGACATCGAGCGCGATGCCGAGCGAGAACTGCAGGGTGATGATCGAGACGCCGGCCGCGCTGGTCGACGCCATCCGGTCCAGGCCCGCCATCTGGCCGAACTGGCGCTCCAGCGGCGCCGTCACGGTGTTGCTCATCACCTCGGGGCTGCCGCCGGGGTACAGCGTCTGCACCTGGATCGTCGGGTAGTCGACCTGCGGCAGCGCCGACAGCGGCAGGAACCTGAACCCGACCAGCCCGGCGAGCACGATCGCCAGCATCAGCAGCGCGGTCGCGACCGGGCGCTGGATGAACGGGCGTGACGGGCTCATCAGGCAAGCTCCGTGCTGCGCACTTCGGAATTCGCCTTGGGGTCCACCAATTGAACCCCTGCGTGGCCCTTGGCGGCCCGGCGGCTCATTGCGTCAGCCCTCCAGTCGACGCGTTCATGGTGCCGCGCTGCCGCCTTCGCGGCGCTTCGCCGCCTGCTGCTGCCAGCGCTCGAGCGCCGCGGCATCGCCACGGTCGAGTGCCTCGAGGAAGCGCTTGCGGCGTTCGAGCTGCTGCGGATCGTCCTTCGCGGCATCGAGCAGGCGCTGGCGCTGCTCGGGTGTCGGCAGCGCGACCTGGGCCGCCGGCGTGGCCGGGCCCGACGCCGCGGGCGCCCGCGAGGCGGCGGCGGCGGCGGCAACCGCGACACCCGGCGCCGCGGCGCCCGAACCGGCAGCAGCCGCGGCCGCGCCCGACGCGCCCGCCGCATCGCCCCCGTGCGCCGCGCTCGCGCCGCGATCGCGTCGACCGCGACCGCCCGAGGCCGCGCCCGATGCGGCACCGGCCGGACGATCGACGCTGGTCTGCACCCGGGCCCCGTCCTTCAGCCGGTCGCCGCCTTCGGTGACGACCGGCTCGCCGAGCGCCAGGCCGCGGGTGATCGCGACGTTGTCGACGCCGGCCTCGCCGCGCGTCACGGCACGCAGCGCGACGGTCTTGTCGTCGCCGACGACATAGACGAAGTCCCCGTTCGGCCCGTGGCGCAGCGCCGTCACCGGCACGACGACCGCGCCGGCGATCGTGCGCAGCAGCAGCCGCACATTGACGAACTGGTTCGGGAACAAGCTGGCGTCGGCATTCGCGAAGCGCGCCTTCGCCTTCACGGTGCCGGTCGCGGTGTCGACCTGGTTGTCCAGCGTCGAGAACGTGCCCAGCGCGAGCTGCCGGGTGCGCGCACGGTCCCAGGCACCGACCTGCAGCTGCGCGCCTTCGGCCACGCGCGCCTGGATCTCGGGCACGCGGTCCTGCGGGATCGCGAACGCGACGTCGATCGGCGCGATCTGCGTGATCAGCGCGACGCCGCCAGTGCTGTTCGGCGTGACGTAGTTGCCGGCGTCGACGGTGCGCAGGCCGACCCGGCCCGCGACCGGCGCGACGATGCGGGTGTAGCCCACGTTGAGCCGCGCGCTGCCTTCGTTGGCGCGATCGATCGTCACCGTGCCTTCGAGCTGCTTGACCAGCGCGGCCTGGGTGTCGACATCCTGGCGCGCGATCGAATCCTGCTCGAGCAGGGTGCGGTAGCGCTGCAGGGTCACGCGCGCCGCCTCGAGCTGCGCCTCGTCGCGCAGCCGCGCGCCAGTGGCCTGCGTCAACGCCATCTGGAACGGCTCGGGCGCGATCGTCGCGAGCAGCTCGCCCTTGCGGACCATCTGCCCTTCGGCGAACAGCACCTGCGCGAGCGGCCCCGAGACCTGCGGCTGCACCGTCACATTGGCCACCGGTGTCACGGTGCCGAGCGCCTCGATCACGACCGGAATGTCGGCCTGCCGCGCCAGCGCGACACCGACCGTGCTCGGCGGCGTGCCGCGACCGCTGCCGCCGGGCCCGCCCGGCCCGGGGCCGCCAAAGCCGGCCGCGGGCGCCTTCGGCTGGTGCGTCAGGGTCCAGGCGAGGCCGCCGAGCAGCGCCAGGCAGATCAGCGCAATCACGCTGCCGAGCCAGCGCCGCCGCCGGCGCGGCGGCGCATCGGGCTCGGTGGCGGTCGCGGGTGGCGTGGCAGGTTCAGGGTGATCCATGGTGCATGCAAATGTGGTCCCGGCGCGGGTCGCCTGGAGAGCGGCGCCTGCGCCGGCTGGCGCAACCCTGGTTGTATCGGCGAAACGCCACCGCCGAGGCCGGCCGGTACGCGGGCAAACCCGATGTTGACGTGACTCGGCCGGCTCAACTATTCTTTACCGAATTGGTCAGACCACTTGACCACATCCCAAGCCCGTCATCCCGCCCGTCGACGCCTCCCCGTGCCGATCCAGACCATCGAACCCCGCCGGCTCTACCGCCAGATCGCCGACCAGCTGCGCGGCCTGATCGAGCGCGGCGAGTATGCGGTCGGCACGCGGTTGCCGCCCGAGCGCGACCTGGCGCTGCAGCTCGGCGTCTCGCGGCCGTCGGTGCGCGAGGCGCTGATCGCGCTCGAGGTCGAGGGACTGGTCGAGGTGCGCATGGGCTCGGGCATCTATGTGCGCCCGCACGACCCGAAGCAGCAGCGCCGCGTCAGCGGCGAGGGCCCGCTCGAGACCATCCGCGCGCGCCAGTTGATCGAGTCCGAACTTGCCGCGCACGCCGCGCGCCACATGAAGAAGGCGCAGATCGCCGGGCTGCGCAACGCGCTCGCGCTGATGCAGCAGGAGGTCGATGCCGGCCGGATGCCGACCCGCGGCGACCGCCTGTTCCATGAGCGCATTGCCGAGGCGTGCGAGAACTCGGTGTTGCAGCGCGTCGTCGGCGAGCTGTTCGACGAGCGCCACAACCCGCTGTTCGAGCAGCTCGGCAGCCATTTCGAGACCGTGCGCAGCTGGACCATCGCGATCGCCGAGCACCAGGCCGTGGTCGACGCGATCGCCGCGCACTCGCCCGAGGCCGCGCGCGCCGCGATGGCCACGCACCTCGAGCGCTCGCACGACCGCTTCACCGCCAACTGGCCGGCCGACCGGCCCGCCGCCACCGAACCCGGCGCGACCCCGCCGAAGACCCCGCGCCGCAAGGCCGCCTGAAGGAGAACACTTTGAGCCTGACCTGCAGAATCCACGGCGCGAAAGACCTGCGCCTCGAAGACGACGCGGCCGCCGAGCTCGGCCCGCACGATGTCGAGATGCGCCTGGGCGCCGGCGGCATCTGCGGCTCCGACCTGCACTACTTCCAGCACGGCCGCGTCGGCGCGTTCGTGATGCGCGAGCCGCTGATCCCGGGCCACGAGGTCTCGGGCACGGTCGCGCGCATCGGCGCCGACGTGACACGGGTGAAGGTCGGCGACAAGGTCGCGATCAACCCGTCGCACGCCTGCGGCCACTGCGACTACTGCAACGCCGGGCGCCTGAACCTGTGCCGCAACATGCGCTTTCTCGGCAGCGCGAGCGTCTACCCGCATGTGCAGGGCATGTTCCGCGAACGCTTCGTGATGGGCGAGCGCCAGCTCACGCCGGTCACCGAAGCCATCTCGCTCGGCGAGCTCGCCTGCGCCGAGCCGCTGTCGATCGGGCTGCATGCGGTGCACCGCGCCGGCAACCTGACCGGCAAGACCGTGCTCGTGACCGGCGGCGGCACGATCGGCTGCATGAGCGTGATCGCGGCGCGGCTCAACGGCGCCGCAGAGATCATCGTCTGCGACATCGCCGAGCGGCCGCTCGAGATGGCCAAGCGCGTCGGCGCCGACCGCGGCATCCGCAGCGACCAGGTCGGCGAGGCCGAGCTGGCTGACATCGCAGACGTCTGCATCGAGGCCGCGGGCAGCCCGGCCGCACTCGCGACCTGCCTGAAGGCAGCGCGCCGCGGCGGGCGCATCGTGCAGGTCGGCACCTTGCCGAACGACGGCGTGATGTTCCCGGCCAACAGCATCATGGCGCGCGAGCTCGATTACGTCGGCGCGTTCCGTGCCGCGCACGCGTTCGACTGGGCGGTGCAGTACCTGCGCACGCGCCGGGTCGACGTGCGGCCGCTGCTGAGCGCGCAGATCCCGCTGAGCCGCTCGCTCGAGGCCTTCGAGCTCGCCGCCGACCGCAGCCGCAGCACCAAGGTGCAGGTCGTCTGCGACTGAAGCTGCGGACGGCCCCGCCTGCCGAGCCTTCGCACCAAGAACGACAACCCGGAGACCCCATGCACACGACCCTGAAGACCCCGCTGAAAGCCACCCTCGCCGCGCTCGCGCTGGCGGCCGCGAGCAGCGGCGCGCTGGCGCAGACCAAGCTCAAGTGGGCGCACGTGTACGAGACCTCGGAGCCGTTCCATACCGCGTCGGTGTGGGCCGCGGCCGAGATCGAGAAGCGCAGCGCCGGCCGCTACCACATCGACGTCTACCCGGCCTCGCAGCTCGGCAAGGAGAATGACATCAACCAGGGCCTGACCCTGGGCACGGTCGACCTGATCATCTCCGGCTCGAGCTTCGCCGCGAAGAGCTTCCCGCGCATCGGCGTGACCTATTACCCGTACACCTTCCGCGGCGTCGAGCACCTGTTGGCCTACACCAAGAGCGACATCTACAAGGAGCTGACCAAAGGCTACGAGGACAAGAGCGGCAACCACATCGCCGCGACCACGTACTACGGCGTGCGCCAGACGACGAGCAACAAGCCGATCGCGAAGTGCGCCGACATGAAGGGCCTGAAGATGCGCGTGCCCGACGTGCCGGCCTACCTCGCGATGCCGCGCGCCTGCGGCGCGAACACCGCGCCGATCGCGTTCGCCGAGGTCTACCTCGCGCTGCAGAACGGCACCGTCGAGGCGCAGGAGAATCCGCTGACGACGATCGAGGCGAAGAAGTTCTTCGAGGTGCAGAAGTACATCGTGCTGACCGGTCACATCGTCGACCACCTGAACACGGTGGTCGCCGGCAACCTCTGGAAGAAGCTGTCGGACGCCGACAAGAAGATCTTCACCGACGTGACGCAGGAGGCCGCGGCGAAGGCCTCGGCCGAGGTCGCGGCGCGCGAGAAGGAGCTGGTCGGCATCTTCAAGACCAAGGGCCTGAGCGTGACCGAGGTCGACAAGGCCGACTTCCGTGACACGGTGCTGAAGAACGTCAGCTTCGAGTCCTTCGGCTACCAGAAGGCCGACTGGGACAAGATCCAGGCGATCAAGTGAGCGGGGCGCGCGATGTCTGCGATCGTTGACCGCATCGGCGCGCACCCGCACGCCGAGGTCGCCCCCGAAGAGCTCGTCAAGAGCTTCGCCGAAGCCGATCACCACGAGGTCGACCTCGGCGGGTTCGGGTTCGAGGACTGGGTCTGCTTCGGCTTCTTCTGGCTCATGTCGGGGCTGGTGTTCGTGCAGTTCTTCACCCGCTACGTGATGAACGATTCGTTCGCATGGACCGAGGAGCTCGCGGTGTATTGCCTGATCCCGGTCGTGTTCATCGGCGCGGCGATGTGCGTGCGGCGCAGCCGCCACATCCAGGTCAACATCCTGTACCGCTACCTGCCGGGCCCGGCGGGGCGCGCGCTGTCGGGCGTCGTCGATGTGCTGCGCACGCTGTTCTTCGGCTATGTCGCGTGGCTGGTCGCGCGCTACGCGCTCGCGGTCGACAACGAGCCGATGACGACGATTGCCTGGAACAAGAGCTACGTGTACTGGCTCGCGTTCGCCGGCTTCGCGCTGATGCTGCTGCGCTCGGTGCAACTGAGCTGGGTCAACTGGCGCCAGGGCTACTCGATCCTCGAGCGGCCCGAGGCCTACGAGTGAGGCGCGCGCGATGGCCATCCTGATCTTCGGTTTCCTCGGGCTGATGCTGCTCGGCCTGCCGGTCGCGGTGGCGATGGCGGGTGCGTCGCTGGTCTACATCCTCGCCTCGGGCAGCGTGCCCGACATCGTCGTCGCGCAGCGCATGATCGCCGGCATCGAGTCGTTCCCGCTGCTCGCGGTGCCGTTCTTCATCCTCGCCGGCAACCTGATGAACGTCGCCGGCATCACCGGGCGCATTTACGACTTCGCGGTCGCGCTGGTCGGCTGGATGAAGGGCGGCCTCGGCCAGGTCAACATCATCGGCTCGGTGATCTTCTCGGGCATGAGCGGCACCGCGATCGCCGACGCCGCCGGCCTGGGCTCGATCGAGATCAAGGCGATGCAGGACCACGGCTACTCGACCGAGTTCTCGGTCGGCGTGACCGCCGCGTCCGCGACGCTCGGGCCGATCATCCCGCCGAGCCTGCCGTTCGTGATCTACGGGATGATGGCCAACGTGTCGATCGGCGCGCTGTTCGTCGCCGGCATCGTGCCGGGCCTGTTCATGACGGTGCTGATGATGGCCACGGTGGCGTACTTCGCGCATCGCAACAAGTGGGGCGCCGACACGCCGTTCGCGTGGGCACGCCTGGGCTCGGCCAGCCTCGAGATCATGATCGTGCTGGCGTTCCCGATGGCGATCTGGCTGATGACCAAGGCCGGCGTGTCGGTCAACGTCGCCGCTGTCGGCGCGTTCGCGGTGCTGCTCGTGCTCGACTGGACCTTCAACTTCTCGGCGGTGATGGCGCTGATGGCGCCGGTGATCCTGATCGGCGGCATGACGATGGGCTGGTTCACGCCGACCGAGGCCGCGATGGCGGCGGTGATCTGGGCGCTGTTCCTCGGCCTGGTGCGCTACCGCTCGATGAGCTTCCGGACGCTCGCGAAGGCGACCTTCGACACGATCGAGACCACCGCGTCGGTGCTGTTCATCGTCACCGCTGCGTCAATCTTCGCGTGGCTGCTGACGACCACGCAGGCGGCGCAGCTGCTGGCCGACTGGATCCTGAGCGTGACGCAGAACAAGTGGGTGTTCCTGCTGCTCGCCAACGTGCTGATCCTGTTCGTCGGCTGCTTCATCGACACGATCGCGGCGATCACGATCCTGGTGCCGATCCTGCTGCCGATCGTGCTCAAGCTGGGCATCGACCCGATCCACTTCGGGCTGATCATGACCCTGAACCTGATGGTCGGGCTGCTGCACCCGCCGCTGGGGATGGTGCTGTTCGTGCTCGCACGCATCTCGAAGATGTCGGTCGAGCGCACGACGATGGCGATCATGCCGTGGCTCGCCCCGCTGCTGCTCGCGCTCGCCGCGATCACCTACATCCCGCAGATCACGCTGGCGCTGCCGCATGCGCTGGGGATGCTGAAGTGAACGTACGGAGTTGTGAGGGTGTGGCTGCTCTCGGGCCGATGCAGTCGTTCGGCTGCTGCTCGTATGCAGCGACCGAGCGAGCCAAGGCCACCGGGTGGCCGTGCTGCGCCCGAGCCACCTCCTTTACTTCGCTACGGCAGCCACCCGATGCCCTTGGCCTTGGAACTGTCGTGGCGTGCGAAGGCGAACAGCCAGAGCGGTGCCGGATCAGGACGGTGGGGCGCGCTGCGCAGCGAAGTAAAGGAGGAGGCGTCGTCCGAAGGACGGCGCCGGGGGACATGAGCGGAGCAGAGCGCCAAGCCGGCCTGATCACGCTCTACCCTCCATCGGAATCCGCCAACCACCTCTCCACCTGACCCGGAATCTCACACCATGACCGATCGACTCCAGGGCAAGACAGCCTTCATCACTGCCGCCGGCCAGGGCATCGGCCGCGCCACCGCCGAAGCCTTCGTGCGCGAAGGCGCGCGCGTGATCGCGACCGACATCAACGCCGAGCTGCTTGCCGACCTCGCGAAGGCGACCGGCTGCACGACCCATCGCCTCGACGTCACCGATCCGAACGCGGTGCTCGCCGCGGCCAGGGAGGCGGGCCCGGTCAACATCCTGTTCAACGGCGCCGGCTACGTGCACGCCGGCACGATCCTCGACTGCGACGAGAAGGCCTTCGAGTTCTCGTTCGACCTCAACGTGCGCGCGATGTACCGCATGACGCGGGCGTTCCTGCCAGGCATGCTCGACGCGTTCGAGAAGGACAAGCGCGGCGGCTCGATCATCAACGTCGCGTCGGTGGCCGGCAGCATCAAGGGCGCGCCGAACCGCTTCGTCTACGGCGCGACCAAGGCCGCGGTGATCGGCATGACGAAATCGATCGCGGCCGACTTCATCACGCGCGGCGTGCGCTGCAACGCGATCTGCCCGGGCACGGTCGAGTCGCCGTCGCTGCGCGACCGGATGGCGGCGCTGGCGCAGTCGACCAACCAGAGCATCGAGCAGGCCGAGGCCTGGTTCGTCTCGCGCCAGCCGATGGGGCGCGTCGGCACGACTGCCGAGATTGCCGCGCTCGCGGTGTACCTCGCGTCCGATGAATCCGGCTTCACGACCGGCACCGCGCAGATCATCGATGGCGGATGGTCGAACTAGAGCGCGAAGCGAAGGCGCGGGCGAGCGCTATACCCGCGACCGAGAAACCACCCACAAGGAACACACCATGAAACTGATGCGATACGGCGCCAAGGGCGCAGAGAAGCCGGCCCTCGTCGATGCGAACGGCGTCGTGCGCGACCTGTCGGGCGAGCTCGCGGACATCACCGCGCAGACCTTGACGCCGCGCGGCCTGGGCCGCTTGCGCGAGCTCGACCCGGCCACCTTGCCGGTGGTGCAGAAGCCGGGACGCATCGCGCTGCCCTGGACGGGCTGCGGCAAGTTCATCGCGGTCGGCCTGAACTACGCCGACCACGCCGCCGAATCGAACCTGCCGGTGCCTGCCGAACCGGTGCTGTTCACGAAGACGGTGTCGTGCATGGTCGGCTGCAACGACGCGGTCGTGCTGCCGCAGGGCTCGGTCAAGGGCGACTGGGAGGTCGAGCTCGGCGTCGTGATCGGCACGAAGGCGCGCTATGTCAGCGAGGCGGACGCGCTCAAGTACGTGGCCGGCTACTGCGTCGTCAACGACGTGTCGGAGCGCGAGTACCAGACCGAACGCGGCGGCACCTGGGACAAGGGCAAGGGCTGCGACACCTTCGGCCCGGTCGGCCCGTGGATGGTCACGGCCGACGAGGTGCCCGACCCGCAGGCGCTCGCGATGTGGCTCGACGTGAACGGCACGCGCCGCCAGACCGGCAACACCAAGACGATGATCTTCGGCGTGGCTCATCTCGTGAGCTACATCAGCCGCTTCATGACCTTGCTGCCCGGCGACCTGATCACCACCGGCACGCCGCCGGGCGTGGGCATGGGCGCGAAGCCGGTGCCGACCTACCTGAAGCCGGGCGACGAGATGCGCCTGAGCATCGCCGGCCTGGGCGAGCAGGGCCAGCGCGTTTACGCCTGGGACCCGGCGCTGATCGACGGTTGACGCGAGGAGCCCGCCATGTCCGATCCGCTCGTGATCCGCATCCACCCGGCCGATGACGTCGTCATCGCGCGCCAGCAGCTGGTCGGCGGCACGCAGCTGGCCGAGCTCGGCATCACGGTGATCGGCCTGGTGCCGCCCGGCCACAAGATCGCGGTGCATGCGATCGCGCAGGGCGCGCCGGTGCGGCGCTACAACCAGATCATCGGCACCGCGAAGCAGCCGATCGCGGCGGGCCAGCATGTGCACACGCACAACCTCGAGTTCAGCAGCTTCGCGCGCGACTACGCGCCGACGACCGGCACGCACCCGACGCAATACGTCGATGCGCCGGCGACCTTCATGGGCATCCGGCGCGCCGACGGCCGCGTCGCGACGCGCAACTACATCGGCATCCTGACCTCGGTCAACTGCTCGGCGACGGTCGCGCGCGCGATCGCCGACCACTTCCGGCGCGACATCCATCCCGAGGCGCTGGCGGCGTATCCGAATGTCGACGGCGTCGTCGCGCTGACGCACGGCGGCGGCTGCGCGACCGACAGCGCCGGCGAGCCGCTGCAGGTGCTGCGCCGCACGCTGGGCGGCTACGCGCGGCATGCGAACTTCGCGTCCATCCTGGTCGTCGGCCTCGGCTGCGAGACGAACCAGATCGCGGGCCTGATGGAGCAGGAAAGCCTGGGTAGCTTTGGAACAGCGAGCACGCAGTTCCACACCTTCAACATCCAGGACACCGGCGGCACCGCGAAGACGGTCGCGCACGGCATCGAGCTGGTGCAGTGGCTGCTCGAGGACGCGAACAAGGTCAGGCGCGAGCCGGTCAGCGCCGCGCACATCACGGTCGGGCTGCAGTGCGGCGGCTCCGACGGCTACTCCGGCATCAGCGCGAACCCGGCGCTCGGCGCTGCGGTCGACCGGCTGGTGCGCCACGGCGGCACCGCGATCCTGTCGGAGACGCCCGAGATCTACGGCGGCGAGCACCTGCTGACGCGCAGGGCGGTCAGCACCACGGTGGCCGACAAGCTGGTCGAGCGCATCAAGTGGTGGGAGCAGTACACCGCGCGCAACGACCAGGAGATGGACAACAACCCCTCGGCCGGCAACAAGGCGGGTGGCCTGACGACGATCCTCGAGAAGAGCCTGGGCGCGATCGCGAAGAGCGGCACGACGAATCTGACCGATGTGTTCGAGTACGCGCAGCCGGTCACGACCAAGGGCCTGGTGTTCATGGACACGCCGGGCTACGACCCGGTCAGCGCGACCGGCCAGGTCGCCGGCGGCGCGAACCTGATCTGTTTCACGACCGGCCGCGGCTCGGCCTACGGCTGCGCGCCGTCACCGTCGCTGAAGCTGAGCACCAACACCGCGCTGTGGGTCAAGCAGGCGGACGACATCGACATCAACTGCGGCGAGGTGATCGACGGCAGCGCGAGCGTCGATGCGATGGGGGAGCGCATCTTCCGACTGATGCTCGAGACCGCGTCGGGCACCAAGACAAAGAGCGAGGTGCATGGCTACGGGCAGAACGAGTTCGTGCCCTGGGCGCTCGGCGCCGTGATGTAGCGGCACATCCGCTGCGCGGCGGACCGCGCAGCGCCGCACGCTGCAACCGCGCCCGGCGTGCGCCAACCGCCCAGGCGGCTCACTCGACCGTGATCACGAACGCCTGCGCCCAGCCGGCGATCGCGCCATTGCCGAAGCGTTGCGCCAGCGCCTCGGCGCACACCTCGGTCGTACGCGCCAACCCGCCCGGCGCACGCTGTTCGATCTCGCCGCGCAGCGGCGTGCCCTGGCAGTAACCGGTCGCCGCCACCTGCGCCGAGGGCGCATGGGTGCGCGCCGCGACCGAATCGATCTGCGGCTCGGCGGCGAAGCCGGCTGCGGCCAGGTCGCGACGGATCAGCGCGCGGTCGCCGTGGCCGTGCGGGACGCGCGCCATGAAACGCGGCGGGTCGTGCGGGAACAAGCCGGCCAGCGCGGTGTTCACGGTGTCCGCGAACTCGTTCGTGGCGATCTCGTCCCAGACGTTGAACAGGAACGCGCCGCCCGGTGCCAGCACGCGCCGCGCCTGGGCATAGGCGTGCGGCCGGTCGGGGAAGAACATCGCGCCGAACTGGCAGACCACCACATCGAACTGCGCCGCGTCGAACGGCAAATCCATCGCATCGGCGGTGCGCCACTGCACCCCCGGGGGCGTGCCGCGGCGCGCGGCCTGGTCGAGCATCGCGGCGTTCAGGTCGGTCGCGACGATCTCGGCGTCGCCGCCCAGTGCGGCCGCCAGCGCGCGCGTCACAGCGCCTGTGCCGGCCGCGATCTCGAGCACGCGGCGCGGCCGCCGCGCTGCGACACGGCGTGCCATGTCGGCCGCGTAGGGCGCGAACATCATCGGCACCAGCACCTCGTCGTAGAGGGCCGGGATCGCGCCGGCAAAGCGCGTGTCGTTGCCCGGGCTGCTCGGCGGGATCGGGGTGTTCGTGGGTGCTTGCGGCATGGCGACGCCTCCGTCGCCATCATGCCGCCGCAGCGCACGCGCCCGGCACGCGCGCAACGATGCCCGCGTGTCCGATGGGGTGGAACGCGGAACACGCGCGCACCGAGCCGGTCAAAAGCGCACCGGCGCGCGTGTGCACGCCGGCAACCGCCGGAAGGCCGTTCCTGCCCCCGGCGCAACCACAGGAGAGCAAACAGGAGTAGCGCCATGAAGCAACTGAAACATTGGCAGGATCCGGTGAACGGCTGCTCGGCGTCTGGCTGGTGATCTCGCCATGGGCACTGCGCTATGCGAGCGACAGCATCGCCACCCGCAATGCCGTCATCGTCGGCGCGTTGCTGATCGCCGCCGCCGCAGGCGCGATGCTGGTGCCGCGCGCCTGGGAAGAATGGACCGAGATGGTCTTCGGCCTGTGGCTGGTCGTGGCACCGATGGTGCTCGGCTTCAGTGCCGACCAGACCGCGCAGCTGGTGTCGGTGGCCACGGGCGTCGTGGTCGCGGCGCTGGCGCTGTGGACGGTGCTGTCCGATCGCGACTACAGCGACTGGCTGCGCCGCGGCTCGGCGAGCCAGCGACGAGCCCGA
>Ga0207648_10003359_pt1 | contig 16814 bp, 18 predicted proteins | sample KBSMisM32_FD_184310 | JGI IMG/M metagenome (GOLD analysis project Ga0207648, IMG submission 184310) | Miscanthus rhizosphere microbial communities from Kellogg Biological Station, Michigan, USA - KBS Miscanthus M3-2 (SPAdes) (version 2) | ecosystem: Host-associated > Plants > Roots >...
TCTTCATTGAATAGAAAGTCGTCCTGTGTAGGATAGTCCGGCCAGATATCTTCGATTGTTTCGTAGACATCTCCTTCGTCTTCCAGTTCCTGTAAATTCTCCACCACCTCAATGGGCGCACCGGAACGGATTGAATAGTCAATCAATTCATCTTTAGTAGCGGGCCAGGGTGCATCTTCGAGATATGAGGCTAATTCTAGTGTCCAAAACATGTTCTAAAAAAAGTTTAAATAAGGTTTTTTGGGGTGGTTGGTTCTTCCAAATTTTCCGCAAATGTAGCTTTATTAACGAATTTTCCAAATCCTTAGTTGTTGACCTGTTTCTCAAGGATTTCTTAAAAAATAGGGGTTAACCGGGAACCGGGTTTTGCCGGGGGATTCGTTTTATGGATATTTGATTGATTAAACAGGCAATAGGCTGCATGATAACCGGGAAAAATATTTACAAAAGATATGATACCGTTCAGGTATTGAAAGGAGTGGACATCGAGATAAAAAAAGGGGAGGTGGCTTCGATCGTGGGGCCTTCCGGATCTGGAAAAAGTACGCTTTTACATATACTGGGGACTTTGGATAAGGCCGATAAGGGTGCTGTAACCATGAACAATACTAACATTCATTTACTCACCGGGAACAAACTGGCCGCATTTCGCAATAAACATATCGGTTTTGTATTCCAGTTTCACCACCTGCTTCCTGAATTTACGGCGATGGAGAATGTTTGCATTCCGGGATGGCTGGCAGGCAGAAAGAAAAATGAGGTAAAGGAAGAGGCTGTCCGCTTATTGACTATGTTGGGTCTTTCACAACGAATGGAAAACAAACCAAACCAGCTCAGTGGTGGAGAGCAGCAAAGAGTAGCTGTGGCAAGAGCCCTGATCAATAAGCCCGATATCGTTTTTGCCGATGAACCAACAGGTAACCTGGATTCTTCCAATGCCCAGGAATTGCACCGGATCTTTTTTGATCTGCGTGACAGATTCAATCAGACCTTCCTGATCGTTACGCACAATGAAGAGCTTGCACAACTAAGTGATCGCATCTTTCACATGAAAGATGGAAAGATCGCTCTCCCGGAAGGAAAATAAATAATCCGGAAAAAAAAGATTAATAGTTATCCCCTCGGCTTCCAGGCTATTTCCGGAACTTTTAACTGAAAGGCAATGAAGCGGGCGAGTACAAAAAGATAATCGCTCAATCGATTCAGGTATTTTATCACGATAGCCTCTACAACTTCGTTTTCGCTTTGCAATCGCACACAGCAACGTTCAGCACGGCGACAAATACAACGGGCTACATGAAGATGGGAAACGGAAAGATGTCCGCCAGGAAGAATAAAATTCTTCATCGGCGGAATGATATTGTTCATGATATCGATCTCTTTTTCCAAAACTGTTACATCTTCTTCATGGAGATCGGGGATGACCATTTTTGGTTCTTTGACAGGGTCTGTAGCAAGTGAAGAGCCGATGGTAAACAACCTGTCCTGTATATCCTGTAATACGATCCTGCTTTTTTCATGATTGAGAAGGTCACGGCACAAGCCGATATAAGAGTTCAACTCATCTACTGTTCCATAAGATTCAATGCGGGAATGACTCTTGGGCACTTTGGTGCCACCGAGTAATGATGTTGATCCCTTATCGCCTGTTTTGGTATAGATCTTTGCCATATCAGCTAACCAGCTCGGGAGTTTTCTTCTTATCGGATTCAATTACTCCATCTCTCAGCCTGACAACGCGATGTGCGTGTCCGGCTATATCTTCTTCATGCGTTACAAGTACAACAGTGTTTCCGTTGCTATGGATCTTGCCAAAGATGTCCATGATCTCATGGGATGTTTTGCTATCGAGGTTACCAGTAGGTTCATCTGCAAGGATAATGGAAGGGTCATTCACCAGTGCACGGGCAATGGCTACGCGTTGTGACTGGCCACCACTCAATTCATTTGGTTTGTGATGGGATCGGTCAGTAAGACTTACCAGGCTTAACACATGCATGGCTTTTTCATTGCGCTGTTTCTTGGTCATGCCAGCATACACCAGTGGTAGGGCAACATTTTCCAGTGCAGTAAGACGAGGAAGCAGGTTGAATTGCTGGAATACGAAGCCGATCTCTTTATTACGTACTTCAGCCAGTGCATTGTCTATCATCTGGCTTACATCTTTTCCATTCAATACATAAATTCCCTGGCTGGGAGTATCAAGGCAACCGAGAATATTCATGAGTGTGCTTTTCCCGGAACCGGAGGGTCCCATGAGTGCCACATACTCGTTCTTTAAAATATTCAATGAAATTCCCTTAAGGACTTCCAGTTCATTCTTTCCAATGAAATAACTTTTGCGGATTCCTTCCAGGTGTATGATTGGGGCCATTGGCTAGCGTTATTTCTTGATCACTTTTGGGACTTTGATAAATTCTTCGTCGTGCAGGGGAGCGTTTTTGAGAGCGTCTTCGCGGGATACTGATCCCTTTATTTCATCTTCACGCAATACATTGACTTCATCGCTCAGGTGAAGGAGAGGTTCAACGCCATCGAGATTCAGTTCATTCAGTTTTTCAACAAAGGAGATCATACGCTGAAGATCGGTCTTGATCTCCTGCTTCTCTTCCTCGTTGAACTTCAGTCTCGCCAGGTGAGCCAGTTTTTCAACCATTGCGTCGTTTACTTCCATTGGACAAATATAGTGAAAAGGGGTGTGGGTCCTGAGCCTTCAGGATGATTAGGAATCGTTAAAAACACCTGGTCAATTTCTCCTTATCTTCGCCGCCCGATGGCAAAGAAAAAGGAAATAGTAATGGGGGGTATCAGGCCTACAGGATTTCTTCATCTCGGAAATTATTTCGGGGCGCTGAGGAATTTTGTGCTGATGCAGGAGGAGTATGAATGTTTTTTCATGCTGGCTGATCTTCATTCTTTGACAACCCATCCTGACACCAAAGAGTTGAAACAGCATGTGCACAGAGTGCTGGCTGAATATATCGCCTGCGGTATGGATCCTGATAAGGTAGCACTTTATTGCCAGAGTCATGTACATGAGACTTCTGAATTATATCTCTATTTGAATATGCTGGCTTATACTGGTGAACTGGAAAAAACGGTCACCTTTAAGGATAAGATCCGTCAGCATCCGGATAATGTGAATGCGGGTTTGCTTACTTATCCTGTACTACAGGCAGCAGATATTTTTCTTCATCGTGCTCACCTGGTTCCAGTTGGGAAGGACCAGGAACAGCATCTTGAAATGGCACGCAATTATGCCAATCGTTTCAACCATCGTTATGGTGAAGTTTTCCCGCAGCCGGCTGCGTTTAATTTTGGCAGTCAATTATCAAAGGTGCCAAGCCTGGATGGTACAGGTAAGATGAGCAAGAGCGAGAATCTGAATGCTACCATTTATTTAAATGATGATGATGAACTGATCCGTAAAAAAGTCCGCAAGGCCAAATCTGATAGCGGTCCAACAGAAAAGAATACCCCCAAACCGGATTATATAGAAAACCTGTTTGTCCTTATGAAACTGGTGAGCAGTGAAGAAGTGATCCGGAAATTTGAAAACGACTATAACAATGCCTCCATCCAATACGGCAAAATGAAGGATCAACTGGCTGATGATATGATCCGTTACATTAAGCCGATAAGGGAAAAAGTCAATACCATCCTGAACAACGAAAACTACCTTAAAGAAGTAATGGAAAAGGGCGCTGAGAAGGCCCGTAAGAGTGCCAGAGCTACCATGGAAGTGGTACGCCAGGCCATGGGACTGGTTTATTATTAGTAGCCATTTTATAACTGATACTACCTAAAATTACTTTTGGCAGAAGTAAATAGAATGGTATATATTCAATTTTTAAACAAAAAATAGCCCGCGGGCTGATGGATCAGGGCATGGCAAAGTCAAAGAAACCAAAGCATATTGCGGTAGCCGGCAATATCGGTGCAGGCAAAACCACACTCACCGAAATGCTGAGCAAGCATTATAAATGGATACCCAATTTTGAAGACGTGGATCATAATCCCTATCTGATGGATTTTTATGAGGACATGCCACGCTGGAGCTTTAATCTGCAGATATACTTTTTGAACAGTCGCTTGCAGCAACTGGTAGAGATACAGAAAGGAAGTGAGACTGTTATCCAGGACCGCACTATTTATGAAGATGCCAACATCTTTGCTCCCAACCTTCATGAGATGGGCTTAATGAGCAAGCGCGATTTTGATAATTACTATCATTTTTTTCAGACGCTCAAATCATTGGTGCAACCTCCGGACCTGCTGATCTATCTTAATGCTTCAGTACCTACGCTGGTAGGACAGATTCAGAAAAGAGGCCGTGAATATGAAGAGAACATCCGTCTCGATTATCTCAAGCGTCTCAATGAATTCTATAATAAATGGATTGATTCCTATAAAGAAGGTCCGCTGCTGGTAATTGATGTAGACAAAAACAAATTTGCTGAGAAAGAAGAAGATTTTGGAGATATCATCGGCAAGGTAGATGGACAGTTATACGGATTATTCTAGCAAAAGACCTCCAATAGAAAAGCTGTGTATGCGGTTAGTGTTTTTGATATTGTTTTGCCAGGTTTGCCTGTTAGCCTCTTCTCAGGTGCCTGATTCCATTCAAAAAGCCAAATCAAAACGTTTATCTCTTTCCAAATTTCCGAAGCCGGAAGCCCCTCAAAAAAAGAATGCATATGTAGTGGTTACTTCTGACAAGAAAACCGCAACAAGTGGTGATACCTGGGAGAATGCCTGGACAGATTATATAGAGGATCAAAGCCGGGTAATAGCCGGAAAGCTTCTTGCAAAGGATAGTTCAAGACGCATTTATAAAGTAATGATCGATTTCTGGGTGAATGAGGATGGTACCCTGAAAGATCTGAAAGTAACCAGTATTCCTCATAGCCAGTTTGTGGTGCAGGAAAGTACAAAGATGGCGATCAATGCGCCAAAGAGAAGATCAGCATATAATCCGGGAAAATATGTGCGCATGCATGTGGCGCAACCAGTAGATATAAAAGTAAAGGGAGATCAGTAATATTTATATGACTCGGTATCCTTCAGCAGTGCCTTTATCTTTAGCAACCATTCACCCTGTTTGTCTTTCTCAATGCTGTGATTGGTTTCCTCATCATATTTGTTTTGCATGAGTTCTTTTTCCGAGATCACTTCTTCATAGATCTTTCGCAGATCGTTCTTATACGTATTGCGATTAAATTTATAGGCAGCCATTTTCTTATTGAGGATGCGTGCGTGCACTTCCGCAATATCAAAATGTCCCTGCTCATGACTAAGGATGTATTCTGTTTTATGCAGGGTCCAGGATTTATTCTTGGAGAAACTGCATGTGATCTTATAAGTTAATCCCCTGGGAGAAAAATTGTAATCTATGCCAAGATAGGTGGCAGTAGAAGCGGCTGCTCCAACAGAGGGATCTGATTTTCCTTTATAATCAGTCCATCTTAATTTTTGATCTTCCTTCCAGAAGATCAGTTCTTCGTTTTTGTCCTGTGCCATCCCTAGTAAAGGCAGGAGGAGGTAAAGGCCTGGTAGTAGTAGCTTGTGCATGGGTTCTTCTAACGTGAATTTCTTAAATAAAGTTTTAAAGAAATTCTAAAATAGATAAATGACACAAAAAAAATAAAGGCTAATAGTTGTTAGCTAATAGCCCTTATTCTTAAGTTATGTCCCGGCAATTAATAATTATCGGGATTGATCATGAGAGTTGTGATTTACAGCTTAGGGGCTGCACCCAAAATATCCGATGATACTCCGTCCTTGTATTTCTCAAAGTTTTTAACAAACAGACCAGCCAGGTATTTGGCCTTATTATCATAAGCGGTCTTGTCTGTCCAGGTATTGCGAGGGTTTAGAACATCCTTTGGAACGCCAGGGCATTCAGTAGGGATTGCCAGTCCGAATACATCACATATTTCAAACTGGCTGTTTTCCAACTGTCCTTCCAGGGCGGCGGTGATCATGGCCCTTGTATATTTTAATTTCATCCGGCTGCCGATACCATAGGGACCGCCGGTCCAACCGGTATTGATCATCCATACATTCACTTTATGTTCCTGCATTTTATCACCAAGCATTTTGGCGTATTTGCCCGGATGTAATGGAAGGAAGGGAGCTCCAAAGCATGCGCTGAATGTAGGCTTGGGCTCTGTAACGCCAGCTTCTGTTCCGGCTACCTTGGCAGTATATCCTGAAATGAATTGATACATTGCCTGTCCTGCCGTCAGTTTACTGATGGGAGGTAATACACCAAATGCATCACAGGTAAGGAAGAAAATATTTTTAGGCAAGCCACCGATAGATGGTTCCAATGCATTGCTGATAAAATCAAGCGGGTAGGATACTCTTGTATTCTCGGTTATGGAAGCATCATCAAAGTTGATGCGATTGGTACCGGGAAAGAAAGTAATATTCTCTACCAGGGCGCCGGGTTTGATTGCATTATAGATCTCGGGTTCTTTTTCTTCGGTGAGATTGATTGTCTTTGCATAACAGCCACCTTCAAAGTTGAAGATGGAATCTGCTGTCCAGCCATGTTCATCATCACCAATCAGTTTACGATTGGGATCAGCGCTCAATGTTGTTTTACCGGTGCCACTTAATCCAAAGAAAATTGCAGTATCACCTTTTGCCCCTACATTGGCGCTGCAGTGCATGCTCAGAACATTCTTCTCATGTGGCAGGATATAATTGAGAATGGTGAAAATCCCTTTCTTGATCTCCCCGGTATAATTGGTTCCGGCGATCAGGATCATTTTATGTTTGAAAGAAACAACGGCACAGTTGTGTTGACGGATCCCGCATTCAGCAGCATCCAGTTTCAAACCCGGTGCAGAGAGGATATGCCATTGGGGATTAAAATCATCCAGCTCCTCTTCAGTTGGGCGGAGGAACATATTGTATGCAAAAAGATTATTGGCCGGACGTTCGTTTACAATGCGGATATTGATGCGATAGCGGGGATCGGCACAGGCATAACAATCCCGGACCCAGAGAGCGGACTGGCTTTCCAGGTAGCCCGTTATTTTTTTGTGGATGATGTCAAAATATTTCTGTTCGATAGGAAGGTTGAATTCATTCCAGTGAACGGTATCGCAGGATACCTCATCTTTTACGATGAATTTGTCTTTTGGGGAGCGACCCGTAAATTCTCCTGTTTTGATCACAAGGGCACCGGTATCATTTAGCACGCCATGACCCAGACGCAATGTGTCCATGATTAATTCTTCAGGTGAAAGCTGGTAATAAAGGGTATCAATGTTGTGAAGACCGATACGGGTGAGACCCCGCAACGGAAGGGTGGTTACGGAAACAGACATAAATCCTCCTATTTAATGGTACTCTGGTTAAAGATTATACAAAGTAAAAAAGAAAAAGGCTAATATACAAACACTTGTTAGGTATTTCTTTTAGATTGAATATAAGAGAGTTGCGAGTTTTTTAGAGATTGTCTAAAGGATTGGAAGAATTATTTGAGGGCGATTAAGGGTGCAGGCTTACAGGTTTTAAAATTATCATTTCCGATTGTTGGATGTTAGCCATTAGTTAATGGTTATTGACCAGATATCTGCCACGGCGGATAAATTCCAGATTCCCAATCTATCTTAGCGCCATGAAGAATCTACCGCTCAATCCGCAGCTATTCGTGACCAACAGGAAACGATTTAAAGAAAGGATGTCAAAGAACTCCATCGCCATTTTCGTGAGCAATGATGAAATGCCCAGCAATGGAGATGCCCTGTACCGGTTCAGGCAGAACAGTGATCTGTACTGGCTGACTGGCGTGACCCAGGAAGACAGCATGGTGGTACTGTTTCCCGATAACCCTGATCCAAAATACCGCGAGGTGCTGGTATTGGTTCGTCCCAATGAATTAAAGGAAAAATGGGATGGAAAGAGACTGCGTGTGGAAGAAGCCCGTAAGATCAGTGGCATTGAAACGATAGTATGGCTGGATGTGTTAGATGGCGTACTGCAGCCCTGGATTCACCTGGCAGACACTATTTATCTCGGGACAAATGAGAATGATCGTAAGGCAAGTCTGATCCGCACCAGGAATTACCGGTTTGTGGATGAAATGAAATCAAGGTATCCTCTTCATTATTATGAAAGAGCTGCAAAACTGATGAAAGAATTGCGTGGAATAAAAACGGCATTGGAAATTGAAGTATTACAAAAGGCGATTGATATCACAGAGAATACATTCAGGCATTTGTTGAAGTTTATTCATGCCGGTGTGATGGAATATGAGATTGAAGCGGAGATCGTGCATTCATTCCTGAGCCAGCGTGCAACCGGAGAAGCGTATAATAGTATTATTGCGGGGGGCGACAGGGCCAGGATTCTTCACTATATCTCCAATAATGAAGAAGTAAAGGATGGAGAGATGGTGCTGATGGATTTTGGCGCAGAATACGGAGGTTATTGTGCTGATCTTACCCGCACCGTACCGGTGAATGGAAAATTTACAAAACGTCAGAAACAGGTTTACAATAGCTGTCTTCACCTGCATGATTATGCAAAGAGCCTGCTGAAGCCCGGTATCACTATTGTTAATTACACGGATAAGGTAGGAGAGGAAGCCACAAAGGAATTCCTGAAGATTGGATTGATCAGCAAATCTGATATAAAGAATGAAGACAAAGACAACAGGGCTTATCGCAAATATTTATATCATGGCATTTCCCATCACCTGGGTATTGATGTACATGATCTCGGCACCCGCACTGAACCGATCAAACCGGGTATGGTATTTACGGTGGAGCCTGGTATCTATATTGAAGAAGAGCAGATGGGTGTGCGGATCGAGAATAATTTATGGATAACCAAAACTGGCAATAAAGATCTTTTCCAAAATATTCCCATCACGGCTGATGAGATTGAATCTTTAATGAAGAAGTGATCCGCCTACGGCGGACGAGACACCGAAAGTGATCAATATTGCTCTGGGTTAGTTACTTTTGAGCAACAAAACCAACCGACCTGATGCCTAATTCACGCGGGCTTGAGATAATCCCGAATCTCTTCACATTGTTGAATCTTGTATTTGGATGTCTTGCCATTGTTTTCATTTTGCAGAATGGGATCGCTATTATGAACACCGGTGATAGTAACCAGTTCATAGATATGCCTGAAAAGATATGGCTGGCATCTTTATTTATAGGACTGGCTGCCGTGATTGACTTCGTGGATGGATTTGTGGCCCGGTTATTCAAAGCAACTTCAGAAATGGGAAAGCAGCTGGATTCACTGGCTGATCTTGTAAGCTTTGGTGTGGCACCAGGTCTGATCATTTACCAGTTCCTCCGCATGAGCTTTGCACGGGAGGAGGATGGGCTTACTGTTTCTCTGGCCATGTTATTACCTGCTTTATTATTGCCCTGTGCAGCTGCGTGGAGACTGGCTAAATTCAACCTGGATAACAGCCAGTCGTACTCATTCAAAGGCTTACCAACTCCTTCCGTAGGAATATTTGTTGGTTCTTTTCCCGTGATCTACTGGAATGTAAATGAACAGTGGGTATTGCAATTGCTTTTGAACAAGATGTTCTTATATGGGGTGGTATTGGTTCTTTCATTCCTGATGATATCCAATTTACCATTGATGAGCCTGAAGTTCAAATCATATGGTTTTGCAGCCAATTGGCCTAAATACCTGCTGGCAATTTTATCCCTGGCGGCTTTAGTACTCCTGAAATGGCTGGCAATACCGGTTATCATACTAGCCTACGTATTATTATCTTTGCTCATTAAAAGTAAAACGACATGACATTTACAGTACAGATAAAAGTAATGCCCCTGAAAGAGTTGCTTGATCCGCAGGGAAAAGCTGTGATGGGAGGTTTGCAGAATCTGGGTCTTACGAATGTAGAGGATGTACGCATCGGGAAAAATATAACGCTCCAGGTAAATGCTGATTCAGCTGAAAAAGCAAAACAGATAGCTGAAGATGCCAGCAAAAAATTGCTTTCCAACCCGGTGATGGAATACTTTGAAGTTTCCGTTAACTAAATAAAGGCTCCGGCCTGGTATATCATCACTACTCCGGGGCTATCCAATATGCTCTACCTTGTTCCCACACCTATTGGTAACCTGAAGGATATTACACTTCGTGCACTGGATGTGCTTAAGGAAGTGGACCTGGTTCTGGCAGAGGATACACGCACCACTTCACACCTGCTGACGCATTACCAGATCAATAAGCCAATTACTCCCTATCATCAGCATAATGAACATAAGGTGTTAAATCACCTGGTGGCTCAATTGAAGGAAGGAAAGAAAATGGCGGTGGTTACAGATGCCGGCACCCCCGGTATTTCTGATCCTGCTTTCCTGCTGGTAAGAGAATGCATCCGGGAAGGTGTCAAAGTTGAATGCCTGCCTGGCGCTACTGCCTTAGTACCAGCTCTGGTAAATAGTGGGCTGCCTACGAACAGTTTTGTTTTTGAAGGGTTTTTGCCGGTGAAGAAAGGAAGACAGACTTTGCTCAAAAAGCTGGCAGAAGAAGAGCGTACCATTGTATTTTATGAATCCCCTAACAGATTGGTTAAAACACTGGAGGAGTTGATCATTTACTTCGGCCAGGAACGACAATGCTCCGTTAGTCGTGAATTAACAAAAATGTTTGAAGAAAATAAGCGAGGTTCGCTGGCTGAAGTCAGCGCCTGGTTTAAGGAAAAACCCGTGAAAGGAGAGATTGTTGTAGTGGTGAGTGGCAAGGAGTGAGGTACACGCTATCAAACAGGCATGATTTTTTCCAAAATTTTACACGACACACATCTAACTGCTGATATCTAAAGCGTAATCATTAACAAAAATCCGCCTTCGGCGTATAGATAAAACAGCATAGAATTATGAACCTTATCGGTATAAAAATTTTATTTAAAAACATACCGATAAGCTCCATCTGACTAAAAAATAATAAAAAATATATAGATGAAAAAGATCAGTTTAGTTTTTTTAATTGTAATGACAGGCGTTGTAAGTTCATTTGCCCAGCTCAGGGAAATACCCAAAGAAGTACGTGAACAATTTTCAAGGCAGTATCCCATGGCTACCGATGTAGATTTTAACGACAACCTTCTCAACGTAAACATTGAGTTTACGCTGGATAATGAAAAATGGACAGCTGAATACAATAACAAGGGTGTATGGAAACACTCTGAGAAGAAATGGACATTTGAGCAATTACCGGATGCCGTAAAAGACGGATTCAAAAAAAGCAAGTATGCAGACAGGGAAGTAAAAGCAGTTATCATCATTTACCTTCCCGGTGATATTACACAATACCGGATCAAAACTGAAAAGAGTGCGGTAGAAAAGAAATATCTTTATTTCAACCCCCAGGGCCGCTTACTGAGAGAGACAATAACCATTTAAACTGAGAATACTGTCATTGGGCATGAATGATGAATGGCACCCTTATTTATCATTCATGACCTATTTTTATTATAAAAGGAAAGGGTAATGAAACAACTAGCAGGCTTTTTATTCTTGCAGGTATTAGCGATTGCTGCAGCAGCACAGCCGGATCGTTGGCAACAGCGGGTAAAGTATACGATGAATATCGATATGAATGTGGAAACGAACCGTTTTACCGGAAAGCAGAAGCTTGAATATTCTAATAATTCCCCTGATACACTGAACCGTGTATTCTATCACCTTTACTGGAATGCATTTCAGCCGGGCAGTATGATGGATGTTAATAGCCGGAAGCATGGTGGTATAGCAGGAAGCGGCGGGAATCCTGACTGGGATGACAGAGTTACAGACAGGATCCAAAACCTGAAAGAAAATGAGATCGGCTATCAGAAAATACTTTCCCTGAAAATGAATGGTCGTCCTCAGAAATATGAAGTGAAGGAAACCATCCTTGAAGTAGCCCTTGACAAGCCCATATTGCCAAAATCAAAAGTGGTTTTTGATATGGAGTTTGAAGCGCAGGTACCATTGCAGATCAGGAGAAGCGGCAGAGATAATCCCACTACAGGTGTACGGTATTCCATGAGCCAATGGTATCCAAAATTGTGCGAGTATGATTATGAAGGGTGGCATCCGACGCCATATGTAGCCCGCGAGTTTTATGGAGTATGGGGGGATTTTGATGTTAATATCAGCATTGATAAGAATTATACACTGGGTGGAACCGGCTATATTCAAAACCCCAATGAGGTTGGCCATGGTTATGAAACCGGGACAGTAATACCTCCATCAGGGAACAAGATCACCTGGAAGATCACTGCACCAAACGTGCATGATTTCATGTGGGCCGCTGATCCTTTATACAGGCATATATCAAAGAAAGTGAGGAATGGTCTTATCCTTCATGCAATTTATAAAGCGGGGCCAAATAAAGATGCGCAATGGGGTGAGATGCTGGCTACTGCAGAAAAGGCTCTTCCCATCATTGAAAAAACGTTCGGACCATATCCTTACAATCAATTTTCTTTTATAGATGGTGGTGATGGAGGAATGGAATATCCTATGTCTACACTGCTGGCTGGTCCGGGTGCATGGCTGCATGAATGGATGCATAGCTGGTTTTATGGAGTACTTGGATCCAATGAAGGTACCAATGCATGGATGGATGAAGGGTTTGCGGATTATGGAACCTCACGTGTGCGTGCGGAAATGAACAACCAAACCGGTAATCCATTAAGCAAAAATTATAACAGTTATTTTAATTTGGTAAAGAGTGGAAAGGAAGAAGCCCTGATCACACATAGTGATCATTTCCTTACAAATTATGCCTATGGTGCAGTTTATACCAAAGGTTCCATGTTTTTGGAGCAGTTAGGTTATATAACTGGTGAAGCTACCCGCGATAAAATACTGCTGGAATATTATCGGCTTTGGAAATTCAAACATCCCAATCCAACAGATTTTCTGCATGTGGCGGAAAGGGTAAGTAATATGAAACTGGACTGGTTCAAAGAGTACTGGATCAATGGAACACGTACAATAGATTATGCCATTGACAGCTTATGGGAAGAAGGCGGAAAGACAAAGATCAGGTTGCGCAGGGATGGAGAAATGCCCATGCCTATTGATCTGAAGGTGACGTTCAGGGACAGCACTTCAGAAATGCATTATGTGCCGCTGGATCTGATGTACGGTGAGAAGCCTGCAGAGGATAATACGCCGGTGAAAACATATCCTGCCTGGAAATGGACCAGTGAGAAGTATGTTGTGGAAACGTCCAAAAAGGTTGCTGAAATCTCGGAGGTTGAAATAGACCCTTCCCAGCGGCTGGCAGATGTGGAGCGGCGTAATAACAGGATAAGGATACCAGCGCCTTCAAGACCGTTCTAAAATAAAAAACCATCCGCTGGGGAAGGCGAATGGTCTTTTATTGATTAGGAACCCTCAGTGTCAAATCGATCTTAATTGTTTAATGGCAGGTTTAGGGTCAATGGTTTTTGCTATAATTAAGTACGATTTTCCGAGTTACGAAACTACAGGGAATTTAAAATAACCTGAATACCACTTTAGTGGTATTTTTTATGTTCCTACCGTCCAAAGTATTTGTTTACAGCCTCTATGCGATTGGTAACATGCAATTTTTCGTAAATATGGTACACATGTTTCCGCACAGTTTCGGGGCTTATGAAGAGCTCTGCAGCGATCTCCTTGTACATGAGACCCTTTGAAAGCTGCTCCAGTATTTCTTTCTCCCGATTGGAAAGCTCGTCCAGCTCATCATGACTTCCAGCTGCTGCTGATTTTTTCTGGAAGGCAGCCACCACCTTGCGGGCGATCTGGCTGCTCATCGGGGCACCCCCCTGGTAAAGCTCCCGGATGGATTCCAGGAGGCGGGCGGGAGCCGTTTTCTTCAAAATATAGCCGCTTGCGCCGGCACTCAGGGCCTCGAAGATCTTTTCATCCTCTTCGTAGACCGTACACATCATAAAGTTGGTAGCGGGGATCTGCTGCTTCAGGGCCTTTACACAATCAATCCCACTTTGACTACCACCGAGGTTAATGTCCATCAAAACTACATCGGGCCGTAAAATGGGTATCTGGCTGATAGCTTCTTCGGCTGTGCCGATTGTTCCAACGCACCTGTATCCTTCCGACATTTCGACGATTTCTTCCAACGCATTTCGCAGGTCACTGTTATCGTCTACTATACAAACAGAAATTTCAGTCATGAGGCAAAATTGAGTTATTAGCAATAATGTTACAATACCACAAATAGGTATTTTTTAATTGACCAGTATCAACGAATAAGAGTATTCCTTTATAATGAAAAGTCTAAATCTGTCCGGATTATTTTAATACTATGGATTTGTTCTACGATTGCTGTGGCAGGCAACAGTTTTTCGCTATTTGGTTACGTAAAGCAAATATTTTTCCGCGAAATATGGCTCATTAAATATTTCTTTTATCTCAATTACCCTTGGACGGGTGCCGCTATCCTGGATCTCTTTATTTAGATCGCCGCCTTTCAGGCAGATCAGGCCGGGGCGATTGGCTTCATTTTCAGTGCGATGGCTCAGCTCTTTGTTCAGAACAGGTTTACTCCAGCGCCAGAGTTCATTGAGGGGAGCAACCGCGCGGGAAACTACATAATCAAATTTGCGATTGCGGATATCTTCAACACGTGTGTGTTGCACCGTCACATTTTTCAATTCAATGGCATCTGTAACAGCCTGAACTACTTTCAGCTTTTTGGCGATGCTATCAACCAAATGAAATTTTATTTCCGGAAAAAATATTGCGAGAGGAATTCCGGGAAATCCACCGCCAGTCCCCAGGTCAATGATCTCCAATCCTGCGGGAAGATCAAATGCGGCCGCAATGCTGAGTGAATGAAGAATATGTTTTTCATACAATCCATCCATATCCTTTCGCGAGATCACATTGATCTTCTCATTCCAGTCTTTATACAATGCCTCCAGTGACCGGAATTGTTGTAACTGCTTATCGGTAAAATCACCAAAATATTTCAGGATAATGTCCATGCCTAGTTCCATTTCTGACTCGGTTTTCTCCAGAGAGCAGGTGCAAAGATGATGTAATAAACGAACATCATCACATCCAGCACCAGGAACCATGGCCAGAGATCATCTTCGCCCATTTTCCTCATTGCATTCCTGAAAATTACCGCCTGTATGATCAAACGAAGAACGAAAATGCCAAGCGCATATCTCCAGTCGAAGAAGATGGCGCTTAATATTAACAATGGATAAAAAAGAAACTGGGTGGTAAAATAAAGACCCAGCAGGAATTTATGTTCAGGCCGATAGAATTTGGCGGTAGTATAATGCCTTGATTTTTGTTTGAACCAATCCTTCCAGGTTGTTTTGGGAATAGAGCGGGTAATGGCTTCAGGATCGATAATGATAGCCGTGTTCTTTTTAGTAGCTACTTTATTAATGAAAAGATCATCATCGCCGCTGGGAATATGGTTGATGGAAGCAAATCCTTTGTTACGAAGAAAAAGATCTTTTTTATAAGAAAGATTCCTGCCCACACCCATATAGGGCATCCCTGCCAACGCATAAGAAAGATATTGGAGCGCTGTATGGAAAGTTTCAAACCGGATCATTTTGTTGAGCATGCCTGATTTTTTATGGTAGGCTCCATATCCAAGCACAATTTCAATATCATCATCATAAGCGTCCTGCATTTTCTCTACCCAGAATTCGCTGGCAGGTACACAATCCGCATCGGTGAGCAGTAATACCTCATGTTTTGCTTCGCGGATGCCGATTGACAATGGATATTTTTTTCCCGAGATCAGTTTGGCTTCCTGTGTAAGCTCAACCACATTCAATGATTTGAATGTTTTTTTCAGTTCCTGTAAAATGTATTTGGAGTCGTCAAGCGAGTTATGATTCACCGCTACCACTTCAAACGTGCTCTTGTAATTCTGAACGAGAACACCGGGGAGGTTGCGGGCCAGGTTTTCATCTTCATCCCTTGCACAGATGATCACGGAAACGGGATGCTGGCGGGTTGATGTTTTCTGTTTTGGTTTGTAGAAGGCTATTTTACTGAAAAGACAGGCATAATAGAGAACCTGGACAAGGGCTACAAATGCGAAGAGAACAAAGAGAATCTCACTCCAGTTAATTGGTGGCATACACAAAGATAAAGCGAGAAAAACCAGATTTTTGCGTTTTCCATTTTACATTTACCCCCATGGGTGCATTGTCTTTTCAATTATTGCAAACGGATACGGGTTCAAAGGCGCGGACCGGGAAAATCAGTACCGATCATGGTGAGATCAATACACCGGTATTTATGCCGGTTGGAACTGTGGGTAGTGTGAAAGCGGTGACCCAGCAGCAGCTAAAGGATGAGGTGAAAGCTTCAATCATCCTGGGTAATACCTATCATTTATACCTCCGCCCCGGGCTGGACGTACTGGAAACCGCGGGAGGATTGCATCGATTCAACGGGTGGAACAGGCCGATATTAACGGATAGTGGAGGTTACCAGGTTTTTTCGCTGGCAGGCACGCGTAAGATCAAAGAGGAGGGTGTTACGTTTCAATCGCATATTGATGGATCTAAGCATTTATTCTCGCCGGAATATGTTATGGATATACAGCGAATAATCGGTGGTGATATCATAATGGCATTTGATGAATGCCCGCCGGGTGGGAGTGATTTTGATTATGCTAAAAATTCCATGGAATTAACGCATCGCTGGCTGAACAGGTGTTGGGATCGATTTCATTCCACGCCTGATAAATATGGTTATACTCAAAACCTGTTTCCGATTGTACAGGGCGGAACTTTTAAGGAGCTGAGGAAACAATCCTGTGAATTCATTTCGTCAAAGGGA
>Ga0207648_10003364_pt1 | contig 16800 bp, 15 predicted proteins | sample KBSMisM32_FD_184310 | JGI IMG/M metagenome (GOLD analysis project Ga0207648, IMG submission 184310) | Miscanthus rhizosphere microbial communities from Kellogg Biological Station, Michigan, USA - KBS Miscanthus M3-2 (SPAdes) (version 2) | ecosystem: Host-associated > Plants > Roots >...
TTCACCTTATGATCTCCGGATGAAGTATTTAATGTTCAATGGAATACTCTTTGAACAATTACATAAAACCGATTCTGCCCTTTTCTATTTCCGTCAATGCGAATTATTGAATAACCGGGAGGACCCTTACAAGAACTGGCTTGTATATAGCCAACTGGCACAAATGTATGAGCGTGCAGATAATTTTACGGAAGCCGAAAAATATTACCAGCAGGCATATGACCTTTCTAAATCAAAAGGCATCAGGCTTGATTACGGTCCCATCATATACCAGTTTGCCAACCTGTATTATAAATGGGGAAAGGTTGAAAAATTTGCTGCAATGATGAGGGACCAGGAAATTTTCGTAAAGACTGGCAAAAAGGACTACACAAAAGATCCTTCACACAGCCTGTATTTTGTGGATTGGGAAAACCAGCCGTTCCAGAAGAAGGTAGAATTTATGGAGAACGTAAAGCGCAAATTTCTTGCAGAGAATTCCTGGTCCTATGCAGGCCTTGCCAATATTTACCTGGCCGGATTTTATGAACAGGAGAATCAGCCGGAGATAGCCCTAAAGTATGCCCTTGAAAATAAAAACTTACTGGCAGGCCGTAATGAATTGGTGAATCAGTATACCAGTGAAAAAATGGCTTATCGCCTTCTAAAAAAAACAGGCCGGTTAAAAGAAGCTTTGATTGAAGCAGATACTCTTTTTGCACTTAAGGACAGCATCATCCGATTGCAGCATTCGGAAACAATGTTAGATGCGGAAGCCAAATATGAAACCCAGAAAAAAGAGAAGGATATTGCACTCCTTAATACAGAGAACCAGTTGGCTCTTTTGCGTTTAACAAAAGAAAGAGACTTAAAAACCGTATTGATCAGGGAAAATCTTTTGAAGGATTCAGTAGTAGAAAGAGAAAAAGAGTACAACAAGTTGTTGGCCAGCGAAAATGACACCAAAAAATCTCAACTGGCAATAGAACAGGCGCTCAAGGCCACTGCATCACGTGAGAATGATCTGAAGCTGCATGAACTGGCCAGGGAGAAAAGAATTCGTTTACAATTGATCATCGGTGCTGTATTGTTATTGATTGCCAGTTTGGCAATATTGTTACTATACCGGAGGCAGCGAGCTAAAAGCCAGTTGATCCAGCGACAGGCTGATGATCTGCAGGTATTGATGAAAGAAATTCATCACCGGGTAAAAAATAATCTACAGGTAATTTCAAGTTTGCTTGATCTGCAATCTTTGACCATTGGTGACAGGCAGGCTTCACAGGCCATTAAAGAAAGCCGGAACAGGGTATATAGTATGGCTTTGATCCATCAGAATTTATATAATGAACAAAACCTGATGAGCATAGAAATGGAGGACTATATCAATAAATTATGCCAAAGCCTATTTGAATCCTATCAAGCCAGTGAAAATCATATCTCCCTTGAAACGGATGTAGACCCGGTAATGCTGGATGTGGATATGGTTATTCCCGTTGGATTGGTGTTGAACGAGCTGATCAGCAACGCACTTAAGTATGCCTTCTGTGATAAAGAACAGGGCGTGCTCAGAATTTCTTTTAAAAAATCAGAAGATGGAATGCTTTTGCAAGTAAAGGACAATGGGAAAGGATTCCCTATGGGAATGAATATTTACCAGTCTCCTTCCTTTGGATATAAACTGATAAAAGCATTTGCGCAAAAACTAAAGGCAAAACTGGAAGTATATAATGATGATGGAGCTTGTGTTATGCTTCATATACGAAAATTGAAAGCCTCCTGAATACTCAACTACGCAATGAACGAAATAAGAATACTTATTGTGGAAGACGAGCCGGTTATTGCAGAAAACCTGGCTCATTACCTGAATAATTATGATTTCAGTGTTTGCGGTATTGCTTATGATGATGAGGAAGCAAAAATGTTTTTGGAAAATAGTTCACCGGATGCCGTGATCCTTGATATCAACCTGGGAAGCCAGATGGATGGTATCGAAATTGCACACCTTATCAATAAGACCTGCCAGGTTCCCTTTGTATTTCTTACCTCCTATTCAGACAGGGAAACACTTGAAAAAGCCAAACTGGTAAAACCATGGGGGTATATTGTAAAGCCCTTTAATGAAAAAACGGTGCTGGCAACGCTGGAAATTGCAATATCAAATTTTGCGCAATCGAATAATAAAGGACAGCCGGAGTTCAGTATGGCTAAATTAAACAAACACCTCCTTGGCCCGTTAAGTGAACGCGAGTTTGATGTACTGAAGTTGATATATACCGGCAAAACCAATCAACAGATTGCCGAAGAGCTCTTTGTATCCATCAATACAATTAAGAAACATATTAATAGCGCCTATCTTAAATTAGATGCGAGCTCACGATCCTCAGCAATGGTAAGAATACGTGAACTATTGAATAAATAACTCCGCATACCACATACAGGTAAACTTTCCTCCCTTCTATTAAATCACCCTTAGGGGTAAATCAGAACCATACAGGTCATCGTTTCTTTGGATGACGGCTCTGATAAGTAATCACCAATTATTATACTATTAAATCAATGATCATGAAAAAAGTATTTTTTATTATTACAGTATTCGCGTTATCCTTTGCTATCATCTCTTCACCTGGTTGCAAAAAGAAAAAAGATGAGGAATGCAGGGTGTGTAAAGCTGCTGCAGGCATAGACAATCCCCCTGCAACTGAAACCGTATGTTCCGACCAGGCAGAACAGGATTTCCGGAACAAGCATGGCGGCCAGGTTGTAACCTGTCAATAAACGATTCCGCCGATTGTTAACCCCATCCCCCACCAGTTTCTTTAACCGTCACAAAAGATAATCGATCATGAAAAGAATTCTTTCATTTATCATTTTTATTGTCCTGGTAAGCCAGTTATGTGCCCAGAATGTGGCTATCAACAATGATGGGTCAGCACCAAATGGAAGTGCCATGCTGGATATTAAAAGTTCCAGTAAAGGCGTGTTGATACCGCGGATAAATCTATTAACCGATTCGGATATTGTAACCGTTCCCAACCCACGCCTTTCATTATTAGTATACAACTCTAATAACGCACTTCCGGATGGTGATGGATATTATTACTGGAATGGGAATAAATGGACAAAGCTCGCCACAAGAATAAACCTGGCCAATCTGACCTGGAATGTGGGAGGCAATAGCAATACCAATGCAAATACAGATTTTATCGGGACCCTTGATAGTAGACCCCTCGTTTTTAAAACCAATAATATCCTTTCTGGTAAAATTGAACCTGGCCCAAACAATGTATTCTTTGGCCAGTCTGCCGGCCTAAATATTTCAACAGGCACCAATAACAGTTTCTTTGGTCACGAGGCAGGCACTGCGGTTATGATCGGGTCTGACAACGTATTTGTTGGACATCTTGCCGGAAATTCAAACGGTTGGGGAAACGCCAATGTATTTGTTGGCCAGGAAGCTGGTAAAACTAATGCAACCGGTAATCGCAATACTTTTGTTGGTGAAGATGCAGGAATTGACAATTTAGTTGGAGATGAAAATACCTTTCTTGGTAATGGGGCAGGACGGGGAAATGCTGCAGGCAGCAATAATGTAGCTGTAGGTGTTAATGCGCTTTCCTCCAACATAACGGGCGGCGGAAATGTGGCCATTGGCAGGTCTGCACTTTCCAAAACCGCGGGTGCATCTGATAATATAGCTATTGGCAGGAACGCGCTAATAGAAAATGTAACAGGATCAAATAATATTGCCATAGGTGATGATACCGGTCCATTGTCTTTTGTTCCTGACTTACATAACACTACTTCACTGGGCCATGAGGCCAATTGTATCACAAGCAATACCATGGCATTTGGGAACGACGATGTAGTGGGCTGGGTTTTTGGCCGTACTGCAGCTTCAGTAGGTGTAGCATTGATTGTTGGGACCGACGGTACAAATGGAAATGGAGCTTTCCTTACTTCTGGCGGTACCTGGACCAACACCTCAGATATAAATCGAAAAGATGATTTTTCAGAAATTAATCCGGAGGAGTTACTTCATAATATTGCTCAGCTTCCCATTACCCGCTGGAAATACAAGGGCACGAACGAATATCATATCGGGCCTACTGCCCAGGAATTTCATAAGCTTTTTGATTTGGGAGTTGATGATAAAACAATCAGTACAGTTGATCCGTCCGGTATTGCTCTGGCTGCCATCAAAGAACAACAGAAGATCATCACCCGGCAGGAAAAGCAAATAAAGCAACTGGAAAAAAGAATTGAAGCGCTGGAAATTATATTGTCAAGATGAAAACTGAACAAATGAAAAAGATTATTGCCAGCCTTCTTGCATTCGTTTATTTCTTACAATCAGATATCTGTGCGCAGGAAGTAATGCATGTTCAAAGCGGAACCACTGTGAGACTGGAAGCCGGTGCATCAATAGTTTTGGCAGGTGGAATCACACTGGATAATGGCAGCCTGTTGGTCAATGCAGGTACAATCATGGTTAAAAATGGAGCCACGGGTGAAGCCGATTTTATTGATAATACAGGCACCGGCAATTTTTATCATTATGGAACAGGACAACTGTTGTTTAATGGTACCAGAAACCATGGACTCCATACCGGCAATACTTTTGAGCTGATCACTATGGATTGCGATAAGCTGGATCTTACCACCAATATCAAAGCAAAGAAGTGGTACCTCGTAAACGGAGTTATTAATACTGGAGCAATGACAGCTATTGTTACAGGTACTGATCAGCTTTCCGTAGAAGCTGATCCTGCCAATCCGAATTTCAGTAATAGCTGGTTTAATGGCACATTAAGAAGAAGTGTTACGCCGGCAACTATAAATACCTATTTGTTTCCTGTAGGTAATAACACCCGATCAAATATAGCGAGGCTTGATAACCTGACTGCATCGCCGTTGAACAATGTTTCATTTATAGACGCTTCATTTGGGCCCAAACCGGGCAATGATGCAGGATTACTGGTAAGTGAATTGGGTACGCCTTATTCCGTTGTAAATAATGGAGGAGTCTGGCATATTACACCTGATGTGGAACCTACAACAGGCAAATATGATCTGTTCCTGAGCTTTAACGGGTTCACGGGCTTAGGGGATAATTCTTTTGGAATTATTAGGAGACCTGATAATTCATCCATTGCAGCAGAATGGAAAATTCCAACTGGTAGTGTATTACCACAGGCTGGTTTGCCGGGTAGAATAGTCTCATCCGGGTTTGCACGCAGAAATAATCTGTCGGGATTCAGCCAGTTTGGTATTGGAATGGCTTTAGGGGCATTACCGGTAAGCTTATCAGATTTCAAGGCATCCCGGATATCCAAAGAAATAATTGACCTTGATTGGGAAACAGCAAGCGAACAAAATAATAAAGGATTTGAAATTGAAAGAAGATTAGAGAATGAACAATCTTTCACACTTAGAAAGTTTGTGCCTTCACTGGCAATGAATGGGAACAGCGCTACTGCATTAGAATACCACGCTATTGATCCCAATTCATATAGTGGAGTGAGTTATTACAGGTTGAAACAGGTAGACCTGGATGATAATTACAGGTATAGTATGATCAGAGCTGTAAGTGGAATGAATGGTACCCAGGTAACCGTAAAAATATATCCCAATCCAAACAGGGGCCAGTTTTCAATACAGGCAGATGGCAGCCTGGAAGCAAATATTGTTCACATAGTCAACGAAGCAGGTCATACTATAAAAAAGCTGGCAATTAACAATCAGCAAAATAATCTTACGATATCTGATCTAACCCCGGGTTTATACTATATCCAAATCCCAGATGTTTTTGGAAAAGGAAAACATTTTTCCGAGAAAGTATTGATATTGAAATAGCATATTGGAGGTGATTATATATAGAAGCCGAAGCATATAAACTTCGGCTTCTATTATATTTAGTCCATCGCTTTTCTTATGGTTATTTCTGAATCACAATTCTTCCTGTTTTTAAAAAATCTCCAGATATATATTTATAGGTATAGATGCCACTTGAGGATGCAGTAAACTGATCTGTATACTTACCTTTATTCAACACCCCATTTACTATTACTTTCATCAATTTTCCTTCTGCATTATAAACTTCCAGTTTAACCGGACCTTTTTTGGATACACTGAATTCTATGGTAGCCAGTGTTGAAGGATTTGGATAGGTCTTTATACCATTAGTAAAAGCTAACTCCGGTTCAGTAGCGGGAGTTTGTACAGGAGGAATGATACCTGATCTTCCTGCCACAGCAGTATATTCAGATTGCAGCACCCATACGGAATAGCCACGTGCAGGTGCATATAAATGAACCCGACCATCATTGGCTACAGTAACAGTTTGTGCTGGATTCAACACATTGACCAAAACCTGGTTTTTCCAATCAGCATAACCAGTAGTGGGTGTACCATTGGGAGAGCCATCATTATCAACCCAAATACCCCTTGTAAACGCGTCATTATTATTAATTACAAGGATGGCTCCACTTTTAGTGCCGTTTCCCTGCCTGCGTGCTACATAAACATTCCAGGTATCGCCGGCAAACGTTGTAGTGTTATTAGGGTTTGGCTCTGTAACAGGATTGCCCTGTTGTGTGAGTGAGATCAGTGATCCACCAAGATATATGCTCCGGGCAGAAATCATTTTATTAATATCAGATTTAAGGGCAGCAGGGGCAGTTACAGTTAATGCCGGGTTATTATTATCAGCCTGCGTAACGCCATAATATTGTGGATAGAAAATGCAGGGCCTCCCTTCATGAAAGAGAATGTAGGCATAGCCGAGTTTCCAATCCTTTGTTACCCATTTATCATGTTCCTTTCCCGTGTCATGGTTTTCAAGAAAAGTAACAACAGATGTACCGGATAAAGAATTGCCCGTATTATCTCTGACCATGCCAGCGTTGTTGAGCCATGCCATATTGAAGCTTGCACCGTTGCCATTACTCATATCAGTGAGAGTGGTTTTTAATGGAAAGTCGAACACATCAACATCAGAACCTAATCCGGCAAGATCATTGACCCAATTCTTTAACCGGTATTTATATCCGGTAAAATATTCGCCGACAATAAACCGCTGTGAACCGGATTTCAATGGCAGGTTATTCACCCACATGGAGACCATTTCTTTTTGAAAACCACGTACAAAGTCTAACCGGTAACCATCAAAGCCAATGGTATTAGTGAGCCAGGTACCCCATGATTTTAATCGGTTCTGGACGGTTACATCAAATGTATTCAGGTCATTTCCAAACCAACGGGTATTGGGAACAAGCTGGTCTTCAAAACCACCATCAGTGCTACCTCCATCACCCAGGTAATCGGCAGCATCAACAGGATGGAAATTATTATAGGTCCAGGTAAAATTGGCTTCACCAGTACCAGTGTGATTTACAAAATCAATTGAGGTTCCAGTATAGGCTTTTAATGTAGTGGAAGCAAGGTTGGAACCATTGTACCAAACAGCGGAAGGATAATAACCGTTGGTCTGTGCTGCCCATTGCCATTCCCAACCGCCACCAGCCGCGGTTCCTTCTTTTCTTGCAGTTAATGTGATCTCAATAGTATTGGCAGAGGCAAGTGTGATCTTATATTCATCAATGTCAGTATTGTTTTGCATGTGACCGCTATAAGTTTTCTGATCAAGCGCCACATTGAATTGTCCGCTGCCATTATTAGGTTCGGATTCCCACAACTGAGGGCCTGGTGCAGGTGGAGCATTATTGGTGAACTTTATCTTTACATCATAACCTCTTTCACCAACTGCACCTCCATAGTTGAGAAAGTATCCGCCGATCTGAATATAATAATCACCTGCAGCTGCATTAGGAATGATCCATCTTACCTCATTGGTTGGAAAAGGCACACGCTGAATACCACCGGAAACTGCTTTGTTGAAAATGTAAGTTTTAACAGCTGGATTATCTCCACTTTCTTCCGCATCGGTATTGTTACTGTAGGTGTGATTCAGGAGTACGTCTGCATATATATCCATATAAGGAACACCGCCAGTAACACTGTGCGCTTCACTCAGAAGGCTCAATAATTCTGCTTTGGAACCAAAGCGGGTTTCGGTGCTGCCTTTTTGATTGTAGGCACCAAGATCATAATGATCAAAGAGTCCGTAACCCATATCAGCGATGCCCCAATTACCTTTGGAAGGAGGAGGCATCCAAAGTGCTCGTATGCCGGCGGTTTTCATAGCGGGGATCTTAGCCTTAATAGAATCATACCAGAAGCCGTTTTTCCCAACTTCATCAACTGGAAGGTTCCAGTAAAAAGCCTGCATCATCACATCATTTTGAGCGCGGATTGAAAAATGAATAATCAGGAGAAAAGTAATCGTTAGAATTTTTTTCATACAGAAGGTTTTTTTGGTTTAAAGAAAAGTATTCATTCCAGGCATGATTACGCCGATAATTTCCAGATCCAATAAAGGTTCGTAGTTACCAGGAGAAGCAAGTTTAAGGGGAGTTGGGGTGTTCCTGCAGTTTGCTTATCCGTCAAGGTGAAAGCAATTTCGGACTATTTTGTGTATTTTGGACACATTAGGAAGAGTATTTTGGAATTTAAGTGTTTGACATTAGGCTTTAACCCGCAAGAGGGTCATTTGGAATTGACTGATTATGCTGTTAACATTGTGATTCAATTGCATTTCAAAAAATTGGATAAACCCCAATAAATAGACCTGGAAAAACTGATCAGCCATATAAAAAGCTACCACCCCATTAGCGCAGAAGCACAGTCGGCCCTGGAAGAATGTTTTGAACAGCTGATATTATCGCAGGGTGAATATTTATTGACGGAAGGAAAAATTTGCAGGAACCTGTATTTCCTTGAATCAGGAGCAGTACGCGGGTTTTATAATTTGGAAGGAAAAGAGATCACCTACTGGTTTGGGTTTGAAAATGATTTTGTTGCTTCATTTCACAGTTTTACTACAGGTCAGCCGGCAATAGAGAATATTCAACTTCTGGAAGGAAGTATACTTTGGGCTATTAATAAGGAATCGCTGACTAAATTATTGAATCAATACCACGAAATAGAGCGCCTTGTCAGGATAGCTTATGAGAAATATTATATCCGTTTGGAAGAGCGCTTTGTCAACTCACAATTCAAGACTGCTACTGAGCGGTATCAAGATCTGCTACAGGAAACCCCACATATCCTGGAACGCGTTCCCCTGGTACATGTTGCTGCTTATCTGGGGGTTAGCCAGGAAACACTCAGCCGTATCCGGAGCCGGCTTTAACATTTCCTATTTTGGTTTTTGAGGTATGTCAAGAGACTCCATGCAGTGCAATTATAGTTTTGGGTCCATAATAAATGAACAAATATGTCACCAAAACAAAACCAACCTTCTAACGCCTTTATCGGCGCTTCATGGACAGCATTAATTATTGGAGTATCGGCTTTTCTTATTGGATTATGGAATGCAGAAATGGAACTGAATGAAAAGGGATATTATTTCACCGTATTGATGTTCGGACTGTTTTCAGGGATTTCAGTACAGAAAGTGGTACGGGACCAGATGGAAGGGATCCCAGTTACTAATATCTATTATGGACTCGCATGGTTCTGTACAATCTTATCAATTATATTACTCACTGTTGGATTGTGGAATGCCACACTGGAAAGAAGTGAAAAAGGATTTTATGCGATGGCATTTGTATTAAGTATGTTCTCTGCAATTGCAGTGCAAAAGAATACAAGAGATATGAGAGGGAAGAATGGACAGGAGGAAAAAACTCCCTGACAGAATATAAAAAGAGGAACATATTGCAAGTATTAGGTTTACCCCGAATTGAAAAGCCCTGGCTAATAGCCGGGCTTTTTTGTTATTCTGATGCAAGCCGCGAATCGCAGTTTTTTTTCAAAGGTTGCCTCGAATATGTTTTATACCCGGATAAATTATGAACTCCATAATTTTTTAGACCGTGGTACAACCCTTGATAAAACTATAACGATATAAAGGCTGAATGGTAAGCCGTGAGAGATATTCTGGTAATATTTTCTCCGGCCATCCATTTCGCTAATCACTTAACAAATAAAAAATAACTGCAATGAAACATCCAGTCAGAATAATCATTACAAGAATCCTCCCCTTCCTAATTGTTGTGCTTTTCATCGCCAGCTTTATTGGGTGTGACAAGAATAATGATCCCAAACCTGATCCAATAACACCGGCTGATACGCAAAGTTTTACCGTGGTTAACATGGTGGCAAGTGATGCATCAATTACGGCTACAAGAGTTGACCCGAAACTGGTCAATGCCTGGGGTATATCGTTTAGTCCAACGGGCACTCCCTGGATCTCGTCCACGGGTGACCATACCACCGCTATTTATAATGGTGCTACAGGAGCACAGCAACTGGCAGCGGTTAATATTCCTACTCATGGCGCCGCTACTGGTGGTTTGCCAACAGGACAGGTTAACAATCCAACAGGAGCTTTTCCACTGGCAAATGGTAATGGAGCCCGCTTCATCTTTGCCGGCCTTGATGGAGTTATTTCAGGTTGGAATGGCGGAACCGGTGCAACAGCCATGGTGGATCGTAACGGCACATCAGTATATACGGGTTTAGGTATCGGAAATGTGGGTACAGATTCATTTTTATATGCTACAGATTTCAAATCCGGCAAAGTTGATAAGTTCAACAGGACCTGGGTGCTGCAGACTGCAAGTTTTGTGGATCCCAATTTACCTGCAGGCTATGCACCTTTCAATGCTCAGAATATTGGCGGTTTGATCTATGTTACCTATGCCCAAAAAGAAGCCAGTGGAGAAGAAAAGAAAGGAGATGGCCTGGGTGTGGTGAATGTTTTCAATCCAGATGGCAGCTTTGTGAAACGCCTTGTAACTGGTGGTAAGCTGAATGCGCCATGGGGTGTTGCGCAGGCACCGGCCAGTTGGCTCAAAGGCGCCGCGAGCAGTACAGTAATAGTGGTAGGCAATTTCGGCAATGGACATATCAACGCTTATGATGCAGCTAACGGTACCTGGTTAGGAACATTGAAATCAAATGGCACAGTGATCACTATTGATGGTCTTTGGGGCATTAGCTTCAAACCATCCGGTGCTGCCGCACTCAATGGGGATTGGCTCTACTTTGCAGCCGGACCTTCAAATGAGACAAAAGGTGTGTTCGGTTATGTCACCAAATAATTTCAATGAAGTAAGAGATATTATAAAGTGCCGGCGAATGCCGGCACTTTTGTTTTAAGCATGCGAGCAAAACTGAATGCTGTGAAATAATAAGGCCCTGGCTAATGCCCAATAACTTATTGACGATTATATTGGTTTTCCCGGATATTCATATTGAATATTAAAGAGGCTATGGGGTATTCATCTTAAAAATGAACCGTGTCTCGGTTTTATCGGAAGTGCATGTAAGTGTGCCTCCATGAGCACGGCTGATGAGTGAAGCAATATATAATCCCAGTCCCAATCCACTATGACTTGGTTTATTGGCTTCACGGGCGAATGGTTCAAAAATCCTATCCATTAAATTTGCTGGTATAGGTTCGCCATGATTGATAATTGACAACTCAAAATGAGGTTTATGGTAGGATGCCAGGACATATACAGGCATATTGGCATCACCATGGGTAATTGCATTAGCCAGCAGGTTTGAAAAAAGCTGGGCTATGCGGTTTCCATCACAAATTACAGTTTCGTTGATGTCAAATTCAGTTATGATCTTCCGGCCAGGAAATTGAGTTTGCAATTCATCAATAACCTGTTGTAAAACTGGCTGAAGCGTTACATCAGAAAGTTCCGGTATGATACCACCTCCCAATCTTGTTCGTGCAAAATCCATCATATTTTTTATCAATTCAGACATCCGGAAAACGCTTTTTTGAACAATGCCAATCAGATGCCTGTTTGAATCTGACTGCTCGGACTTTAATAGCAATTGTATGCATGCATGGATTGAGCCCAGGGGATTGCGCAAATCATGCCCCAGGATTGCGATAAGCTCATCCCGCAGTTTTACAATGTCACGTTGATCAGAAATTTCCGATGCAAGTATTTTTTTTTCGGTTTGCAGGTTTTGTTCAAATTTCCGCCTGTCTGAAGCTCTAAATATTGTAATTCTAATAAAAATGGGATTGCCTTTATCATCAAGACGCTCATAGGCGTTAATGAATACTGGGATTTTAATACCCAATCTATCCTTAAGTTCAAGCGCCACTTCATCATAAAACCCCTGCATCCGAAGTAAGGGTGCCAGATGAGTTTCATAATAGATCCTGCCACCAGTGGAAAGCAGGTCAGAGAACCGGCGACCCTGAATTTCGTTTTCCGGAACCTGAAGCCAACCGGAAAGTCGCTTATTAGCATAAAGGATCACTCCCGTAGCATCTGTTGTTATATAACCGCATAAGGAATTATCCAAAAAGTCGGATAAACTATTGGCCAACTGTTCGCGTGTCTTGTTATTCTCATCCAACATCAGCTAGAAAAGCTTTTATTGCATCGATCGTTTCCTGGGGAGCACTAAGATTTGGACAATGGCCTGTAGCTTTCATTATCACCAATTTGCTATTGGCCATCCTGTCATGCATATATTGACCCACACATTCAGGCGCAATTACATCATTTGAACATTGGAGGACCAAAACGGGCAGATCTATATCCGACAGGATATTACGCTTGTCAGTCAAAAAAGTAGTTCGTGCAAAATGCCTGGCAATTTTGGGATCTGTGCGGCAGAAGCTGTTTGTCAGTTCTTCTGCCAATTCACTGCGGTCAGGGTTACCCATAATAACAGGCGCCATAGCCATGGACCAACCTAAATGATTATTATCAAGGGAGTCCAGCAATTCCATGATCTGATCGCGGGTAAACCCACCTATATAATCATTGTCGTTAATATAAGAAGGGGAAGGACCTACCATTATGAGGGAATGAAAACGTTTTGGTTCCAGCAAAACAGCCATAATCCCTATCACTGAACTAACAGAATGCCCGACCAGGATTACCTCATTCAAATCCAGGTGCCGGCAGATATCAATAATGTCTTCGGCATATCCATCCAGCTTATCGTATTTTTTGAAATCATAGGCCGTAAGATCTGAATTACCTGCGCCAACATGGTCAAAGAGCACAATTTTGTAATCATTTATAAAAGCAGGAACCACATACCGCCACATGTTTTGATCACATCCAAAGCCGTGAGCAAAAAGCAGTGTCTTTTTTCCATGGCCCTTTACCACCAAATTATTTCTTTTCAGAGTATTCATAGTTTGGATAGTAGCTTACTTAAAGGTATGGAATCTGATCTAATGGTTTTTTTCCTGTTTCGGACGCAAAATAGCCGTTTCAATATTACAAGACTCAATTTTTACTTAAATCCGGGATTTCCGGTATACGATTTTTAAATATCTTTAGATGGCAAGTAATGAAGAGATTGGATTTATTGATATTAATTTTAAGGCTATCTGATGCAGCACCAGGATTATATACTTTGCGTGGATGATGACGAGGATGATTGTTTGCTTCTGGAAGAAGCTATAAAAAAAACCGGAAAAAAAATTAACCTGAAATTCCTTCGATCCGGGGAAAAAGCCATCGAATTTCTAAAATCGGCTTTAGAACAGTCCCATTTACCCAAATTGATGATACTTGATATTAACATGCCAAAAATTAATGGAACGGAATTATTATCAGAGATCCGGGATACACTCAAAATAACTGTGCCGGTGATATTATTTACCACACACCCACGTGATCTGGACATTCTTATTGGAGAGAAATATAATGCCTCCCTGTTATCCAAGCCAACCAATTTGAAAAGTTACGATGCAATAGTGGCAACAATCTTTCATTCTATATTAAATTAAACTACCCACCTAGTGTAACACTTCTTCCAGTGTTTTCCGGGCAGTTTGTGCTTCATAAGGCTTTTGGAGATACCCATCCGCCCCACATTCCCTGGCTATGATCTTAACGTTATCGTTGGAGGAAAACAGAATAATTTTGATAGAATGTGTAAGAGGGTTCTTTTTAATTTTACTACATAGTTCTCCCCCGTCAACATTTTTCATTTTAATATCCAGCAAAATAAGGTCAGGGGTGCTATCTCTAATTATCTCATCCAAATTCTCTCCATTCCAACAAGTGCTTACTATAAAGCCTTCACGTTTCAAAAGATGCTTCATGAGTATCAGCACATCCTGTTCATCATCAACTACAAGTATTCTGGATTTATTTAAGACCATGCTACAAAGGAATCCTGTTATGTATATGGTATTAACCAACAAGTTTCGCGCCATTACCTAACGTCAAAATCTCTTTGGTATTATGAAACCTCTCAGCAAATTCGGTTAGTTACCAAATCTGGTCATATCATCCACATTCGGCCTGCTTCATTCTGGATTTCAAGATAATTCCGTAAAATAAAGTTTGTGAGGAGTCAGAAGTATTTGTTTCCCATGTAGAAATTTCTACCGTTTATAGCATTGTGACTTCAATATAAAATATGCTATGAGGGAAATCCGATAGGCTTACTAAAGGCGATTCACCGGGAACTGGATGGTAAACGTAGTTCCTTTTCCTAATTCACTTTCGGCCCAGATACGACCGGAGTGGGCTTCAATAATTACTTTTGAAATAAATAGCCCAAGGCCAATGCCGGTTGTATCCTTAGGAGTGCCTTTGGCGCGATAGTATTGTTCAAATATCCGTTTCAGATCTTCCTCAGCAATTCCTCTTCCTTCATCCTGTATTTTAATTTCTACCTGGTCACCCAGAACAGCAGCTTCAATATATATAGAGGTATTTTTATCCGAGTATTTTACTGCGTTACTGATAATATTAACTATCACCTGGCTGATCTTCTGGCCGTCCACACAAACATTAATATCCTCACCAGGATATTTTATTTCCAGATGGTGATTGCTAATATCAACCATATCAATGCTGTCTTTAAGCAATGCAAGTAAACTTACCCTCTTGAACATCAGTTCCAGTTTACCTGCCTGGATGCGTGAAATATCGAGCAGATCGGCAATAATGCCTTGCAGCCTTTCAATTTGCTTTTTAACTTTTGGGAACATCTGCTCAATAGGCATTCCACCTTCTTCAGCAATTTCCATAAAGCCTTTAAGTGTGGCCAGGGGAGTTCTCAATTCATGGCTTGCAAAACCTATAAACTCATCTTTTCTTTTATTAAGGAGATTTACTTCCTGCAGCAATTTGGCATTTTCCAATGCAATTGCGGCCTGTGAAGCTATTGCCAAAGCAAGTCCTTCGTGCTCCGGGGAAAAGATAGCTTCCCTGGGATGACCGAAGAAAAGTCCGCCTATCACAACTCCCTTTTGAGATTTTACCGGAACAGCCAGGTAGCTTACAACAGGAAGATGCCCCTTCGGCATTCCATGATGAGGCTCATTATGACCATACCGGGGATCCTCTAAAATATTATCAGACCTCACCACTTCTATTCCCTGAAAAGTGGAATTAAATAACATTGTATTCCTTGGCATACCAAACTTTTCAAATTGGGATCTGTCCGCCCCCGATAAAGCATACAGCATATAAGAAGCTCCCTTTTCATCGATCTTATTGTAAAAGAAAGCTCCGAAAGCTGCACCAACAGCTTTGGCGCATGCATCTGTCACCAATTGTAAAATAACATCAACATCCAGCTGTTTATTGATTGTTGTGGAAAGGTCATTTAATATTCTCAGGCGTTCTTCTACCAGCTTTTGCTGGGTGATATCCCGTGCAATTTTGGATGCCCCGATTATTTTTCCTTCCGAATTTTTTATTGGAGAGATAGTAAGCGATATGTGCAATTTTTTCCCCGTTTTGGTTACCCGGATCGTTTCAAAATGCTCTACCCTTTCACCCCGTTTGAGACTGGCAATGATTTCATCTTCTTCATGGCGGCGATCCTCCGGGATTAGAACATGGATCAATTGTCCGATCATTTCCGCTTCAGTATAACCGAACATCCTCTCTGCGGCAGGGTTCCAGCTCATAATTCTACTGGTCAAATCTTTTGAAATGATGGCATCTTCAGAGCTTTCGATGATGGCTGCAAGCATGGCTTGCCGCTCTATTGTGTAGACTTCTTGCATAAGGGGCTGTGAGAGTTGATATTATGTTCAAATTCCAGACCAAATTGGCGAGAATTTTGTAATTACAGTACACTTAACCACCAGGGTCAATACATGATACGTGTTCTTATTGTAGATGATGATTTGGATCTGCTTGAAATGGTATGCTTGATGGCAGCCAATCATGGTCTTAATCCTACCTGTGTGAGTAGTGGCAATGCAGCGCTTGAAGCACTCAAGAAAGACCGGTTTTCCTTATTGTTAATGGATATTTTTCTTGGAGATCATGACGGGCGACATATATCTCGTGAATTGAAAGGATCTGATGATTACAAGGACATTCCTATCTTATTATATTCAGCGGGACAAATTGATTCTTCATCTATCACTGAATCAAAAGCTGAAGGCTTTATACAGAAGCCATTTAATATGAAAGATCTTATTAGCAGAATGCGGTCACTTATTAATTAGCCAGGCTTTAAATAATAATCCCGGCCTCTGCGACCGGGATCTTTTCAGCCCTAACTAAACTTACACATTAAAAAATCAAATAAGGATCATTAAACTGATCGTTATCGTTCTTTCTTCGATTACCAATCTTTTTCACAAGGTTTCTTAAAGGCTGCCATACCTGATTATAAAAACGCTGTTTCATAGCTTAAGTTTTTTAATACAGATATTTCGAAATTAAAATTCATTAGCTGACAGTAATGCTTTTGGATAACTTTTTACTTTTTTCATCTTTTCTTATT
>Ga0207648_10003366_pt1 | contig 16795 bp, 12 predicted proteins | sample KBSMisM32_FD_184310 | JGI IMG/M metagenome (GOLD analysis project Ga0207648, IMG submission 184310) | Miscanthus rhizosphere microbial communities from Kellogg Biological Station, Michigan, USA - KBS Miscanthus M3-2 (SPAdes) (version 2) | ecosystem: Host-associated > Plants > Roots >...
CGCGCCGACGCACTCACACACTTCGACGAGATCCTGCAGGCCGCCGACGGCATCATGGTGGCGCGCGGCGATCTCGGGGTGGAGGTTCCCGTTGAACAGATTGCGATCATCCAGAAGCAGCTGATCTTCCGGGCCAGCCGCGTTGGCAAGCCGGTCATCACCGCCACGCAGATGCTGGAATCCATGACGGCCAACCGCCCGCCCACGCGGGCCGAGTCCACGGATGTGGCCAACGCGATCCTCGACGGCACCGACTGCATCATGCTCTCGGGCGAGTCGGCGATGGGCCGGTATCCGGAGGAGGCGGTGGCGATGCTGGCGAGAATCGCCGCCTACACCGAGGCGCACCGCTCGCCCACCCGGCTTGATCTGAATGCGATGGCCAGCGAGCCGCAGCCGTCGACCAGGGGCGAGGTGATTGCGTCGGTGGTCGAGCACGCGCTCGCGACGGTGCCGTGCGCCGCCGTGTTCGTGCCCACGAGGACCGGAGCCACCGCGCGGATGATCTCGCGCTTCAACCCGGCGGTGTGGATTGTGGCCCTGAGCCGCAACGCCGCGGTGTGCCAGGGGCTGGCGTTTTCCTACGGCGTGTATCCGATGCAGCTCGCTCACGAGCCGGAGAGCTGGCGTGACTTTGCCCGGCAGTGGTTCCGCGAGCATCACGTCCCCGACGCGCTGGCAATGCTCGTGGCCGGTCCGTCCACACGCAACCCGGACACCAACCACCGCCTCGAATTCCTGCGTGTCGGCGACTGAGCGTCAGACGCCGACTTCCTGCGTCTTCGAGAACGCGGACCCGACCGCGATCCGCGCCGCCATCTCGGCCAGGCGGGTCGAGTAACCCATCTCGTTGTCATACCAGGCAGCGACGGACAGCAAGCCGCCCTGGATCGCCGTCAGCGGCAGATCGACGATGGACGAATGCGGGTCGCCGACGATGCGAGACGACGCCCACTCGTCTTCCAGGACGGACATCACGCCCTTGAGGGGTGGAACCGCGGCGGCCTTCCGGAATGCGTCGTTGATCGCGTCAACGGTGACGGGACGCTCGGTCAGCAGGTTCAGCTCCGCGATGCTGCCGGTGCGCGCCGGCACGCGGTAGGCCTTGCCCGCGATGTTGAGGCCCGGCCAGATGAAGGCGAGCGCGCGCGCGGCGCCGGATGACGAGGGGATGATGTTCTCGGTCGCGGCCCACGAATCGCGGCGATCCTTCATCGGCTGGTCGGTGAGCGACTGGGTGTTGGTGTAGGCATGGATCGTCGAGAACAGGCCGTACTTGATGCCGAAGTTCTCGATCACCACCTTGACCACCGGGGCCAGGGCGTTGGTCGTACAGCTCGCCATGCTGACGATCTTGTGCTTCTCCGGATCGAACGTGTCGAGGTTGATACCCGGCAGCAGCACCGCGTCGCAGTCTTCGCGCGTCTTGCTTGGAGCGCTCACCAGCACACGTTTCGCGCCGGCATCAAGATGAGCCTGGGCGCCGGGACGCGTACTCGCCCGGCCGGTGCAGTCGATCACGAGGTCGACGCCGAGGGCCTTCCAGTCCGGCAGCGCCTTCATCGAGTCGAAGTAGGGGATGTCGCGACCGCCGATGACGAAACCGCTGCCTTTCGTCGCGACCGCCTCGGACCAGCGGCCGTAGTTGGAATCGATCTCGAACAGCGCGGCCAGGGTCGAAACGTCTTTCACGTCGGAGATCGACACGGGGACGAACAGCTCGTGCTCGAGCGCCACTCTCATCAGCGAGCGGCCGATACGGCCAAAACCATGAATTGCGATCCTGACCATGACCGTTTCCTCATCAGTGACGGAGACAGAGGGACGCGGCGTCCTGTCCAATCGATCTGTTCTCGACTACGCAAGGCCGGTACCCGCCCCAAAGCAGCAAGCTCTTTGCAGGAAGTAGCCAAAACGACGTCGTACGGCCGGTACAGGGAGGTTCCGTCCAGGCCGTTGCCATCGGCCGGAACCGCGTCACCGCCGGTTGTCGCCGTCCACACCGAACCACCCCGGGCCAGGATGGGCCGCCGGCAGCGCGAAAGCATTGAAAGAGGTCTCCGATGCCGATCGCCGACTATGGGCAGTTCTGCGAGATGCTCGATCGGGCCCGGAAGGGGCGGTTCGCCTACCCCGCCATCAACGTGACGTCGCTCACCACGGCAAACGCCGTGTTGAAAGGGCTGGCCGACAGCAGGAGCGACGGGATCATCCAGGTCTCGACGGGGGGCGGCGCCTTCGCGTCCGGCGCGGCGGTGAAGGACATGGCGCTCGGCGCCATCTCGATTGCCGAACATGTCCACCGCGTGGCGCCGCGGTATCCGATCTACGTCGCGCTTCACACCGACCATTGCCAGGCGGACAAGCTGGACCCCTTCGTGGTGCCGCTCGTCGAGGAGACCGAAAGACGGCGGGCCGCGGGCAAACCCAATCTGTTCAACGGCCACATGTTCGACGGCAGCGCGCTGCCGCTCGACGACAACCTCGACATCGCCGCGACGCTGCTCGAACGATTCAGGAAGAGCGACTTGATCCTCGAAATCGAGGTCGGAGTCGTGGGGGGCGAGGAGGACGGCGTCAGGGCGAGCGCCGCCGCGAAGCTCTACACGACGCCCGAGGACACCTTGAAGGTCGCGAGGCGGCTGCGGGCGGTGTCACCCGGTCCCTACTTGCTCGCGGCGACGTTCGGCAACGTACACGGCATGTACAAGCCGGGACAGGTGAAGCTCAAACCGTCCATCCTGAAGGACTGCCAGGACGCCGTCGTCGCCACGCTCGGCGAGGAGGCGCGGTTCCACTTCGTCTTCCACGGCGGATCTGGATCGGAGCTGTGCGACATTCACGAGGCGCTCGACTACGGCGCGGTGAAGATGAACATCGACACCGACATGCAGTACGCGTTCACGCGTGCCATCGCCGACCACTGCTTCAAGAACTACGACGGCGTCCTCCGGGTGGACGGAGACATGGGCAGCAAGCACGCCTACGATCCACGCCCCTACATGACCCGGGCCGAGAACGCGATGGCCGCCCGGGTCGTACGGGCGACGACCGAGCTGCGGTCCGCCGGCACGACGATGATGCAATGAGCCGGCAGCGAGGCACGCATGCGCGACGTCAATCTCGATTTCACGATACCGCGGCTGGGCGAGTGCTGCTTCCCCTCGCCGATGTCCGGCGTCCGGTTCACGCGTGACGATGAGCGCGTGCTCTATCACTCCACTGTCGAGGGGCTCGACGGTTGGCTGGCACACGGCGAGGCCCCTCCCGCGATGGAACGCGCCGGACCGAGACGCCTGCTGTTCGCCGACCCTGCGACGCTGACGTGCGGAATCGTGACCTGCGGCGGTCTCTGCCCCGGCGTGAACAACGTCATCCGCGCCATCGTTCTGAGCCTGCACCGTCACTACGGCGTGACCAAGGTCTACGGCTTTCGTTTCGGCTACGAAGGCCTCGTACCCCGGATGGGGCACCAACCATTCGAGTTGACACCCGAATCCGTGCACCGGATCCACGAGAGCGGCGGATCCATCCTCGGGTCGTCGCGAGGGCCGCAGGACGCCGCTGAAATGGTGGAGTACCTCGAGGCGCTCGGCGTCGGAATTCTCTTCACCGTCGGCGGAGACGGGACACTTCGCGGCGCGCAGAAGATCTCCGAGGAAGCGGCGCGGCGTGATGTGAAGGTCAGCGTCATCGGCGTCCCGAAAACCATCGACAACGACATCTCGTTCGTGCAGCGAACGTTTGGATTCGAGACCGCGGTCACCGAGGCGCGGCGCGCCACCGAGGCGGCCAACACCGAGGCGGAAGCGGCGCGCAACGGGATCGGGCTCGTGAAGCTGATGGGCCGCGACTCGGGATTCATCGCGGCGTATTCGGCGCTGGTGAACAGCCACGTGAACTTCTGCCTGGTTCCCGAAGTGCCGTTCACCCTCGACAGCTTCCTGTCGGCCCTGCAGCAGCGGCTCGCGCGCCGAAGGCATGCGGTCATCGTGGTGGCGGAAGGCGCCGGCCAGGATCTGATGGCGAAGAGCCAGGCGCGTGACGCCTCTGGAAACGTCAAGTACGGCGACATCGGCATCTTTCTGCGCGACGCGATCACGAACCACTTCAAGCAGATCAAGACGGACGTCACCCTCAAGTACATCGATCCCAGCTACACCATCAGGAGCGTGCCGGCGACGGCGCACGACGCCGCCTTTTGCCTGCTCCTCGGGCAGAGCGCGGTCCATGCGGGCCTCAGCGGACGCACGAATATGGTGGTCAGCTTCTGGAATCACCAGTTCACCCACGTGCCGATCTCCCTCGCCGTGCGCGAGCGCCAGAAGATCGACCCGGAGGACGCACTCTGGAGCAGCGTGGTCACCTCTACTGGTCAGCCGTGGGACATGCGATGAGGGCGGCACGAGCGTGGTGCGGCGTCCTCGCTGCCACCCTTGGCGGCGTGCTCCTGGCGTTCGACGCCGGCGCCCAATCCTCCACAGCGCCGGTGGCGGCAGCCGCGCCGACACCGCGACGGCTCGCGATCAACAACAAGCCTTGGACGGGTGACTTCGACAAGCTGCTCGAGCGCCGGATGGTCCGCGTGTACGCGCCGTTTTCCCGCTCGCTGTATTTCAGTGACAAGGGGCGGGAACGCGGGCTCGCTGTCGAGCTGGTGCGCGATTGGGAGCGCTACCTCAACATCAAGTACGCGAAGCAGCTGGGCAAGCGGCCGCTGACGATCTACATCCTTCCGGGTACGCGCGACAAGCTTCTGCCCTACCTCGGGGACGGCCTGGCCGACGTCGCCATCGGCAATCTGACCGTCACCGAAGAGCGCTTGAAGACCGTCGATTTCGTCCCCGGCGACGATGGCCGCCGCACGATCGACGAGGTCGTCGTCACCGGACCAAAATCTCCCGAGCTGAAGACCCTCGACGATCTCTCGGGCGCGCGCGTCCACGTGCGCAAGGCCTCGAGCTACTACGAGAGCCTGGAGCAGCAGAACGAGCGCCTGGCGGCCGCCGGCAAGAAGCCCATCACGCTGATCCTGGTGCCCGACTCGCTCGAGGACGAGGACCTGATGGACATGCTCGACGCCGGGCTGATCGAGCTGCTGGTGGTGGACGACTGGAAGGCGCAGATGTGGGCGCAAGTGCTGCCACGTCTCAAAGTCAGGACCGATCTGGTGCTGCGCGACGGCGCGAAGACCGGGTGGGCCATCCGCAAGGGCAGTCCAGGACTGGCCGCAGAAATCGACGACTTCTTCAGGAACTGGGCGATGAAGCAGGGCGTCGCGGCCTACCGGATGAACACGTACATGCGGCGGGTAAAGCAGCTGAAGGACCCGACGGGCAGCGCCGAGCACAAGCGCTTCGTGGCGACGCTCGCGATCTTCGAGAAGTACGGCGCGCGCTACGGGTTCGATCCGCTGATGCTCGCCGCGCAGGGCTATCAGGAGTCGCAGCTCAATCAGCAGGCCAGGAGCCACGTCGGCGCGGTGGGCATCATGCAGCTGATGCCCTCGACGGGGCAGGAAATGAAGGTGGGCGACATCCACGCGGCCGACTCGAATGTCCACGCGGGCGCGAAATACATGGACCAGCTCATGTCGCGGTACTTCGCCGACGCCCACTTCAGCGAGGGCAACCGGCCGCTCTTCGCGTTCGCCAGCTACAACGCCGGCCCCGCCAACATCGCCAGAGCGCGGCGGGAGGCCGAGCGGCGCGGTCTCGATCCGGACAAGTGGTTCAACAACGTCGAGATCGTCGTGGCCGAGACGATCGGCATCGAGACGACGACGTACGTGCGCAACATCTACAAGTACTACGTCGCCTACCGTCTGATGCTCGATGCGCAGGAAACAGCAGAAACGGCGCGACGGCAGGTCAAGTGACGGAGCGCTTCCCGCGGCGCGCCACGCTCAGGAGCGACGCACACGCCATCAGCCCGGCCCCGACCCACATCACGGGCGGGGTATCGGGGCTGGCGGGCACCACGAACGTGTTGAACGCGGCGACCGCGCCGCCGCCGACGGCAAGGGCGTGTTCGAGGCGCAGGCCCGTTCGATGCGCACGCCAGAGCATGGCGCCAAAGTAGACGAGCAGAAGGGACGCCGCGAGCACTTGTAATGCCCACGGCGCGGGGAACGCCAGCGCTCCAGAGAAACCTAGAACGCTGGCGTACGTGGCCCAGCACAGGGGGCATTTCGGCACGGCCAAGGCAGCCAGGCCCACGAGCGAAGCCATCGATGACCCGACGGTCCCGGCTTTCTCGCCCGCCATCAACGCCGCCGCCTGGTCCACGACCTGCTCCTCGTTCCAATTCAGCCGGTGAAACGTGCTGGCGATGCGGCCGCTCCCGTCCAGCACGAACACCTCGATGCGGTGCCGGCTCACCAGCGACTCGAAGAAGCTCACGCCCAAGGCGAAGTACCGTTTCAGCTCGTCGAAGCCTCGGGTCGCGCGCACCAGGACATGATGCCCATCGAGCACGAGACCGCGATCCTGTCCGTATCGTGAGAGCTGCGGTGGTGCGTCGAACTCCGGGTCGTAGGTGATTCCCACCGTGCGGATGGACTCGCCGAGGCCGCGTGCGTGCAGCAGGCGTTGCACCCGTCCCAACTTCGCCACCGTCAGCGTGCACTTGAACGGGTTGTCGCACCGCGTGTAGAAGAACGCGACGATGGCGGGCTGGCCGCTCCGGAACAGCGCGCGAAAGGACGACGAGTGGCCGCGGTGGTCTTCGAGCATCACCCGATCGAGACCGGCATCGAGGCCGCGGCGCGGCGTGGCCCGCCAGTGCACGAGCCGGGCGATCGATTCGGGAAGTTCGGCACAACATTCGCCCGGCGCGTCAGGCGGCACGGCCAGTGGACCCAACCACTCGATGGTTTCCTCGAGTTCGCGGACGGGGCTGGTGTTGGACGCGGCCGGCCCGTCACCAAGACCGCCATAGACACCCAACGCCACCGGGGCGTCGAGGCCGGGGGCGACTCGACACGCGTGCGAGACGGCGGCCGCGAAGGAGGCGTGGGGACGCGGAGCGGCTCGCAAGCACCGCGCGGCGACGGCAAGCAGGTATGGGTGGGAAGGCGCCTCCAGTTCCTCGAGCACATACGGGATGACCGCGTCGGCCAGCGGCGGCCGGCGTCCCAGCGCCTCGAGGACCCATCCTCGCATCCGGGCGATGGCCGGTGCCGATTGGCCGGCGTACGCCGCGTGCTGCTCGTCGCAGAGCGCCAGCAACACGTCCGCGGCGTCCGGCAGCCGCGCGACCCGGTCGACCTCGGCCGCGAACTGCTGTTCGTGTGGGTTCACAGCTTGTGTTTGGCCGTCATGGATTTGGCGAGGCGCTTCATCCGGCCGGACCCCTTGGTGCGCATTTCGCCGATCCGCTTGCGCAGCGCCGCGTTGCCGCTCATCAGCTCGGAGTCCCCGAACTGGTTCATGGCGGTGAGGCCCGTCGCCACGATGTCTTCGTGCTCGGTCTTGTCGAGCACCGCCTTGCCGGCCCAGTCCTGGAGCGCCTGCGGGTCGAGCGCGTGGAGCGCGGCGGCGGACATCTGGCGGATGGACACCGGCTCCTTCTTGTTGGCGAGCGCCGTGCGAATGACGCCGCGCGCAGCCGGATCGCTGGCCATCACGCGCAGGGCCTGCTCGCGCACCGTGTCGTCCTTCGATTCCTTGAACAGCGACCGCGCGACCGACTGCACGCCCGCGTGCGCGTTGTAGCTCAGGTAGGACAGCGCATCGCCTGGTCCGACCACGGCCTTGGCCGGGTGCTTCAGCCCTTCGAGCAGCGTGGACTGCGCGTAATCGTCGCGACCGCGCGAGAGGAGCCCGAGGGCGCGCTGACGCAACTCGGGGTGCGGGTCGTGCACCAGCTTCCGAAGCGCGGCCTTGAAGTCGGCCCGCACGCTGTCGAACTGCTTCTCGGCAAACGTCGCCGCCTGCAGCACGCGCAGCGCCTCCATTCGCCTCGGCACCGTGTCGTCGGTGTCGCCAAGAATCGCCAGCGCCTGGCTCAATGCTTTGTCGCCGGCCTGGAGCGCCAACGCCGGCCGTTTGGCCCCGGCCAACGTGATGGCGGCGCCAGCGCGTCGAGGCTTCGGGCGGGTTGCGGTTGTGCGACGGGTGTGCTTCCTCATCGGGCGATCTCCTTGATCGATCGGCGGCGCCTCAGAGCGGCACGTCGTCGTAGCTGAATCCCATGTTGTTCGCGAGCTTGATCGCGCCCTGGTAGTCGAAGCAGTCGCTGACCTTCGGCTTTGGACCTGGAGCCCCGACGCACGGAGACGACGCCAGCGTACCGCCCAGCGCGAAGTTCGGCCGGGGTGGCGTGGTGACGCCGTTCCACGGCCACATCGTGTCAGGCAGGTTGTGGCCGATGCGGTTGGGGGGCGTGACGGTCTCGTAGGCCGCCGCCACCGCGATGTCGAAACGGCCCTGCTGCCTCTGCCAGACCGCCCACAGCCGATCGACGTTGCAGTGCAGGAAGAAGAACAGCGGATCCTGCGCGGCGGTGGGAATCGAGTCGATCGGGCCGCTGAAGCTGACGTGGGCCATGCCGTGGTAGTCCTGCTGCGTGCCAGGCAGCGGGGTCTCGAGCCGGCGGAAGTTGCGGAACAGCGCGCCCGGATTTCCGAGCGCCAGCGCCGCCGCCTGACTCAGCGGGCCCGGCGACGCGCCGTTCACGTTGAACGCGGGATCTCGCATGATGCCGGGGGCCGGCCCGGCCCTCCAGAACCGCAGCGGGTTCGTCGCCGCGAAGGTGACGGGCGTCGTCCCGGGGCCGTTGAAGGTGCCCTGCCCCATGAACTGCGGCGTGAACAGAGACGGGGCCGGCCGATCGAAGCGCCAATACGGCATGGCCACGCTGCGGTCGATCGTCTGCAGCTCACGTTCCAAGTCCAACACGAACGCTCGATGCCACGGGAGGAATCCCGGCCGCCCGTGCGCCTCGGGGCTTCCCGCGGAGACGTGGGTGCCCGCGAAGTCCGTGAAGCGTCCGAGCCCCTGGTTGTTGAACTGCGCGAGGGCGGCAATCAGCCGATCGCGCTCGCCGTTGGTGAGCGTGGTCGCGTCCTTGCGGATTCGCACCATCAGCGACACCGTCCCGACCGGGGCCGTCGTTCCGGTTCGCCGCGCCGTAATCTGCACGCCGGGGTCGGCCGTGCTCGCGGTGAGACCCCGAATGAAGAATGAAACGCTCGTCCCGTTCCTTGGGACGCTGAGCGAGTGAGTCGCCGAGCCGGCGCCGGTCGCGGTGCTCGCAAAGCGGATCGACCCGCCGCCGCCCAGCGCAGTCTGCGTAAGCCCGACCGTCGCGCTGGTGCCGGTAATGCCAGCCGGGTCGGTCACCCGGATGCGGCACGGACTCCAGGCCCACGTGACGTAGCGCGACGCCGCCTGAGGGCTGTTGTTGATCTCGATCTCCACTTTCATCGCAGCTCTCCCACTGGAGTATTGGATGGTCGCGCCGTACGTGATTCAACTCAAGGGCCGACTCTGTGAGAAACGTCGAACGAGACGAAACCGCACAGGAGAATGGGACAAAACGCCGGTATCCATGAGCTTCCGGCACCCCACGGCGGGTTTCGCATATGCAGCGCTGGTAGAGTGGCGTGACCCTCGGTTGATGGCGACGACCACCTCAATCCTCTCGGCGGGCACGAGCTCACCGCTCGGTGCCACCGTCCACGCCGACGGCGTCAATTTCAGTGTGTTCTCCAAGAACGCGACGCGGATCGAGCTGCTGCTGTTCGATGACGGCGCGGCACAGCCGTCGCAGATCATCCCGATCGACCCGATCGGTCACCGCACCTATCACTACTGGCACGCCTTCGTTCCGGGCCTGAAGCCCGGGCAGGTCTACGCCTATCGGGCGCACGGTCCGGACATGCCCCAGCGTGGCCTGCGGTTCGACGGGACCAAAGTCCTCATCGACCCCTACGGGCTGGCCCTGACGGTGCCCGAGGAGTACAACCGCGCGGCCGCGAGAGTACCCGGCGACAACGCCGCTACCGCGATGAAGAGCGTCATCGCCGACCCGCGTCAGTACGACTGGGAAGGCGACACGACGCTCCGCCGTCCGTTCGCGGAGACGATCGTCTACGAGATGCACGTCCGCGGCTTCACGCGGCATCCGAGCTCCGGCGTGTCTCCGGAGAAGCGGGGGACGTACGCGGGCCTGATCGAGAAGATTCCGTATCTGCAGGCGCTCGGCATCACGGCAGTGGAGCTGCTGCCGATCTTCCAGTTCGATCCGCTCGACGCGCCGCAAGGACGCGTGAACTACTGGGGCTACCAGCCGGTCTCGTTCTTCGCGCCGCATCACGCCTACAGCTCGCGCCGGACGCCGCTCGGCGTGCTCGACGAATTCCGCGACATGGTCAAGGCGCTCCATCGTGCCGGCATCGAAGTGATCCTCGACGTCGTCTACAACCACACCACCGAAGGGGGCAGCAACGGGCCCACGATCTGCTACCGCGGCTTCGCCAACAACTTCTACTACACCTGCGAAGGCGACCCGTCCCGCTACGCGGACTTCACCGGCTGCGGCAATACGCTCAACGCCAACCAGCCGATCGTGCGCCGCCTGATCCAGGACAGCTTGCGCTACTGGGTCACCGAGATGCACGTCGACGGCTTCCGCTTCGACCTCGCGGCGATCCTCTCCCGTGACGAGGACGGCCGGCCGCTCCCGAACCCGCCGGTGCTGTGGGACATCGAGTCGGATCCGGTCATGGCCGGGACGAAGCTGATCGCGGAAGCGTGGGACGCCGCCGGGCTGTACCAGGTGGGCAATTTCATCGGCGACACGTGGCAGGAATGGAACGGCCGCTTCCGCGACGACGTGCGGAAGTTCGTGAAGGGCGAGGAGCGCACGGTGTCGGCGCTGGCGACGCGACTGCTTGGGAGCCCGGACATCTACGGCCACGAAATGCGCGAAGCGGAGCAGAGCATCAACTTCGTCACCTGCCACGACGGCTTCACGCTGAACGACCTGGTCTCGTACAACGTGAAGCACAACGAGGCCAACGGCGAGCAGAACACCGACGGGTCCAACGACAACATGAGCTGGAACTGCGGGGTCGAGGGGCCGACCGACGATCCGGCGATCGAGGCGCTCCGCGCGCGGCAGGTCAAGAACTTCCTCGTCATTCAAACGCTGGCCGCGGGCACGCCGATGCTGCTGATGGGCGACGAGGCGCGACGCACGCAGCACGGAAACAACAACGCCTACTGCCAGGACAACGACCTCAGCTGGTTCGACTGGACGCTCGTCGAGACGCATGCCGGTCTGGTCCGCTTCGTAAGCGCCCTCAACGCGTTTCGCGCCGGGCGCGATGCCGCGCTGCAGACGGGCCCGATGACCCTCGAGGAGCTGTTGCGCCGGGCCAACGTGCAGTGGCACGGCGTGCAGCTCAATCAGCCGGACTGGGGCGACGGCTCGCACTCGCTCGCCGTGACGGTGCGCACCATCAATGGCCGCGGGTTGCTGCACGCGATGTTCAACGCCTACTGGGAGCCGCTGACGTTCGACCTGCCCCCGGTTCCGGCGGGTGTCACGACGCGCTGGCGGCGCTGCATCGACACGGCACTCGCCGCCCCGGACGACATCCGGCCCTGGGCCTCGGCGCCTGACGTCCTGGGGACGAGCTACACCGTTCAGTCGCGATCGATCGCCGTGGTCGCACTCGGGCTGCAACCGATCGACGAGACGGATCGAGGCGTCTTCAAGAGCCGCTGATGAACCGGCGAGCCGTCGCCATTGCGTCGGTGGTCTCGAGCGCGCTGGTGCTGAGCGGCTGCGACCACTTGCGCGTGCAGGACCCTTCGAGCCTGCTGCTGCCGGCGCTCCACCGGTCGGAGATCGTGGGGATCATCGCGGGTATCGGCACCACGTTCGCGGCGCTCCCGGATCTGCTCGCGATGCTGCGCACGCGATCGAGCGCCGGGATGAATCCGCGGATGGCCGCCATCACCGGCGTGTTTCAGGTCCTGTGGGTGTACTACGGCCTGCTGATTCTGTCGCGGCCGGTCATCGCGTGGAACGCGATCGGCGTCGTCATCAACCTGACGAGCGTGGCGGTGCATCGTCGAATGTCGAAGTAGGAGGCGGTGCTTAGCGCGCGTCACCCCCGCGCGGCTTGTAGAAGCTGAACCCGCCGATCTCGACCGTCTTGGTGTACTCCGCGGCCCAAGCGGGCATCACTCTCCGGTGATGGAAATACAGCGCGCCGGCGGTTCGATCCGTCAGCTGACGGTTGAGCGCCTTGCGCGCGACCTCCTTCGCGGTCGCGTACGATTCATCTTCCCTCGCCCGATCGGAACGGCCATCGCACCACCACGAGAACTGGCAGGAACCCTGTTCGCGGCCTTGCCTCACAACCTCACAAATCGTCTTGGGAAAGCCGTCATGACCCAGCCGGTTCATGACGACATTGGCGATGGCTTCCATGTCGGCAATCGCCTCGCCCCTGGCCTCCCAATAGATGGTGCGCGCAAGACAGGTGATCGCATCGTCCAACGGCTCGGCGCCGGCCGGATCGACCGCCTGCGCTTCCGGCTTGTCGATCAACTCGGATGGAGTGGGGGGCGCCGTGTTGCCGGCGGCCGCATTCTGTTCCAGCGCCTCCGCCTTTTTCTCAGTGCCGGCCGTGCCGGCCGGCCGCTGCGAACGGTCGACCTCGGTCCGCTGGCAGCCGACGAGACAGAGGATCACCACGTGGGCCGCAACCCGTATGGGGGGCATCAGTCAGCCTCAGTTGTCCGTGGGCTTCTCGTCGATGTGGTCGATGACGAAGACGGGCAAGGTGCGCTTCCGGACTTCGAGCTTCAGACCGAGCTGCTTCTCGACGGCATCGAACAACGACGCGGCCCCGCCAATCGGGTCCGATGCGGAAGCATCGGCCGGGCCGGCCGCGCCCGGCGGAGCGCCGGCGCGCGCGCTCGCCAACAGGCCTGACATCTGCTGGGGGTTGATGGGGCTGAACGACAGCGTGAAATCCCACGCGCCCTCGAGACCGGTCGCGTCGACGACTGGATGACTGAGGTAATTACCCCCGATCGTCAGCAGCTGGTCTGCGAACTGCGCCATGGTGACGTTCTGACAGTTCACCGCGCGAGCGGCCATCCCAATCGACGTGCTGATCACGAAGTTCGCGTTGGCCGCCTTGCATCCGGTCCGCGTCGACGGATCGGCCTTCTTGAGTCTCGGCTTCACCGCGACGAGCGTGTACGCGTCCACGGGCCGATCCTCGTAATGGACCTTCATCTTGAACCGCTCGATCAGCAGCGCCTGCAGCGCCGGTCCCAACTCCTGGAGCGGCGGCAAGCCACTGGTCGGCACGAGATCCGACGGCAGCTTGGCGATGACGTCGTAGCGCGCCGTGTCGAGCCATTTGGGCGCGCCGATGATCTCGCCGTTCGAATTTCCGGGGAGGTTCCAGGCGAGCGCGATCACAGCCTTGAGCGACAGAAACCGGCCTGGCAGATTCACGCGGCCGCCCGGTGACACGCCGAATTGGACGGGCCCCGTCAGGTTCGCGTTGGGATCCACCGGCTTGAGATCCGCGACCTCGAATTCAATCGCCGGCGGAGGCGGCAATTTCGTTGCAACATCCGGTGCGTTCGCAGTGGGTGTCGCATTCACCTGCTCGACGATCAGCACCGGCGTCGGGATGTCGCGCTCTTCCAGTTTCAGACCAAGCTGCTTGTCGATCGCATCAGAGAGCGAGGTCGCCGTCGCCCCGTCGATCGAACCGGCGAGGCCGAGCAGCGCCCGCTGCGTGAACCGCAATTCGAAATCCCAGGAGCCCTTGAGGCCGGTCTGGTCCACGACGGCATTGGTGACGTACCCGTTCGACAACCGCTTCAAGTCGGCCGCAAACGTGTCCATCGTGACGTTGCGGCAGGCGAGGCTCGTCGTCGGGAGCACGATTTGTCCGGGAGCGCCCGACGGCGGCCGCGCAGGTACAGGCTGAGTCTGGCAGCCGGGAGCCGCTGTGGAGTCCCCCACCTCCTTCAGCTTGTGGCTGCCCTTGCCCATGACGAGCACGTGGCCCGCGGCCGGCTTCGTGTCACGACGAAGGGCCAGCTTGAAGCGATCGGCCAGCAGAACCTGCAGCATCAGCCTCTGAGTGTCTGGCGTCGTGTTCGGCGGCACGAGCGCGGCGACGTCGAAGCGGTCGTACTCCAGCCAGCTCGGCCCTCCCAGCACCTTGTCGGCGTCCACCGCGTACGCGGTGCGAATGAGATCCACCATGGTGGCGTTGCGAACCTCGTAGCGTCCCGCCCGGGAGGAGACGCGCATCGCCTGCGTGGTGCTGCGAGGACTCGCGTGCACGTCCGCCACTGCAAAGGCAGGTTTGGATTCCGAGGATTGACCAGATGTCACGGCCGACAACAGGGCCGCCATGCCGACGCCGGTCAGTGCGTGTCTCATGAAATCCCCTCTAGCGTTCCGTCGTCACCTCGGTTTCCGAACTCGTCAGCACCAGCCGGTTGTTCACATCGCGCTCGAACACCTGGCGTTCCGTTTCCCACCGTCCCGAGCCGGCGCGGCGGGTGGTTTCGACGATCCGGCGCACCATTCGAACCGGATCAGCAGGGGCAACCGGACTGCGCTCCTCCACCTCTTCCACCACTTCGCGGCCACCGTCTGCGCTGGGGCTTGTCGTCCTACGGATCCGCGACCGCTCTGACAGAGCTCCATTCAGGTCTCGCAACAGGATTGTCTCTTCCGCTTCCTCCGTCACGCCGGTGCTTCTCACGTCATGGTTTCGAATCTCGATCACCTGCCATCGATTGTTCACGTCCACCTGCGACTCGGTAGTGGTCGCCTGAATGCGCTGCGGCGCGGCCTGACGCTCGGCGTAGTCGGTGCGTTCCATCGGACGGAGCCGGCCCTCCAGATCCGGCCGATGGATCGTGCGTTCGGTTCGGCGGGTATCAGGCGTCACCGCCGTATCCTCGGTGACGCGCTCGCTGATCGCCAGCCGCCCATTGAGGTCGGAGCGCCACGTGGTGTCGGTAGCCTGCACACGGCCCTCGGTGGAGTTCTCGACGAGTTCACGTGTTTCGAGCAGGCGGCGCTGCCCCGACAGCGCGAAGCCGAACGTCTCTGAATTCGTCCGGACAACCCGTCCAGCCCTGATGACTTCGACGACGGTTTCGCGAACCGGAACCATCCTGCCGTCCGTGCCCGGTATGTGCTCGGTTTCGGTCGTCGTTTCACGGTCGCCCGTCTGATTCGTGGTCTGCACCAGACGCCAGGGCAAGACGCCGCCTGACACGTCGGCCCGCTCGATGACGCGGGACGCCGGCCGGCCGGTCGCCTGCTGCCCCGCTACGACAGCGGACGAAAGCGCAATTCCGAGGAGAATCACGATGACGATTCGCATGCACCGATAATCGCTTCCAATGGGAACAGTCATCAAGAGCCAAACTGTGGCTCAGCAGCTTGCGCGATTCGTGACGACGGCCTCGAAAGGAGACCTCCCCCCAAGGCATCTCGAGCTGGCCAAAATGGTCGTGGCGAGCACGCTGGCGAGCGCCGCGCGCGGCTACCGGATCGGCTGTGTCTCGGCGTTTCGCACGCTCGCTCTGGAAAGCGGCGGCACGCCCGAGGCCACGGTTTGGTTCAGCGGGACCAGGGTTCCGGCGGCAGCCGCCGCCGGCGTGAACAACGCCAGCAGCGACGCCCCGGGAATGGACGACACCTGCCTTCTCCTCATCGGGCACTTCGGCGGCCCCTCCACGGCGGCTGCCCTCGCCACGTGGGAGCATCTGGCTCACAACAACGTACCGGTGCCCGCAAACCAGGTGCTCAAGGCGATCGTCCTCGGCTACGAGGTCGGCAGCCGTCTCGATCTCGCGCTCACGCCAGGACGCATGGATCGGGGCTTTCACAGCCGCGTCACCACCGTTCAGAGCGCCGTCGTCGCGGCGGGTCTCGTGCTGGGACTCACCGAGGAGCAGATGGCGCATGCCATGGCGCTCGCGACATCGGACGCGGGGGGCATGGCGATCGGAGCCGACCACGCGTCGGACCACCGGCCGTACCATGCCCACCAGTCCGCGTTCGAAGGCACCCGGCTCGCACGGTTGGCGCAGCTCGGTGTCACCGGGCGGCCCGACGTCATGGAGGCCCCTCGTGGCTATCTCTCGGCGTTCGGTGGCCAGGAGATCTCAGATGTCACCAAGGATCTCGGCGAGCGCTGGAACCTCGTCGACTACATGGCCATCAAGCTGATTCCCGGTGCCCACCCGTTTCACGTCTTCGCGGAGGCGGCAACCGCCGCAATGCTCGAAAACGACATCGACGTGAATGCCGTGGCCAGGGTCATCATCTCGGGCGCGCAACTCACGGGCGTGCAGATGAAGGAGTGGACCGACATCCGTCACCCCCGGAACCTGAGCGATGCCGCGCACAGCGTTGTCTACTTCGTTGCGGCAGCCGTGGCGGACGCGAAGTCCGGCGGCTTCACCTGGGAGCACATGGACGCCGGGAAGATGGCGGACCCGCGCATTGCCGCGCTGCAAGATCGTGTCGAGATCGACCCCAACCCGCAGCCGCTTACCAACCCTCGCTTCGTGCATCTTGACGGGGGGCGCGTCTCAATCGTGACGACGTCTGCCGAGATCTTCACCAAGCACGTGCAGCACCCCAGCGGATCGGCGCGCGCCGTTCAGTGGCCGGCGGTGCGGGAGAAGTTTCGGCGGCTGGTGGGCAACGCAGGCATGCCCGAGGACCAGGTGCGGGAGATTCTCGACAGGATTGAGCGCTTCGAAGGGCTGGCGAGTCC
>Ga0207648_10003367_pt1 | contig 16788 bp, 13 predicted proteins | sample KBSMisM32_FD_184310 | JGI IMG/M metagenome (GOLD analysis project Ga0207648, IMG submission 184310) | Miscanthus rhizosphere microbial communities from Kellogg Biological Station, Michigan, USA - KBS Miscanthus M3-2 (SPAdes) (version 2) | ecosystem: Host-associated > Plants > Roots >...
TGTTCACCGGCCTGGTCGCGGTGCAGCCGCGATGGGAGGGCTCGGCCCGCATCGACCGCGGCGCCATGCTGACGGCGTTCGCGCTCGGCGCCGCAACCATCGCGTCGGCGTTCGTCAGCGCCGCCGCCGGCCACCGCGCCTTTGCCCCGCCCCTCATCATCTTTGGCGCGCTGGCGCTGTCGGCAGGCGCCGGCGATCTCCGGATGGTCCGCGCCGGCGGCCTGCAGGGGACGGCGCGGGTGAAGCGCCACCTGTGGCGGATGTCGGTCGCGCTGTTCATCGCGTCGGCGTCGTTCTTCCTCGGCCCGGTCCGGCGGATTCCCGAGCCGCTGCGCCTTCCCGCGCTCCGGCTGATCCCGTTCCTCGTCCTCGCGACGATGGCGTACTGGCTGTGGCGCTACCGCCGCTCGCGCCGCTCGACGACGGCACGCGACGGCATCAATCTCACTGCCCCAGAGGCTGCCCGATGACCATCGACACAACGGTCCCCTCTTCACGACCGCTCCGGCTGTGGCCGGGCATCGCCGCGGCGATCCTGCTGGTGATCGGCGGCTACGTCATGCCGGTCGTCGCGCCGCATTATGCGGGCCTGAGCTTCATCGTGTCGGCCGTCCTGGCCCTCGTCGTCATCCTGTGGTGGCTGCTCTTCAGCCGCGCGCGGTGGTACGAGCGGCTCGGTGCCATCGTGCTCATCGCCGCGGCGGCGTTCGCGGAGAAATACGTCGTCCATCCGTCGATCTCTGGCGGCGGCATGGGCAACATGGCCTACATCCTCGTGGTCCCCACGCTCACCGTGGCGCTGGTCGCGTGGGCCCTGGTCAGCCGGCGTCTCTCCCCGGGCGCGCGCCTCGCGGCGGCCGGCGCGGCCGTCGTGCTGGGCTGCCTGCCGTGGACGCTGCTGCGCACGGGCGGCATCAGCGGCGAAGGGCAGTCGGATCTGCACTGGCGCTGGTCGATGACGCCCGAGGAGCGGCTGCTCGCGCAGAGCGGAGAAGATCCGAAGACCGCGGTTCCCGCGCCGTCCGTGCCGCCGGCCACCGTGCCGCCGCCGGTCGCCGGCGCACCGCCGCCGGCCGCGGCGACGGCCGCGTCCACGACACCGCCGCCGGAATTGAAGGCACCGGCCGTCGCCGCGAAGGCGGAACCGGCCGCGCCGGCCGCGGCCGCAGTCCCGGCCAGGCCGGCCGAGTGGCCGGGATTCCGCGGGCCCGATCGCGACGGCGTCATCCGCGGCCTGCAGATCGCGTCCGACTGGTCGCAGTCCCCGCCCGAGCGCATGTGGCGCCACGACGTCGGACCGGGATGGTCGTCGTTCGCCGTCAGCGGCAACTTCTTCTACACGCAGGAACAGCGCGGCGGCGACGAAGTCGTCTCGTGCTACCGCATCAGCAACGGCGAGGCGGTGTGGCGCCACCGCGACGCGACGCGCTTCTGGGAGTCGAATGGCGGCGCCGGCCCGCGCGGCACGCCGACGTTGCACGACGGCCGCGTCTACACCTTCGGCGGCACGGCGCTGCTGAATGTGCTCGACGCGGCGACCGGCGCCGTGGTGTGGTCGCGCAACGCGGCGGCCGACACGCACGTGAAGACGCCGATGTGGGGGTTCTCCAGTTCTCCGCTCGTCGTCAACGGCGTCGTGATCGTCGCCACCGGCGGGAAGCTCGCCGCCTACGACACGACGAGCGGTGCGCTCAAGTGGACCGGCGGTGGCGGCGGCTTCAGCTACAGCTCGCCGCAGCTCGCCACGATCGACGGCGTCGAGCAGGTGATCTTCATGAGCGGGCCCGGCACCGTGGGCCTCGCGCCGGCCACCGGCAAGGTGTTGTGGCAATACGCGTGGGAAGGGGGCGCGATCGTCCAGCCGGGCCTGACGGCCGAGGGAGACGTCCTCGTCAACACGATCTCGATGAACGGCGGCGCCGGGATGCGGCGCATCGCCATCGCCCACGAGTCAAAGGGGTGGACGACGTCCGAGCGGTGGACGTCGAACGGGCTCAAGCCGTACTTCAACGACTTCGTCGTGCACGAGGGATACGCCTACGGGTTCGACAACAACATCCTGTCGTGCATCGATCTGAAGGACGGGACGCGCAAGTGGAAAGGGGGGCGTTACGGCAACGGCCAGCTCGTGCTGCTCGCCGACCAGCATTTGCTGCTGGTGCTCTCGGAGGAAGGGGACCTCGCGCTGGTCAAGGCGGCGCCCGACCAGTTCACGGAGGTCGCGCGTTTCGCCGGGGCGCTCGAAGGCAAGACGTGGAACCACCCGGTCCTCGTCCGCGACGTCCTGCTCGTGCGCAACGATCACGAGATGAGCGCGTTCCGCCTCACCCGCGAGCATCCCTGATGCGTCAGGGATGCTTGACGATCCGCCCCGCGGTCAAGAACCGGCGGTAATCCCGGTAGATGTCGGTCCGGCGGGCCGACTGCAGGCCGCCGTGCACGAGCGTGATCGACTCGATGGACTCTGGCAGCAGCATCACTTCGTCGGGATCGCTGAACTGCACCGGCCGATAGCGCATCGTCACGTCGTCGCGCTCCAGCGTGATGTAGGCGCCGAAGTTGTAGCGGCGCTGCAGCTTCCAGGGGACGCGCACGTCGACCGGGCCGTGCAGGCTGCGCTCGACGCGCAGCACGTCATCGGTCGAGGCGTCGACCCAGACGCGGCCGCGCGTGGCGATCGGGCCCTTCCAGTCGAAGCAGTCGTCATGCCCCCACTCGTCCTCGATCAGCTCGGGCTTGCTGGCGCGGCTCACGGACGTGAAGTCGACGATCAGCGCGCGGCGATCGCGATCGCGGCCCTCGCGCATCGACGTGAACCGGTAGTCCTCGCGGCGCGACGGCAACAGGAACGAGAGCGGCTCCGACGAGAACGGGTTGGGATCGGTGCAGCCGCTGCGGTCCTTGCGATCGCGGTCGCGCGGGGCGCGGCCGTTGACGCGGCGGATGTCGCGGATGATCTTCGCGCCGGGCAGCAGATCGCCGTCCGCCGTTTCGGGCTCGACGCGCAGCTCGGACTCGACGGTCCGGGCCAGGCCCTCTGGGGACCAGTTCAGCTGAATCGGCTGGACGGTGGACTGCTCGAGGCAGATGACGCTCTGGGCGCGGCGGTAGTAGTCGGCGATCCGCCCGCTGACGCGGGCCATCACCAGATCGACTTCGCGCGGCGCCTGCGCGGCGGCCGACATCCAGCCGGCGCACACGCCGGCCGATACGATGACCACGAGCCGCGACCGCCAGCATCCTCGCATGGTGATCCCCCGGACGAAGCGAGGGGAGTGTAGCGGGTCCGCGGCGCGCAGACAACCGGTCGAACGTGCCGTCAGCTGAGTTTGACCGGCTTGCCGTCCTTCATCACGAAAGTCATGCGCTGGAGGGTCTTCAGATCCTGGAGCGGATTGGCGCCGACGCCGACGATGTCGGCCAGGCGGCCGGGCGCGAGCACGCCGATCTCCTTCGGCATCCCGACCGCGGCGGCGGCCGAGACGGTCGCGGCCCGAAGCGCCGCGGCCGGATCGAGGCCAATCGCGGCCAGCTCGTCGAACTCGCGCGCGTTGTCGCCGTGCGGGATGACGCCGGCGTCGGTGCCGAAGGCGACGGGCAGCCCGGCCGCCACCGCCTGCCGCATGTGCGCGCGCAGCGCCGCGAACTGATCCGCCGGCGCTGACGACAAGGAGAAGAGCGTCGGCAGCTGCGGAATGCCGCGCTGCTTCATGACACGCACGGTCTCGGCCGACGCGAAGCCGCCATGCGCGACGACGTCCGCGCCGAAGCGGACCGCGGCCGCGATCCCCGCTTCGCTCAGCGCGTGTACGGCGACCCGCTTGCCGCGGGCGTGCGCTTCGTCGATTGCCGCGCCCAGCTCGTCGTCGGAGATCTCGTACTTCGCCGGGCTGGCGACCGCGTCGGCCAGCCATCCGCTGACGCACACCTTGATCAGATCCGCGCCGTGCTCGACGTCCTCGCGGACGCGGGACCTGAACGCGTCCACGCCGCGCACGCCGATGCCGTTGAAATCACACGTGCCGCCGCTCACACCGAGCCACGGACCGGCGGCGACGACGCGAGGCCCCTCGATGCGGCCTTTCGCGATGGCGTCCCGCACGGCGATGTTGGCGTACGCGGCGGCGCCGAGATCCTGCACGGTGGTGAAGCCTGCGGCCAGCGTCGCGCGCGCATTCGCCGCGGGCGCTCCGGCCAGCGTCAGGTGAACGTGCGCGTCGATCAGGCCGGGAAGCAGGATGGCCGACGGAAGCTCGATGCGCGACGCGCCTTCGGGAATCGCGACGTCGCCGCGCGCGCCCGCCGCCACGATGCGGCTGCCGCGGACGAGCACGACGGCGTTGTCGATCAGCCGGCCGCGCTCGACGTCGATCATGCCGCGCGCGACGATGGCGACATCCGCCGGCTGCGCCGACAGGCTCGTCACGGCCGCGGCGCACACGATCGCTGCGGCAGACCGCAGGACGCCGACTCGCACCCGCGCCAGGACGGCTCTCATGGGAAGGACGCTGGGATTATAGTCGCGGGCTCATCCAGACACGATCAGGTGCGAGTCGCCGAACTCGTGCCACAGGTAACCGAGCCGCCGCGCCTCGGCGTAAGCGCGATCGAGATGCGCACGGCCGCACAGTGCCGCGAGCATCGACAGGTGCGTGGCGCGCGGCTCGTGAAAGCCCGAAACGAGCCCCTGCACCGAGCGCAGCGGCCGATCCCCGGTGACGACGAGACTGGTCCAGCCTTCCCCGGGAACCGTCGTGCCGTCCGCGGCGGTCACGGTCTCGAGCGCGCGCACCACGGTCGTGCCGACGGCGATGACACGGCCACCCGACCGCCGCGTCGCGGTGACCCGCTCCGCCGTGTGGCGCGGCACCCGGTAATACTCTTCGTAGGGCGGCTCGTGCGACTCCAGGCTGGCCACGCCGGTATGAAGGACGAGCGGAACGATGCCGACGCCGCGTGAGACGAGGCGCGTCACGAGCTCCGGCGTGAACGGCCGTCCGGCCGACGGCATCTCGGCGCTGCCGGGCTCGGTGGCGAACACGGTCTGGTACATCGCGGGCGGCCAGGGTCGACGGACGTAGCCGTAGCGGATCGGAACACCGTGCGCCTCCAGGTACGGCACCGCAGCGGACGGCAACTGCAGGGCCGCGATCCAGAGACGGGACGGCTCGTCGATCGCATCGCGCAGCGGGTACGGCGCCAGCAGCGTCGCGCGGCCATCCGCCGGCAGCGTGTAGGTCGTCCCGGCGAGCGGCGCGTAGTACGGCAGCGAGGCGCCGTCGCCGGGCCGCCGCACCTCGACGGACCAGAACCCTCCAGGCAGGCGTGTCGACAGATGGATCTCCGCGGGTTCGCCTCGCTGATCCGTCGCCGCCAGCGCCGCGTTCAGCGTCCCGCTCGTGTTGACGACGAGCAGATCGCCCGCCGAGAGCCAGCGTGGCAGATCGAAGAAGCGGCCGTGCTCGATCGTGTCGGCGTCGACGTCGGAGACCAGCAGCCGGACGTCGTCACGCCTGAGGCCGCGCGCTTCGGGCGGCTCACCCGCCTCGAGGTACGGCGGCAGCTCGAACCCGGCGCTCACACCCGCTGCAGCCATCGAGCGTCCTCCTGCTGCGCCGCGAACCGCTCGCCGCTGACGCTGGCGGGATCCTGGTCGAACAGCCAGTTCCAGAACGGCGCCGTCACCGACGGCAGCGGCCGATCGGAGATGTCTTCGCCGGGAAACGCCTCCTGGTGCATGCGTGTCCGCATGTCACCGGGATCGACGATGACCGCCGACACGCCGTCGCCGCGGAGCTCGGCGGCGAGCGTCTTCGTCAGCAGCTCCAGCGCGGCCTTGCTCGCGCCGTACGGTCCCCAGCCGGGATACGCGGCGTGCGCGGCGTCGCTCGTGATGTTGACGACGAGGCCACGCCGTTGCGCCAGCAGCGGCGCCGCCCGCTGGATCAGCGCAATCGGCGCGCCGGCGTTGACCGGAAATACCCGCCCGAAGCGCTGCACGTCGAACGCGAGCAGCGGCCCGATGACGCCGAGCTCCGACGCGTTGTTGACGAGGAGATCGAGCCCGCCCAGCTCGCGCGCCGCGCCGACGAGCCGCTCCCGCACGGACGCGTCCGTTATGTCGCCGGCGACGGCTGCCACGCGCCGTCCCTCGCGCCGTCTCGTCTCGGCGACCTCCTCCAACCGCTCCGCGCCCCTGGCGTTCAGGACCAGGTCATATCCCCGTCCGGCCAGGAGCCGCGACAGCAGCTCGCCGAGCCCGCGGCTCGCGCCGGTGATGATTGCCACACGCGTCGATTCACTCATCCCTTCACCTCGCTGACTCCAGCATCGAACTTCAAGTGCACTTGAAGTCAAGCGGAAAGGCTGCGAGACTGGGATCATGGACGCCGTCCTGACGATTGGCGAGGTGGCGAAGCGCAGCGGGACCGCGACGTCGGCGCTGCGGTTCTACGAGGAGCAGGGGCTGATTCACTCCGAGCGGAACCGCTCGGGCCACCGCCGCTACCCCCGCGCGGTGCTGCGGCGGATCGCCTTCATCGTCTTCGCGCAGCGCATCGGGCTGTCGCTCGACGAGATCCGCGCCGAGCTCGCGCAGCTGCCGAGGAGCCGCGCGCCGGAGCGCGCCGACTGGGCGAAACTGTCAGCGCGGTGGAAGGCCCGGATCGGCGAACGGATCGCGGAGCTCGAGCGGCTGCAGGCGACGCTCAGCGAGTGCATCGGCTGCGGCTGCCTGTCGCTGGATCGCTGCGCGCTCGCCAACCCCGGCGATCGCGCGGCGCGCCGCGGTCCCGGCCCGCGCTACTGGATAGGCCCGAGGTGATGGTGCGCCTGCCGCCGTTCAGAGCGTCCTGTACATGACGAAGGCGTCGACGTCGCCGAGCGCCGGGTGCCTGAACGCGCCCGGGAGCCGACCGACGATGTCGAAGCCGTAGGCCTGCCACGTCTTCACCGCGCGCTCGTTGCTGCTCACGACGAAATTGAACTGCATGGCGCGAAAGCCGCGCGCGCGGGCCTGCTCCAGCGAGTGCTCGAGCATCGCCCGCGCGACGCCGCGGCCCTGCGCCGCCGGCGCCGTCATGTAGCCGCAGTTGGCGACATGGTCGCCGCCGCCGGCCTGGTTGGCGCGCAGGTAGTAGGTGCCGAGCAGGCGCCCCGACGCCTCGGCGACGAAGACCTCGTGGCCGTCGTGGTGCCAGTAGGCCAGCGCCGCGTCGCGCGTAATGTCGCGCGGCTGGGTGTAGGTGTCCCCCGCGCGAAACACCGGCTCGAGGATCGACCAGATCGCGTCACGGTCGGCGGCCTCCGCCGCGCGGATCAGCACGCGCCATTGTCGATCATTGTCGATCAGCCGTGCAGCAGTTCGGCGACGTCGAACGGCGAAATTCCGCGCCGTTCGAGACGCCGGCGCAGCACGGCGAGCAGGCGCGCCACCCGGCGATAGACGATCCGGGGCGCCTGCGCGGTTTCGCGCGCGACGTCGAGCAGCCGGGCGTCGTCGGTGAAACGGCGGCGCACGAGCAGGCGATCTTCCTCCGACAGCGCCGCGAGCTCGGCGGCCAGCGCCTCCGACGCGCGGGCGATCGCGGCGATGCGGTCCGCCTCGAGCAGCGCGAGCGCCGGGTCGCCGGCCCGTGACTGGATCTGCTCCAGCGCGTCCGCCGAGACGTACTGGCGCGCCGTCCGCGCCGGCATGTCGGCGGCCAGTCGGGCGAGCGCGCGCGTGTCGACCGGCACCCGGTCCATGTGCTGCAGGACGCGGCAGGCCTGGTCGAACGACAGGCCGTCGCGCGTCACCAGCCGCTCGAAGATCACCGCCGCCGGGCCCGATCGCCGTGCCGCCGCGGACGACCGCCACTTGCCCCTCGCCTTCACCAGGCCGTCCAGATAGACGCGGTTGACCACCACCGTGAGATAGGTCTGCAGGCTGCTGCGCCACTGGAACTTGCGCAGCACGGCGTAGTCGTCGTCGATGATCTTGAGGTGCACTTCGGAGGCGAGCTCCTCGACCTGTTCCGGCGGGAGGTAATACCGCCGGCCGACCGATTGCAGCGCCGCCTGGATCGTGCTCAGTTCGCTCAGGAACAACCGCTCGTAATCCGCCCGTTCGCCCGGGCCCAGCGCTCCCATGGTCCCCTCCATCGGCCCAGGCCGAACCGGCTGCCTGTGCCGTCTACTGGAGGTAACGACCGGGAATCGCGAACCGAACAGCTCTGTAACGGCCCGATGAGTTCGGGCCTCGGGGGCGATCAGGCGACCGCGGCGGGATCGGCGGCGGCCATCCCCTTGGGCCCGAGCGGACGGCAGGCCATGACGATGGCCTCGGCCGACTGCATGGAGAGCGGCCGCGAGAACAGGAAGCCCTGCGCGTGGGTGCAGCCGAGGCGCTCGAGCTCGCGCGCCTGCACGTCGCTCTCGATCCCTTCGGCGACCACGCTGGTGTTGAGCGTGCGCGCCAGCGCCAGGATGCTCTCGACGATCGCCGGGCGGCCCGGCAGCAGCAGGCTGCTGACGAACGAGCGGTCGATCTTCAGCGCGTCCACCGGCAGCTTGTGCAGGTGGCTCAGCGACGAGTAGCCGGTGCCGAAGTCGTCGAGATAGACCTTCACGCCGAAGTCGCGCAGATCGCGCAGCACGACGGCCGCCTCGCCGGGCGTGTCGAGCAGCGCGGTTTCGGTGATCTCCACGCGCAGGTCGGCCGGGCGCATGCCGGTGTCCAGCACCGCCTGCTGCACCACGCGCAGGAAGTTCTGCTGCACCAGCTGCCGGCTCGACACGTTGACCGTGATGCAGTCGAGGCCGGCGCCCGGATACTGCCGCTGCCAGTTGGCGAACGTGCGGCAGGCCTGCTGCAGCACCCACGTGCCGAGCTGGTCGATCAATCCCAGTTCCTCGGCGATCGGGACGAACGTCACCGGCGAGACCGGCTCGCCGTTGCGCGTCCACCGCACCAGCGACTCGAAGCCGACGCACATCCCGGTGGTCAGCGCCACGATCGGCTGGTAGTGCACTTCGAAGTCGTTGCCGGCGACGGCGCGGCGCAGGTCGTTCTCCAGGCTCAGGCGATCGCGGACGCGCGCGTGCATCGCCGCGTCGAACACCTCGTGCCGCGACTTGCCGCGCGACTTCGCGTGGTACATCGCGGTGTCGGCGTCGCGCATGATCTCGTCGGGGTTGCAGTAGTGCCCCGGCGCGAAGGCGATGCCGATGCTGGCCGAGGTGAACACCTCGCGGCCGGCGATCGAGAACGGCTCGCTCAGCGCGTCCTGGATGCGGCAGGCAATCGCGTTGGCCTGGGCATCGTCGGTCAGCCCGTTGAGGAAGATGGCGAACTCGTCGCCGCCCATCCGGGCCAGCGCGTCGCCCTGGCGCAGGCAGGATTCGAGGCGGCGCGACGCCGCGATCAACAGCTCGTCGCCGACCATGTGGCCGAGGCTGTCGTTGACGATCTTGAAGCGGTCGAGATCCAGGTAGAGCACGGCGAAGCCGTTGCCCGGGCCCCGGCGCTTGCACTCGTCGAGACGGCGGCCGAGGCCTTCGACGAACACCGCGCGGTTGTAGAGGCCGGTCAGCGAATCGAGGAAGCCGACGCTGCGCAGCCGCTCCTGGGCAATCGCCTGCTCGGTGGTGTCGGTCAGCGATCCGGCGATGCGATTGGGCTTGCGCCCGGCGGCGCGCACGGCGACGCCGCGGCACAGGAAGCGGCGGTAGGTGCCGTCTTCGTGGCGGATGCGGTGCTCGTGCTGGAACACCTGCGTCGAGCCCGCGAGGTGCGCTTCGAGCGCGGCGTTCAGGCTGGCGATGTCTTCGGCGTGGACGCGCTCGAGCCATTCGCCGGGCCCGCCGATGGCGGCGTGGGCCGGCAGCCCGATCATCGCGCGCCAGCGCCCCGAGACGTAGAACTCCTGCGTCTGGAGGTTCCACTGCCACAGCCCGTCGTTGGCCCCTTCCGCCGCGAGCGCCAGCCGCTCGCCGCTGCGCCGCAGCTCGTGCTCGGCGCGGGCGTGCTCGGTGACGTCGTGCCACAGCAGCGTCACGCCGCCGCCGACCGGCACCACCTTCACCTGCACGATGCGCGCGTCGGACCCGACCGGCAGCCGCAGGTGATTGAGGATCCGCACCTGGCGGTCCTCCGTGCTCTCCTTGATCGCGCGCGGCAGCTCGCTGCGCGAGAGCGCCGGCACCGCGTTGACCAGCAGGTCGCCGAGCGCGCGATCGATCGTGCAATGCAGCATCCGCTCGAGCGCGTCGTTCCACAGCGTGACGCGGCCGTCCTCGTCGAGCACCGACATGCCCTGCTCGAGGTGCTCGATCACTTCGCGGCGGCGGTGCTCTTCCTGCAGCCGCCGGACGTAGTCGGCATAGGTGCGATAGGCGAAAAACAAGACGACGGCGAGGATCGGCGTGATGTCCCACATCCGCCGATCGATCACTTCGACCAGCGCCGCCGCGGCGCCGGCGCCGAGCAGGTAGACCGGGTACCCGGCCAGCGCGCGCTTCGGCCAGGCGCGATCGATCGGCCGGTGCGAGACCAGCGGCACGACCAGGTGCGCGAGCGCCCCCTGCACGACGTGATACAGGACCACGGCCGCGGCGATCGGCACGGCCAGCCACGGCCACTCGAAGAGGAGCGGAAAATCGCCGACGGCGAGGAACGCGAGCCCCGCGCTGTAGGCGGCGGCGACGGCGATCGCCGTATCAATGAGAAGCTGCCGGATCGATCCGCGCGGACCGGTGAAACCGGGCGCGAGCGCGGCCGCCGCGGCGACGGTCATCGCGACCAGCGGACCGAGCAGCAGCAGCGCCGCGAACACGACGAGGAACGCCGGCGGCATGATCGCGCGGTCGGCGCTCGACGGACCCTGCACCCGCAGGCACGACACCGCGATCGCCGCCAGCGCCAGCGCCGACAGCTCGAAGATGCGATCGGGCTGCGCCCAGCCGGCGAGACGCGGCAGCAACACCGCGCCCACGAAGATGGACACGAGAGCCAGGGCGGTGGACCGGGACGGGGTGGCGGCCATTCAGCGGCTTCAGTGGAACAGCAAAGCCGGCTCCAATCCGCGGCGTTTGGCAACTTGATTCAAGTCAACAAATTACCGGCGCAGGCCAGGCGCGGCGACGTGTGCGGGTGTCCCACGACGGAACATGCTCAACCACAGGAATGTGTTCGCCGGCCGACTTCTGTAACTTTCCGCGTTCGGTTCCGGCTGCGCCGGCGTTGTGACTTTCGTCGCCTTCATGACGGGAGGAATCGCATGCCGGAACCCTTGTCTGCTCAGTCGAAGTCCGAACTGGAAGTAGCGCTCGACGAAACCATCGACACGATCTCGGAGCACTGCCTGCTGCGCATCCACGGCAAGACCATGGAGGCCAGGGTCATGCAGTCGGCGAAGCAGGCCTGGCGCGATCACTACACCGCCTCGTACAAGGAGGCGATCGAAAAGAAGAAGCGCCACTGGAAAGACGATCGCGAGCAGGTGCTCGAGCGCGCGTGCCAGGTCGGGTATCTGTCGGCCTACTTCGCGGCGCTGCGGTCGGTCTTCGACGAGCTGCGCCGCGCCGGCATTCCGCTCGATCCGGGCGAGCCGGGGGCGCCGGGACAGGACATCTGGCTCGAGCCGGCCTACCAGCCGCTGGTGGACAGCCGCATCGCCACGAGTGCGGCATGCTTCATCGACTGCGACATGAGGCGGCAGCCCACGGTGACGCCGCAATTCATCTGGTGCCCCGCGCCGATACCCGGCACCGTGCACGATCTCATGGCGATCGCGCTGCCGCGGCGAATGCCGAAAGGCGAAGTCGAGCACGCGAAAGCGCGCATCGGAAAGGCCCTGCTGTCGAAGCCCTGACCGCCTGATTTGCCGCCGGTCCCGTGGATAGGAGAGAATGCCTGCTCTACTCCACGAATCCATCCACGGGACCCCAGGGATGCAGGGCAGCGAGCAGACGGATCGGCGCACGTTCGGTGAAGCGATACGGGCGTCGACTCGGTCGCTGCTCGAGCGCTACCGGCTGGGCAAGCACAGCGCCCTCGAGCGCCTGCTGCAGCGGGAGACTCCCGAGCTGCGCCGCTGGGCGCGCGGCAAGCTCCCGCGCTGGGCCCGCGCCGTCGTCGACACGGGCGACCTGGTGCAGGACACGCTCGCGCGCGCCGTGCCGCACCTCTCGCGGTTCGAGTCGCGCCACCGCCGGGCGCTCCAGTTCTACCTGCGGAGCGCCGTCGAGAATCGCATCCGTGACGAGCTGCGCCGCGTCGGCCGGACGCCGCCGCTCGAGCCGGTCGACGATCCGGTCGCCGGCGAACGCCTCGCCGCGCGCGAGCCGTCGCCGCTCGACGTGCTGCTCGAGGCGGAGCGCGACGCGCTTTTCACGCGCGCGCTCGCCGACTCGAGCGAGACCGATCGCCAGGCGATCGTGGCGCGGCTCCGCCTCGGCTACAGCTACGAGCAAATCGCCCTGGTGCTGGGCAAGCGGTCCGCCGATTCCGCCCGGATGACCGTGACGCGGGCCATCGAGCGCCTCGCGCGCCGGCTGGACGAGCTCGCCTCCGGACAGTGAAGAACGGCGGCTGGCGTCCGCTCGCGCGCCGCATCGCCGACGGGCTCGACGTCGACTGGCGATCGCTCGAGCGGCAGACGGCGTCGGCGTCGGCGCGTACCGCCTTGCGCGTGCTCGAGGGCGCGGTGCGGCCGGCGGACGCGCGCGCGCCGGACGCCGCGCGGCTGCCGCACACGTGGATCGAGCGGGTGGCGACGCTCCTGGCGGCGATCGCGCTGCTGCAGGTGGCGCTCGCCCTCGGCCCGCTCACCGCACGACCGTCGACGCCGTCAATCGCGCCGACGTCGCACGGTCTTCGCCTCGCGACGCTGGCGATCCACGCCTGCGGCGGCATCGTGCTGTTCCTCGCGGGCGCGCGCAACCGATCGGCGCGCGCGCTCGGCGGCGTCTACCTCGGCGTCGCCGCCGCCTTTGCGTCCGGCGTCGCCGTGCCGGCGGCGTGGCTGCCGGACGGCATCGCGGCCCTGGTCGCCGGCATCCTGCGCTTCCCCGCCGATCTCGCGCTCGCGGCCGGCGCCTGGTATTTCATCCTCACGTTTCCTCCGCTCGAACCGGGCGCGGCGCTGCAGCGCATCACCCGCGTTGCCGCCGCGGTCGTCGCGGTGGTGATCGCCGGGCTGGCCGCCGCGAACGTGGCGATTCAACTGGTGGACGCGGACAGCGGACTGTACCGCGCGCTGAACGTGGTGAGCCGCCGCAACATGCACTCGCGCTACTGGAGCATCTACTTCCTGTCGATCGCGGCGTCGGTGCCGCTCGCGCTGGCGCGGCTTCGCTACGGCTACGTCGCGGCGCGCGCGCAGGTGCGCCGCTTCCTGCTCGCGCTGACCACCGGCTTCGCGCCGCTCACGATCCTGTCGATCGTCGGTGCGTCTTCACGGGCGGGCTTCACCTTGGTGACGAATCCGGCGGTGGTGCCGGCGGAGACGATCGCGGTGTTCGCGGGCCTCTGGGCGCTGCCCGTGACGACCGGCACGGCGCTGCTCTCGACGCGCATCCTGCCGACGCGATCGCTGGTGCGGCGATCGCTGCAGTATGCGCTGGCGCGCTGGACGCTCGCCGCGGCGATCGTCGTGCCGATCGTCGGCGCGGCCCGCGTCGCGCTGGAGAATCGCCACCGGACGATCGACGCGTTCCTGGCGGGCGGCGGATCGATCTGGCTGTCGCTCGCCGTGGGCTCGATCGCGCTGGCCATCGCCAGGCCGCACCTGCTGCAGTTCATCGACTGGGTGTTCCAGCGCAACCGCGCCGATCCCCGCGCGCTCGTCGCCTCGCTCGCGTCGTCGATCCGGCGGCAGACCAACGCCCAGCGGATCGCCGAACTGCTCCTCGAGTCGATCGAGGCCGCGTGCCATCCGAAGAACGCCGCGGTGCTGGTGCGCGCGGCGGGATCCGGCGTGCTCGCGCCCATCTCCGGCGACGCCGTCCCGATTCCGCTCGACTCCGCGATCGGCGGGCTGCTCGGCGCCAGCCCGACGTCGCTGGTCGTCGACGCTGTCTCGGATGACGCGGTCGTCGATCTTCTCCCGGCCGCCGAGCGCGCGGCGCTGGCCACGTGGGCGGTGGTGGTGCCGATTTACGCCGAAGGCGACGCGCTGGTCGGCGCCGCGTGCGTCGGGCCTCCGCGCGCGGCGGACGCCTACTCGCCCGACGACATCGCGACGATCGAAACGCTGGCGGCGTCGGCCGGGCAGGCGCTGGGGCAACGTCTCGGCGTCGCCGGCGGCGCCGACGCGGCGACGAACGTGCCGGGGCAGGAATGCGAGCGCTGCGGCCGGATCGCCGCTCACGTGGACGTCACCTGCGCCTGCGGCGGCGCGCTCGCCGGCTCGTCGCTGCCGCCGCGTCTCGGCCGCTTCACGCTGCTGCGGCGCCTCGGCCGCGGCGGCATGGGGGTGGTCTACGAGGCGCGCGACGAAGCCCTGCAGCGATCCGTCGCGCTGAAAGCGCTGCCCGAGGTCGGTCCCGACGAGATCGCGCGAGTGCAGAACGAGGCACGCCTGATGGCCACGCTGCAGCATCCCGGCATCGCGGTCGTCTTCGGGCTCGAGACCTTCCGCTCGATGCCGGTGCTGGTCGTCGAGATGCTCGCGGGAGGCACGCTGCAGGATCGGCTGCGTTCCGGCGCGCTTCCGGCGCCGGAGATCGCCGCGCTCGCGCGGCCGCTCGCCGACGCGCTCGACTACCTGCACGCGGCCGGCATCCTCCATCGCGATCTGAAACCGAGCAATGTCGGTTTCACCGCGTCAGGGCAGCCGAAGGTGTTCGACCTTGGCGTGGCGGTGAAAGCCGACGCGGACCGCGTCGCCGGCGGAACGCTGCTCTACCTCTCGCCCGACGCGGTCGCCGACGATCGCCCCGATCGCATGGACGATCTCTGGGCCTTCGCCGTGCTGCTGTGCGAGGCCTGGATCGGCGGCCATCCGCTGGCCGGCCTGGCGGTTGACGAACAGCTGGCGCACCTGAAGCGAGGCACGCTCTGGGCGCACGCCTCGCGCCGGTGCCCGGACGATGCGCGGCTGAAGGCGGCATTCGCGCGCGCGCTGGATCCGGATGCGTCGCGGCGGTTCCGGACCGCCGCCGAGTTCGCGCGCGCGCTCGCCGTCGAGACGCCGCCCTGAGGCGGCCGCCTACTGCATCCGCTCGTAGGTCGCGGAGGTGACGTTGGTCTGCCCCTGCGCGTTGGTCGAGTAGTAGGTCACCTGGATCGTCTGGTTGTCGGCCGACAGCACGTTCACCAGCATCTGGACGACGCGATCCCCCTGCTTGTAGACGATCTCGTTGATCTTGTCGGTGACCACGCGGACGATCGCCGAGTCGGTGCCGTTGCGCCCCGTCACCGGGAACGCGCGTCCGTCGAACATCGTCGTATAGCCCCACGAGCTCGCCGTGCCCGACGCGTTGGTCGAGTCGACGGTGATCTTCATGCCCGTGCCGTTGAACGGCTCGTAGGTCATGACGTTGCTCGTCGCCGGGTTGTCGGACTTCAGCTTCCACTTGCCGAAGCGCGGGTTCGCGGTGGCCGCCGGTGAGCTCGACGCGGCGGCGGACGGAGTGGCTCCGGTGGTGGCCGCCGGCGCTGCGAGCGCCTTCTTGATCGCGTCAACCGCGACGCCGGCGCGGAACTCGACGATCTTCTTGCCCATCTCGATCGTCTTTTCCTTCGGCGCGATGGCGATGCCGTTGATCGTCGCCTTGTCGGCGGCGACCCGCTCGTCGTAGCGGACGATCTTCGGATCGTTGGCCATCATCACGGCGGTCAGCCCGTATTCGTCGTGGATGCCTTCAGCGGTCGCGTTCTCCGGAATGCCGTTGTCGTTGACGAACTGGCGGACGCCGCCGGGGCTGGTCCAGTTGTAGTACTCGGGCACGTGGAAGATGCGCGCGCCGCCGGTCCATTTCGCCGACAGCTCCTGCGCCACGGCACGCAGGCCGGCGGTGTCGCCGCCGCTGTCGCCGAGCAGCACGATGTTCTGGAAGCCCTGGCTCTTGAGGCTGGTGGCCATGTCGCGCACCACCGCCTGGAAGGTCTCGGGCGTGAAGTAGAGGCTGCCCCATTCGAGATAGGGATTCTCCGGGTTGCCCGCTTCGATCGGAATCACCGGCGCGATGAGCGCGTTGCCAAGTTTCCGCGCGACGGCTTCGCCGACGAGGTGGATGGCGTACTGGTGCTTGCCGCCCGACATGTAAGGCCCGTTCTGTTCGGTGCTGCCCGCCATGACGAGCGCCGTCGTCTTTCCGGCCTTGATGGCGTCGCGCACTTCGAGGTAGGTCAGCTCTTCGATCCACACGCTGTCGCGCGCGGGAACCGGGCGCGGCAGCGCGGCTTCGCGCTCGTGCGCCTCGCGCGCCGCGGCCTCGCGCTGCGCCGGTGTCTGCTGCCCGCGCCCGCCGCGTCCCTGTCCCTGTCCTTGACCTTGACCTTGTCCTTGTCCCTGCGCCGGCGGCTGCTGCGGCGCGGCCGCGCCGGGCGGCGTCTGCTCCGCCGCCAGCGCGATGGTGAGCATGGGAACCGCGGCGAGGGCCGGCCAGTGTCTGCGCGTCATCACATCCTCCGCTTGGGCGTTGGGAGTTGAGGAGTTGCGGCGTTTTGTGGGCTGCACTATATGCCGCCGCCGCCCCCGGCGTCGAGCGTCCCCCCTTCGCCAGGGCTGCGGGGGGCAAGCAACTGCGAGATCTCGGCGTCGGAACAGCCCGCCTCGCGCAGCACCTCCCGGGTGTGCTCGC
>Ga0207648_10003368_pt1 | contig 16788 bp, 18 predicted proteins | sample KBSMisM32_FD_184310 | JGI IMG/M metagenome (GOLD analysis project Ga0207648, IMG submission 184310) | Miscanthus rhizosphere microbial communities from Kellogg Biological Station, Michigan, USA - KBS Miscanthus M3-2 (SPAdes) (version 2) | ecosystem: Host-associated > Plants > Roots >...
CGCCACGGCAACGCGCTCTGGCTGGGCAGCCGCGACTGCTCGATGCAGCGCCGCCACCAGAAGGTGCTCGAAGAAGCGCCGGCCCCCGGCATCGCGCCGGCGCTGATCGCCGAGGTCGGAGAGCGCTGCGCCCAGGCCTGCCGCCAGATCGGCTACTGCGGCGTCGGCACCTTCGAGTTCCTCTACGAAGACGGCGCCTTCTTCTTCATCGAGATGAACACGCGCCTGCAGGTGGAGCACCCGGTCACCGAGATGACCGCGGGCATCGACATCGTGCAGCAGCAGATCCGGGTGGCGCGCGGCGAACGCCTGGCGCTGACGCAATCCGAGGTGGCCTGCCACGGCCATGCGCTCGAATGCCGGATCAACGCCGAGCATCCCGACACCTTCACGCCGTCGCCGGGCCTGATCACCGGCTGGAGGCTGCCCGGCGGCTACGGCGTGCGCGTGGACAGCCATGCCGGCGCAGGCTACCGCGTGCCGCCGTACTACGACTCGATGATCGCCAAGCTGGTCGTGCACGGTGCGACGCGCGCGGATGCGCTGGCCCGCATGCGGCTGGCGCTGGCCGAGATGCGCGTCGACGGCATCGCCACGAATCTCGAGCTGCACCGCCGCATCGTCCAGGACGAGCACTTCGCCGCCGGCGGCGTGGACATCCATCACCTCGAGCGCTGGCTGCATGCCGGCGCGGCGGCATGAACGCGCTGCCCTCGGCGGCGGCCCAGCCGTCGATCAGCCTGCTGGGCACCAGCGCGCTGTTGTTCGAAGCGCCCGGTCACGACATGGCGCTGGGCACCCAGCAACGCATCTGGGCTCTGGCGCGCGAGGCCGGGCGCTGGCCCGAGGTGCGCGAGGCCGTGCCGGGGATGAACAACCTGATGCTCAGTTTCGCGCAGCCCCCGCGCGTGCTCGAAGACATCGAGACCCGCCTGCGTGCGGCTTGGGCGGCGGCGCAGCCGCTGCCGCTCGAAGGCCGCGTCGTCGAACTGCCGGTCGTCTACGGGGGCGACGCGGGCCCGCATCTGGCCGACGTGGTCGCGCACACTGGCTTGTCGGTGGACGAGATCGTCGAGCGGCACAGCACACCGCTCTATCCGGTGTATGCGCTGGGCAGCCACCCCGGGTACTGCTACCTCGGCGGCATGGATCCGCGGCTCGCAACGCCGCGGCGCAAGGTGCCGGTGCTGAGCATCCCGGGCGGCGCGGTGTCGATCGGCGGCGCGCAGACCGGTGTATCGGCGTCCACCGGCCCGAGCGGCTGGAACACCATCGGCAGCACCTCGATGCATTTCTTCGATCCGGCGCAGGACCCGCCGGCCTTGCTGCAGCCCGGCGACACCTTGCGCTTTCGGGTCGAGAAGGTGATCCGATGATCGAGATCCTCTCCGCCAGCGCGCTGGCCACCGTGCAGGACCTCGGCCGCGTCGGCGCGCTGCAATGGGGTGTCGGCACCTCGGGCGCGATGGATCCGCTGGCGCTGGCCGCCGGCAACCTGCTGCTGGGCAACGACGCGAACGCCGCGGCGATCGAGGTGCCGGTGTTTCCGTTCCAGGTCCGCTTCGGCGCGGACCTCGCGATCGCGCTGACCGGCGCCGACTGCGCCGCCCGGCTCGACGACGTGCCGCTGCTGCCGTGGTGGGTCGTCGAGGCGCGCGTCGGCCAGGTACTGAGCCTGGGCGTGCCGCGGGCCGCCGGCCACTGGCGCGCCAGCCGCGCCTACCTGTGCGTCGCCGGTGGCGTCGACGTGCCGGCCGTGCTCGGCTCGCGCAGCACCCAGCTGCGTGGCGCGTTCGGCGGCCACGAGGGGCGCGCCTTGCGCCAGGGCGACGTGCTGTGCGCCGCCGCGCCCGGGATCGGCCGCTGCGGCAGCGGCTTCGGCCTGCTGCCGCCGGCTCTCGCGATGCCGCTGCAGCTCGATGGCGTGCCGGCGATGCGGGTGCTGCCGGCGGCCGAATACGGCCACTACACCGAGGCCTCGCGCGCCGCCTTCTGGGCCGGCGAGTGGAAGATCACCGCCCAGAGCGACCGCTACGGCTATCGCCTGGCCGGTGCCGCGCTCGAGGCCGCGAACCCGGTCGAGATGCGCTCGCACGGCATCGTGCCGGGCGTGATCCAGGTCCCGCCCGGCGGGCAGCCGATCGTGCAGATGCGCGATGCCCAGCCCTCGGGCGGCTACCCGAAACTGGGGACCGTGATCGAGGCCGATCTGTGGCGGCTCGGTCAGGCGCCGATCGGCAGCCGCGTGCGCTTCATCGAAGCCACCTGGGACGACGCCCTCGACGCCCGCGAGCAGATGCACGCGTGGCTGGCCGACGCACGGCGCCTGGTCGAGCTGCATCGACGCCAGCGTGCACGGAGCGCCTCATGAACCCCGACCGGATCGAAACCATCTCCGCGTGGCTGGCCGCGACCGACATCGGCCTGCTCGAGCTCCGCGGCCCCGGCACCCGGCTGCGCTTGCGCAACGACGGCGGCGGCTTGCCGCTGCGAGGCGAGCCGATCGCCGACGCGTCACCAGCTGCTGCACCGGGCGGCAGCGTGACCGCGAACGCAGCGTCGGTCGGCGTGTTCCTGCACCGGCATCCGCTGCGCGAGACGGCCCTGGCGCCGATCGGCACACGGGTCGTTGCCGGGCAGCCGCTCGGCCTGTTGCAGGTCGGCGCGCTGCTGTTGCCGCTGTGCGCCCCTCGGGCGGGCACCGTGACCGGGCTGCGCGTCGCGCACGGCACCGCGGTCGGTTACGGCACGCCTCTCGTCGAGCTCGCGCCTCTTTGACCAAGGACCCACGATGGACATCGACCTCAATGCCGATCTCGGCGAAGGCTACGGCCCCTGGCGCATGGGCGAGGACGACGCGATGCTGGCGCTGGTCTCGTCGGCCAACGTCGCCTGCGGCTTCCATGCCGGCGATCCGCCGATCATGGAGCGCACCGTGCGTTTGGCGCGACAGCACGGCGTCGATGTCGGCGCCCATGTGGGGTTTCCGGACCGCCAGGGCTTCGGGCGCCGCGCCATGCAGATCGACACCGACGAGCTCGCGGCGATGCTCGTCTACCAGCTCGGCGCGCTGGCCGGCATCGCGCAGGCCGCGGGCCACCGCATGACGCACATGAGCTTTCACGGCGCGCTGGGCAACATGGCCGCCGCCGACGCCGCGCTCGCCGGCCCGCTGCTGCAGGCGATCGCGCGCTTCGACCCCGAGCTCATCATCAGTTCGTCGAGCAGCCGCGCGATCGAGGGCGCGGCCGCGCGCTGCGGGCTGCGCGTCGCCACCGCCTTTCTCGCGGATCGCGCCTATGACGACGACGGCCTGCTGGTGCCGCGCAAGTTGCCCGATGCCGTCATCAAGGACGAGGCGTCGGTGCTCGCCCGCGTGCGTCGCCTGCTGCAGCAGGGCACGGTGTTGAGCTACGCCGGCAAGCCGCTGGCGATGCCGGTGCGCTCGATCCTCGTGCATGGCGACACGCCGGGCGCGGTCGCACTGGCGCAGACGATCCGGCGCGAGATCGAGGCCGGCGGCGGGCGCATCGTGCCGATCTCGCAGCAGATGGCCTGACAGCGGGTTGCTCCCGACATAAGAGCGCCTTATCTCCACACAGACATTCCGTCTTGGCGCATCGCGGCGCAAGCCGATAGATTGAAACCATTCGAACAGGGGCGACACCATGCCATTCAGCGACTACAAGACCGCCCTCGTCACGGGCGCTTCGTCCGGTATCGGGGCGGCCGTGGTCGAGCGTCTTCGGGCCGAAGGGCTGCAGGTGCACGCCCTCGCGCGCAGCGCCCAGGCCCTCGGCGCACTCGCCGAGCGCACCGGCTGCATCGCCCACGCGATCGATGTGACCGATCTGGCCGCGGTGACCCGGCTGGCGCAGGAGGTCGAGTTCGACGTGCTGGTCAACAACGCCGGCGTGGATCGACCGGGTTCGATCCTGAAGGCCGACGCCGAAGGCATCGACCTGCTCGTCGATGTCAACCTGCGCGCCGTGCTTCACCTGTGCCGCCTGGTCGTGCCGGGCATGGTCGCGCGCGATCGCGGGCACGTCGTGAACATCAGCTCGATCGCGGCCGCCTACAACTTCAACGGCAACTCGACCTATCACGCGACCAAGGCGGCAGTGAGCATGCTGTCACGCCAGCTGCGCATCGACGTCTTCGGCAAGCGGGTGCGCGTGACCGAGATCTGCCCCGGCCGCGTGGCGACCGACATCTTCGCGCATGTCCACGGCGACTCGCGCGAAACCCACGAGCGCTTCGTCGAAGGATTCGAGTTGCCGCAGGCCCGCGACATCGCCAGCGCGATCGCGTTCGCGATCGATGCCCCGATCGCGGTGAACGTGGGCCACATGGAGATCACGCCCACGCTGCAGGTGCCGGGCGGCCTGCAAACGACGCGGCCTGCGGCGCCGCAGGCCTGAACGCCGCAGCGCGCAACCGACCGAGCCGAGCACCGCATGAAAGGCTTCGACCTGATCGCGATCCTGCTGAACCCGGAGTTCGGCGCGATGCTCGCGCACGGCCTGCAGACGACGCTGGTGATCGCGTTCGGCTCGTGGCTGCTGGCGATGAGCCTGGCGATCGTGCTGCTCGTCGTGCGCCTCACGCCGAGCCGGATCGCCCAGCGCGCCGTGGCCGGCTACGTGTCGTACCACCAGAACGTGCCGACGCTGGTGCAGCTGATGCTGTGGTATTTCGGCATCTCGAGCCTGCTGCCGGCCGCACTGCAGGGATGGCTCGGCGAGCACAACGGCGAGGCGGTGTTCGCGGTCATCGGGCTGGGGCTGTGCCAGGCGGCGTACTTCAGCGAAGACCTGCGTTCCGGGCTGCGCTCGGTGCCGGCCGGTCAGGCCGAAGCGGCGCGCGCGCTCGGCCACGGTTTCGTCGGCGCGATGCGCCATGTGCTGATGCCGCAGGCCGTGCGCAATGCATTGCCTGCGCTCGTCAATCACACGGTCTCGCTGTTCAAGAACAGCAGCCTGGCCATGGCCATCGGCGTGGCCGAACTGACCCATGCGGTCAAGGAGATCGAGAACCAGAGCTTTCGCGCGTTCGAGACCTACCTGCTGGCCACGGTGACGTACCTGGCGTTCTCGCTGCTGATCATGGTCGTGGGCGCCTGGCTGGCCCGGCGTGTGCGCATCGCCGGGGCGAGGTGAGCGATGAACGCCGTCTGGGAGATCCTGCGCGACAACTGGCTGCTGCTGCTGATCGGCCAGTACCCGAACGGTCCGCTCGGCGGCATCGCCTGCACCTTGATCCTGTCGGTGCTGGGCATCGTGCTGGCGTTCCCGTTGAGCGTGCTGCTGGCGCTGGCGCGTCTCGCGCCGTGGCGGCTGCTGAGCTGGCCGGCGACCGCGCTGGTCTATGTGGCACGCGGGGTGCCGCTGCTGATGATCATCCTGTGGGTCTATTTCCTGGTGCCGCTGTTGATCGGACACAACGTCTCGGGCTTCGTGACGATGCTGTGCACGCTGGTGCTCTACGAAGGCGCGTATCTCGCCGAAGTCGTGCGCGCCGGCATCGAGGCGCTACCGAAAGGGCAGATGGAGGCGGCGCGCGCGCTCGGGCACAGCCATCTCGGCGCGATGCGCCTCGTGATCCTGCCGCAGGCGCTGTTCAACATGCTGCCCAGCATGCTGAGCCAGTTCGTCTCGACGATCAAGGAGACGACCCTCGGCTACGTGATCAACGTGCCGGAGCTGACCTTCGCGGCGAACCAGATCAACAACCAGCTGCTGACCAAGCCGTTCCAGGTGTTCTTCATCCTGGCGATCATCTACTACGTCGTCTGCTGGAGCCTGACGCGTGCCGCCACGACGCTCGAGCGCCGGATCGAGCGCCGGCGCGCCGGCACGCGCGGCGTCAAGGCCGGTGCCGCGCCCGCGGTCCCGCTGCAGCCGGTCGCGGCCGACCCCTGACGCACGCACGCGCCCGAAGCGAACCGCAGGAGCATCGAGATGATCAAGTTCACGAACGTCAACAAGTGGTACGGCGACTACCGTGCGCTGACCGACATCAACGCCGAGGTCAAGAAGGGCGAGGTCGTGGTGGTCTGCGGCCCGTCCGGGTCGGGCAAGTCGACGCTGATCCGCACCGTCAACCGGCTCGAAGAGATCAAGTCGGGTCAGCTGCTGTTCGACGGCCACGACATCCACGCACCGATGAGCGGTGCGCAGCTGAACCGCCTGCGCAGCCGCATCGGCTTCGTGTTCCAGAGCTTCAACCTGTTCCCGCACCTGTCGGCACTCGACAACGTGATGCTCTCGCCGATGCATGTGAACGGCGTCAAGCGGGCGCAGGCACGCGACAAGGCGATGCAGCTGCTCGAGCGGGTGGGCCTCGCGGCCAAGGCGCCGTCGTATCCGGCGCAGCTCTCGGGCGGCCAGCAGCAGCGTGTCGCGATCGCCCGCGCGCTGGCGATGGAGCCGCCCGCGATGCTGTTCGACGAGCCGACCAGCGCGCTCGATCCCGAGATGGTCGGTGAGGTGCTGGCGGTGATGCGCAGCCTGGCGGCCGACGGCATGACGATGATGTGCGTCACGCACGAGATGAACTTCGCGCGCGAGGTGGCCGACCGCGTCTGGTTCATGGACGCCGGCTGCATTCTCGAATCGGCCGCGCCCGAGTCGTTCTTCCGCAATCCGCAGCACCCGCGTGCGCAGCGCTTTCTGTCCGATCTGCGTTCCCACTGAGTTTCCCCGTCTGTCATTCCAGGAGTCCGTCATGATCTTTCGACCTTCCACCCTCGTGTTGGCCGTCCTCGGCGGCGGCCTCGCCGGCCTGTCGCTCGGCGCCCAGGCAGACCAGTGGCAAGACATCCAGCAGCGCAAGGAGTTGCGCTGCGGCACCTTCGCCGATGTGCCGCCGTTCGCCGCGCCCGATCCGAAGACGCGCGAGATGGTCGGCTTCGATGTCGACCTGTGCAATGCGCTGGCCAAGCGCCTCGGGGTCGCCGCCAAGATCACGCCGCTGTCGGTCGAGGCCCGTGTGCCCGAGGTCAAGATGGGGCGCGTCGACATCACCGTCGCGAACCTGGCCTACACGCTCGGCCGGGCCGAGCAGATCCAGTTCAGCGATCCCTACTACCTGGCCAAGGAGATGCTCGCCGTCAAGGCCAGCGACACCGGCACCAGCAAGGCCGACTACAAGGGCAAGCGCCTGGCCTCGACCAAGGGCTCGACCTCGGAACTGTCGATCAAGATGAACGGCTCGGAGCCGGTCACCTTCCAGGACACCGGGTCGGCGTACATGGCGGTGCAGCAGAACAAGGCGCTCGGCATGGTGGCCAACACGATGACGATCACCAAGCTGGTCAACCAGTCGAAGACCGGCGGCGTCGAGCTGAAGATGATCGCCGAGCCGATGGCGTTCCAGCCGATCGGCGTCGGGATGAAGAAGGACGAGCCGGTGCTGCTGGGCAAGATCAACGCGGCCCTGCTCGAGCTGGACAAGGCCGGCGAGATCAACCAGATCTGGGCCAAGTGGCTGGGCCCGACCACCGAGTTCAAGATGGTGCGCGAAGACAAGGTCGTGCCGCTGAGCGAGCTGAAGTTCACGCCGCTGCCTTGAGGCGGCGACCCGCGACCAGGTCGGCCCAGGCCTGGGACCAGGCCGGCGCGGCCTCAGCGCGGGCTGCTCGCGCCTTCGCGCGCCAGGTACTGGTGCACGAAGGCGATCGCCATGCTGCCCTCGCCGACGGCCGCGGCGACGCGCTTGATCGGGCTCAGCCGCACGTCGCCGCAGGCGAACACGCCGGGCAGGCTCGATTCGAGCAGGAAGGGGTCGCGGCTGTGCGACCAGCGGCCCGACTTGAACACCTCGTCGCCGGTCAGCAGGTAGCCGTTCTTGTCGCGCGCCACCTGCGGCGGCAGCCAGCCGGTGTCGGCATCGGCGCCGATGAAGACGAACAGGCCGCCGCAGGCGTGGCGCGTCACGGTTTGGGCGCTGCTGTCGGCGATGTCGATCGCCTCGAGATGGGCTTCGCCGTGTGCGGCTTTCACTTCGCTGTGCAGGCGCGCGGCGATGTTGGCCTTGCCCGCGAGCTGCTCGACCAGGTAGCGCGACATGCTCTTCTCGAGCGCGTCGCCGCGCACCAGCAAGGTCACCTGGCGGGCGTGATTGGCGAAGTGCAGTGCGGCCTGGCCCGCGGAGTTGCCGGCGCCGACGAGGAAGATGTCCTGCCCGTGCGTTGCCGCGGCTTCGCTGCGGGCCGCGCCGTAGTAGATGCCCTTGCCGATGAGGCGGTCGAAGCCATCGATGACGAGCCGGCGCCACGACACGCCGGTGGCCACGATGACGCTGCGCGCCTGCACCCGCTCGCCGCCGTCGAGCACCACCGCGCGCGTCGCCGGGTCCATGCTGTCGACGCTGCGCGTGACCAGGATCTCGGCGCCGAGCCGTCGCGCCTGCTGCAGCGCGCGGCTGGCCAGCTCGTCGCCGGACACGCCATTCGGAAAGCCCAGGTAGTTCTCGATGCGCGACGACGTGCCCGCCTGCCCGCCGGGCGCCTCGCGCTCGATGACGAGCGTGCGCAGGCCCTCGCTGGCGCCGTAGACCGCGGCCGCCAGGCCGGCGGGGCCGCCGCCGATGATCAGCGCGTCGTAGACCGCTTCCTTGGGGCGGGTCTGCAGGCCCAGTTGCACGGCCAGTTCGCGCAGCGTCGGCTGGCGCAGCAGCGTGCCATCGGACAGCCGCACGACCGGGCAATCGATTGCCTCGGGCAGGGGGCCGCTCCAGGCGCGCGCGAGACCCGGCGTCTCGGGCGACAGCCAGTCGTGCACGATCTGGTTGCGTGCCAGGAAGCGGCGCACATCGCCGCAGGCCGGATCCCAGCGCTCGCCGTAGACCATGATCTGCGCCTTCGGGGGCTGCATCGCGATGCCCTGCAGCCCGCCGATGCGCTCGCGCGCCAGCGCGCCGACCTTCTCGGCTACCTCGGGCGCCGACGAGGCGATCGCGAAATAGTGGTGCGGCTCCACGCGCATCACCCGCGACGGCTCAGCCGCGCGATAGCCGCCGGGGAAGGGCGTCGCGAAGGCCAGCGGCACCTCGCCGAAGATCGTGCCGGGCAGGCGCCAGCCCAGCGTGCGCTCGACGCCGTCGAATCGCTTGACCACTTCGAACTTGCCGGACAGCACGGCGTACAGCGCGCGCTCGCCGCCCTCGTGCACGGCGTACTCGCCGGGGTTGAGCCGGATGTCGGCGGAGCTGCGGACGAGCCGGTCCAGATCGGCGTCGGACAGGCTCGCGAACAACGGTACCGCGCGGACTTCGTCAGGTGTCAACATCGATGTGATTCTCCGGGTCGGGCCCGCGCAAAGACAAATCGATCTCCGCTGTCTTTGCTGCGAACGTAGGATGCATTGATTCTCGCGGCTCGCGCAGCAAGCGCGGTGCGGCCTCACGCCTTTCCTTCCAACCTTTCTGCATGGAGTGCCTTCACGATGCAAGCCCCGACCACCAATCCCGGCCCGATGTCGCCGTTCCATCTGGCGTTCCCCGTGCATGACCTGGCACAAGCGCGCGGCTTCTACGGCGAGCTGCTGGGCTGCCCCGAGGGGCGCAGCGCCGACGACTGGGTCGACTTCAACTTCTACGGCCATCAGATCGTCGCGCACCTGGCCCCGAACGAAACCGGTCCTGCGCAGCGCAATGCCGTCGACGGACACGGCGTGCCGGTGCGTCACTTCGGCATCGTGCTGCCGATGTCGGAATGGCAGGCCCTCGCGCAGCGGCTCCAGGCGCACGGCGTCGAATTCATCATCGAGCCGTACATCCGGTTCAAGGGCGAACCGGGCGAGCAGGCGACGATGTTCTTCCTCGATCCTTCCGGCAACGCCATCGAGATCAAGGCCTTCGCCGACATCGGGAGGTTGTTCGCGAAGTGAAGGTGGACCGGCTTAATCCAGCGTGCCCCGATAGCGCAGCAGCGCAACCGTGCCGGCCAGCAGCACGAAGGCCAGCATCGGCCAGACTTCGGCGGCGATCTGGGCCGCGTCGTTGCCCTTGAGCAGGATGCCGCGCACGATGCGCAGGAAATGCGTCAGCGGCAAGGCTTCGCCCAGCCACTGCGCCCACACCGGCATGCCGCGGAACGGGAACATGAAGCCCGACAGCAGCATCGACGGCAGGAAGAAGAAGAAGGTCATCTGCATCGCCTGCAGCTGGTTGCGCGCCAGCGTCGAGAACGTGAACCCGACCGCGAGGTTCGCGACCATGAAGAGGCCGATGGTCGCCAGGAGCAGCGCGAAGCTGCCGCGCATCGGCACCTCGAACAGCAGCCAGGCCGCGCCGAGGATCACCCCGAGCTGCACATAGCCGATCGCGACATAGGGCAGGATCTTGCCGAGCATCACCTCGATCGGCCGCACCGGCGTCGCGAGCAGGTTCTCCATCGTGCCGCGCTCGCGTTCGCGCGTCATCGCCAGGCCGGTCAGCATCACCATCGTCATCGTCAGGATCGTGCCGATCAGCCCCGGCACGATGTTGTAGCGCGTCAGCCCCTCCGGGTTGTAGCGCCGATGGATGCGGATCTCGTACGGCGGCGCCTTGCCGCGCAGGCCGGCCAGCGCACCGGGCAGGTCGCGGTCGAGCGCCTGGTCGGCGATCTGCGCCAGCGCCGCGATCGCGTTGCCCGAGGCCGACGGGTCGGTCGCATCGACCGCGACCAGCAGCGCGGGCCGCTCGCCGCGCACGACACGGCGCGAGAAGTCGGCCGGGATCGCGATCATGAACTGCACCTCGCCCGACTCGATCAGCGCCTCGCCAGCGGTCTCGCTGGTGCCGGTGTGGATGATCCTGAAGTAGCCGGTGTTCTGCAGCGCTGCGCTGACGCTGCGCGCCATCGGCCCGCTGTCGGCGCTGATCAGCGCGGTCGGCAGGCCTTTCGGGTCGGTGTTGATCGCGTAGCCGAACAGCACCAGCTGCAGGATCGGCACGCCGATCGCCATCGCAAAGGTGAGCCGGTCGCGCAGCATCTGCTGCAGCTCTTTGACGAACACCGCCCAGGTGCGCTGCACGGAGAAGCGCTGACCGAAGGCACCGCGTTTCATCGGGCGGCCGCGTCCTGCGGCGCGCGCTTGGTGGCGACGCTGTCGGGCGCGGCGGCGATCAGGCTGATGAACACGTCTTCGAGGTTGGCGGGCGCCTGGCTCCAGCTCAGCCCCGCCTGCGCGCGGTAGGGTGCGATCGCCTGCTCGACCTGCGCCGCGTCGCGGCCCGCCACATGCAGTGCGTTGCCGAACGCGGCGACGCTCAGCACGCCAGGCGCCTGCTTCAGCGACTCGACCAGGCGCGCGACATCGCGGCCCTGCACCGACCACACCGCCAGGCCCGCCTGCGCAATGATCTGCTGCTCGGTGCCGCGCGCCAGCACCTTGCCGTTGGCGATGTACACGAGCTCGTGGCAGCGCTCGGCTTCGTCCATGTAGTGCGTCGAGACCAGCACCGTGATGCCGTCCCGCGCCAGCGCATGGATCTCGTCCCAGAAGTCGCGCCGTGCCTTCGGGTCGACGCCGGCCGTGGGTTCGTCGAGCAGCAGCAGCTTCGGGTCGTGCATCAGGCAGGCCGCGAGCGCCAGGCGCTGCTTCCAGCCGCCCGACAGGGTGCCGGCGAGCTGGTCGCGGCGTGCGCCCAGGCCGAGGCGCTCGAGCGTGCGATCGACGGCGGCGCGCCGGTCGGCGAGCTCGTACAGGCGGGCGATGAAGTCGAGGTTCTCGCGGATCGACAGGTCCTCGTACAGGCCGAACTTCTGCGTCATGTAGCCGACTTCGCGGCGGATCGCGTCGCGCTCGCGCTTCAGGTCGAAGCCCAGGCAGCTGCCTTCGCCGGCATCCGGGATCAGCAGCCCGCACAGCATGCGGATCGTCGTCGTCTTGCCGCTGCCGTTCGGCCCGAGGAAGCCGCAGATGCGGCCTTCGGCGACCTGCAGCGAGACATCGTCGACGACCGCGCGACCGGCGTAGCGCTTGGTCAGGCCGCGCACGTCGATCGCCAGCGCGGTCGCTGGAGTACCTTCGTGCTGCGCACTCCGGTATCCGCCAAGGGCCACGAAGGGGCCCCTCTGTGGCCCTTGGCGGCCCGGCGCGCTCATGGGACTAACCTTCGCGCTACGCGCTGCAGGATGAGCGCTTCGGAGCGGCCGGGCGCGCTCATGGCGCGGCGCCGGCGGCGCGCGTCACGTCGATCGGCTGACCGGGGTGCAGCTGCCTCGCCGCGGCCGCATCCGGGCGCGCCTCGACCATGAAGACCAGGCGGGCACGCTGCGCATTCGAGTAGATCACCGGCGGCGTGTACTCGGCCTGGGTCGCGATGAAGCTGATGCGCGCCGCCACCGGCACGGCGCAGCCGTCGCAACGGGCGCTGACCGGCTGGCCGACCGCGATCGCGCCGAGCTCGTGCTCCGGCACGAAAAAGCGCAGCTTGACGGCGCCCGGCGGCAGAAGCGCGACCACCGGCTGGCCTGCGGCAACCCATTCGCCGGCGCGGAACAGGGTGTCGGCCACCTGCGCATCGGCCGGTGCGAGCTGGCGCTTCTGATCCTCGCGCCAGCGCGCCTGCGCGAGCGCAAAGCGTGCAGCTTCGGCGCTCGCCGCGGCCGCGCCGCGCTCGTCGGCGCGGGCCGGCAGCCGGGCCACGCGCAGCGCGGCCTCGAGCTCGGCGACGCGCGCATGGGCCTGCTGCGCCGCGGCGCGGATCTCGTCGAGGTGCGCCGGCGACACGAAGCCCTGTGCGACCAGCTGCTGCTGGCGCGCGAGCTCGGCGCCCGCCTGCGCTGCCTGGGCGCGCGCCTGGGCGAGCTGCGCCTGCACGACCGCGATCTCCTGGGCGCGCTTGCCGGTCTGCAGGTCGGCGGACTGGGCGGCCGCGCTGTCGGCGCGCGCCGCCGCTTCCTCACGGGCGGCGCGCTCGGTCTGCGCATCGAGTTCGAACAGCAGCGCGCCCTGGCGGACCTGGTCGCCGCGCTGCACCGCGAGCGTCTTCAGCGCGCCGGCGATCGGCGCCGCGACATAGACGTAGTCGCCTTCGACGTAGCCGGCCCAGCCCGCGTCAGCGGCCCGATCGCAGCCGGTGACCGCGGCCAGCGCGAGGACGACCGCGCCGCTGTGCAGGCCGCTGCGAAGGGCGGATGCGGCCTGGGCTTTCATGCGCGAACTGTACGCGCCGGTTTGCGCTCGGCGTCAGGGGCAGAGTTCCATGCGGCGCGTGACGCCGCGGATGACCTCGTCGCTGAACCAGAAGAAATAGGTCTGGATCGTCACGACGCTGGTGTCCTTGCTGCGCGTCTTGTGCTCGACCGGCACGACCCAGCCGACATAGCCGCCGGTGTGGCCACCCATCGGGCAGGCACCGCGCTGCGGCGTGCCGACCACCAGCTCGCGGGTCGGATCGATGTTGCGGGTGGTCGCATCGAAGTAGTTCGTGATCGCCGACTCGTGGTTGCGCGGCGGGATCGCGCGCACCACCGTCGGCCCGGGCGGCGGCTCGAAGCTCGCGCATCCGGCGATCAGGCACGCGATCCATAGCACTGCTGCGTTCTTCGTCATTTTGTGGTTCCTGCTGGTTCGCGGTCTGCGCCCGCCGGCGCTTCGCATTTTTTGCGCAACAGTGCCGGCCCGCCAACCCCTGAAAGCGAGGGGCTGGCCGCGATCCGCGGCCATGTTGCAACACGCGGTGTTTTACCAGCTCGGGCCTGGTCCGCAGCGTCCGCTGTTCACAGATCTTTACCGCCCGGGCAATCGGTGTTCACCGGGCGCCCAGATCATTCTCGGCATGCGGGCGACCCGCCCGACCCCTGGAGATCCAAAGATGCAAGTCGTGACAAAGCCCCGTTCGTGGCGCCCCGATTCCTCGCTCGTGCCGCGGCTCATGGCCGTCGGCGTGCTGGCCGCGGCGGCCGTCATGGCCCCATTCGCGCAGGCCCAGATGCATCGGCCCGACATGGGCGGCGGCCACCACGGCGGGCCCGGCATGATGATGTTCGGCGGCTCGCCCGAGCGCATCGGTCGTGCGGTCGACCACATGCTCGATGGTCTGAACGCGACTGACGCGCAGCGCACCCAGATCAAGCAGATCGCCACCACCGCGGCGGCCGACCTGAAAGCCCAACGCGCGTCGGCGCGCGATCTTCATGAGAAGAGCATGCAGCTGTTCGCGGCGCCGACGGTCGATGCCGCTGCGGCCGAAGCATTGCGCCAACAGATGTTGGCCCAGCACGACCAGGCGAGCAAGCGCGTCCTGCAGGCGATGCTCGACGCGAGCAAGGTGCTGACACCCGAGCAGCGCGCCAAGCTCGGCGAGCGCATGAAGCAGCGCCGCGCGGCAATGCAGGAACGGATGGAACGCCGGCATCGCGAGCCGCAGAAATGAGCCTGCTGAAGGCTATGCTCACGCCCGCGAGCGGCCTGGCCGCACTCGCCTTGCAATCTGCCGTGATGTCGGCTTCGCAGCCTGCCCAACAATCCCATCCGATGAGTGCCCGCCTTCTGCTGATCGACGACGATGCCCGGCTGGCGGCCATGGTGGGCGACTACCTGCGCAACTCCGGCTTCGAGGTCGACACCGCCGGCTCCCTGGCCGAGGGCCGCGCGCGGCTCGCCGCCGAGTCGTTCGATGCGCTGGTGCTCGATCTGATGCTGCCTGACGGCGACGGCCTCGACCTGTGCCGCGAGCTGCGCGCCGATGCCCGGCACCGCTATCTGCCGCTGCTGATGCTGACCGCGCGCGGCGAGCCGATGGACCGCATCGTGGGCCTGGAGCTCGGCGCCGACGACTACCTGCCCAAGCCGTTCGAGCCGCGCGAGCTGCTGGCGCGCGTCAAGGCGCTGCTGCGCCGCGCCGCGCCGCAGCCGGCCGGCGACGACGTGCTGCGTTTCGGCCGCCTCGAGATCGATCTCGGCGCCCGGGTCGCACGCCTCGACGGCGCGATCTGCGACCTCACCGGCCACCAGTTCGACTTGCTGGTCGTGCTCGCGCAAAGCCCCGGGCGCGTGCTGTCGCGCGACCAGATCATGGATTCGCTCAAGGGCCATCCGCTCGAGGCCTTCGACCGTTCGATCGATGTGCACATCTCGCGCATCCGCTCGGTCATCGAAGACGACCCGAAGCTGCCGCGCCGGGTGCTGACGGTGCGCGGCGCCGGCTACGTGTTCGCACGCAAGCAAGACGCCGACGCAGCGTGAGATGCAGCGCCCCGCAGCCGCGCCGCCGGCCGTCCGGGCGCCCCGCGTGCCGGCCGATGCGCTCGCCCGCGCGATGAGGGCGGTGCCATGAAGAGCCTGTACCTGCGCATCTACGTCACGGTCGTCGTGGTGCTGCTGCTGTTCGCGGGCGCCTCGGGCTGGGTGTTCCAGCGCCACCTCGAGCAGGAGCGCCTGCGCGCCGAGGCGGTGCTGACCGAACGCATGGGCGCCTGGGCCGAACTGATCCAGCGTTCGCTGCCCGGGCAGGATGCGTCGGTCGACGACCAGGCCGCGGCGCTGCGCGAGTGGTCGATGCGCCTGCGCCTGCCGCTGGCGCTCGACAGCGCCGATGGCGCGCGCATCGCGCAGTCCGACTCGTTTGCACGACGCCAGGCCGAGGGCGTGGCGCGCGGCCTCGCGGTGCGTCTGGAGGATGGCCGCACCTTGTGGATCATGCGGCCGGGCCTGATGCGCCAGTTCAATGCCGGCGCACGACTCGGCCTGGGTGGCCCGCCCGGAACGCGGCCCGGCGGGCCGCCCGATGCCGATGGACCGCCGCCGTTCCTGCCGTTCGTGCCGCCGGCATGGCAGCGCGGGCTCGGCCTGATCGTGGTGCTGGTGATCCTGTTCATCGCGGTCGCGGCCGGTGCCTACCCGGTCGTGCGCCGCCTGACGCGCCGCCTCGAGGCGCTGAAGAAAGGCGTCGAGCAGTTCGGCGCCGGGCAGCTCGGTCACCGTGTCGTCGTCAACGGCCGCGACGAGGTCGCCGCGGTGGCGCACAGCTTCAACGTGGCCGCGGCGCGCGTCGAGGCGCTGGTGCGCTCGCATCAGTCGCTGCTGGCCAATGCCAGCCACGAACTGCGCTCGCCGCTGGCCCGCATGAAGATGGCGGTCTCGATGCTCGACGACGTGCCGGCGGCGCAGCGCGCCAGCCTGCGGCGCGAGATCGACACCAATGTCGCCGAGCTCGATGCGCTGGTCGAAGAGGTGCTGCTCGCCAGCCGGCTCGACGCGGCGCCGACCCCCGAGCGCAACGAGCGCGTCGAGCTGCTCGGCATGGCGGCCGAAGAGGCGGCGCGCGTCGATGCGACGGTCGACGGCACGGCGGCCGCGGTGATCGGCGAGGAGCGCCTGTTGCGCCGTGCGCTGCGCAACCTGCTCGAGAACGCGCGCCGCTACGGCGGCGGCGAGGTCGCGGTGTCGATCGCGGCGGCGCCGGGGCAGACGCTGCTGCGCGTCTGCGACCGCGGGCCAGGCGTGCCCGAGGCGATGCGCGAGCGCATCTTCGAGCCGTTCTTCCGTCTGCCCGGCCATGCCGAACAGGCCGGCGGCGTCGGGCTCGGCCTGAGCCTGGTCAAGCAGATCGCGCAGCGCCATGGCGGCAGCGTGCGCTGCGAAGACCGCGAGGGTGGCGGCAGCTGCTTCGTGCTGGCGCTGCCGGCCGCGGCCTGATGACATAGAGCACCCGGCGCCGGGGTACCGACGCCACCCGCCATGCGGGTGCTCAGGCCGCTTGGTGAGCTGAAGCCGGACACGGACAGTCCCTGCGGACTGTCCGTGCCTGCGGAAGGCCAACGGCCTCTGGCCGTTGGCGGCCCGGCGCTGG
>Ga0207648_10003369_pt1 | contig 16787 bp, 12 predicted proteins | sample KBSMisM32_FD_184310 | JGI IMG/M metagenome (GOLD analysis project Ga0207648, IMG submission 184310) | Miscanthus rhizosphere microbial communities from Kellogg Biological Station, Michigan, USA - KBS Miscanthus M3-2 (SPAdes) (version 2) | ecosystem: Host-associated > Plants > Roots >...
GGCTCAGCCTCGCCTCGCACGAGTACTTCCACCTGTGGAACGTGAAGCGCCTGCGGCCGATCGAGCTCGGGCCGTTCGACTACGAGCACGAGGTCTACCCGCGCAGCCTGTGGGTGTCGGAAGGGCTGACCGATTACTACGGCGATCTGCAGGTCCACCGCGCCGGGCTCTCGTCGCGCGGCGAGTACCTCGCGCAGCTGTCGGCGGCGATCCGTGCGCTGCAGACGACGCCGGGACGATTGACGCAGACGGCGGAGATGGCGTCCTTCGACGCGTGGATCAAGCAGTACCGCCCGGACGAGAACACGCTCAACACCGTGATCAGCTACTACACCAAGGGGGCGGTGCTCGGGTTCGTGCTCGACGCGCGCATCCGCGCCGCGACGAAGGAAGCCAGGTCGCTCGACGATGTAATGCGGCTGGCGTTCAGCCGCTACTCCGGCGCCCGCGGCTTCACGCCGCAGCAGTTCCGCGAGACCGCGAGCGAAGTGGCCGGCGTCGATCTCGGCCCCTGGTTCGTGCGCGCGCTCGAGTCCACCGACGAGCTCGATTACTCGCCGGCGCTCGACTGGTACGGGCTCGAGCTGCGCGCCCCGCCGGCGCCGGCCGATCCAGCCGCGTGGCTGGGCGTGAAGACGCGCGTGGATGCCGGCCGCCTCCTCGTGGCCAACGTGCCGCGCGGTACGCCGGCTTTCGAGTCCGGCGTCAATCCCGAAGACGAGATCATCGCCATTGACGACTTCCGCGTCGCCGCCGATCAACTGGACAAGCGTCTCGAGAGTTACAAGCCCGGCGACAAGGTGACGCTGCTGGTCGCGCGCCGCGAAGAGCTGAAGCGGCTGCCGGTCACGCTCGGCGCGGAGCCGTCGGACCGCTGGAACCTCATCGTCCGCCCGGATGCGGCGCCGGAGCAGCGGGCGCACCTGGCGCAGTGGCTGGGCGGTAATCGCTGAAGCGAGCCTTAAGCCAACATTAACGGGAAGATAATGATCGCCGCGGCGGACCGTACGCTACGCTGGTTTTCAGGGTGCGCATGTTCCGTTTCTGGCTCGTCGTCCTGGCGTGCGTGCTCGCGCCCGCGTCCGCGCGCGCGGCCGACACCGAGAAGGTGCCGATCCGCGGACAAGGCGTAGCCGTCACGATCTACGCGCCGAAAGGGCAGCCGCGCGGCACGCTGATCATGGCCAGCGGCGACGTCGGCTGGGTCGGGCTCGCGGTCTCGCTCGCCGAAGAGTTCTCGGCACAGGGCTATCTCGTCGCCGGCCTCAACACGCGCCAGTACCTCTCCTCGTTCACCTCGGGCCGATCGCATCTCGAGACGACGGACGAGCCCGCCGACTACAAGCTGATCGCGGACTATCTCCGTGCGCGCGGTCAGCTCGTGCATCCCGTGATTGTCAGCGGCGTCTCCGAGGGCGCCGCCCTCGCCGTGCTCGCGGCCTCGGACGCGAAGAACCATGCGTGGATCGACGGGGTGATCACGATGGGGCTTCCCGCGTCGGCCGAGCTCGCCTGGCGATGGACCGACGCGGCGTCGTGGATCACCAAGCGCGACGCCAGCGAGCCCTCGTTCGCGCCGGCCGACGTCATCGCGCGCATCTCGCCGCTGCCGCTCTACATGATCCAGTCGACGAAGGACGAGTACGTCCCGCCCGGGGATTACGAGCGCTTCCGCGCCCTCGCCCGCCAGCCGAGCCGGCTGGTGCTGATCGACGCGAGCAACCACCGCTTCACGGATCGCCGCGCCGAGCTCGACGCCGCCTTCCTCAACGGGCTCGCCTGGATCGTGCAGCGGCGCGCGGCGACGCCATGAGCCTGCGCGACGGGCTGCGGCGCCGCACCGAGCAGGGCTCCACGTGGCTGGTGGCCCGCGCCGGACGGGCGTGGGGGCTGCTGGTCATCGCCGTCGTGCTCGCGCTGACCTGGGAGGCGCTGCGCGGCATTCACGTCCACGAAGTGCGCGTCCTGCTGCGGTCGCTCGACGGCCGCTGGCTCGTCGCCGCGGGCGCGATCACCCTCGCCAACGTGGCGATCATGGGCCTTTACGACGTCATCGCCTTCAGCCGGACGCGCACGAGCGCCGCCGAGCGCTGGCGCTACGGCGCGGTCGCCTTCTGCTGGAGCAACTTCCTGACGCTGGGGCCGCTCGCCGGACCGGCCATCCGCCTGTGGCTCTATCGCGGCACGGTGGAGCGCGCCTCCGAGCTGCGATCGGCCATCGTCTCCGTCGTCATCGCCTTCTCCGCAGGCCTCGTCGGCTGGACCCTGGCCGCGATCGCGACGGCACAGATCGGCGGCGGACTCGTCGTCCTCTCCCTTGCCGCGCTGGTGTGTGTGTCGGCCGCGGCATGGATCGCTCGCGCGATCGCGCGCCGCTTCGAAGATTTGTCTGACGCGGCGGCGCGGCCGGTGCGGACGCTGGAGCTGGCGCTGGTCGGCTGGCTCGACTGGCTGCTCGCGATGGCCGCGTTCGCCGCATGCCTTCGCGCCGCAGGCGTGGACATCGCGGCGCTGCGCGTGGCGCACGACTTCTTCGTCGGGCAGGCGATCGGGCTCGCCAGCCTGATCCCCGGGGGGTTCGGCAGCAGCGATGCGCTGTGGATCGCGCGGCTCCCCATCGATCGCAACGTCACGGTGGCGGCGCTCGCCACCTACCGGTTCATCTACTACATCGGGCCGTGGTTCACCGCCTCGCTCGTGCTGCTGTCGTGGGCGACGCGTCAGTCGTCGCGGCGGACGGAGCTGGCGCGGCGAGTTGTCGGCGCCCTCGTCGGCGCCGCCGGCGTCCTGATCATCGTCAGCAGCGCCTCACCCGCGATCCACGCGCGGCTGATCCTGATGGAGCGCTACGTGCCGCTGCCGCTCGTCGAGGCGGGGCAGATCGCGTCCGCGCTCGCCGGCCTGCTGCTGCTGGCGCTGGCGCGCGGACTGGCGCGCGGCTACCGCGCCGCCTACGCCGGCACGCTGGCCCTGCTGCTGCTGGCCGGGTTCGCGACGCTCCTGAAAGGGCTCGACTGGGAAGAGAGCGTATCGCTGGGCGTGGTGGCGATCGCGGCGTGGTCGCACGCCGGCCTCTTCGATCGCGAGAGCGGCGGCGACTGGCTGGAGACGGCGGACCTCGGCCTGGGCTTCCTCGCGCTGCTGATCTTCGTCGTGCTCGGCACCTTCTCGCATCACCTGGCCGCGTCCGGCGGGCTCGCCCGCGTGACCGCGCTCGGCTACCGGTTCCAGGCGGCGCGGTTCATGCGCAGCGCCCTGTCGATGCTCTTCGCGCTCAGCGCGGCGACGCTCTACGTGCTGCTGCGGACGCCCGTCCACTTCGCCCCGCCGCCGCAGGCGGACAGCGAGCGCGCGATCGAGTTCAACGCCGGTTTCGGGACGGGGACGACGCCGATGATGGTCGCGGTCGGCGACAAGTCGATCTTCGCCGAAGGGGAGCGCGGGTTCTGCCTGTATCGCACCATCGGCGCGTACCTGGTGGTCTTCTCCGATCCCGTGGTCCGCCCCGGCGCCGACCGCGCGGCGTTCGTCGACGCGCTCTTCGCCTTTGCGGCGGGCGTCGATCGCCGGCCGTTGTTCTATCAGCTGTCGGCCGACTGGATGCCGCTGCTGCACGATCGCGGCTACCACTTCTTCAAGCTCGGCGAAGAAGCGCTGGTGCCGCTCGAGCGCGTGACGCTGCAGGGACACGCCGGCAAGCTGACGCGCCAGTTCCTGCGGCGCGCCGAGCGCGACGGGCTGACCTTCGAAGTGCTGGCGCCGTACGAGATCGACGCGCACCTCGACGAGCTGGAGGCCATCTCCGATCACTGGCTGGCCGCGAAGCAGGTGACGGAACGGCAGTTCTCGATCGGGTATTTCTCACGCGACTACATCCGCCGGTTTCCCTGCGCCGTCGTCCGGCACAAATGCCGCGAGGGCGCGATCCTCGCTTTCGCGAACCTGCTCGAAGGGCCCCGCCGGCAGGAGTTGTCGGTTGACCTGATGCGCTATCGCACCGACGGGCCGAGTGTCATGGACTTCCTGCTGACCTCCGTCATGTTGTACGGCAAGGAGAAGGGGTTCCGCACGTTCAACCTCGGGATGGCGCCGCTGGCGTCGGTGGGCGACCAGCCGGGCGCGCATCGCCGCGAGCGCGTGGCCTCGCTGATCTTCAGGCGCGGTGAGCAGTGGTACAACTTCCAGGGCGTCCGCTCCTACAAGGAGAAGTTCAACCCTGAGTGGGTGCCGCGCTACCTCGCCTACGAGGCGGCCTGGGAATGGCCGGTCGCGCTCGCGAACGCGAGCGCGCTGATCGCCGGAGGCTGGCGCAATACCGTGATTCCGGGCCGCGATCGCGCGCATGCGTAAGCGCAGCCTCACCGCGATCTCGCTGGTGCTCGTGCTCTCCACGCTCGGCGGTTGCGCGGCCCGCTCGATCCACGGCGACACGCAGCCGCATGTGGCCGACGCCAGCATCCAGCTCAACGAGCACGCACTGCGGCTGCACTTTGCGAATCCGGGAGCCGCGGGATCGCGGCCGCTGCTGGTCTATGCGACCGGCGACGGTGGATGGCACCGGAAGGATCTCGGCACCTACCGGCGCCTGGTGTCCTCGGGCAACCCGCTCGTCGGCTTCGACGCGCGCGACTATGTCACGCATCTCGGTCCCGCGGCGGATGCGACGACGACGCCGGCGCGGCTCGCGGCGGACTACGCGCGCATCATCGACGCCGCACGCGGCGCGCTCGGCCTGCCTGCCGCGTATCCCGTGGTGCTCGTCGGCGTGTCGCGCGGCGCCGGGCTGGCGGTCGTCGCCGCCGGGCAGGGCACGCTGCGCGCATCGATCGGCGGCGTGCTCGCGATCGCCCTCACCCGCGAAGAGGAATACGTGAACGAGGCGCAGCTGTATCAGTACCTGTCGCGCCTCGAGGACATGCCCGTCGCGGTGGTGCAGTCGACGCGCGACGGATACCTGCCGGCGGACGAGGCGCGCCGGCTCTTCGGCCCGGATACGCCCTATCGCTGGCTGCAGCCGATCCAGGCGCGCAATCACAGCTTCGGCGGCGCACGCGGAGAGATGTACCAGGCGGCCGGGCGCGCGCTCGACTGGATCGAGTCGCTGATCGCGCGCGGCTAGACCGAGGTGTCGGCGAGCAGCGATGCGATCGTCGCGACCAGCTCCGACGGCTCGACCGGCTTGGCGAGGTGCGACTTGAAGCCGGCGTCGAGGGCGCGCTGGCGATCGGCCGTGCGCGCGTAGGCGGTGACCGCGACGGCGACGAGCGGATCGCCGTTGCGCTCGGACACCGCGCGCTCGAGCAGCGAATAGCCGTCCTCGCCCGGCATCTCGATGTCCGACACGAGCAGGTCGATTTTCGTCGCGCGCAGCGCGTCCATCGCTTCCTCGGCCGACGCGGCGGCGATCACGTGGGCGCCGGTGCTCTCGAGGATCGACGAGAACAGCTCGCGGGCGTCGGCCTCGTCGTCCACGACGAGCACGCGGACGCCGTCGAGCCGCACGCCCGATCGCGGCCTCGCCCCCTGCACCGGTGCGCTGGCGGCCCGCGCATCGGCGTGGGCCGAACGGATCGGCAGCGTGACCCGGAAAGTGGCTCCCGTGTTCTCGCCGCCGCTCTCGGCCACGACCGTGCCGCCGTGCAGCTCCACGAGGTGGCGCACGATGGCGAGGCCGAGCCCCAGCCCGCCGTAGCGCCGCCGCGTGCCGGCGTCTCCCTGCCGGAAGCGCTCGAACACGTAGGGCAGGAAATCGGCCGAGATGCCGAGGCCGCTGTCGGTCACCACGATCTCGATCTGGGAATCGGTCCGCCGCAGCTGGAGCTTGACGGACCCGCCTTCCGGCGTGAACTTGATGGCGTTCGACAGCAGGTTCCAGACGATCTGCTGCAGCCGATCCGGATCCGCGATCATCGTGCCGGCATTGGCGTCGAGATGCGATTCGAACGTGATGCGCTTTGCGGCCATGGCCGGCCCCAGCGTTTCCATGGCGCCGCGCAACACGTCGGCGACGTTCACCTGGCGCGCGTCGAGCCGCAGCTTGCCGCTGATCGCCCTCGACACGTCGAGCAGGTCGTCGATCAGCGTCGTCTGCGCCTTCGCGTTCCGCTCGATGGCGGCGATCGCGCGCGTCTGCTGATCGCGCGACATCTCCTTGGTGCCCAGCACCCGCGCCCAGCCGTAGATCGCCGTCAGCGGCGTGCGCAGCTCGTGCGACACCGTCATCAGGAACTCGTCCTTCATGTAGGAGGCCGCCTCGGTCTCCTGGCGCGCGCGCTGCTCGCGCTCCAGGGCCGACTCGAGCTGTTCGTTGGCCTCGCGCAGCCGCTCCGACTCCTGCCACTGGACGTCGTTCAACTCGCGCTCGGCGCGTTCACGCGCGTCGACGACGCGGAAGAAGAGCCCGACCAGGAACGCGACGGTCAGCGTCAGCGCCCCGAACGCCGCCGAGGAGACGCGCCGCTGGCGGTACCAGTCCGCGAGCACCTCCTCTTCGCCGAGCGACACCGCCACGATCAGCGGCGGATCGGTCAGCGTGCGATAGGCGGTGATGGCACGGCGGCCGCTCGGCTCGACCGGCCCGTCGGTCACGCCGTTGCTGTGACGGCGCGCCAGCTCCAGGATCGGATTGTTGGCCGCGGGCTGGTCGATGGCCGCGCCGATCGACGGCTCGCGGAAGAGCACCACGCCTTCGGGGTGCAGCACCCACACGGTGCCTTCGGCGCCGACGTTCACGCTGCTGAAGAAGTCCTCGTAGCGCTGTGGAATCAACGTGGCGACCACCGCCCCGTCGAAGCGCTCGGCGTCGTTGGTCATCCGCCGGCCGAGGGGAATGATGTATTGCGCGCTGCGCTGCGAGAATAGCGGGCGATCGATCACCAGTTCGTCGACGCCGTTCGACGCGAGCCGGCGGAAGATGTAGAAGTCCTCCCGCGACTGGCCGACCAGCTCGTGCAGCGTCGAGTGGGTGATGATCCCCTTCGTGTCGGTCACGCTCAGCGACCCCACTTCGTTCAGCCCCGCGCGCGCCGACGCCAGGATCGGATCCCATACATCGTCGGGCTGTGACGACCCGCCGACGCGCTTGCCGTGGATCACGATCTGGCGCAGCGCCGCATCCGCCGAGGCGAACGATCCGCGGATGTACTCGGCAAAGACGACGGCGAGGTTGCTGGCGCGGGTTTCGGCGTTCCGGATCACGCTCTCGCGGCGCCACCAGAGGTCCGCGGCCTGCAGCGACGCCACGGCAATCAGCACCGTCAGCGTGAAGACGATGATGTTGACCTTCGGCCGGCGGCGGAACGCGCCGGCGATCCTCGCCTGCGGGCCCTTCATCCGCCGAATTTCACCTGCAGCATCACCGGCGTGACGACGGGCGCCCCATTGATGCGGGCCGGCTCCGCTTCCCACGCGCGGACCGCGTCGAGCGCCGCCTCCTTGAGCGCCGCCGGACCGCCGACGTAGACGATCTGCTGCGCGCGCCCGTCCGTGTCGATCAGCGCCTGCAGGCGGACGGGACGATCGGTGGGCGGCTGTCCGGCGGGCAGCGCCGGCTGCGGCCACTTCAGCGGCTTGCCGTTCGTCACCTTGACCGGCAGCACGACGTCGTTCGACGGGCCGCAGGCGCCATCGGGGTAGGTGATCTTGATCGTGTCGGTCGGCCGCGGCAGTTCCAGGGGGAAAGCGACCGCCATCGATCCAGCCGGCACGTCCAGCCCCGGGAGCAGCCGCGCCAGGGCCTCGCCTGTGGCCGGTTCGCCGTCCCGCGGCGGGGCCTGTCCCTGCGCGGGCACGACCGAGACGGCAACCGGACCGACCGGATCCCGATCACCGCACCGCAGAGGGTAGGCGACGACCACCATTCGGGACCGCATGAGCTCGGGCGTGGGCTTCCTGGGATCGAGCGGCGTGCCTGCCCTCTTCGCCGCGCGCGCGGCGCGGGCCATCAGGCGGAAGTGATCGAACAGCACGCCGTGCGCGCCGGTGCCCCCGGCATCGAGCGGGATCGGCGGGAAGTCGGCCGCGGCGCCCTGCTCGATGGCCAGCGTGCGCAGGCTGTCCTGCGCGAGAAAGGCATCGGCCTGGGGCGGCTGCAGCGCGATCGGGACGGCGCAGACGAATCCCTTCGGGGCCTTCAGCGCATCGTCAAAGTGATACGCGTCGAGGTAGAGCACCGCCGGCTTTTCGAGGCCGGCGTAGGTCACTTCATACACATCGAGGATCGTTCGATCGTCACCTTCGACGCGCGTGGTGCGCGTCCGCTTGTACTGGACCTGTTCGCCCGTCGGGCCGCGCAGCGCATCGAGGTAGCGGCGTTCGCGCGCCGCGACGAACATGGCGCCGCCACCCACCTGGACCGGCTGGCCCTGCGACGTGGCAAAGGCGGGATCGTCGGCGACGGGGCACGACGAGGACGCCGGCTGGGCAAGCCCGACGGCCAGCAGCAGGGCAAGCATCAGCCGATCCTAGCCGACGTTGGTGCGATCGCGCTGGCCGCGATGCCCAATCGACGCGGCGGGGCGGGGATCGCGATTTGCACGGCTGGGTGCGATGTCACTGAAGGGCATCCTCGATCCGGCTGAGCAGGAACTGGTCCGCGAGGAGCGGCGCATCCTGAACGATCTGCGCGCCAGCCTCATCCGTTTCGGCGCGAGTGACGAGAACCTCGCGCCGCTGGAGCAGTCAATCGCCCAGCTCGACGAGCTGTTCCTGCTCGTCGTCGTCGGCGAGTTCAACGCGGGCAAGAGCGCTTTCATCAACGCGCTCGCCGGCACGCGCGTCATGGAAGAGGGCGTGACGCCGACCACCGCGCAGGTCACGCCGGTGCGCCTCGACGACATCAACATCGTCGACACCCCCGGCACCAACGCGGTGATCCGCGAGCACGAGGAGATCACGTCCGGGTTCGTGCCGCGCGCCGATCTCGTGCTCTTCGTCACCTCCGCCGATCGTCCGTTCACCGAGACCGAGCGCGCCTTCCTCGAGCAGATCCGCGACTGGGGCAAGAAGGTCGTGGTGGTCATCAACAAGGTCGACATCCTGTCGACGGCGAAAGAGCTCGACGAAGTGCGCTCCTACGTCGCCGACAACGCGCGCCGCCTGCTCGGCGTGACGCCGGAAATTTTCCCGGTGAGCGCGAAGATGGCGTTCCGCGCCAAGAACGGCGAGCCGCAGCTCTGGTCGTCGAGCGGCTTCGAGGCGCTCGAGCGTTATATCCGCACCACCCTCGACTCGTCGGCGCGGATGCGGCTGAAGCTGCAGAACCCGCTCGGCGTCGGCGCCGCGCTCATCGATCGGTATTCCGCCGCGACCCGCGACCGGCTCGGCATGCTGCAATCGGACTTCACGCTGCTGGAGGACGTGGAGAGCCAGCTGGCCGGCTTCGAGCGCGACATGGCGCGCGAGTTCGAAGGACGCATGGCGACGGTCGACAACGTGCTGCTCGAGATGGAGCGCCGCGGCCACGACTTCTTCGACGACACCATGCGCATCGGCCGGGTGATGGACCTGCTGAACCGCTCGCGCGTGCAGGAGGGGTTCGAGCGGCAGGTCGTCGCCGACGCGCCGCAGCAGATCGAGAAGCGCGTCAACGAGCTGATCGACTGGATGGTCGACGCCGACTTCCGGCAGTGGCAGCGGATCACGCGGCACCTGGCCGATCGCCGCCGCGAGTTCCGCGACCGCATCGTCGGCACCGTGCGCGACGACGAGGAGTCGCGGCCGTTCCACGACGAGCGGCGCCGCATGGTCGAGACCGTCGGCGGCGCGGCGCAGACCGTCGTCGAGACCTACGATCGCCGCCGCGAGGCGAGCGAGCTGGCCGACGGCGCGCGCAACGCGGTGGCGGCAGCCGCTGCGGCCGGCGCCGGCGCCGTCGGGCTCGGCACGCTGATCGCCGCGGCCGCGAGCACCGCGGCGGCCGACATCACCGGCATCCTGCTGGCGAGCGTGATCGCCGCGCTCGGCTTTTTCATCATCCCCGCCAAGCGCAAGCAGGCCAAGGCGGAGATGCGGGCCAAGATCGCCGACGTCCGCGATCGCCTGTCGCAGGCGCTGCGCACGCAGTTCGAAGGGGAGATCGGCCGCAGCACGGCGCGGATGCGCGAGAGCATCGCGCCGTACAGCCGTTTCGTTCGGGCGGAGGGGGACAAGCTGCGCGAGACCGACGAGCGTCTCGCGCAGCTTCGCACCGACCTCGGCAACGTCCGCCGTCAAGTGGACGCGATGGCGGCCTGACCCGAACTCCGATCCCCACGATCTCGTATCCGTCTCCCATGAAGGTTCCTGCTTTGGCCGCGGCCGCCGCGATCCTCCTGGTGGCCTCCCCGCGGGCGTTCCAATCCACGAGTGGCGTGGCCGTCGACAAGGCGTTCGCGCCCGGCGGCTCCGTCACGATGAAGCTCGCCGCCGGGGACTACAAGATCACCGGCCGGACCGAGCCGAAGATCCGCGTTGCGTGGCGGGTGGATCACGCGGAAGACGCGTCCCGGGTCAAGGGGGAGGCCGATATCCGCGGCACCAGCGCGGTGATTACCACCACCGGCGTGAAAAACGGCATGCACTTCACCATCGACCTGCCCGAGCGGAGCGACATCACCGTCGACCTGAGCGCGGGGGATCTGGAGATCCGCAGCATCGAGGGGAGCAAGAAAGTGGACAGTTGGGCCGGCGATGTATCGATCGACGTCGGCAAGCCGGAGCAGTACCGCGAAGTCGAGGCCTCGGTCCGTGCCGGCGACCTGTCCGCCCGGCCGTTCAACGTCATGCAGGGCGGGCTGATGCGCTCGTTCAAGTGGTCGGGAAAGGGCCCGTATGTCCTGCAAGTGAAGCTTTTTGCCGGGGATTTGACGCTTCGTTGACATTTTTGCAAACCTCGACCCCCCTTCTTCCGTCTTAGAGGTCATGACTTTCCTGCAGAAGCTGTTCTCGAAGAAGTCCGAGCCGAAAGCTCGTGTACGGGTGTGCGTCGAGTGCGGGATGCCCGTCGCCGAACACAAGGACTGGTGCAGCATCTACCGGACGCAACGGGAGATGGACTCGAAGGCCCGCGTCTCCCGCGCCCAACAGGCCTGAGGCCGGATCGGGACTTGCTCCGGCAGTCCACATGAAGTGGATTGCCGGGTTTCTGCTCAGTTCGGTCCTTTCAGCCGGCGCGGCCTCTGCCGGAACGGTGACTGGCGTCCAGGGTAACGCGGCATCCGTCGCCGTCGCGGCGGTCCTGAGCGTCACGGTCTCCGGCACCAATCCTTGCGGCGCGGCGCACATCAACTACGGCGACGGCACGGCGATCACCTACGCGATCACCGGCCTGCCGGTCACGCAAACCCACACGTACGACAAGCCCGGCACCTACGCGATCGTCGCGCGCGGGATGGGCAACTGCGACGGTGAAGCGACGACGCGTGTCCAGGTCACGGGCCCGGCGCCGCCCCCGCCGCCAGCCCCCGCCCCCGCCGCCGCGATCTCCGCGATCGCCTTCACGCCTCGGCCCGGCATCGTCAGGCAGCCGGTCACCATCGACATCGCCGGGCACGGGGCCTGCGCGATCACCGTCGCCTTCGGCGACGGCAATCAGCAGGAACTCAACGGCGCGCTGCCGTTGCGCGTCACGCACGCCTACGCGGTCGCGCAGACCTACACGGTCGTCGTCGCGCCGGTCGCGCCGTGCACGGGGAAATTCACCGAGCAGTTGCAGGTGGCCACTCGCGGCGGCGATCGGATTCAGCGGTTGCGGATCGATCCGGAACCCGGCCAGGTCGGCCGGGGGGTCGCGATCGTCGTCGAAGGGGTCGGCACGTGCGCCTACCAGTTGGACTACGGCGACGGCAACACCGAGGACCGCGCGAAGCCGCTGCCCGACCGCGTGCACCACGTCTACAACGCGCCGGGGACCTACAGCATCACGGCCATCGCCACCGGTACGTGCCAGGGCCGCGCGCGCCGCGACCTCGATGTGCGATGACGCCGGCGCCGCGCGGGGCGCGGCTTACTGGACGCTGTTCAGCGCGATGTCGAAGACCAGCGCGGCGTTCGGGGGCACGGGACCGGAGCCGGTCGTTCCGTACGCCAGTGACGGCGGGACGACGGCGCGGCGCGTGCCTCCCACCTTCATGCCGGTGACAGCCATGTCGAACCCGCGAATCACCTGGTTCGATCCCAGGACGAATGGGAACGTGCCGCTGTCGAACTGCGCGCCTTTGTGGTCGGCCGCGGTGTCGCTGTAGAAGTAGGCGTTGTACTGCACCGTCGCCGATTTGCCGGTTGTCGCTTCGGCGCCGGTGCCGACGGTCAAATCGGTGGTCGAGAACGCCACGTTGGATTGATCCGGCGCGATGGGCGACTTGCCGCCGCACGCGTACGCCGCCAGGAGAATGGCGGTCGCCACCAGCAGCCGGACCAGGCCCCCTGCCGGGCGAAAACGCGCAGTCACAGTCATGGCCTCAGTGTAGTCCCATTACGAGACGATCCGCAGCAGTTCGATGTCGAACACCAGCATCCCCTGCGGCCGGCCGGGCTTGCCCTCGTAGGCGAGACGGGCGGGGATCCAGAAGCGGCGCTTCTCCCCTTCCACCATCAGCTGGACCCCTTCGGTCCACCCCTCAATCACCTCGTCGAGCCCGAAGGTTGCCGGCTGTCCGCGGCTCACCGAGCTGTCGAACATGTGTCCGTCGGTGCTCCATCCGGTGTAATGCACCGTGACCCGTGAATTCGGCCGCGGATGGCGCGTGCCGGTGCCCGGCTGCAGCACCTTGCTGGCGAGATTGGTGGACGTCCGTACCGCGTCGGCCGGCGGGGCGGCGACATCGGGCGGCGCAGGGATGGCCACTGTGTCGGATGGCGGCGCCGCGCCGGAACAACCCGTCAGCGTCAGCGCCACCGCGAGCGCGCAGCATCCGGCGACTACTCTATAATCCGCACACTTCATGACCGAAGTGTATCGCTCCCAGGCGCAGCACGTCGTTGCCGACCTGCACGAGCTCGCGGAACGGACCAGCACGCCCGACGGCGCACAGCGCCTGGCGTGGGGACCGATCTGGCGCGACGCGCGGCAATGGTGCCTCGAGCAGCTGCGCGAGATGGGCCTGACCGCGAAGACGGACGCGGCCGGCAACAACTGGATCACGGTGCCGGGTGAATCGAGCGAGACGGTGATCGTCGGCGGCCACCTCGATTCGGTTCCGAACGGCGGCTGGCTCGACGGCGCTCTCGGCGTGACCGCGGGTCTCGGCGCGCTGCGCCTGCTGGAAGGGCGCACGCCGAAACGGACGATCGCCGTCGTCGACTGGGCGGACGAGGAAGGCGCGCGCTTCGGCCGGAGCCTGCTGGGCTCCTCGGCCGCGAGCGGCAGTCTCGACGTCGCCGGCGTGCGCGATCTGGTCGACAAGCAGGGAACGCGCCTGCTCGACGCGCTGCGCGAGAACGGCGTCGACATCGACCGCATGCTCGGCGCGCACGACGCGCTCAAGAAGATATCTGCGCGCGCCTATCTCGAGCTGCACATCGAACAGGGACCCGTCCTCGAATCGATGAACAAGGCGACCGGCGTGGTGCTCGGCACGTTCGGCGTCGAGCGCCACACCATCCGCTTCAAGGGCCAGGCCGCGCATTCGGGCTCGACGCCGATCCCGATGCGCCGCGACGCCTTCCTGGCGGCGGCACAGACGGCGCTCGAATGCCGCGAGATCGCGCGCCGCCACACCACGCCCGACGCGCGCGTCGTCTGCACCGTCGGCACGGTGAAGGTCGAGCCCGGGATCGTCACGGCGGTGCCGGGCGTGTGCGAGATCTCGCTCGACCAGCGGTCGCTCGACGCGGACGTCCTCGCGCGCATGCTCGCCGACGCGAAGGCCGCCGCGGATCGCGCGGCGCGTGACAACAACGTCACGGTCGAGTGGCGGCCGCTCTGGCGGATCGATCCGCGTCCGTTCGATCCGCGCCTGATCGAGCTTTGTGCCGAGGCCGTGCGCGAGGTCACGGGCGACGCGCCGCGGCTGCCTTCCGGCCCGCTGCACGATGCCGCCGAGATGGTGCCGCACATGCCCGTCGTGATGATGTTCGCCTACTCGTCGAACGGGCTGTCGCACTGCAAGGAAGAAGACACGCCCGAGCCCTACCTGCTGCAGACGATTGAAGCGTTCCTCCGCCTCGTCGAAAAGGTTGTTTCTTCATAATTTCCCGGAGTTCCAGATGCGCGCCTTGATACTCGCCGTACTGGCGGCCGGCGTTGCCGTCGCCGCCGATCAGCAATCCCAGACCAACCCGTACGCGTCGACCTACCAGCCGGCCTCGTCCCGCGCCACGGTGATTCGCAACGCCACGATCCTTACGGCGGCAGGCCCGCAGATCGACGGCGGATCGGTGCTGCTGCAGAACGGCAAGGTGGCCGAGGTCGGTCAGACGGTGAACGCGCCGGCAGATGCGGTGGTGATCGACGGTACCGGCAAGTGGGTCACGCCCGGCATCATCGACGATCATTCGCATCTCGGCGTGTATGCCGCGCCCGGAATCGAGTCGCTCCAGGACGGCAACGAAGCGACCAGCCCCAACACCGCCGAGGTGTCGTCCGAGCACGCGATCTGGCCGCAGGACCCGCAGTTCGAGCTGGCGCTCGCCGGCGGCGTGACCGCGATGCACATCCTGCCGGGTTCGGCGAATCTCTTCGGCGGCCGCAGCGTCACGGTGAAGAACGTGCCGGCGCGGACCGCCGACGCGATGAAGTTCCCGGGCGCGCCGTACGGACTGAAGATGGCGTGCGGCGAAAACCCGATGCGGGTCTACGGCAGCAAGGGCGGCCCGTCCACGCGGATGGGGAACGTCGCCGGGTATCGCAAGGCGTGGCAGGCGGCGACGGAATATCGCGCCAAGTGGCGCCAGTGGAAAGACGGCGGCTCGGACGCGACGAAGAAGCCCGATCGCAACCTGCAGCTGGAGACGCTGATGGGCGTGCTCGACGGCGAGATCCGCATCCAGAACCACTGCTACCGCGCCGACGAGATGGCGACGATGATCGACATCTCGAAGGAGTTCGGCTTCAAGATCGCCTCGTTCCACCACGCGGTCGAGGCCTACAAGGTGCGGGACCTGCTCGTGGCCAACGATATCTGCGCCAGCATGTGGGCCGATTGGTGGGGCTTCAAGCTCGAGGCCTACGACGGCATCATGCAGAACATCGCGCTGGTGCACGAGGCCGGCGGTTGCGCGATCGTACACTCCGACAGCGCCGACGGCACGCAGCGGCTGAACCAGGAAGCGGCGAAGGCGATCCGCGCGGGGGCCGAGTCGGGGATCACGATCAGCCGCGCCGACGCGGTGAAGTGGCTGACGATCAACCCGGCGAAGGCGCTCGGCATCGAGAAGATGACGGGATCGCTGGAGCCGGGGAAGAACGCGGACGTCGTGATCTGGTCGGGCGATCCGTTCAGCGCCTACGCGCACGCCGATCGCGTCTTCATCGACGGCGTGCAGATGTTCGATCGTGCCGATACGTTGCGGACGCCGCGCAGCGACTTCCAGCTGGGGCTGCTGCCGCCGCCGGGGGCAGATCGGGGCCAGGTCGGGGTCAGGCCCGGGTCAGACTCGGGTCTGACCCCGCAGGCGGCAAGGCCGGCGGCCGACACGCCTGCCGCGGCGCCGCGGACCGTGCCGGCGACCGGCGAGGCCATCGCGATCACCAATGCGCACATCCTGCCGGTGTCGGGTGCCGCGATCGATCGCGGCACAATCGTCATTCGCGGTGGCCGGATCGCGGCCGTCGGCGCCGGCGTGGCCGTGCCGTCCGGGGCGCGCGTCGTCGATGCCGGCGGCAAGACGGTCACGCCCGGGTTCATCGACTCCGGCATCCAGACCGGCATCGTCGAGATCCCGCTTTCGGCGGACGGGACGGCTGACGAGAACAGCACCGACGCCCGCGTCAGCGCGGCGTTCAACGTCGTCGACGCGTTCAATGGCAATTCCGCGGTGATTCCCGTGACGCGCGTCGAGGGAATCACGCGCGCGCTGATTACGCCGGGCGGCACCGGCAACGTCCTCGTCGGGCAGGGCGCCGTGATGGACTTTACCGGCGCGCAGGTCCCGGGCAGCGTGACGCGCGCGCCGGCGGTGATGGTCGGCCTTCTCGGCGAGCAGGGGGCCGGCGTGGCGGGGGGATCGCGCGCCACAGCGATCCTGCGCCTGCGCGAGATCCTGCAGGATGCTCAGGACTACGCGGTGAACCGCGTCGCGTTCAACGCGGCGCAGCGCCGCGAGTACTCGCGCAGCCGGCTCGATCTCGAAGCGCTGCAGCCCGTGCTGAAGGGACAGATCCCGCTCGCGATCCAGGCCAACCGCGCCAGCGATCTCCTCGCCGCGATCCGTCTGGCCGACGAGTTCAAGCTCCGACTCGTCCTGCTCGGCGCCTCGGAAGGCTGGATGGTCGCGCCGCAACTGGCGCAGGCGAAGGTCCCCGTGGTGGTGAAGCCGCTCACCGACATCCCCACCTTCGACTCGCTCGGCGCGACGCTCGAGAACGCCGCGCGTCTTTCGCGCGCCGGCGTGACCATCGCGCTGGCCTCGTTCGACACGCAGAATTCCCGCAACCTGCGCCAGGAGGCGGGCAACGCCATCGCCAACGGGCTGGCTCGAGACGCCGCGCTGCAGGCGGTCACGCTGACGCCGGCGCGCCTGTGGGGCGTCGCCGACCGCGTGGGATCGATCGAGGTCGGCAAGGACGCCGACGTCGTGATCTGGTCTGGCGATCCGTTCGAGCTGACCACGGGGGCCGACCGCGTGTTCATCAAGGGCGTCGAGGTCCC
>Ga0207648_10003372_pt1 | contig 16778 bp, 14 predicted proteins | sample KBSMisM32_FD_184310 | JGI IMG/M metagenome (GOLD analysis project Ga0207648, IMG submission 184310) | Miscanthus rhizosphere microbial communities from Kellogg Biological Station, Michigan, USA - KBS Miscanthus M3-2 (SPAdes) (version 2) | ecosystem: Host-associated > Plants > Roots >...
CCGACGATGGATGATTTGGTGACGGGGATTGACAAGCGGCCGGCATGCGCCGGCCGGCCGGGCGCCGCCTCGGGCACCGAACCCCGCGGGTACAATTTGCGGCCTGCCAGAACCGGCAGACCCATGCAAACCCGAACCCGAGTGCCACCGGCCGATGAGGGGGTGGTTCAGACCTTTGGAGATTCGCTGGGATCATGTCCGACCTGAGCGTCAACCTGGCTGTGCTCGAGCGCAGCCGCTCGCCACTCTCGGTCAGCAGCTACTTCGACGCCGATGTGTTCAGGCGCGAAATGGCGTGCCTCTTCGACCAGCGCCCGCGCTATGTGGGCCATGAGCTTGCCGTTCCCGAGGTCGGCGATTACTACGCATTGCCGCAGGAGGGCGAAGGCCGGGCGCTCGTGCGCACGCCGGACGGCATCGCGCTGATCTCGAACGTCTGCCGGCATCGCCAGGCGGTGATGCTGCGGGGGCGCGGCAACACGCGCGCCAACGGTGGCGGCAAGCACATCGTCTGCCCGCTGCACCGCTGGACCTACGACCTGCAGGGCCAATTGATCGGCGCGCCGCATTTCGCCGACGATCCGTGCCTGAACCTGAACAATTACCCGCTGCAGATCTGGAACGGCATGGTGTTCGAGGACCGCGGCCGCCGGGTCGCGACCGACCTCGAGAACCTCGGTCCGGCCGGAAAGTTCGACTTCAGCGGCCATGTGCTCGACCACGTGCAGATGCACGAGTGCGACTACAACTGGAAGACCTTCATCGAGGTCTACCTCGAGGACTATCACGTCGGCCCGTTCCACCCCGGCCTGGGCCAGTTCGTGGCCTGCGAAGACCTGCGCTGGGAGTTCGGCGCACAGCACTCGGTGCAGACGGTCGGGCTGAAGAACGAGCTCGCCCGGCCCGGCTCGCCGGCCTACCGCAAGTGGCATGACGCGGTGCTCGGCTACCGCAAGGGCCGCTTCGACAACGCGGTGCCCGAGCATGGCGCGATCTGGCTCACGTACTACCCGACCGTGATGGTCGAGTGGTACCCGCACGTGCTGGTGGTCTCGACGCTGTACCCGAAAGGCCCGCAGAAGACGCTCAATGTCGTCGAGTTCTACTACCCCGAAGAGATCAGCGCGTTCGAGCGCGAATTCGTCGAGGCCGAACAGGCCGCGTACTGGGAAACCTGCGCCGAAGACGACGAGATCGCGCTGCGCATGGATGCCGGGCGCCGCGCGCTGATGGAGCGCGGCGACGACGAGACCGGCCCGTACCAGAGCCCGATGGAAGACGGCATGCAGCAGTTCCACGAGTGGTACCGGCGCATGATGGACGGCGCCGACGCGCGGCACGCCGATCCGGCCAGCGCAGGCGCGCCCACCGGCCAGCGGGCTGGTGGCCACTTCTGATCCGACGCTGCCGCACCTCGTTCATGTCAGCATCATGGTTGATGGTGCTCGCATCGTTCCTGTTCGCGACGATGGGCGTGTGCGTGAAGCTGGCCTCGGCCTACTACACGCCGGGCGAAGTGATGTTCTACCGCGGCCTGACCGGCGCGTTCCTGATCTGGCTGCTGTCGCGCTCGCGCGGCCTGACGCTCGCGACCCGCATTCCGGCGACCCATTTCTGGCGCAGCCTGACCGGCGTCAGCGCGATGTTCCTGTGGTTCTATGCGCTGGGCAACCTGCCGCTGGCGACCGCGATGACCTTGAACTACATGTCGTCGGTGTGGATGGCGTTGTTCCTGATTGGCGGCGCCGCGATGCTCGGCGCGGCGCGGGTCGACGGCCGCCTCGTCGGCACCGTGTTGCTCGGGTTCGCCGGCGTCGCGCTGATCCTGCGTCCGACGATCGAACAAGACCAGCTCTGGCACGGCCTGATGGGCCTGCTGTCGGGGATGATCTCGGCGACCGCCTATCTGCAGGTTGCCGCACTCGCGCGCGCCGGTGAACCCGAAGTCCGCATCGTCTTCTACTTCTCGCTCGGCGGGGCGCTGTTCGGGCTCGTCACAACGGCATGGACCGGCATGCATGCGCACGCGCTGAAGGGCGTGGTGCTGCTGGTCGCGGTCGGGCTGCTGGCGACGGTCGCTCAGCTGATGATGACGCGGGCCTACAGCACCGGCCGGGCGCTCGTCAACGCGAGCCTGCAGTACCTGGGTATCGCGTTCTCGTTCGGCTACGGCGTGCTGCTGTTCGCCGACCGCGTGACATGGATGGCGCTTGGCGGCATGCTATTGATCGTCGGCGCCGGCCTGTCGGCGACCTTGCTGCGCAGCCGCGCCGCGCCGGCCGACACCGCCAACGTAGCGCCCGAGGCATGATGACCAACGACACCGCGTTCCCCTTCTCCACCTTGATCAGCGCCGAGGGTCTGCGCGCCACGCTGGCCGCGCCCGCGCCGCCCGTCGTGATCGACGTCAGCTTCGACCTGACAGACACGGATGCCGGCGAGGCCAGCTGGCGCCAGGGTCACGTGCCCGGATCGGTCTACCTGCATCTCGAACGCGATCTGTCCGGCCCGAAGACCGGCGCCGACGGTGTGTTCCGCGGTCGCCACCCGCTGCCGGAGCGCGCCGACTTCGCGGCCACTCTGGGGCGCTGCGGTGTCGGCCCCGAGACCGCGGTGGTGGTGCTGGACCGCCAGGGCAGCATGTTTGCCGCGCGGCTGTGGTGGATGCTGCGCTGGATCGGGCACCCGGCCGCCGCGGTGCTCGACGGCGGCATCGCCGCCTGGACCGCGGCCGGCGGCCCGCTGACGACCGACGCGCGGGCGCCGATCCCGGCGCCGCCCTACCCCGAGCGCGCCGCGCTGGTCGCGACCGTCGATGCGGCAGCGCTGGCCGCACAGCTCGGCCGGTTGCGGCTGATCGACGCGCGCGCCGGCGAGCGATTTCGCGGCGAGGTCGAACCGCTCGATGCCGCGGCCGGCCACATCCCGGGCGCGCTGAATCGCTTCTTCAAGGACAACCTCGACGCGACCGGCCGCTTCAAGCCGGCGGCGCAGCTGCGGGCCGAGTTCGCGGCGCTGCTCGGCGCCCAGGGGCCGGACGAGACCGTGCACCAATGCGGCTCCGGCGCCACCGCCTGCCACAACCTGCTCGCGATGGAGCACGCCGGACTGACTGGCTCGCTGCTCTATCCGGGCTCGTGGAGCGAATGGTCGTCCGACCCGACGCGCCCTGTCGCCACCGGCTGAGCCGCTGAGCCGCGTGCGCGCGCTTGACGCGCCGCAAGCCCGCTCTCGGCGGCGGCTTGCAGGAACATCGGCGTTGGAACACAGTCCGATCATTCTCGGCATCACGGGAGATGGTCATGTTCAAGCGCATCCTGGTTCCCACCGACGGCTCCGACATCACCGCGAAGGCGATCGACACGAGCATCGCGCTGGCCAAGTCGGTCGGCGCGCAGCTCTACACGATCAGCGTGAAGGAGCCGTTCCCCTACAGCGCGATCTCCGAGATGCAACCGACGCCGCCGCAGGAATTCTTCGACGCGCAGGAGCGCATCGCGAGCAAGCGTGTGCAGGCCGTCGTCGATCTCTGCGCCACCGCCGGCGTGCCGTGCCAGGCCCACACGGTCGAGGCGCTGCACCCCTGGGAAGCCATCATCGACCATGCCAAGCGCATGGAGTGCGACCTGCTCGTGATGGCCTCGCACGGTCGCCGCGGCGTCTCGGCGCTGTTGCTGGGCAGCGAGACGCAGAAGGTGCTGACCCACTCGAAGGTGCCGGTGCTGGTGGTGCGCTGACACCACGGCGGCCACGCAGGTCGCCGCGCGCGCCCATGCTCGACGCGCCCGGCACGCACCACGTGTGGCCGCGCCGTGCGTCAGCGGATCATGCGACCCCGTTCGCCTTGAACCACGCGACGCAGCGCTTCCAGCCGTCTTCGGCCGCGTCCTTGCGGTAGCTCGGTCGGTAGTCGGCATGGAACGCATGCGGCGCACCCGGATAGACGACGAACTGCGAGCGCGTCGCCGCGGCATTGCCACCCGCCAGCGCCGACTTCATCTCGTCGACCGAAGCGAGCGGAATGCCGGTGTCCTCGGCGCCGTAAAGGCCGAGCACCGGCGCATTCAGCCGCCGCACGAGGTCGATCGGATTGGTCGGCTTCAGCGGGCTCGGTGCGCCGCTCAGCCGGCCGTACCACGCGACGCCGGCCTTGAGCTTCGGCTGGCGGGCCGTGTAGAGCCAGACGATGCGCCCGCCCCAGCAAAAGCCGGTGATGCCGAGCCGGCCGGTGTCGCCGCCGTTGGCCGCGGCCCAGGCGACGCAGGCGTCGAGATCGGCCATCACCTGCGCGTCGGGCACCTTGGAGACGACTTCGCTCATCAACTTGTCGATCTCGCCGTAACTTTGCGCATCGCCCTGGCGCTCGAACAGCTCCGGCGCGATCGCAAGGTAGCCGAGCCGGGCGAAGCGCCGCGCGACATCGGCGATGTGCTCGTGCACCCCGAAGATCTCGGAGACCACCAGCACCACCGGCAGCTTGTCGGCCGCTGCCCTGCCTTCGGGCATCGCGCGGTACGCCGCCATCTTGAAGTCGCCCGACACGATCGTGACTTCACCGACCGTCAGGCCGGCACTGTCGGTGCGAATCGTCTGCGCCGTCACCGGCGTCACTGCCGCGGCGAAGCCGGTGCCCACCGCCGCCGCACGGACGAAATCGCGCCGACCGGTGTCGATTGTTTGCGTCGCACCGTCGGTGCCTGCGCTGCGGTCGAGTTCGGTGCTGTGCATGGTCGGCTCCGTGAATGAAAAGGCGGCATTCTAGGAAGTCCGTCGCCGCGCTGCAGGCGAGATCGATGCCCCGCTTTTGCACAGAGAATGCCGGCATGGACACCCCGCTTGCCGCACGCCCCGAATCCACTGTCGCGAAGCGCTGGCCCGGCCAGCTCGCAGCGATCGACATGGGCTCGAACAGCTTCCGGCTCGAAATCGGCCAGCTGATCGGCGGCCGCTATCGGCGCGTCGACTACCTGAAGGAGACCGTGCGCCTCGGCGCCGGGCTCGACCGCAACGGGCTGCTGACCGACGAAGCGGCCGCGCGCGGCCTGGCCTGCCTCGCGCGCTTCGCGCAGCGCCTGAAGGGCTACGCGCCGGACCAGGTGCGCGCGGTCGCGACCCAGACGCTGCGCGAGGCGCGCAACCGCGATGAATTCCTGGCGCGCGCGCAGACCGAGCTCGGCTTGCCGGTCGAGGTGATCTCGGGCCGCGAGGAAGCGCGCCTGATCTACGCCGGTGTCGCGCAGCTTCAGCCGTCGAACGTGCCGCGCCTGGTGATCGACATCGGCGGGCGCTCGACCGAGATGATCCTCGGCCACGGTCGCAAGGCGCTGCGCGCCGAGTCGTTCCAGGTCGGCAGCGTGAGCCTGTCGCTGAAGTACTTCGGCGACGGCCGCTACTCCGAAGCCGCGTTCCGGCAGGCGCAGATCGCCGCCGGCGCCGAACTCGAAGAGGCGCTCGAGCCGTTCGCGCCGGCGCACTGGCGCGAGGCGCTCGGTTCATCGGGCACGGTCGGCGCGGTCTCGCAGCTGCTCGCGGCCAGCGGCATCACCGACGGCCGCATCACACCCGACGGCCTGCGCTGGCTGATGGACCAGTGCCTGCGCGCCGGCCGGGTCGACAAGCTCGCACTGCCGGCGCTGAAGGACGACCGACGCGCGGTGATCGGGGGCGGCCTGGCGATCCTGTACACGCTGGCGGCGCACTTCGGCATCGACACGCTGCAGCCGGCGCGCGGCGCATTGCGCCAGGGCGTGATCTTCGATCTCGACGAGCGCCGCCATGCGATCGCGCTGCGCCAGGACGGCCATGACATCCGCGATGCATCGGTGCGCGAGCTGCAGCGCCGATTCATGGTCGACACGCACCAGGCCGAACGCGTCTCGCGGGTCGCCGCGGCGTTCCACGCCAGCGTCGCGCCGGCGCAGGACAAGCGCGCCGGCGCCGAGTCGCGCCGAGAGCTGCTGTGGGCCTGCGCCCTGCACGAGATCGGCATGATGATCTCGCACCACGATCACCACCGCCACAGTGCCTATGTGCTGGCCCATGTCGACGCCGCCGGTTTCTCGCAGAGCCAGCTGCGCCGCGTCAGCGCCTTGGTGCTCGGGCAGCGCGGCGGCCTGCGCAAGGTCGAGGACAGCCTGGTGCGCGACGACTACGCGTGGCAGCTCCTGTGCCTGCGGCTGGCCGTCGTCAAGTGCCACGCGCGCGCCGACATCGATACGCAGGCGCTGCAGCTCAGCCGCAGCGGCACGGCCGCGACCTTGCGGCTGCCCGCCGGCTGGAGCGACACCAACCCGCGCACCCGCCATCTGCTCGGCGAGGAGACCGCGTTGTGGGAGCGCAGCGGGCCGCTGCGCCTGGCGCTCGACGCCTGAGGGCGCGCGCTGAGGTGGGCTAGAGACAGTCCGGCGATTGCACCGCTTGCAGGATCACCTGCGCGCCGTCTTCGCGGTTGCGGCTGCGGATCCACCAGACCGCACCCTTCTTGATCGTCCAGGGCTGCGGCACGTCGGTCAGCAGGAAGGACGCGACCAGGCCCAGCGTCGGCTGGTGCCCGACGATCAGCATCGGCTCGCTCGCATCCGGCCAGCGCGCCGCCTTCAGGACCGCCTCGCCGTTGCCGTCGGGGGCGAGTTCGGGCGCGGTCTTGAACTTCTTGCCCAGGGCCTTCGCGGTCTGCTGGCAGCGCAGCGCCGGGCTCACCAGGATGCGTGTCGAGTGCGCCAGCCGCTGGGTCAGCCACTCGGCCATGCGCTGCGCCTGGCGCTCGCCCTTCGGCGTCAGCGCGCGGGCCAGATCGTCCTCGACCTCGCGCATCTCGAAGGCCTCGGCATGGCGCCACAGGATCAGGTCCATTAAGCGGCTCCTGTACTGGCGTAGCGCTGCATCAGCGCCTGCTGCGCACTCGGCCCGTCGCAACCCACCGGCGCGTAGCTGCCGTCGCTGTGCAGCAGCCAGGCATCGCGGCCGTCGTGCAGATAGGGCACGAGGCATTCGTCGATCACGCGCTGGCGCAGCCGCGCATCGCGCACCGGCCACGCGACCTCGATCCGACCGAACATGTTGCGCCCCATCCAGTCGGCGCTGGCCAGGTACAGCGCCTGCTCGTCGTCGGCATCGCCCCAGCAGAAATAGCTGACGCGCGAGTGCTCCAGAAAGCGCCCGATCACCGAGCGCACGCGGATGCGCTCGGTGGCGCCTTCGATGCCCGGCGGCAGCATGCAGGCGCCGCGCACGATCAGGTCGATCTCGGCGCCGTCGCGCGCGGCCTGGACCAACGCCTGGATCAGCGGCACATCGGTCAGCGCGTTCATCTTCGCGACGATGCGCGCGCGCCGACCGGCACGCGCCGCGGCGCCGACCTTCGCGATCTGCGCCAGCATCTGCTTGTGCAAGGTGAACGGCGCCTGCAGCAGCGTGCGCAGCGGCTTCATGCGGCCCAGGCTCGCGAGCTGCTGGAACACTGCGTCGACATCGTCGGTGAGGTCGGCATCGGCGCTGAAGTAGCCCAGGTCGGTGTACAGCCGCGCGGTCTTGGGGTTGTAGTTGCCGGTCGACAGGTGCGCATAGCGGCGCAGCCGGCCCTGCTCGCGGCGCGTCACGAGCAGCAGCTTCGCATGCGTCTTGAGCCCGACGACGCCGTACACCACCTGCACGCCGACCGCCTCGAGCCGCTCGGCCCAGTTGATGTTGGCCTCTTCGTCGAAGCGCGCCTGCAGCTCGACCACCACCATCACCTCCTTGCCGCGGCGCGCGCCGTCGATCAGCAGGTCCATCAGCGGCGACACGCTGCCGGTGCGGTAGATCGTCTGCTTGATCGCCAGCACGTCCGGGTCGAACACCGCCTCGCGCAGGAACTGCACCACCGGCTCGAACGACTCGAAAGGCTGGTGCAGCAGCACGTCGCCTTCGCGCAGCTTGTCGAACATCGACTCCTGGCGCGGCAGGCGGGCCTGCGGCCAGGCCGGCTCGAACGGCGCGAAGCGCAACGCGGCGGCCGCGGTGTCGTCGGAGGCCTGATCGATCAGCTCGTTCAGCCGCACCAGGTTCACCGGCCCGTTGACCTGGTACAGCGCGGCCGGCGGCAGCGCGAACTGCCGCAGCAGGAAGTCGGACAGCTCAGCCGGGCAGGTGTTGACGACCTCCAGCCGCAGCGCCTGGCCGAAGTGCCGCGTCGTCAGCCCGGAACGCAGCGCCTGGCGCAGATTGGTGATGTCGTCGGCGTCGACCTCGAGATCGGAATCGCGCGTGACGCGGAACTGCGAGAACACCTCGACCTCGCGGCCCGGAAACAGCTCGGCCAGGTGCGCACGAATCACGCTCGTCAGCAGCACGAACGCCTGCCCGCCGCCGGCCAGGTTGTCGGGCAGCCGGATCACGCGCGGCAGCACCCGCGGCACCTTGACGATCGCGAACGGGTTCTCGCGCCCGAACGCATCCTTGCCGCCGAGCCGCGCGATGAAGTTCAGCGACTTGTTCGCGACCTGCGGGAACGGATGCGACGGGTCCAGCCCGACCGGCACCAGCAGCGGGCGCACCTGGCGCTGGAAGAACTGGCCGACCCAGCGGCGCTGCGCCTCGTCGCGGTGGCTGTGGTTCAGGATCCGGATGCCGTGCTGCTGCAGCGCCGGCATCACGTCGTCGTTGAACGCGGCGTACTGGTCGTCGATCAGCGCGTGGGCGTCGGCCGCGATCGACTCAAGATCGCGACCGGACACGCCCGAGCCCGGGCGGCGCGCGGCTTCCATCGTGTCGGCATAACGCACTTCGAAGAACTCGTCCATGTTCGACGAGACGATGCACACATAGCGCAGCCGCTCGAGCAAGGGCACGTCGGGGCGGCGCGCCTGCGCGAGCACGCGGCGGTTGAACTCGAAGATCGCGCGCTCGCGGTTGAGCAGCGCCGGCGTGGTCCGCGCTCGCGGCGCCGCAGAGGCCGCAAGCACTTCGGCGCGCGCATTGGCGTCGATGATGGAGTGGGCTCCGGCGCGGGCTTCGGCGCCGGCCCCGATGTCGGCGCGGGGTTCGGCGCGGGGTTCGGTCATCACCCCAGTTTATGAAGCTTTTGCGACAACTTCGTGACTGGGGCCGGTCCGGTCAGTGCGCCTCGTCCCAGTTGGCGCCGATGCCCACTTCGGCCAGCAGCGGCACCTTCAGTTCGGCCACCGAGGCCATGATGCGCGGCACTTCGGCGCGCGCCCAGTCGAGCTCGGCAGCCGGCACCTCGAACACCAGTTCATCGTGCACCTGCATGATCATCCGCGTGGCGCGCTGCTCGCGATCGAGCACGCCCTGCACCGCGATCATCGCGAGCTTGATCAGGTCGGCGGCCGTGCCCTGCATCGGCGCGTTGATCGCCTGGCGCTCGGCCGCGCTCTTGCGCGGGCCGTTGCCGCCATTGATCTCGGGCAGGTAGACGCGCCGGCCGAACAGGGTCTCGACATAGCCCTTCTCGCGCGCCGATGCCTTGGTCTCGTCCATGTAGCGCTTCACGCCGGGGTAGCGTGCGAAGTAGCGCTCGATGTAGGCGGTCGCCGCGCTGCGCTCGATTCCCAGGTTGCTCGCCAGGCCGAACGCGCTCATGCCGTAGATCAGCCCGAAGTTGATGACCTTCGCATAGCGCCGCTGCTCGCTGCTGACCTCGTCGACCGGCGCGCCGAAGACCTCGCTGGCGGTCGCGCGGTGCACGTCGATGCCCTCGCCGAAGGCCTTCAGCAGCCCGCCGTCGCTGGAGATATGCGCCATGATGCGAAGCTCGATCTGCGAGTAGTCGGCACTCAGGATCGAATGGCCGGGCGGCGCGATGAAGGCCTCGCGCACGCGCCGGCCCTCGAGCGTGCGGATCGGGATGTTCTGCAGATTCGGGTCGTTGCTCGACAGCCGCCCGGTCACCGCGACCGCCTGCGCGTAATTGGTGTGCACGCGGCCGCTCGCCGGGTTGATCATCAGCGGCAGCTTGTCGGTGTAGGTGCCCTTGAGCTTCGACAGCGAGCGGTGCTCGAGCAGCCGTGCCGGCAGCGGATAGTCGGCGGCGAGCTCGGCGAGCACCTCCTCGTCGGTGCTGGGCGTGCCGCTCGCGGTCTTCTTGCGCACCGGCAGCGCGAGCTTGTTGAACAGGATCTCGCCGATCTGCTTCGGCGAGCCGAGGTTGAACGGCTGGCCCGCCAGCGCATGCGCCTCGGCCTCGAGCGCCATCATGCGTTCGGCCAGTTGCTGGCTCTGGCGCGCGAGCAGCACCGAATCGATCAGCACGCCGGTGCGTTCGATTCGGCCCAGGATCACCGCGGTCGGCAGTTCGATGTCGCGGTACACCTGCAAGAGCCGCTCGGACGCCTCGAGCTGCGGCCACAGCGTGGCGTGCACCTGCAGCGCCATCTCGCTGTCTTCGCACGAGTACTCGGCGGCGCGCCCGATCTCGACCTGCGCGAACGGGATCTGGTTCGCGCCCTTGCCGCAGACGTCTTCGTAGCTCAGGCCCTTGCGGCCGATGTGCCGCGCGGCCAGGCTTTCGAGGCTGTGCGGCTTGTGCGCCTCGAGCACGTAGCTCTGCAGCAAGGTGTCGTGCACATAGCCCTGCACCGCGATCCCGGCGTTCGCGAACACATGCAGGTCGTACTTGATGTTCTGGCCAATCTTGGCCGCGGCCGGGTCTTCGAGCCAGGGCTTGAGCGCGGCCAGCACCTCGGCCGGCGCCAGCTGGTCGGGCGCGCCGGCATAGCTGTGGCGCAGTGGGATGTACGCGGCAGCCAGCGGCGCGACGCTCAGCGAGATGCCGATGATCTCGGCCCGGATCGCATCGAGCGAATCGGTCTCGGTGTCGATCGCGACCAGCGGCGCGGCGCGGATCTTCGCGATCCAGTCGTCGAGCGCCTGATGCGTCAGCACGGTTTCGTAGTGCTTGTCGGCCGCGGCCGGTGCGGTCGCCGCGCGCTGCTCGGCGTCGTGGCCGTTCGGGTCCGGGCGCAGGCCCTCGACCGACTCGGCGCGCACCGCGGGCGGGGCCGATGTCTCGAGCTCGCGCTTCAAGGTGCGCAGCCCGAAGCGGTCGTAGAAGTCGATCATCGCGGGCGCGTCGATCGGCGCGAAAGCAAGCGACTCGAACAGCGGCCAGCCGTCGACATGGCCGGTCAGGTCGCAGTCGGTCACCACGGTCACGAGGCGCCGGCCCTGCGGCAGCCAGTCGAGCGCCTTGCGCAGGTTGTCGCCGGCCGCGCCCTTCATCGTCGCGGCCGCGGCGATCACACCGTCGAGCGAGCCGTATTCGACGATCCACTTGGCCGCGGTCTTCGGCCCGACCTTCTCGACGCCGGGCACGTTGTCGACGGTGTCGCCCACCAGCGTCAGGTAATCGATGATGCGCTCCGGCGCGACGCCGAACTTGGCGAGCACGCCGGCCGGGTCGAGGCGCTCGTTGCTCATCGTGTTGATCAGCACGACGCGGTCGTTGACGAGCTGCGCCAGGTCCTTGTCGCCGGTCGAGACAATGACGTCGTAGCCTTGCTTCGCGGCCACCGCGGCCAGCGTCCCGATCACGTCGTCGGCCTCGATGCCGGGCACCGTCAGCACCGGCCAGCCGAGCAGGCGCACCGCTTCGTGGATCGGTTCGATCTGCAGCGCCAGGTCGGGCGGCATCGCGCTGCGCGTGGCCTTGTACTGCGGGTACCAGTCGTCACGAAAGGTCTTGCCCTTGGCATCGAAGATGCACGCGCCGAGCGCGGCGGGGTATTGCTCGCGCAGCTTCTTCATCATCGCGACGACGCCGTGGATCGCGCCGGTGGGCACGCCGCCGGGGCCGCGCAGATCGGGCAGCGCATGGTAGGCGCGGTACAGGTAGCTGGAGCCATCCACCAGCAGCAAGGTCTTGTCGCTCATGCGGCCATTGTCAGCGAAGCCCTTTGCGGCCCGTCCTAGAATGCCGTCATGCCGTTCATGAACTCGAAACTCGCGCTGGCCCTGCTCTGGGCGTGCTCGCCGGTCTGGGCCCAGGGCACCGCAGTGCCGCTGGTTGCCGACGTGCCGCCGATGCGCAGCGAGCCCAACATCAAGCACACGGTGATCGAGGACGGCGGCTCGAAGATCGACGAACTGCGCGTGCGCGGCCAGGTCCAGCGCCTCGTCGTGACCCCGAAGATCGGCACCTCGGTGCCGTACGAGATCATCGTCGGCCCCGGCGGCGGCGATCCGCTCGAGCGCACCGGCGGCGCCCGCGCCGCGGTCGGCAAGCGCGTCTGGAACGTGCTGGCGTTTTGAGATTCCCCAGGAAATGTCTTCGACATTCCCGCCCCCCGGGTCAAGCAAAGTGGCCAAGTCACATTGGCTTGAGAGCCGCGCCGGCTCGCGCCCGTCCTGACCCATGGCGGTCTACACCGAGGTCTCGTTCGACGAGGCTGCATCGCTCATCGACCGGCTCGGTCTGGGCCGCCTGACCGAACTGAAGGGCATCCGCAGCGGCATCGAGAACACCAACTACTTCGCCGATACGGTCGCTGCAGACGGCGCCGCCGGGCGCTTCGTGCTGACCGTGTTCGAGCGGCTGAGCTTCGAACAACTGCCGTTCTACCTCGAGTTGATGAAGCACCTGGCCGATCGCGGCATCCCGGTGCCGGGCCCGAAGGCCGATGCCGCCGGCGCGATCCTGCACAGCCTGCAGGGCAAGCCGGCCGCGGTCGTCGACCGCCTGCCCGGCGGCCACAACCTCGCGCCGGATGCCGCGCACTGCGCCAGTGTCGGCACGATGCTCGCGCGCATGCATGCCGCGGCGGCCGATTTCGCGCTCTATCAACCCAACCTGCGCGGCCTGAACTGGTGGGCCGAAACGGTGCCCGTAGTGCGGCCGTTCCTGACGCCGCCGCAACGCGAGCTGATCGACACCGAGCTCGCGTTCCAGCAGCAGGTCGCGGCGTCGCCGGCCCATGCCTCGCTGCCGCGTGGGCCGATCCACGCCGACCTGTTCCGCGACAACGTCATGTTCGAAGCCGCCGAAGGCGGCGACCGGCTCTGCGGCCTGTTCGACTTCTACTTCGCCGGCGTCGATGCACTCGCGTTCGACATCGCGGTGTGCCTGAACGACTGGTGCATCGATCTCGAAAGCGGCCGCCTGATCGAGCAGCGCGCCGTCGCGCTGGTCGGCGCCTACGATGCGGTGCGCCCGCTGAGCAGCGGCGAGCGGCGCCTGATGCCGGCGCTGACGCGCGCCGCGGCGCTGCGCTTCTGGCTGTCGCGGCTGTGGGACCTGCACTTGCCGCGCGACGCCAGCCTGCTGACCGCACACGACCCGAGCCACTTCGAGCGCGTCCTGCGCGCCCGCATCGATGCGCCATGGCACCCCGGCGCGCCGACCGAGACCTGAGGCTGAGAGGCCATCCGACCCGAATGAAATTGCAGACTGTTCCGGCCGCACGCGGCGTGCTCTGGGTCCGCCAGGGCTTTCGCGCCTTCTTCAGGTACCCGATGGCCTTCGCGGCGCTGTTTGCGGCGTCGATGTTCACGGTGTTCGTGCTCGCGCTGCTGCCGGTCGTCGGCTCGCTGCTGGTGCTCGGGATGCTGCCGCTGGTGTCGCTCGCGTTCATGGTCGCGACCCGGGTCGTCGCCGAGGGCGGCCGCCCGAGCGCGACGGCCCTCATCGAGCCGCTGCGCGCCCACCGCCCGCGCGTGCGCGCACTGTTGTGGCTGGCGCTCGGCTACGCGGCCGCGACCTTCGCGGTCGTGTGGCTGAGCGACCTCGTCGATGGCGGCGCCCTGGAAGCCTTGTTCGACGCTTCGACCACCGCGCAGACCTCGCCCGATGCGATGGCCACGCGCCTGGCGGCACCGGGCCTGATGTCCGGGCTGCTGCTGCGCGTGGGCCTGGCCGGCTTGCTCGCGGTGCCGTTCTGGCATGCGCCAGCGTTGGTGTTCTGGGACGGCCACGGCGCCGCGCAGGCGCTGTTCTCGAGCACGCTCGCCTGCTGGCGCAACCGCGGCGCCTTCGTGCTCTACAGCCTGGTCTGGTTCGGCCTGATCCTGGCCTTCGGCATCGCGGCGAGCCTGGTGTTCTCGCTGATCGGTGCGCCGCAGCTGTTCGCGGTGGCGGCGGTGCCGATGTCGCTGATCTTCACGACGGTGTTCTACGCGTCGCTCTACTTCACGTTCGCCGACTGCTTCGTCACGGCAGAATCCGATCCCGCCCCGGTGCCCGGCACGGCCTGAACCGCACGCGGTACCGACCCTCCCACCACGCTCACAAGGATGAACTCATGAAAGTCGCGATGGTCACCGGTGCAGGCAGCGGCATCGGCCGCGCCGCCTCGCTTGCGCTGCTGCAGGCGGGCTACCACGTGGTGCTGGCCGGTCGCCGCGCCGATGCGCTGAACGAGACCGCCGATCTCGCGGGCCCGCTGCGCGCGAATGCGCTCGCGGTGCCCACTGACGCGACCGACCCGGCCGCCGTGAAGGCGCTGTTCGATGCGACCCAAGCCAAGTTCGGCCGCCTCGACGTGCTGTTCAACAACGCCGGCACCAGCGCGCCCGCGATCCCGATGGACGAGCTCAGCTTCGAGCAATGGAAGGCCGTCGTCGACATCAACCTGACCGCGGTGTTCCTGTGCACGCAGCAGGCGTTCCGGCTGATGAAGAGCCAGCAGCCGCGCGGCGGCCGCATTATCAACAACGGCTCGATCTCGGCCTATGCGCCGCGCCCGTTCAGCGCGCCGTACACCGCGACCAAGCATGCGATCACCGGCCTGACCAAGTCGACCTCGCTCGACGGCCGCGCGCACGACATCGCCTGCGGCCAGATCGACATCGGCAACGCCGCAAGCGACATGACGCAACGCATGACCAGCGGCGTGCCGCAGGCCAACGGCACGATGATGGTGGAGCCGCGCATGGACCTGAAGCACGTGGCCGACGCGGTCGTCCACATGGCCAGCCTGCCGCTCGAGGCGAACATCCAGTTCATGACCGTGATGGCGACGAAGATGCCGTTCGTCGGCCGCGGCTGAGGGGGCTGCCAGCCACGGCCGAGCATCCCCGACCTGGGTGCCCGCCCCGCGACCGCGGGGTGTAACCTGCCGTTACAACATCGCCCGCGGGCCTCAAAATGCCGGGGTGAAGCCGACCCCCGCCCGCCCCGCTGCCGACAGCCTCTCCTGTCTGCAGGATTTCGAACCGCTGCTGCCCGCGGAGGCGCTGGTCATGCGGGCCGCGGCCAGCGGCGGTATCGCGAAGATCGGCTACCGGCGGCCGCGCAGCGCGGCCCCCGATCTGCGCCTGCGGGCCGAGTTTCTGGCGTTTCTGCTGCGCGGCGGCAGTGCCGATGCGCCGGTCGCCGGGCGCCGCCTGCAGATCCTCGGCGCCTGCATCGTCGGCTGCCTCGATCTGCGAGACGCCAGCGTGCCGGTCAGCCTGTGGATGTACCGCTGCGTGTTCGGTACGACACCGGTACTGGACGGCGCGCATGTCCGGGGCAGCATGGCCTTTCCCGACAGCGCCCTGCCCGGCTTCGCCGCCGAGGGCTGCCGCATCGACGGCGAGCTCGCCTTCAACGCCGGCTGCAGCCTGCACGGCGAGTTGCAGCTGACGCGCGCCGTGATCGGCCGCGACCTGAACTGCGAACGGCTGCAGCTCCATGAGAGCGAGAAGTTCACGCCCGGGCGGCCGTGCCGTGTCGTCGCCGACGGCATGAGCGTCGCCGGCGATCTTGTGCTCGCCGGCGCCGAGGCGGTCGGTGAGCTGCACTTGCGGGCGGCGCGGGTCGGTGGTGAGTTGCGCGCCACCGGCGCGCGGCTGAGCGCGCCGTTCGACCCGACCGGCGCGCGCGGCGTCGCGCTGAATCTCGACTGCGTCGAGGTGCGGGGCAACGTGCGCCTCGATCGCGGCTTCACGGCGGCAGGCCAGGTGCGGGCGCAGCGTGCCCGCATCGACGGCGACCTCGACTGCAGCAGCGCCGGCTTCGATGCGGCCGGCGACGCCGGTTGGGACGATGCCCGCACGGTGCTGCTCGATGGCGCGCGCATCGGTGGTGCGCTGATCCTGCGCGAATTGCAGGCGCCGCTGCAGGGCGCCTCGCTGGTCGACGCGACCGTGGGCAGCCTGGCCGACGACGTTGCGACCTGGGGTCAGCACCATGTGCTCGACGGCTTCAGCTACCGCCGTGTCGGCGCGCACGCGCCGACCGATGCCGCAACCCGCCTGGGCTGGCTCGACCGGCAGCATGCGAGCCAGCTCGGCAGCGATTTCCGGCCCGATCCATGGCGCCGCTTGATCGGGGTGCTGCGCGGCATGGGGCATGGGCGCAGCGCGGCCGCGGTCGCGATCGGACGCGAACGCCACCTGCGTCGCGCCGGACTGATCGGGCGCGACCTGCCGGCATGGCTGCGCTGGCTGCCGCGCGTCGGTCACGACCTGTTCGGGCTGTTCGCCGGTTATGGCCACCGGCCGCTGCGCGTGCTCGGCATCGCGACGCTGCTGTGGCTCGCCTGCGGCGCCGCCTACTGGGCCGCGGCCGCCGACGGCGCGATGGCGCCGAGCGGGCGGGTCGCCGCGGCGCCTTTCGTGCCGCTCGCCTATTCGCTCGACGTGCTGGTGCCGCTGCTTGATCTTGGGCAGGCGCGGCGCTGGGCGCCTGCCGTCGGCGGGCGATCGAATGTCGCGCTGATGGTGCTGGGGCTGAGCTGGTTCGAGGCGCTGTGTGGCTGGCTCGCGGCGCTCACCGTGCTCGCCGGCACCATCGGCCTGACGGACCGAGACTGGCGCGAGCGCCAGGCCTGAGTCGCCGGCGCGTTGGCGCCCATGCGCAGCGC